>ENA-OFCI01000317-OFCI01000317.1-metagenomes-genome-assembly--contig:-NODE-317-length-31395-cov-4.941512_pt1 | contig 31395 bp, 26 predicted proteins | sample MGYA00153391_OFCI01 | MGnify analysis MGYA00153391
AAAGAACAAAAATGTTAACAATTAAAATTTGAATTAATTTAACGGGACACTAATGTTGGAGGCATTATAATTATCTAGAAAAAAATTCGGCGACCAGGTATAACTGTTTGCACTGAGTGTGTTAAGCATTATATTTTGATTGCTACAGATTAAAGTGTCAGGAATTGATTTTACAAAGGGAGAAGGCTTAATATTTATAGTAACAGTATCTTTTGCAATACAAAATCCATTACTTCCCGTTACAATTAAAATTCTCGGTAAAGAATCAATAAAAAAAGGATTTGATATTGTTGAATCGCTTACAAATAAACCATTTGTCCATTGATATGAGTTTAGTCCAGTGCTAGTTGATAATTGCAATGTTGTTCCTCTACAAATCGAAATGTCGTCCGGTGTTTTCACAAGAGGAATTGTATTAATAAATACTTTCACCGAATCGTTACCAGAACAACCTTGAGGATTAGTTATTGTCACATAAAAGGTAGTGTTTACAATAACTGCCGCCGTTGGGTTTTGAGAAGAACTATTGGATATAGTTGTTGAAGGATTGCTAGACCAAGAGACAGCAACAGTTGCAGGCGTATTGCTGTTCAACTGAACACTGCTTTGGCTACCACAAAAAGTTTTATCTGCACCTGCATCAATTGAAATTAAATTCGAAATTATGTTTGTTGAAATGCTGTCTTTACATCCATTTATATTGGTAACGATTAACTTAATTAAATAAGTACTGGTTGTAGCATAACTGTGAAACGTATTTTGCCCTGTTGCTGTTACTCCATCGCCAAAACTCCATTGCCAAGAACAAATATGGGGAAAGTTGGCAAGAATTTGTTTGGAGCGTCAATTCTGGTTCATTTAAATAAGAAGTACAAACTCCATTTAAACCACCATTATTAATTGTCGTAAGATTAGAAGGCAATGAATTTTGGGTAATCCATAAAATACCCCCTCCTCCTCCTCCAGGGCCGACTTTTAAATTATTACCAGTTTCCATATCTCCACCTTTACCACCTTTAAACTCACATATTGTAGCATCGGTATAATTTGCAATATTTAAAAGTATAACTCCACCGGCACCACCTCCGCCCATACCTTCATGACAGCCTATTGCGCTGTTACCGCAGGGTAATCCTGAAATTCCGTTGGCAACTATTTTATTTCCTTTGATGTAATATTATTTGAAGAGATAATAACTATTCCAGAACCATTACCACCTAGGGCTTGAAATTTTTGAAAATTATTACTTTGTCCTGCTCCGCCGGCACCACCCAAAAATATTTTTTTCTCGCTGTTGCTGTAACTTAAAACATTACCTGCAATACCTCTATTATCCACAATTGAACCCCCACATGGCGACCCTTCAAATTGATAACCACCATTACCACCTGAACCACCATTACCACCACCACCGCCTGAATTATGAGAATTTCCACCACCGCCGCCATTTGAATGAGCGCCTCTTCCAAATGATTTTGATGTGGAGATATTCGATATACCTTCTCCTTTTCCTGAAGCTAAATCTGCATTCGGCGGGTAGAAATATTCCATTTCAGCACATAAGAAACTTGAAGGGTTTGTGACAGGATCTAATCCTCCTTTAAAACCCTTACCACTTACATCAATATTTTAATTTAAAGTAAGCGTACTATTTACATTGATTACAAGTACTCCACCTTTTTCGCCATCCCAAGGCAAACAGGTGAGAGAAGTATTTACTGTTACATCAGTAAAAAATGGAACTCTTATTAATTGTACTTTTCCGACAGAAATATCGTGTTGTCGAAGTAAAATATTTTTTAGCTCAATAACATTTCCACTTTTACTTTTTATATAATTAAATTCATAATTACCTGCATTTTTATAATCTGTAATATTACCAAATTAACAAGTATTAGTTGAATCAATAACAGCCCCTTTCTTTTGAATTAATAAAACCGTATCTCCAGTATTATAATCGGTTGCATCTACAACGATAATTTTGTTTAAACAGGTTAGTAAGCTTGTTACTGGGGTGTATATATTAATTACTCCACCAATATTATTAATAGGGCTTACAATATGATTACATGAATCGATAACAAGGGTACAGATTGGATTTGTGTTACTTATTGTTGCACTACCATTTAGTGTTCCATTAAAAAGTGAATTACCTTGTTTGTTTATCAAATTATCAAAAGTATAATAGGCTTTCAATCCAACCTGCGTTGTCGGGTTGGGAAGTGAAGAATTCATGAAGGTTCTGATCTCTGTTTGAGTGCGAGCCACATTCCATATTCTTACTTCATTAATGTAACCTCTAAAATTTGTTCCTAAAGGGGGACCAAAAAAAATAATCACCAATGGTTGTAATAAAATTATTTAAAAATAAATTTCCAGTCGCAGGAACCTAGCTCATCAAAAAACCATTTCTGTAGAATTTTAGTGTAGAACCATCATAATCTAAAGCTACATGATATGTTTTATTTAAGACGATATTACAAATTGGAGGTGTAATAAAATAACCGTTTGTGGTAGTGATTTCTGCACTATTCGGCCGGAGTAAATAATTTACATCAGAAGGTAAATTATGTTTCGAAACAAGATCCCCAGCGTATTGATATGTACCGAAGTAAGGGTTATTTCTATTAAATACTGCTTCGACAGTGATTTGGGTGCCTGATATATCTAAGTCTCCGACTGTAATACTAGATCCCGCAGTTTGTGTGTTGAGCCAATTGTTACAAGGTATTTGAGCAAATAAAAAAGAAGAATTAAAAATGATAAAGATTCCTAAAAAATATTTCATTAAGTCTTTAATAAGTTAAAGCCTAAAAAACTTTCTCACCATATTTAAGAGTTTTACTGTTTCATTCCTGTATAATTATGCGGGCTAACAGCTTTTAATTCTTTTTTTAATGTTGCAGATATTTTAAGCCCATTTATAAATTCGTGCATGGAGGTTTTGGTAATTGCATTTTTACCTCTTGTAAGTTCCTTTAAAGCTTCGTAAGGTTTTGGATAATTTTCCCTGCGCAAAATTGTTTGAATAGCTTCTGCTACAACTACCCAGTTATTATCAAGATCGGCATTTAATTTTGGTTCGTTTAAAATTAATTTTCCTAAACCTTTTTCTAAAGATTTTAAGGAAATGATTGTGTGCGCAAATGGTACACCGATGTTTCTTAGAACGGTACTGTCCGTTAAATCCCTCTGTAATCGGCTGATGGGTAATTTGGCTGAAAGATGCTCCAGTATTGCATTTGCCATTCCAAAATTTCCTTCTGCATTTTCAAAATCTATTGGGTTTACCTTATGAGGCATTGCACTGCTTCCTACTTCTCCTTTTTTTGTTTGTTGTTTAAAATAATCTACACTTATGTAACTCCACATATCACGGCAAAGATCAATCAGTATATTGTTTAGGCGTTTTATTGCATCAAAATGTGCGGCCAGAGTATCGTAATGTTCAATTTGGGTAGTGTATTGTTGACGTTGTAACAATAGTTTATTTTCTAAAAATTCGTTTGCAAATTTTACCCAATTGTGTTTTGGATAGGCTACTGCATGAGCATTAAAATTGCCAGTTGCACCGCCAAATTTCCCTGTAAATGGAATATGGCTGAATAGGTTTATCTGGTTTTGCAACCGTTCCACGAAAACCATTATTTCTTTGCCAAGCATTACAGGTGTTGCTGCTTGGCCATGTGTTCTGGCCAGCATAGGAATATTTTTCCATGCAGTTGCAAGCTTTTGCAGATATTTCTGCAGGTTTATTATTGCAGGCAAATATTCACATTCAACCGCGTCTTTCCAAAGCATTGGAACAGCAGTATTGTTTATATCCTGTGAGGTAAGCCCAAAATGAATCCATTCCTGTGAATCACCGGCACCTAATAAATTTAATTTTTCTTTTAAAAAATATTCAACAGCTTTCACATCATGATTGGTAATACTTTCTGTTTTTTTAATTTGTATTGCATCTTCTTCACAAAAATTTTCCACGACCAAGCGCAATGCGGTTTTAAGTTTATTATCTGCTTGGAAGAATTTTTTTTCACTTAATGTTATAAAATATTCTACTTCCACCTTTAGTCTGTATTTAATAAGTGCATATTCGGAAAAATATTGAGCGAGTTGCGAAGTGTTTTTATTGTAACGGCCATCTATAGGAGAAATGGCGGTAAGGCTGGAAAGTTGCATATTAGAAATTGGTTTGAAGTAATTTTGCACAAATTTAAACTAAACGAATTGGAAACAAAAATAAGGGTTGCAGCAGTGAGTTATTTAAATACCAAACCGCTCATTTATGGCTTTGAAACAGGAATGATGAAAAATGAAGTCGAGCTGTTAACAGATTTTCCAGCCAGCATTGCTGACATGCTTATAAGCAATGAAGTTGATATTGCACTTGTACCCGTAGCTACTATTCCATTGTTAAAAGAATACCATATTATATCTGATTATTGTATTGGCGCAACGGGTGAAGTAGCAAGTGTATGCCTTTTTAGCGATGTACCTTTATCGGAAATAAAAACTATTTTATTGGATTATCAGAGCAGAAGTTCTGTAGGGTTACTAAAAATTTTATTGAAAGATTATTGGAAACTAAATGTCAATCTAATTAATGCTGATGCAGATTATGAAGAAAAAATATTGGGGACAACCGCAGGATTGGTAATTGGTGACCGGGCTTTTATCCAAAGAAAAAAAAGTAAATATATTTTTGATCTTGGTACTGCCTGGAAAGAAATGACAGGACTTCCATTTTTATTTGCAGCATGGATCGCAAATAAAAAAATATCTCAAACCTTCGTAGAAAAATTCAACCAAACAACAGGGGAGGGACTTAAACATTTACGAGAAATTATTGCGGCGAACCCTTACTCTCATTATGATCTAAAAAAATATTACGAAGAAAATATAAGTTTTGATTTGAATGAAGAAAAAAGAAAAAGTCTTCAAGAATATTTAAAAAGACTGCAGACTCTATAAATATTATTTAGTCTGGTTTATTTTTTTTAAAAAATGATGCGTAATAGGTTTAATATCTGGAGATAGGTTCAATTTATAAATGGATACTGCAAAAAGAAAAGCCATAAATGCGTTGGCAAGCAATATGCCTAAATAAAAAGGCAAGTAAAGCAAACTTAATTTTGCAATTACAATTATGGTGGGAAGTAGCGTGATTGCAAGCACAGTCCTGCTGTTAAAAGGAAAAAAATTAAATTTTCTGTACAAAAAATAAATCCTGATAAAATTATAAACTATTATTCCAAGCAACAACGCTACGGCAGGACCATTTATTCCAAAAAAATATTTAGTAAAAAAGTAACTGCATGTAGTTATGATTATGCCCAAAATAAGATTGGTATAAAATTCAAATTTCCACAGGGTAGAAGTTCCTATTATTTGGCCATTAATACCGGTTCCCATTTCTATTATGTTTGCAATACTTAAAATTAGAAGTACATTTTTTCCCGCCAAAAATTCTTTGTTAAGGTGAAGTATAAAAACAAATGGTTCAAAGTTTATCCAAATAAAACCAAATATTACAATTGAAAAAAGCAAGAGATTAATGGATGATCTTTTGTAAATACGGTTGATCTCTTTGTAATTTTTTTCTTTCCATGCATTTGATAATATCGGAATAGTTATGGAAACCAAACTGCGGTAAGGTGCTTGAAATAAGGTTGCTACAAAACTTGCAAGGGTGTAAACTCCTGCGGCAACAAGGCCACTAAAACTTGACAATACCAAAATATCAATCACTGTTCTAAGCGTATTAACAACAGTTCCGGTAAATCCGTAAGCCAAATAACGAAAAATAACTCTTCTAAATTTTATTGTAACAAAACTTATTTTAAAAATAAGATTGAATTCCTTTATTTTAATTAAATAGGCTAATAGTAGGGTTGCTATTATTAAATATTGAAAACAATACAGCAAAAGGAATTGTTTAAAACTAATTACACCGAAAAGTTTTAATATAATTAATAAAAGCACATACACTCTAACGATTACTTCCCTTAAAATATTTGTGAATAGCTGTAGTTTAAGGTTCCATCCATGGTATTCAAAAATAGCATACAACAAAAAACCTAAAGCTAAAAAATACGAATAATAAAAATACTGTACCAGCAGGGGAGAGTTTACTCCAAATTTTTTTAAAATTACAGGTTGAGCAAATATTCCTAAAACTGCAACAATTACAAACCCAGTTAAAGCAATGTAAAGTGTAAGAGAAAGAAGATCATTTTTATTATCGGGTAACCTTCGACGGTAATAAGGGAAAAACTTATATAATAAACCGTAACATCCCAATGCAGAAAAAGTGCTTAGCAAAAGACCAATTTGTATCAACCCTGTGGAGAGTCCATAATCTTCAGCATTAAAAAATCCTTTTCTTGCAAATAAAAAAGTATTTAATGCACCTATGGCAAAACCTATGTAAATCCAAAAAGTTGAGATTAGGCTTTTTTTTCTAATTTCCGACATTCAGTTTTGTATGATGGGAACTATTAATCAATTATTTTTACAAAAATATTGATATTCAGAATATAAATTTTTAAATAATGAAGGTTGTAATATTTGCCGGTGGGCTTGGTACCCGCATTTCTGAAGAGACAGATATCAGGCCAAAACCTATGGTAGAAATTGGAGGTAAACCAATCCTATGGCATATTATGAAAATTTACAGCAGTTATGGATTTAATGAATTTATTATTTGCATAGGCTATAAAGGCTACGTTATTAAAGAATATTTTATGAATTATTTTCTGCACAATGCAGATTTTACAGTTGATCTTGAAAATAACCATTTAGAATTTCACAAAAGTAACAGTGAAAAATTTAAGATAACGCTGGTAGAAACCGGTCTTGAAACCAAAACAGCCGGTCGTTTAAAAGCTGTTCAAAAATATATTGCTGACGAAGATTTTATGCTTACTTATGGTGATGGAGTTTGCGATATAAACATAACCGATTTGTTGGCATTTCACAAAGCGCATAATAAAATTGCTACCGTTACAGCTATACAATTAGAAGCACGGTTTGGCGGGTTAGAAATAAATGCGGCAGGAGTTGTTGATTCATTTAAAGAGAAAGCCAAAGATGAAAGTAAATGGATAAATGCCGGTTACTTTGTTTTAAAGGCAGAGGTTTTTAAATACCTTGAAAAAGATATGACAAATGTTATGTGGGAAGATGAACCGCTTGAAGCACTTACAAATGACCAGCAATTACAAGCTTATCAGTACAAAGGTTTCTGGATGTGTATGGATGCGCTTAGAGACAAGATTGAATTAGAAAACCTCTGGCAAACGGACCAGGCTAAATGGAAAAAGTGGTAGCTAAAAATCAACTGACATCCTTTTATAAATCAAAAAAAGTTTTTGTAACCGGGCATACCGGTTTTAAAGGAAGCTGGCTTGTGTCGTGGCTTCATTCGCTGGGTGCTACAATTAAGGGTTATGCGTTAGAACCTGAACATGATGACTGTTTGTACAATCTTTTGCCCAAATATTATTGCGAAAGCATAATTGCAGATATCAGAAATAAAGAAAAATTAATGGCTGAAATATTATCTTTTCAACCTGATTATATATTTCACTTGGCTGCCCAACCTTTAGTCAGAAAAAGTTACGAAATACCCGCAGAAACTTTTGAGGTTAATACAATTGGTACCGCCAATTTATTGGAGGCTGTAAAAAAGCTCGATAAAAAATGCAGTATTATTGTCATTACAACAGATAAGGTTTATGAAAACTTAGAATCGGATATTCTATACAAAGAAACAGACAGGTTAGGCGGCTACGACCCTTACAGCGCAAGCAAGGCATGTACAGAACTGGTAATTAATTCTTTTCGAAACTCTTTTTTTAACCACACAGATTTTCATACCCATAAAAAAATAATTGTTTCGGCCCGAGCAGGAAATGTAATTGGTGGTGGAGATTATAGTGTAGACAGAATAATACCTGATATTGTAAAAGCACTCCAAAAAAAGGAAAATATAAATGTAAGAAATCCTAGTTCTGTAAGACCGTGGCAACATGTTTTAGAACCATTAGGCGGTTATCTTTTATTGGGTGCATTATTAAACGAAAATGCAGAAAAACTTTCTAATTCATATAATTTTGGCCCTGAACCTAACGACCATTTAACGGTAGGGGAATTGGTAAATATTGCTTTAAAAGTTTGGGGTATCGGAAAATGGGGAAATAAAATTTCGGTAAATCAACCCCACGAAGCCTGCCTCTTAAAATTAGATATTTCGCTTGCTAAAAAAGAATTAAACTGGGCTCCTAAATTGCCATCTGCAGCTGCTGTTAAATGGACAATAGATTGGTATAAAAATGAAAAAAGTGAGCAATTAGATTTTACCTTGCAGCAAATAAATGACTTTATGATTTTATGATATTCACTCCAACTTTTTTGCAGGGTAATTTTGTTATTGACTTAAATGTTAATACAGATGACAGGGGTTGGTTTGGCCGAACTTTTTGCAGAGATACTTTTGAAAAGGAAATTGGTCATACAAAAGAGTGGATGCAGATGAACCATTCTTTTACTACATTGAAAGGAGCACTAAGAGGGTTACATTACCAGATAGCTCCATTTAGTGAAATTAAACTGGTGCGATGTGTTGCAGGTTCTGTGTTTGATGTTATTGTAGATATCAGAAAAAATTCACCAACTTATTTGCAATATTTTGGAACTGAATTATCAAGCGTCAACAAAAGAATGATGTACATTCCTGAAGGTTTTGCACATGGTTTTCAAACACTCGAAAAAAATACTGAATTGATATATTGTCATTCTGAAAATTACAATGCAGGGGCGGAATCAGGTATTTTGTACAATGATCCAATCCTTAAAATAAACTGGCCATTATCCGTAACCGAAATTTCTAAAAGAGATACCGAACATACATTCATAAATTCTGATTTTAAAGCCTTATAAAAAATGATTTGCAGATTTTGTAAAACCCAACTTGAGTATGTTTTTATTGACCTTCAAAATTCTCCTGCATCTAATTCTTTTTTAAAAGAAGAAGATCTTAACGAACCAGAAATATTTTTTCCACTAAAAGTTTATACCTGTTCAAATTGTTTTTTAGTACAGATAGACGAGTACAAAAAATCGGATGCGATTTTTAACGGTGATTATGTTTATTTTTCATCTTACAGTCAAAGTTGGCTTGCACATGCAAAATCTTACACGCAGTTAATGACTGATCGCTTTGCACTAAATACCAATTCTTTGGTAATTGAAATTGCGAGCAATGATGGTTATTTGTTGCAGTATTTTAATGAGAATAAAATTGCTGTCTTGGGTATTGAGCCCACTGCGAATACTGCTGAAGTAGCAGTACAAAAAGGTATCGCAACTGTTGTAGATTTTTTCGGTGTTAAATTGGCAACATCGCTTATTTCTCAAAATAAAAAAGCAGATTTACTACTGGGTAATAATGTTTTGGCACATGTGCCAGATATTAATGATTTTGTAGGCGGAATGAAAATTATTTTAAAGGAGCAAGGTGTCATTACAATGGAGTTTCCACATTTAATGCAGTTGGTTGATAATAACCAGTTTGATACAATTTACCATGAGCACTTTTCTTATTTATCTTTTTATACCGTAAAACAAATATTTGAATCACAGGGTTTAGAAATGTTTGATGTACAGGAAATTCCAACGCATGGAGGATCCTTGCGTATTTATGCAAAACACAAAGAGGATAAAACCAAAAATATTTCTGAAAATGTAGAATCGCTTTTAAATAAGGAAAAAGCAAAAGGAATAAACAATTTAGAGTACTACAAAAATTTTACGCAAAAGGCTTTGACGGTAAAAATGAATTTAACCGAATTTCTCATTCAACAAAAAAGAGCAGGTAAATTAGTTGCTGCTTATGGTGCTGCCGCTAAAGGAAATACCCTTTTAAATTATTGTGGAATAAAAAAAGATATGATTGATTTTGTCGTGGATGCCAATCCGCACAAACAAAATAAGTTTTTACCTGCAAGCCATATTCCGGTTGTGGATGAGCAATATTTAAAAAATAAAAAGCCTGATTTTGTAATTATTTTACCTTGGAATTTGAAAGACGAATTAACTACACAATTACAATATATAAAAGCCTGGGGTGGTAGATTTGTTGTTCCAATACCGGAGTTAGAAATTTTTTAATATGCAAAAAATATTGGTAACAGGCGCAACCGGCTTTCTAGGTAGTTATGTCATAAATGAGCTTTTGTTGCAGGGTTATAATATTATAGCCACATCAAACAATCAAAAAAAAGCGGAACAAAAAAAGTGGATTAACAATGTTACTTATTTGCCACTTGATTTATCATTATTAGATGATTTGATAAATTATTATGAATATTTTCAACAGCCAGATACCGTTATTCATCTTGCTTGGGAAGGACTTCCAAATTACAAAGATGATTTTCACATAAACGACAATTTACCCCGGCATAAATTATTTCTTCACAACCTGGTAAAAAATGGCTTAAAAAATTTAAGTGTTATCGGCACTTGTTTAGAATACGGCATGCAGGAAGGCGAGTTAAGTGAGGAAATGGAATGCCAACCAACAATAGCGTACGCTGTTGCTAAAAATGATTTGCGAAAATTCCTGCAATCTTTACAAGATCGGTTTGTTGTTAAATTTAAATGGATCAGGTTATTTTATATGTTTGGTGAAGGACAAAGCCCAAAGTCCTTATTTTCGCAATTAGACAAAGCGATGAAGGAAAAACTGGAATTTTTTAATATGAGTAGTGGCGAACAATTAAGAGATTTTTTGCCGGTAAAAGAAGTTGCAGAAACTATCATTGTTATTGCTACACAAAAAAATATTAACGGTGTCATTAATTGTGGAAGTGGTGTTCCAGTTTCAGTAAAGCAAATGGTTTCCACATATCTAAACCATATAAGCAAAAATATAAAACTCAATCTGGGTTATTACCCATATAATGATTACGAACCATTTGCATTTTGGGCAGATACTAACAAATTAAAAAAAATAATGAATATGGAAAATGCGACGCTAACATTTGAGAACGAAAGAGAACAAAGAATATCAGGATATGAAAAAAATAAAAATTTATTAAAAGCGGCTGATCATTTTAATATAGAGTCGAACAAATCGCAGTATTCGTACAACTTTTCCTGGATGGGTAGGCCCATTATCCAATATCCACAGGATATGATTGCCATGCAGGAAATAATCTGGAATTTAAAACCTGATTTAATTATTGAAACAGGAATAGCACACGGTGGTTCATTAATATATTATGCATCCATACTCGAGCTTATTGGAAAAGGCGAAATACTTGGAATTGATATTGACATTAGGAAACACAATAAAATAGAAATTGAGAAACACCCAATGGCAAAACGCATCACGATGATACAAGGATCGGCAATTGATCCTTTAATTGTAGAAAAAATTAAAATTTTTGCTGAAGATAAAAAAACAGTTTTAGTTTGTTTGGACTCCAACCACACTCATGAACATGTTTTGGCAGAATTGGAAATGTATTCTCCGTTTGTTTCCGAAAACTCTTACATAATCGTTTTCGATACAATTGTTGAAAATTTGCCTGAAGGATATTTTTCTCAGGAACGCCCATGGGGTATTGGTAATAATCCTAAAACGGCAGTTACATCTTTTTTACAAAAAAATAAAAATTTTATTATTGACACAAATATTGATAATAAGTTACTGATAAGTGTGGCACCACAAGGCTATTTAAAAAGAATTAAATAATGGAAAGTAAAAGCAACACTCCATTGGTTAGTTTTTGTATGTCTACCTACAAGAGGGGAGAAATATTGTATCAAACCCTGCTAAGTATCCAACGGCAGACCTATTTTAATTTTGAAGTTATTATTTCAGATAATGATGTAGATGCATCAGGAAAAATTTGGGTTGAAAAATTAAAAGATGTGAGGTTTAAATATTTTACTAACTCTACCAATCTTGGTATGAAACCTAGTTTTAATAAAAGTATTGAGCGTTCAGTTGGAGAATTTATTGTGATGATAGCGGATGATGACCCGGTATATTTTGATATGCTTGAAACACTTACAAATTTATACAACCTGTTTCCGTTAAAAGGAATGTTTATGGGAGGCTGTGATTGGTTTTGTGTAGACGCTAAAACTGCAGCATTTTACAATATGAAACTTGGCACAAATTCTTGTCTATCAAATAAATTATTATACAAAGAGGTAAAAAACTTTACGGCTGAGGAGTTTTTGATTCAGTTTTTTACATTTAAATTCTTTCCGCATTATTTATGGAGTTGTTGTATGGTAAAAAAAAGTATCATCAACGGTTTTGGTGGTACTCCTGATTATGGTACACCCTTTTTAGGAGATTATGCTTACATGAGTACCATGGCTACTGTAAATGGTGCAGTTGTAATTAATAAAGCATTGGGTTGCCAAACTTTGCATGACAGTAATTTTGGAAGAAATCAGCATGATCAGCTAATTACAGTTTCTACAAATCTGCCAAATTATTTTATTCCTAAAATTAAAAATTTTAAAGGAGCCAAAAAAATAGAAAAAATTTTCTATCATTTCCTTGGAATGGCAATGGTTTCTCATATTTCTTTTTTGCAGGCTTATTTTAAAAAAGAAAAAGTAGCAGTGCCGGAGTTAAATGAAGCCGCAAAAAAAGTATTTGCTTTACCTTACATGAAGCAGTTTTATTTTAAATATTTTATTAAAACGAATTATCCAATAGCGCATGATTTGCTGGTAAAACTTAAAAAAAAATTAAAAAAATAAGGCGAAAATTGAAATTTTTAACTCGTATTAAAATTGAAAAAATATAGCATAATATTACCCGTTCGAAATGGTGGCCCATTATTAAAAGAATGTGTTCAAAGTATATTAAATCAAACCTGTAATGACTTCAATTTACTGATACTTGATAACAACAGTAGGGATGGGACAATACAATATTTAGAAAATTTAAATGATGAAAGAATAACTATATATCCTTCTCTAAAAGACCTGACAATTGTACAAAATTGGTCTAGAATTCCCCTCTTAAAAAAAAATGAATTTATAACGCTGATAGGCCATGATGATATTTTGTATCCTAATTACTTGAAGGATATTGATGAACTGATAAAAGAATATCCTGATGCAGGTTTATACCAAACGCATTTCAACTATATCGATGTAAAAGGCAAATTAATTAGACCTTGTAAGCCTATGGAATCTATGCAAACAACAGATGAGTTTATTGCTGCTCAAATGAACCAAACTATTGACAGTATGGGTACAGGTTACATGATGCGAAGCGCAGATTTTGATATGCTTGGTGGAATGCCTTCTAATTATCCAAATTTAATTTTTGCTGATTATGAATTATGGATGAGGTTAACACAGTTAAGTTACAAAGCTATATCTGATAAGTTTTGTTTTAGTTACAGAATTCATAGAAGTGTATCAAAAACTACAAATGGAGAAGCATATGCTGATGCATTTAAAAAGTATATCCTTTTTTTATCAACATTATTGATAGATAAAAAAATTAAAAAAACCATTGAGACCAACGGACACAACTTCCTAATGTATTTCTGCCAGAGTCTATCGCATAGAATTTTAAAAACGCCATTAAATATCAGGAAGATAAAAGTGGGGGAATTTATTGAACAGTGTAATCAGATGGCGGCATTGTTAATTCCAAACCAAACATTTAAGCCTTTACACATCTTTAAAATTAAAATTGCAAAACACTTGGACAATAATAAAATACTGTCAGATTTGTTTCGAATTTTTAAACGTATTTGATTAATAAATACAACTAATAAACGGCATCCATTTTTAAATCCTGCTCCATCATTTCATCTACAAGCATGTGCAAATCATAAACCGGTTTCCATCCTAATTTTGTTCGAGCCTTTGTAGCATCACCTATTAATAATTCAACCTCAGCTGGTCTAAAATAACGTGGGTGTATTCCAATGACCTGGGTTCCTTTAGGTAACATGTATTTCTCGTTGTTGCAAGATTTTATATATCCTTTTTCATTTTCACCTTCACCTGTAAAATCTAAATCGATACCTACATATCCAAATGCCATTCTTATAAAATCTCTGATTGTAGTAGTTACACCGGTTGCTAAAACGTAATCTTCAGGAATTTCCTGCTGCAACATTCTCCACATTCCTTCAACATAATCTTTCGCATGTCCCCAATCTCTTTTTGCATCTAAGTTTCCTAATAAAAGAGGTTCGTTGCTTATGCCATTTACTATTTTACTTACACCAATTGTAATTTTTCTGGTTACAAAACTTTCTCCCCTTAATGGGCTTTCATGGTTAAATAAAATACCATTTACTGCAAACATATTATATGCTTCTCTGTAATTTACTGTAATCCAGTATCCATATAATTTAGCTACACCATATGGAGATCGTGGATAAAATGGCGTTGTTTCAGTCTGAGGTATTTCCTGTACTTTTCCATATAATTCAGAAGTGGAGGCCTGATAAAATTTTGTCTTTTTTTCAAGTTTCAAAATTCTTATGGCTTCTAAAATAAGCAGTACTCCAGTACCGTCAGATGTGGCAGTGTATTGTGGTGTTTCAAAACTTACCTGAACATGGCTTTGCGCACCTAGATTATAAATTTCATCCGGTTGTGTCAGCTGTATAATCCTTAATATATTGCTGCTGTCGGTAAGATCTCCATAGTGCAATAAAAATCTTCCTTCGTATTTTTTATCGTAGGTAATGTGATCAATTCTTTGTGTATTTAATAAAGAACTTCTTCTTCTTATACCATGCACTAAATATCCTTTATCTAAAAGAAGTTCTGCCAAATATGCGCCATCCTGCCCCGTAATCCCTGTTATTAGTGCTGTTTTCATTTAATAATTTTTATTAATTATTTTCGCAAATGTATTGCAAATAAAGAAAATAAATCTTGTAGTTGTCAATTGATTTAAATGGAGCAATAGCTCCTCAATATAATTTATGAAAATAGCAGTAAACTGTTGGATATTAAGAAATAAAAAAATTGATGGAATTGGGATTTTTACTATAGAAACTCTACGGCTATTAATATCTGCTCACCCTGAAACTAAATTTCAGATTTTATGTGATAAAAATTTTACGGAAGATTATTTTGATTTTCCAAATTCAAAAAAGTATCATATTTTTCCACCCTACAGGCATCCATTATTGTACTTGTTTTTTATGGAAATTGTTGTAGGGGTTTTTTTAAAAAAACACAAGCCAGATCTTTTTTTGTCTATGGAAGGGTTCCTTTGTCTGTCAACAAAATGCAAACAACTTCCAATTATCTATGATTTAAATTTTGAACACCAGCCAAAGGATCTTCCATTTAGAAACAGAATTTACTTTAGAACTTTTTATCCCAAATTTGCTCGTACGGCAACCCGAATAGTAACAATTTCTGAATACAGTAAAAATGATATTGCTGATACCTATAAAATTCCATTAAATAAAATTGATAATGTTTCCTGCGGAGTAAAAGAAAACTTTTATCCTCTGGATGATAATTCAAAGCAGATAACCAGAAACAGATACACAAAAGGTGCAGAGTATTTCTTTTTCATAGGTTCTATGCATCCACGCAAAAATATAGTACGATTACTGCAGGCATTTGAACTTTTTAAAAAGAAATCAAACGCACCACTAAAATTAGTTTTAGCAGGAAATATATTTTGGGGAGATGAAAGTGTGCAAGCAGTGATTTCTACTATGAATGCAAAAGATGATATCGTTTTTACCGGCAGAATAAGCGATGATGAACTTGAAAATCTTTTAGGTAGTGCCTTCGCTCTTACTTTTGTTCCAACATTTGAAGGCTTTGGGTTGCCAATTGTTGAAGCTTTTCAAAGTGATGTACCGGTCATTTGCAGCAGTACAACATCTATGCCCGAAGTAGCGGGAAATGCTGCATTAATGGTTGATCCATTTAATACCGAAGATATTGCTGAAAAAATGAAATTGCTCTGGAATGATAAGCTGTTAGTACAGGAGTTGATTGATAAAGGTCGACTGCAAAAAAATCTTTTTACATGGAAACGTACAGCAGAATTACTTTATAAATCCATAGAGAATTGTTTAAAATTATAAATGTTCTTCCCAATATTTTATGATGTCTCTTAAACTTTCCTCGATAGAATATTTTGGTTTCCATCCTGTAGCATTCATTATTTTTTCATACGAACCTATGATCACTTTATTTTCAGACGGGCGAAAGTTTTTCTCATCTGTTGAGTGAAAAATATGTTCTCCGATAATTGTTGAAAAAAGCTCAATCATATCTTTAATCAGATAACCTTTTCCCGAACATACATTGTAAGTTTCACCTTTAACACCTTTGTATAGCAATAAATAATAAGCTCGAACAACATCTCTGACATCGCTGAAATCCCTTGTAACATTTACATCACCTGTTAATAATTCAATTCTCAAGCTTCCCTGTTTTGCTTGTTGTACAATTTGTTTTGCAAAAGATGAAATCACATATTCAGATTTTTGATAAGGTCCAATATGGTTGAATGATCTTGTATGCACAATATCAACACCATAACTTTCAGCATATATTTTTACAAGCTTTTGCTGAAGTACTCTTGCTACGCCGTATGGGCTTGCAGGGTCAGGACAATCAGTTTCCTTTAAAGGTAGACCGGCATTGGCATTGCCATATTCTTCAGTGGAACCAACAGATAATATTCTGCAATTAAGTTTAAGAATTCTTACCGTTTCTACAATGTTCAAAAAGAAACTTGTATTATCCATAACCGAATCAGCAGGAAATTTCCAGCTGTTTGCAACGCTGCTTCTGCCTGCCAAATGCAATATATATGCAGGATTAAATTCTTCAGTTATTGCAGCAATTTTATTTTTATCTGATAAATTTATTTTTGATAATGAAATTTTTAAACTCTCAAAATTTTCATTTTCAAATTCAGGGTATGTTTCATTGTAAATGCCCATTACTTCACTTCCGGGTTCCTGTTCATTTAAATAATGTAGAAAATGTTTTGCAGCAAAACCTGCTATTCCTGTTATTAAAATTTTCATTTGTTCTTCGGAGTTATTGGGTTGGAAATAATTTTTGCGGCTTTTGCTGCAATATTACCCCAATAAAAGTGATTAAAAAAAGATGAAGGAATGATTGCATGAATGTCTGCTTTAAAAACTGCTTGAGCAAAACATACCCAATCAAAATCATTAACAACAATTAATTTACTCTTTGCAATCTCTTCAGGAATGCCATAAGCGCCACTTGCGCAACTTATGCTTGTAAGGTTGTTGCCTAGCGCTTCAACCAGTTTTGTTTTTATGCCACCACCGGTTATTACGGGGTTCAAAAAAACATCTGCTCCTTTAAAAAACATATTTATATCATTTACAAAACCTGCATAAATAATATTTTGGCTGCTGTAGCTTCTTAATTCATTATAAGATATCGGTAACCCTGTGCCACAAATAATAATTTTATACTTAAAATCTTTATTCTCTAAAAGTAGTGGGTTGATATTTTTGATGAGATATTCAATTGCTTCAATATTTGGTTTATAATCTAACGTACCGTTAAACAGGAGAATTTTATCGGTTGAATTAATATTATATTTTTGCCTTAATTTTTCAGCAGCTTCTTTTTTTTCAATATCTGTCGGAGGATGCTTCCAACCGATTCCATAGGTAATAACATCACATTTTACAGTTTTGAGGTTAAAATTATTTACTGCAAAATCAAGATCTTCCTCTGTTACAAAAAAATTATGATCAATTATTTTATGTGTATTTTTTTCATAAATCCAAAGTATTTTCCACCACCATTTTCCCATACTTTTAAATCGTTCGGCTTCAATATTATGCGATAATAAGGATAGTTTTACTTCCGTACTTTTCTTTAATAGCCATGCAAGCCAGCCGTAATATGGGTGCACAATTATTAAATCTGTTATTCTATTTTGTTTAATTATTTTTTTTAATTTAAAAAATAGCAAGGGATTTCCGTACCTTAATTTTGAAGTTCCCAACACGCCGTAAAAAGAACTGTTTAATTCATCCGGCATTTTATTATCGGGTACAGAAACAAAACTTACAGGATAAATCTTTGCCAGATATTCATAAAAACTTGCAATGAACTTCTTCCCACCGGTGCGGGCAGGGTAAACATTGTAAGGAGCCAGTAACGCTATCTTTGGGCTTTGTAGAATGGTTTATGAAGTTTTAATTTTTGTATCATTTTTCTTTGTTCCCTTCCATTCAAAAAATAATGTCGCTAGCAATAATATAGATAGTAGCCATCCTGCAACCGCACTTATTCTCTTACTTATAAAAAAGATAGTTGGCTCAAATTTAAATTCCACTACATGTTTCCCTGCAGGTATTACCATAGCACGCAAAACGTAATTTGCTTTAAAAAACGGAACTTCTTTTCCATCCAGATAAGCCTTCCAGTCTTTATAATAAATTTCGCTAAACATCGCTACATTGTTTGATGTAGAATTACTCTCGTAAGAAATTGCATCATTGTCATATGCTGTCATTTTTATGTTTGATGAACTGTCAGCCGGACTAAAAGCTTTAACAATTGGTTTAAATGATTCATCTACAACTGCACTGTCTTTTGTATTTAAATTGGTAAGGCCTTTCATTTCAGCAACAGGTCCTTTTACAAAAGTTATTCCTTTTATAAACCACGCATTACCTAAAGCTAGGGGGTTTTGGATTGCCTGTATTTTATCTCCTTCACCTGTAATAATCCATTTTGCATTAAGCATATTTAATACAGCGGCGTTGGGTCTTCCATTCATTTGATAAGTACTCAGGTCATCATAAATGCCCAGTTTTGCCGCATGGTAACCTCCAATTGATTTATGGTAATAAGAGGTTTTTGCTTCTTCAAATGGGCTTCCTACACTTGCATTAAACACTCGGTAATTCGGGTCTTTATCAGCGAGGATTGTTCTGTCTGCATTGGTCATGGGGAACTCTACTGCATCATAATTTTCTTTGTTATCAAAACTTTTCGCATTTAAATAATGCGTGCCTACACCAAGCAAATCAATGGTTGCGGCTAATGTAACGCCGGCAAGCATAAGGGTGTATGAGAATTTATTTTTTATATATAGGGCTATCAAGCCTGCAGCTATTACAACAAATATTAAGGAGCGAATAAGGTCCTTCAACATTATTGCTCCCCTGTCTTTTTTCAACTCAGTTAATATACCTCTTGCAGTTTTTTCTGCTTCAGGATTTTGCTGTAACTGAAATATCCAGTTTTCGTACACCTGGTTATCTCTTTGCCCTTTATATTGTTCATTAAGCAATGCATATTTAGTTTGAAAATCTGCGTCCTTGCTTTGCCAAAGTTTATTAAACGCAGTTGTTCTTTCTCTGTTTTCATTTCCAAAATCAGATGTTGCATAAAATGCGAATCCAATTAAAAAAGTTACGCTTGTAGCTATTAATCCTAACTTAAATTTTTTCCAGCTTTCTTCCTCATTGAAATTATTAATTAGTTTATCAAGCGTAAGCGCCGCTATAATCGGAAATAATATTTGTGGAATTACCAAGGCTATTGTTGGTACCCGAAATTTATTATACAAAGGCAAATTGTTAAACATAAAAGTATTAAAGCCATCGAAGTTGCTGCCTAGAGCTAATAAAATTCCTAACAGACTTGCAGTGAAAATCCACCATTTGTGTTTTCCATCTAAGTAAAACATTCCAAACAAAAACAAGAAACAGATGATAGCACCTATGTAAACCGGGCCATTTGTAAAAGGCTGATCACCCCAATAAAGTGACTGGCTCATTTGCTGTGCAATTTGATCTGCAGGGGCTTGTGGAAATAACCCTGTCAAGTAGGTCACAACATTTGCATCATCTTTTAGCTGCGGAAATAAATAGCTTTCACCATCACGTTGTGCATAGTAAGATCCATAACCCTTCACACCCGGAAACATTAAACTCATTGTTTCTGCTTTCCCATAACTCCATTGAAAAGCATATTCTTTGCTCAGTCCAGTCGTTTTTCCATCAACAACTTTGTCGTTGGCTTTATTGGTTTCATCCATTTTTAACTGGCCACCACGCTTACTGTATTTTGCATAATCGTACGTCGGTAACAGTGTAATGGCATTTACTGCCAAACCCAGCAAACCCGCTGCTACTAATAATCCCAAACTTTTAATAAGGTCTTTCGTATCTTTTAATTTTACAGCCTGAGCTATAAAAAATATCGTCATTACAGCCATAATCAAAAACACATAATAGCTTACCTGTTGGTGACCGGAGCCTACTTCCAATGCTGTAAAGAGAGCTGTAAGTGCAAAGCCGGTAAAATATTTTTTATTAAACAATAAGATTGCTGCACCAATTAATGCCGGCGAATAAGCAAGCGTAAGCATTTTTGTATCGTGCCCTGCGGTTATAATAATAGGAGAGTAACTACAAAAAGCAAATGCAATGGCTCCAATAATCGCGGCGTATGGTTTTACACGAAGACACATACATAAAAAATAAAAACTGATACACGCTAAAAAGAAAAAGTTCATTGGTTTTGGTAACCACAATTGAAAAGCCTTGTCAATAATAAACAGTGGCGACCAGGCGCCTTCAATAGCAATTTGGTAAGCAGGCATACCGCTAAACATGGTAGAAACCCACAATGGATAATGACCTTTCGCCGCTTTGTATTCCATGGATTGGTGGCTCATTGCCTGCCAGCTGCTAATATCTGATTGTTTTAGTACAACGCCGCTTTCCAGAGCAGGTTTGCAAAAAATAACGGTTACTAATAAAAATATACCAACCGCTACCGCATGAGGAATCAGTTTTTTAAAATCAAAGTTTGCCATGTAGCTTTTTTATGTCTCGCAAATTAAGCACAAAATGCAAGAAAGTTAAATAATGACTCGTTGAAGTAACGACATGTAGCGCTACCAAATTTTCAGTGTATTATTTGGAGCTTTTTGCTTTAACAAAGTTTGATCATTTGTTCGCTGCCCGCCTGCAATCTTTTTTGTTTTAACTAAAACAAAAAAAGATTCTCGGCTAAGCAGAGCAGCCCTTCAGCAACATTTCAATAATCATCTTTTATTCGACTATGTAAGAATTGTCAGCTGCAACTTTGAGTAATTATTTTGAGTAGTTTTTTAAAATTCATTTTGCTTCACAGCTATTTTTCTTTATTTTTGGTGCCCAAATCAAACGGTAGTCGTAGCTCAGTTGGTTAGAGCATCAGATTGTGATTCTGAGGGTCGGGGGTTCGAGCCCCCTCGATTACCCACAAAAAGCCTTTCAATTTTGAGAGGCTTTTTTATTACCTTTTTAAAGTGCAGGTTTACTCAAACAGTTCCAGTTTGTTTTTTGGTCTTCTTTTATCTTCCCACTTAAAACTTTTAAGGTATTTTTTATCAGCAGGTATTTGTTTTATTGGGTACATAACACCATCTACATTATTCACAAATTTTATTTTTTGTACTTCCTGTTTGGCAAAATATACATCAACTACATCTCCACTGCTTCTGTTCATTCCAATAAATGCACTGTCTTGATCCTGTGGGTAAAAAATAGTTTCAGCTGGCGAACCTTTTATACGGCTGTAATCGATTTGCCCGTTATTGAAATAGGCATTTAATGTGCGTCCGCCTGCCTGGTTATACATTGCGGGGTTTTGTTGGTTTATAATAATGCTGTTGTTAAAAACATACAATCTTTTTGGCTTTTGATTCTGAGTAAATAAATACATGGTATCACCCTTTACCTGGTTTTTTTCTTTCCAAAAAACAGGGCTTCTAAACATTCTAAAAACCGAGTCTTCTGTGGAGTAATACATGCTGTCACTTACAGCTTGGGCAGAGTCGTTAAAAATGCGCACATTATTATAACCGATTACATATCTGATACTATCCTGTGGTGTTTTTGAATAGATCTGTTTGTTGTTAAGAGTATCCACTTTTGTATAATTTCTTTTTGTGGTACTGTCATATTTTCTAAGCCCGGAAAACAGTGTATCAGCAGCAATGTATGTGCTGTCCTTGTCTTTTACAATGATGACTACAGGTTTTTGCGTTGCAAGAAAAGAAGCTGTTTTTTGATTGGTTTCAATTCTATTACCGATTGCAATAACATGATTTATGCTGTCAATAAATTTTGCCCGTCCTTCTAAAATACCAATACCTGTTTTTTCATCAAAAAAGATATTATCAGCAATAGCTGAAGATGCACTGTCACTTATTATTGTTCGGTCAAAAAAATTTGCCTCACCTGTTTGTAAGTTATAGGTTCCATTATTTGAGCGAATAACTTTTCCTTCTTTTGTTTTCACTAATGTTGGGGAAATCAGTCTAGCTACTTTAAAAATTGTATTGTACCTCAGACTATCTGCCTTTATATCATACTTAGGATCTACAAGATGAACGTATTTTTTAAAGTAAACATCTTTTGTATCAGCATAATAAATAGCATCGGTGCTTGTTAATACAGTTGTGCCATTTATAACTTTGCCGCCATTCTTATATGTAGCGATGCTGTTTGCAAGATCATAAGTTAAATCATCAGTAAGCAAAGTTCCTTTACCATCTGAAAGCTTTACGTTTCTTTTTAAATAAGCAATTCTTTCTTTACCTAAATACCTTAAATAGTTTGCGTAAGTATTTACTGTGTCAGCATCATTAATATGTACGTTACCAAAAACTTCTGCAATTTGTGTACGAGAATTTATTACAATACTATCACCGGATAAAATAGTTTTACCCTGTTTTACTTTTGCATTACCTGCGAGAGTTCTAAGAGATGTACTGTCATCTAACGTAATAAAACGGGTACTGTTGCCCGATATTATCTCAATTTTGTTGGAACTGTCTTTTACAGGAGACTGTGCAAATATTAATTGCGAAGACGATAAGAAGATTAATAAAAAAAGTAAAAGCAACAGTTTATTCATTCAATTATTTTCTGGTTGCAAATTGAATAATTAATTACTAATTGCATCACAAAATTTTATTTAATTCTTTCTACAAAATAAGGGCTATTGATCGTATCAGGCAATGGAACTAAGATTGGGTTGTTGTTTTGCTTTTTTCCAAATACAGAAAGACTGACATACCGCTTCGGATTAACCCTGATATCATCCAGTAATAAATTTAATTTATTACCGCTTGAAGCAAGGTTTTTATACATCGTAGGATCATTTAATAATTTTCCTATTGTACCGCTGTTGTTATCGAATTTTACAATAACATTTTTGAGTTGGTTTACAGCTCTGTCAAGGGTATCAAGCGTTTTATTAAGATTTAAATTCGCAAATTTTGAAGAAGTTTTGTCAAGATTTGATAAAACATTGTTTATTTTTTCATTGTTATTTGCAAAGTTTGATGTGATAGAACTTACATTATTTAATGATTTTGCCAATGCTCCTGTTTGTGCATTTAATAAACCATTTAAAGAGGCAGTCGATGAAACCATAGACGCAGTAACCTGATTTAAATTTGCAAGGACCTGAGAAATATTTCCTTTAGCCTTTGGGTCTAAAATAATATTGAAGTTTCCAAGCAATGTATCAATTGAAGAAACGGCTTTTCTTACTTCATATAAAACGGGATCAACTTTTTTTAATACATTATCAAATAAACCACCGCTGGTTTCTGTTATAATAGTGTCTTTGTTGTGCAGGTTATCTATTGCATCCCCAAGCTTTATTTCAATGCTGGTTGTACCTAATGGATTAGATTTTATTATTGCAATAGAGTTTTTAGGTATGTTTATGTCTTTAGTTATGTTAAGATCTACCAAAATTTCCCTCATATCTTTTTCGGTAGTAATTTTATAGACTGTACCAACCTGTAATCCATTTATAATAATAGGGTTTGAATTTTGCAAACCTTGTACATTACCATATTTGCCGGTTATCATAGTATCCTTACTCCACAATTTTTTTCCTTTAAGAAAGTTGAAACCCAGTATTAATAATGCTAAAGACACTATAGTTATCGCACCTACTTTTGTTTCGTTTGAAATTTTCACTTATTAATTGTTTTAGTTATTGGTTTTTTTAAATTTAATATAGAGCTTACCAATTTGTCAGCCAAAAAAAGCTTTTAAATTTTTTAAGGGTTTTTTGTCAGTGGTTTAATAATTTCAAGTTGTGCTTTGTACCTTACCACCGCTTTGGTTATTGCTTCAGCCAATTCCTGTTGGCCTTTATCACTGTTCAAGTAACGTTCATCTTCAGGGTTATTTATGTAACCGGTTTCAATTAAAATTGCGGGCATTTTTGTGGCTGATAATACCCAGATACCCTTTTGGCGTTGGTTTACCCCCAAAGCACGTCGGCCGGTTGCATCTATTTCATCATTAACCAATGTAGCCATTCTATCACTTTTTTCCTGATAAAGTTTTGCATACACCTGAGCAAGTTGTCTTCCTTCAGGCGTATTAAAATTAAAATTATTATACAAACTATCAGCTACACCGGTTTCAAATTGAATATCTTCCTGACCTTTCATAATGGCTTTAAGCTTATCGCTTGTTTTTGCCGCCGCAAAAATATAAACACTTGTACCATTTATTGCTAATGGCATTTTAAAATATTCATAAATGGGCTCATCAACCTCATAATGTTCTGAATGTTTTTTTCTTCTTTTTCCTTTGCCAGTGTAAGTAATTTTATGTTTAGTAACTGTTTTTGTACCAACCTGTCTTCTTCCTGTTTTTAAAGGACCTGAATCTGCATGTATACATATAAATAAGTCCCCCTTGGCATCGTTAGCAATATTTGCTTTTACACGAGGATCGTCAAAAACGTCAGTTGTTCTTGTAGGTACCACTTTTACATCAGGCAATTGCCTTTTTAATTCTTCCACCAATTTTTTAGAAATACCCAACGTTACATTTTTTTCCATAGACCGTAACGAATTTTCATACTGACCTATAGCACCGGCATCTGTTCCTCCATGACCTGCATCTACAACAATTGTTCTTAGTTTTTTTGCTTGTGCAGCACATTCGTTTTTAAAAGAACCTATATAAATAAGGCAAATAAAAATAAACAATCCTCTTTTCAGCATAATGGTAATTGGGTTATACAGTATATGTTATAATTCTTTTAAAGAATTTCAGGTAAAATTTTAATAGCTATTTTTGCGCATTCGCATTTATGAATTACAAAAACAAAGGTAAGGCAAAAAATATTTTAGCTTGGTTGTGCCTGCCATTGTTGACATTATTAACTTATCATTTTGAAGGGTTTGCAAAATTTAAATTTCACACATACAATATTTCTCAGCAAATAAGGGATACACCTCCGCCAATAAAAAAAAATATAGACAGTACTTTAAACTTTTTAAAGAAAAAATCAAATACACCTCGCACGCCTTCTATCAGTGAAGAAAAGAAAAAGAGATCTGATTCACTTCTTACTCAAAGCATCGATACTTTTAATTTTAAAACTTCTAAGGATTCACTATCATCTCCGGTTGTTTACCATGCAGATGATTCTATGGTAATAGATGTACCGAGGCAAAAAATATATTTATATGGTAAAATTTCTTCTGTAAAATATGAAGACAATAATCTATCAGCTCCTCAAATACAGTTTGATCAAAAAACCAGTTTGGTCAGTGCATTTATAAAAAAAGATACCCTGGGTAAAGTTTTATCTTATCCGTTTTTTTCGCAAAAAGATTTTCAATCGGTAAGTGATACCATTCGTTTTGACATGAAAACGGGTAAAGGACTTACAAAAGGAACTTACACCAAACAGGGAGAAATGTTTGTGTATGGGGAGAAAATAAAGAAAGCAGATACTTCCGTTTTTTATGCTCTAAACGGCCGTTTTACAACCTGTAATTTAGACACACCGCACTTTGCTTTTATTGCCCGAAAAATAAAATTTGTAAATAAAAAATGGGCTTATACAGGACCTGTTCATCCCGAATTTGAAGGAGTTCCTTTGCCCATCAGTTTACCATTTGGTATATTTCCACTTACGCAGGGCAGACACAGTGGTTTGCTGGCACCCAGTTTTGTAGCAGATGCGCAACGTGGGCTTGCTTTGCAGAATTTAGGTTATTACAAAATCTTAAGTCCTAATTGGGATTTAATTACAAGAGGAACGCTTTATTCTTATGGCAGCTGGAACTTAAATGTAAATCCACGTTATTTCCGGCGATACCATTATCAGGGTAATATTGCGTTGGCAGTTCAAAACTTTCACCCTTTGGACCAGCCTAATACACGAACAATAAATTTTCAATGGACACACAGCGCGGATACAAAATCCCGGCCGGGGGTAAACTTTAGTGCAAACGTAAACGCAGGCAGCACAAAATACAATTCGCAGGTACCAACAAATGCAAATTTAAATTTTCAAAACCAGCTTAATTCCTCTATTACTTATTCGAAGGTTTGGAAGAACAGACCGTATAATATTTCTGTAAGTGCTAATCATAATCAAAATTCCGTATCTGGTCTTACAAATTTAAATTTGCCTGACATCGCTTTTAATGTAAATACACTTTATCCCTTTAGAAGAAAAGAGCCAATAGGTGAATATAAATGGTTTGAAAACCTGGGTATAGCTTATAATGGAAATGCAAAGAGCCTTACTTCATTTTATGATACTGCAGGTAATTTAAGTCGGCAGATTTATAAAAATCTGCAATATGGTGCGCAGCACAGCATTCCAATAACATTGGCTTTACCTTCTTTAGGGGCTTTACAATTATCTCCATCAGTTTCTTATCAGGAAAAATGGTATCAAAAAAGAATTGAAAAGCAGTTCAATTCCTTAAAAAATAAAGTTGATACAGTTGCTCAAACGCAAGGTCTTTACACAGCTAGGCAAATGTCTTTTGGACTAAGTGCTTCCTCGAGAATTTTTGGAATGTTTGCCTTTAATGAAAAAAGTAAAATAAAAGCAATCAGGCATGAAATAAGACCAAGTCTATCGTTTAATTATTCTCCAAATTTCAATGCAAATAATTATTACAATTCTATTTATGACTCACTTGGTAATAAACAACCATTTTCTTATTTTGATGGAAGCATTTACGGTGCATACAGCAATCAAAAATTTGGCGGACTTTCTTATAATATCGATAATATTATTTCAGCAAAGGTGAGGGACAGGAAAGACACTAGTGCCAAAGCTGTTAAAAAAATAAATCTATTGGATAATTTTGGCATAGCAGGTTCCTATAATTTTCTTGCAGATTCATTTCAGTTTTCCACTATTTCTTTGCAGGCTAGAACAAACTTATTTGAAAAAGTTAGCATCAGCGGTCAGGCTACCTTTGATCCTTACAAAACAAATGCACAAGGCAGAAGAATTAATGAACTTATATGGAAAAATAAAGTTTCCCTTGGAAATTTAGTTAGTGCCGGCGTTCAATTACAAACAAGTTTTAAGGGAGGGAATAAATCCAAAAAAACCAATGTTCCACCTTTGAATCGCAAAACTAATTTAGGCGCTGTTCCATTAGATGAATATCAACAGGAAGCAACTTACATTCAAAATAATCCGTCGGAATTTGTAGATTTTACTATTCCCTGGAATGTTGATCTATCTTATTCTTTGCTTGTGAGTAAACAGTTTGATTTTGCTCAAGCAAAATTTAAAAGCAACATTTCGCAGGGTATTACTTTTAATACATCTGCAAATCTTACTGCAAAATGGAAAGTTGGAATGAACGGTTCCTTTGATGTTACCACAAGAAAAATAGGAGTATTAAGCGCTTATCTTTCAAGAGATTTACATTGCTGGCAAATGGGAATCAATTTATCACCTATCGGAAGGTCACGTTATTTCAGCATAAACATAAGTCCCAAATCCCCAATCTTAAGAGATCTAAAAATAAATAGAACAAGGTCGTTTACTGATTTTTAGTAAATTCTTTATATATGATTTCGAACACTTTTTTGTTTAAACTTTTTGTATCAATATTTTCTGAAGTAACAGGTTTAAGAAAAATCATTTTTAAACGTTTCGGTACAAGATAAAACGTTTTTTTTACGGGCATGGCTTTATTGGTACCAATTATTACACATGGAATAATTTCTTTTTTTGCATCTATAGCAAGTTTAAAAGCCCCGTCGTAAAAGGGTTTTAGTGGGTTGCCGGTCCTGTTGCGTGTACCTTCAGGATAGATACAAATGTGAATACCTTTCTTTAATGTAGACCGCATTGCTTCATAACTTTTTACACGGCTGTTTTCTTTATTTCTGTCAACCATTATGCCACCACGTTTATAAAACCAACCAAAAATCGGCACTTTACCAAACGACGCTTTTGCAATTGTTTTATTGCCCCCGGGTACAAAAGGTGCTGAAAGCGGAACATCCAATAAAGCATTGTGATTGTAAACGATTACATAGGTTTTATTTTTTTCAAAGTTTTCTTTGCCAAACACTTTTACCGGACAGCCAATTAAATAAAGCCAGCTTTGCATCCAAACACGTGATACCCATATAAAATAATTCTGACCTTTCACTTCATCCTTATATAAATATGAAAGCATTGATGGAATAAAAATTATAAGAAATGTTATAGTAAAACTGAGCAATGCCCACAAAGCCCATACTCGTCCAAAAATATTTTTTAATAATGTCATTTATTTAAATTAAAGTTTCCAGTCAATGGGATTTTCTCCATGTTTTACAAGTATTTCGTTTGTTTTTGAAAAGTGTTTGCAACCCAAAAAACCATTGTGTGCTGAAAGGGGAGAAGGGTGGGCTGCTTTCAAAATATAATGACTGTCTGTATTAATTAATATCTGTTTATCCTGTGCAAATTTACCCCAGAGTAAAAAAATCACATTTTCTTTTTTGTCTGAAATTGTTTTTATAACTGCATCTGTAAACTGCGCCCAACCAATTTTTGCGTGGCTCATTGGTTCACCGTCTCTAACTGTAAGTGCTGCATTAAGTAACAAAATTCCCTGCTCAGCCCAATGGGTCAGATCTCCAAAATTTGGTGGATTTTCTACACCAAGATCAGCTTTAATTTCTTTAAAAATATTTTGTAGTGAAGGCGGTATTTTTACACCTGGAGCAACAGAGAAACTTAAGCCATGTGCCTGACCAATTCCGTGATATGGATCCTGCCCAAGAATAACAACTTTCACTTTATCGAAAGAGGTTTTATTAAAAGCATTAAAAATGTTAGAACCGGTAGGAAATATTTTTTTACCGGTGGCTTTTTCGGTTTTTAAAAAATTTACTATCTGTTCAAAATATGGTTTTTCAAATTCTTCTTTTAAAACCTGCTTCCACGAGTCGTTAATTTTTACATCCATTTTTAATAAATTAGAAACAAAGTAAGCAAAAAAAAAGCTACACAAATGCAGCAATTATATTTTTGATCGCAATTATATAATTCTTCGAATCCATTATTATTTAATTGTATAAAATTGACCACTTTTTTAACACTGTAAAAACGAGTCTTTTTTCAGTGAGTTAAATTATTCGATGCTTAAAATTGCAAAATTATTTTGATTAGCTTTAAATGGCTGATAAGTTTTCTCAACATTAATTCTATCTTTTTAACAAACACTTTTTAAAACTTATTATAAACAGGAATAGAAAATAACCTGCTTCACTTTTAACGCAGCCTTTTTTAAAATAATAAAATTTAGAAAAATGTTTATGTTTTCTCAATGCTTACTTTTTCCACATTTCTATAAGCCCATCCAAAAATAATAGGAAAAACCCATAATGAAAAAATCATTGCACAAAGAATACCACCAATCACAACCCTTGCCAGCGGTCTTGAACTTTCAGACCCTATACCGTTTGAAAGTGCAGCCGGCAAAAGCCCTACGGCCGCCATTAGGGCAGTCATTATAACCGGGCGTATCCTCGCATTTACCCCTAACATGATTGAGCTGTATAATGTGTTTTTGCCTTTAACATGAGCTAGGTTTTCTTTAAAAACCGTAATCAAAATAATTCCATCCTGTATACAAATTCCAAAAAGAGCTATAAATCCAATACCGGCAGATATACTAAAAGTTGTACCTGTAATAAGTAAAGCCAAAATACCTCCTACCAATGCAAAAGGTACATTGGTAAAAACAAGCAGTGCATCTTTAAAATTCCCCAGCATACTCAGTAACAAAATGAATATTAATAAAAGACTGATGGGAACTACTTGTGCTAAACGCTTTTGTGCTCTTTGTTGGTTTTCAAAATCTCCTTGAAAATCAAGTTTATATCCTCTTTTTAAATGTATCTCTTTGTCAATTTTTTCCTTGGCTTCTGCAATCGTACTTCCCATATCTCTTCCCCTTACCGAAAATTTTAGTGCTGAATAGCGTTTGTTGTCATCCCTAAAAATTAAAGATGCTGCCGTTTTCTGGGTTATGGTAGCTATTTCTTTGATAGGTACTTTACTTCCACTCATTGTGGGAACCAGTAATTCACCAATTTGTTCTGGTGTTCTTCTAAATTCTTCTGGCATCCTAACCCTAATATCAAAAGTTCTAATACCTTCATATAAAGTACTGGCTGGCAAGCCACCTGGAGCCAGTCCTCCAATGGCCATACTTACTACTGCATTTGCCTGAGCAGATGCCACACCATATAATGCCATCTTTGTTTGATCAAGATTTATGTCTAATTCTGGCTGACCAATATTATGTAGTATGCCTAGATCTTCTATTCCTTTTACGTTTTTTAACACATTAAAACAACGTGCTAATTGATTTTCCATATAAGGCAACGAATCTCCAAATACTTTTAAACAAATACTGCCTTTAACACCCGAAACTGCTTCTTCTACATTATCGCTTATGGGTTGAGAAAAATTGAGATTTATACCTGGCATTACAGATAGTGCTTTGCTCATTCGGTCTATTAATTCCTCTTTTGTAATTTTAGGATTCCAGCCATCTTCAGGATACATCAATATGTCAAATTCATTGTTATAAAATCCAGTTACATCTGTTCCATCATCTGGTCTTCCCGTTTGGGAAACACAATATTGTACCTGAGGAAATTGCATAATAATATCCCTTGCCTCTTTTGATGTACGTACAGATTTATCCAAGGCTGTACTATAGTTTGTTTGAATACGCAACCAAATACTTCCTTCATTTAACTGAGGTAAAAATTCTGATCCAAGGAATTTAAAGGAATAAATACCTGCTATCATTACAACTATAGCAATAATAAATACTAGTTTTTTATATTTATACGATTTTATAAATCCGCCAAGCATTATGCCGAGTAAGGGATGCACAATAGGGTTGTGTTTTTCACGTACATTTTTATTCATTAAAATACTGATAAGAACCGGTACAAGTGTTAAAGTTGTTATTAACGAACCTATTAATGCAAAACTGAGGGTATAAGCCAAGGGTGAAAACATTTTGCCCTCTACTTTTTG
>ENA-OFCI01000318-OFCI01000318.1-metagenomes-genome-assembly--contig:-NODE-318-length-31306-cov-3.511088_pt1 | contig 31306 bp, 31 predicted proteins | sample MGYA00153391_OFCI01 | MGnify analysis MGYA00153391
CGGAATACCTTGAGGAGCAGCTTCACGGTAGGGCTGTCGAGTCCTGCCGCACTGGCCGGACTGTTGCACGGGAACGCGACGGCGAAGCCCTCGGAGCACGGTCGGGTAGATGAGTCTGGGACGGTATTCGTCCGCACCAACAGCGGTGAACGAGAGGTGGGGTCCTATCCGGGCGCCAGCCCGGCCGAGGCACTTGGCTACTTCACCCGAAAGTATGACGAGCTGCTCGCTGCCGCTGATCTTCTCCTCCAGCGGGTGACTCACACGGACCTTGCCTCACGGGAGGGCTCAGATGGCCTTGCCAAGCTGCGTGAGCAGACTGCAGAGGCTCACGTCGTGGGTGACCTGGCCGCTCTTGACGCCCGAATCGCCCAGATCGCAGCGGCAGTCGAAGCCAAGAAGTCCAGCGAGGGCGCCGAGCGCAGCGCGGCCCGTGAGGCGGGCAAGGCCAAGCGTGAGCAGCTCGTGGCCGAGGCAGAGAAGATCGCTGGTCAGCCGGAAGCCAAGATCCAGTGGAAGATGAGCGGTACCCGGATGCGGGAGCTGCTGGACGAGTGGAAGTCCATGCAGCGCACCGGCCCCAAGCTGGACCGTGCGTCCGAGACGGCACTCTGGCAGCGCTTCAGCGCGGCCCGCAACTTCTTCGACAAGGCCAGGCGCACGCACTTCGCCCAGCTCGAGGACACCCAGGCCGAGGCGCGATCGGCCAAGGAGAAGCTGGTCAAGGAGGCCGAGGCCCTGACCACCAGCAAAGACTGGGCTCCAACAGCCACGGCGTTCAAGCGGCTCATGGACCGCTGGCGTGAGGCCGGCCGCGCCTCTCGCCCCGACGACGATGCTCTGTGGGCTCGCTTCAAGACCGCGCAGGACAGCTTTTTCAACGCCAAGGATAAGCTCGTCGCTGCTGAGAACGAGGAGCTCAAGGCCAACCTGGTGATCAAGGAGGCGCTCCTGGTCGAGGCCGAGGCGATCCTTCCGATCACCGATGGCGAGATCGCGCAGGCTGCTCTACGCGTGATCGCGGACAAGTGGGAGCAGGCTGGCAAGGTCCCGCGTGCGGACATGGAGCGGGTCGAGAAGGGCATCCGCCGCGTCGAGCAGGCCGTGCGCGAACACCACGAAAAGCGTTGGGCCAGCGTCAATCCCGAGGCCGCAGCTCGCGCCCAGAGCCTGGTGGATCAGCTGGAGCTCGCTGTCGAGGGGCTCCGGATGAACCTCGAGAAGGCACAGGCGTCCGGCGATGCCAAGAAGGTTGAGGACGCCCAGTCAGCACTCGAGTCCCGTGAGCAGTGGCTGGTGCAGGCTCGGGCCGGTGTCCAGGAGTTCAGCGGCTAAAGAGACTGCGCGCTATCGCCGGTCGGCTTGCCGCCGGTGATGCGGTAGACGTCGAACACCCCGTCGATCTTGCGTACCGCGCTGATCACGTGGTCGAGATGTCCGGGGTCGCCCATCTCAAAGGTGAATCGGGACACAGCCACCCGGTCCCGCGACGTGTGGACACTGGCCGACAAGATGTTGACATGCTGATCGGACAGAACGCGGGTGACGTCCGATAGCAGTCGACTGCGGTCGAGCGCCTCTACCTGCAGCTGCACCAGGAATACGCTGGCCGCGGACGGAGCCCATTCGACGTCGACCAGCCGTTCGGGCTGCGCGAGTAACGACTCGGCATTGGTGCAGTCCGACCGATGCACCGAGACGCCGCTGCCCCGAGTCACGAAACCAATGATGGGGTCGCCCGGAACCGGGGTACAGCAGCGGGCCAGCTTGATCCACACATCAGCGGTGCCGACAACGACGACGCCGGAGTCGCTGCTGCGCGGACGCCGCATCGCCGCTGACGGCGTCGTGGCTTCGGCGAGGTCCTCGCTGGCGCCTTCCTCCCCGCCCAAGGAGGTCACCAGCCGCCCCACAACGTGTTGTGCGGACACGTGGCCGTCGCCCACCGCGGCATACAGGCTGGAGATATCGGGGTAGCGCAGCTCGCTGGCCAGGCCGGTCAGTGTGTCGTGGGTCATCAGCCGCTGGAGTGGCAGACCCTGCTTGCGCATGGCTTTGGCGATGGCATCCTTGCCATCGTCGATGGCCTCGTCCCGGCGCTCCTTGGAGAACCACTGACGGATCTTGTTGCGTGCGCGCGGGCTTCTGACGAACGTCAGCCAGTCACGTGAGGGGCCGGCTCCGTCGGCCTTGGAGGTCAGGATCTCGACGACGTCACCGTTCTCCAACGGGCTCTCCAGCGGGACCAGCCGCCCGTTGACCCGGCCACCGATGCAGTGGTGCCCCACCTCGGTATGCACCGCGTAGGCGAAGTCGACCGACGTCGAGCCGGAGGGCAGGGCGATGACAGATCCCTTGGGGGTGAAGACATAGACCTCGCCCGCCCCGATCTCGAACCGCAGGGAGTCCAGGAACTCGCCCGGGTCGGAGGTCTCGCGCTGCCACTCGAGCAGCTGACGCAGCCAAGCCATGTCGTTGACCTGGCTTGAGTCATGTTTGCGTCCAGTCTGCGCACCAGAACCCGCTTCGCGCGGGGCGTCCTCCTTGTACTTCCAGTGCGCGGCGACACCGTACTCGGACCTACGGTGCATGGTCTGGGTGCGGATCTGGATTTCTACAGGCCGACCCTGAGGACCGATCACCGTGGTGTGCAGCGACTGGTACATGTTGAACTTGGGCATCGCGATGTAGTCCTTGAAGCGCCCTGGCACGGGATTCCATCGCGCATGCAGAGCGCCCAGGACGGCATAGCAGTCACGCACAGAGTCGACCAGCACCCGCACCGCGACCAGGTCGTAGATCTCCTCGAAGTCGCGGCCGCGAACGATCATCTTCTGGTAGACGGAGTAGTAGTGCTTGGGCCGACCGGTCACGACTGCCTTGATCCGAGCGGATGCGAGGTCCGTCGAGACGACTTCACGAACTCCGGCCAGATACTCGTCCCTTGCGGGGGCGCGCTCGGCCACCAGCCTCACGATCTCGTCGTAGACCTTGGGGTACAAGATCGCAAAAGAGAGGTCCTCGAGCTCCCACTTGATGGTGTTCATGCCCAGCCTGTGGGCCAGTGGGGCGTAGATCTCGAGGGTCTCGCGCGCCTTGCGCTTGGCCGACGACTCCGAGACGTAACGCCACGTGCGGGCGTTATGCAGACGGTCCGCCAGCTTGATCACCAGGACGCGGATGTCACGGGCCATGGCCACGACCATCTTGCGTACGGTCTCGGCCTGGGCAGCCTCTCCGTAGGTGACCTTGTCGAGCTTGGTCACCCCGTCGACCAGCATCGCGATCTCGTCTCCGAAGTCGCGGGTCAGTGCTTCAAGGCTGTATGCCGTGTCCTCCACGGTGTCGTGCAGGAGGGCCGCAGCCAAGGTGGCCGGGTCCATGCCGAGCTCGGCCAGGATCGTGGTGACGGCCAGCGGGTGGGTGATGTACGGGTCGCCACTCTTGCGCAGCTGGCCCTCGTGAGCACGCTCGGCCGTCGCGTAGGCCCGCTCAATGATCGCCAGGTCGGCCTTGGGATGGGTGGAGCGAACGGTACGCAGTAATGGTTCGAGCACGGGGTATGCGTCGTTGCGTGGACCACCGAAGCGTGCGAACCTGGCCCGAACCCGAGAGGCCGTGGGAATCGGACTTGTTGGCAGGTCCGGCATGGAGGCGGTCGTGGGCGTGGTCTGGCCAGAGACGCCCGTCACGATCTCCTCGCTCACAGCTGCAGTCTATGGGCCGGCTAGCGACACCATCGCGTTGACGGTGCGACCCGCCAGCTTGGCGCGGCCGCCCAGGAACTCAAGCTCCACAAGGACCTCAACCGCCTCCACGTCGGCACCGGCGCGCTCGATCAGCTCACACGTCGCTGCAGCCGTGCCGCCGGTGGCCAGGATGTCATCAATAACCAGGGTGCGCGTGCCACGGGCCAGGGCGTCGGTATGGATCTCGATGGCGGCGCGGCCGTACTCCAGGTCGTATGTCTTGCTGTGGGTCGACCCGGGTAGCTTGCCCGCCTTGCGGACAGGGACGAAGCCGATGCCCAGCTCACAGGCGACCGCGGCACCGAAGATGAAACCGCGCGCCTCGATCCCGACCACGACGTCCACCCGACCGGCATACCGTCTGGCGATGTCCTGCACGACGGCCCGGAAGGCGGGTCCGTCGCTCAGCAGCGGGGTTAAGTCCTTGAAGGTCACCCCCGGAATGGGGAAGTTCGCGATGTCCCGAAGCCGAGTGGCGACAACCTCACCGATCGGGGCCGTCAAGGGTGCCGCCTCAGATGGGACTGCTCTCCATGGAGCGGCGCCCATCAGCGCCTCGACTTCGGCGGACGTTTGGGCTGGTTGCGCGGTCCGGTCTGCACATAGGGGTGCAGGGTCCGTCCGGCCGCTGAGGTGCCGCTTCCTGCGGGGACGGCGACCGTGTCCTGGATGCGCCCGTCCGCGCCCAGTGGTTCGCCCGCAAACGCTGTGTCGCTTGCCTGACGGCCTTTGGTGCTCTGGTAGCGCTCGGCCTGCTTCTTGAGCTTCGCCATCGCCGGCTCTCGCTCACGCAGGTCTGCGAGCACTGGCGTGGCGATGAAGATCGAGGAGTAGGTGCCGACCGCGATTCCGATGAACAACGCGAGGCTCAGGTCCAGCAGTGTGCCCGGGCCGAGCAGGAAGAACCCGATGAACAGGATGGATGCGACCGGCAGCAGGGCCACCACGGAGGTGTTGATCGATCGAACCAGCGTCTGGTTGACCGCCTGGTTCGCCGCTTGGGAGTACGACAGCCGGCCACTCCCGATCGCCGCGCTGGTGTTCTCACGGACCTTGTCGAAGACCACGACGGTGTCGTAGAGCGAGTAGCCCAGGATCGTGAGGAATCCGATCACAGATGCCGGCGTGACCTCGAAGCCGGCCAGGGCATAGATGCCTACGGTGATGACGAGGTCGTGCGCGAGGGCGATCAATGCGGCCAGAGACATCTTCCAGGTGCGGAAGTAGGCAGCCAGAACGAGCGAGACCAGAATCAGGAACGCGATGAGGGCGGTGAGAGCCTTCTGGCTGACCGAGGCACCCCAGGACGCTCCGATGGTGGAAGCCGAGATCTTGTCCAAGCCCACCTTGAACTCGCTGGCCAGGGCCGTCTCGACCTTGGAGGTGAGGTCGATCTGGAACTTCTCGGTCTGAACCCGAACGGTGCTTCCCGTGCTCCCGCCGAGCCTGGTGACCACAACATCGGATCCGGTGTCCAGGGTGCCGATGGCAGTCTTGGCCCGGGCCTCGAAGCTGTCCATGTTGGTGACCGACGAGACGCGGAACTCAGAGCCACCACGGAACTCGAGCCCGAGGTTCAGATGACGCCCGAACAGGCCGATCGCAGCCAGGACGAGCATGACTGCGGAAACGACGTACCAGAGCTTCTGACGGCCCACGAAGTCGATCGTCCGCTTGCCACTGTAGAGATCGTTGCCGAAGTCGGCGAAGCTGATCATGACTGGCTCCCCTGGGTCGCGGCACGCTGCGCGGCGATAGTGACCCGACCGCGACCTGCATAGCGAATGCTGCCGGCCCCCAGACGCTTCGGATCCAGCCCGGACCACTTGTGTCCGTCACCGAAGAACGTGGTGCCCGACAAGATGGAAAGCAACGGATGGGTGAACAGCATGACGACGACGATGTCGACGATGGTGGTCAGCATGAGCGTGAAGGCGAACCCGCGGACATTGCTGGCTGCCAGCACGTAGAGGACCACTGCTGCCAGGAAGTTGACTCCGTCCGAGATCAGGATGGTGCGTCGCGCCCGGGCCCAACCGGTCTCGACGGCAGCGCGCAGCTGTCGCCCATCACGGACCTCATCTCGGACTCGTTCGAAGTAGATGATGAACGAGTCGGCAGTGATCCCGATCGAGACGATCAGCCCTGTGACGCCGGCCATGGTCAGGCGGAACTGGTAGGACCAGCCGAGAAGGGTAACCAGCGCATACGTCATTGCCGAGGCGATGACCAACGAGCTGACCGTCACCAGTCCGAGGACGCGGTACTGGAAGAGGGAGTAGAGGACGACGAGCAGCAGACCGATTGCACCGGCGAGCAGACCACGCCTGAGCTGGTCGCTACCAAGCTGTGGACTGATGTCTTCCTGGGTCTGAACCTCGAAGGACATGGGAAGTGCGCCAAACTTGATCTGGTCGGCGAGCACCTTGGCGCTTGCCCCCGTGAAGCTGCCAGTGATGCTCGCGCTGCCGGCACACAGGGCCGTTTGCGGGACCGGATCCGTGATAACCCGGTTGTCCAGCACGACGGCGGACCTGTTGCGCGGCGCCGGGAGCGACACGATACGTGAGGTTTGGTTGCAAAAACCCGTGGACCCGGCGCCGTTGAAGCTCAGCAGGACTTCCCACTCGCCGGTCGAGCCACCCTGACTCTGTTTCTGGCCCGGGGTGGCGTTGGTGACCTCGGTCCCGAATACTTCTGCCGGACCGAGGATGTACTTGGTCCGACCGTCCTCCGCGCAGGTCACCATCGCCTTGGCCGGGTCGTCGACGATGGCCTCGACGTCCTTGGGGCTGTTGCAGTTCAGCGCGGTATATGCCGCAGCCACATCGGGGGTGATCCATGCTTGGTCGCTGGGGTTCTTGGGCTTGGCAGTGGGGGCCGGGGTCGAGGACAGCGGCGTGGCAGTCGGCGTCGGTGCCGGCGTCGTAGCCGCGGCAAGGGCCTGCGGGAACCCTGACTTGGCAGCAGTCGTGGCCGTGCCTGTCGCTCTGGCCGTGGGGGTGGCGCCTCCTGAAACCTTTGCCTTGGCGGTCGACGTACCCGTTGGCGTTGCTGTTGCGGACCCGGTTGGCGTGGGAACGGGGGCCGGGGCAGCAGAACCCGCTGCGAGTACCGGCCGGAAACTCAGCTGTGACGACTTCCGAAGTGAGGTGATGGTGGCCTTGTCGGGGGTGCCCGGCAGTGAGACCACGATGTTGCTGCCAGCCTGCGTGGTCACCTCGGCCTCCGAGATACCAGAGCCGTCCACCCGCTGGCGGATGATGTCGACCGCCTTCGTGATCTGGCCCTCGCTGGGCTTCTGGTTGCCCACGATCTTGGGCTGGAGGATCAGCTGCGTGCCACCTTCGAGGTCGAGGCCGAGCTTGGGGGTGCGCTGGGCATCGCCCCATGTGCTGGCGGCGGCCAACAGACCGTAAAGGCCGAAGATGACGACGATGAGCACTGAGAGGGTGCGCAGAGGCCCACGGTTGCGCGGATTGATTGCCACGGGGTGTCCTAGTCGGAGAGGCCGGTCGGGTCCGACGAGGTGTCGGCCGCCAGCTCGTTCGGTGCTGACGAGTTCGTCTGGGGGCCGGCGATGGCGCGGCGGTTGAAGCGAATATTCACGCCGGGGCTGACCTCAAGGGTCGCGACCTGGTCATCCAGGGCGGTGATCCGGCCGAGCAGGCCCGATGTGGTCGTGACCTGGTCGCCGACGCCCAGGGAGGACTGGAGCCTCTGGGTCTCCTTCTGCCGGCGTCGCTGCGTGATGAACATGAACCCGATCAACAGGACGGGTAGCGCGAAGATCAGCAGGTTCGCGGATCCGCTGCTTGATGATCCAGCCGCGACAAGCGAAGACATGAGTTAGTCCTTCATGAAGAGTTTGCGGGCGCGTCAACAGCAATGATCTGGAGACGCAAGAACGCCGGCGTTAGCCTTGACGTCGCGGTGAGTCTATGTGAGGCACCCGGGAGGAACTAACGCAGCGCGCCCGCCGGACCCAAATGTGATCAGGCCGGTATCGCTTGTCAGCCGCCGAACCGCCCATCGCCGTCGATCAGCGGCAGGTGCAGCGCCTGCAGATCACGCGGTGCCGATGGTGGTGGCGCAAGGCCGAGATGTTGCCAGGCCAGGGGCGCAGCAGCCCGGCCGCGCGGTGTCCGGATGATGAACCCCTCGCGCACCAGGAACGGTTCGGCAACGGTCTCAACGGTGTCGGACTCCTCCCCAACCGCCACGGCCAAGGTGCTCAGGCCGACAGGGCCACCACCGAACCGGCGACACAGGGCCTCGAGCACGGCGCGATCGAGTCGGTCCAGGCCCCGGTCGTCGACGTCGAAGAGGGCAAGGGCCGCGTGGGCGGCCGTTTCGTCGGCCACGCCCTGACCATGCACCTGCGCCCAGTCCCGGACGCGGCGCAACAGTCGGTTGGCGATGCGGGGTGTCCCCCGCGACCGGCGAGCGATCTCGGTGATCGCGGCTTCATCGGCCTCCACCTTCAGCAGTCCCGATGAGCGCCTCAGGATCCGCACCAGATCCTCGACCGCATAGAAGTCGAGGTGACCGGTGAAGCCGAACCGATCCCTCAACGGGGCGGGCAGGAGACCGGATCGCGTGGTGGCGCCGACGACGGTGAACGGCTCCAGCTTGAGCGGAATCGCCGTGGCACCCGGGCCCTTGCCGACGATCACGTCGACGCGGAAGTCCTCCATCGCGAGATACAGCATCTCTTCGGCGGCACGGGCCATCCGGTGGATCTCGTCCACGAAGAGCACCTCACCCTCCTCCAGCGAGGAAAGGATCGAGGCCAGGTCGCCGGCATGCTGGATCGCGGGCCCGCTGGTGATGCGGATGGGTTTCTCGAGCTCTGCGGCGACGATGAGGGCCAGGGTCGTCTTGCCGAGGCCGGGAGGCCCGGACAAAAGGACGTGGTCGGGAGGGGTGCCGCGACGTTTGGCGGCCTCGAGCACCAGGGAGAGCTGGTCACACACCCGGGTCTGGCCCGGAAACTCGCTGAGCCTGCGAGGCCGTAGAGCCGCTTCGACCCTGCGTTCGTCATCATCGCCACCAGCGTCGACGATTCGCGCCGTCGCCTCGATCGACGACTCGCCGTAGCCACCGTCCTGGGCGTCCTGGGCGTCCTGGGCGTCCGAGAAGTAGTCCGTCATCGGCCGAGCTCCCTCAGCGCTGCTCGCAAGAGGGCCGAGACGTCGGAACCGTCACCTGCTTCGGGCCGGATCGCCTCGACCGTGTCCTCGGCCTGTCGAAGCGACCAGCCCAGACCGACCAGCGCGTCGCGCACCTGCCCGGCCCACTCTGCTGTAGCGGTCCGGGCCGTGGCTGACGACAGGGGGCCGGACGGCATACCGATCTTGTCGCGAAGCTCCAGGACGATGCGCTCAGCACCCTTCTTGCCGATCCCTGGCACCTTCGTCAACGCGGCCAGGTCACCTCCGCTCACTGCCCGCCGCAGTCCGTCGGGAGTGTGGATAGCCAGCATTGACAGCGCAAGTCGTGGTCCGACCCCAGAGACCGTCTGAACCAGGTTGAAGACGGCACGCTCGTCCTCGTCGGCAAAGCCGTAGAGCGTCAGAGACTCCTCGCGAACGACGAGCGTCGTTGACAGGACAGCCTCGACACCCCGGCGCAGTGAGGCTGCAGTCGCTGCTGTGGTGTGCAACAACAGCCCCACTCCCCCAACGTCGATCACCACCGAGTCCAGGCCGGCGGAGAGCACTACGCCGCGGACCGAAGAGATCACCGAGCACCTGCATCTCGTGCTTGAGTGGATGGTCGCGCCTGATCTGCGAGCTGGGCAGCCACGGCCTGACTGAGGCGGTTCTCGGCGACGCCACGCCATAGGTGACAGATGGCAAGTGCCAGGGCATCCGCAGCGTCAGCGGGTTTGGGTGGCCTGTCGAGGCGCAGGATGCGGGTGACCATGGCGGTCACCTGGGCCTTGTCGGCACGGCCGTTGCCGGTCACGGCAGCCTTGACCTCGGTCGGGGTGTGCATGGCCAGGGGCAGCCCGAGACGTGCGGCAGCCAGCATGGGAACCGCCGACGCCTGCGCAGTGCCCATGATTCCCTTGATGTTGGCTTTGGCGAACACGCGCTCCACCGCGACCGCGTCCGGCTGATAAAGCGACATCCACTCGTCGATCTCGGTCTGGAGGGTCAACAGCCGTTCGCACGGGTCGTCCGACGGCGGAGTGCGTACCACACCGACGGCAATCATCCGCAACGGTTTGCCCAGGCCCCCCTCCACGACGCCGAGGCCGCACCGGGTCAGACCGGGGTCGACACCCAAGACTCGCACGCTGGCAGCTCCTGACCTCGTCCGAACACCTGTTCGGATAGAACGTACATCGAGTGGTCACCGATCAGAGAGGCGACGCGCCGGAACCGCAGAAGGTATGACGGGCGGCTGGGTCTGCCTGGTCGCTCAGGCGTCTTCGTCATCCTCGAGTGCGGCGAGGATCTTGTCACTGACATCACCATTGGCCCAGACGTTCTGGACGTCATCGCTGTCCTCGAGGGCCTCGATGATCCGGAACATCTTGCGTGCACCCTCGAGGTCGAGCTCGACCTCCACCGTGGGAATGAACGATGCTTCGGCCGAGTCGTAGTCGATGCCAGCTCCCTGCAGTGCGGTGCGGACGGCCACGAAGTCGCTGGGCTCACTGACGATCTCGAAGGACTCACCGATGTCGTTGATCTCTTCGGCGCCCGAGTCCAGGACGACCTCGAGCAGGTCGTCCTCGTTGAGGTCGCCCTTGGGGACGATCACAACACCCTTGCGCGTGAAGACGTAGGAGACGCTCCCCGGGTCCGCGAACTGGCCGCCATTGCGCGCCAGGGCCGTTCGCACCTCGGCTGCCGCACGGTTGCGGTTGTCGGTGAGGCACTCGATCAGAACTGCTACACCGTTGGGTGCGTAGCCCTCGTAGGTGATGGTCTGCCAGTCGGCGCCGCCTGCCGTGGCACCGCTCCCCCGCTTGACGGCGTTGTTGATGTTGTCATTCGGGACGCTGAGCTTCTTGGCCCTCTGAATGGCATCGAAAAGCGTCGGGTTGCCGGCCAGGTCACCGCCACCGGTCCGCGCGGCCACCTCGATGTTCTTGATCATCTTGGCGAACAGCTTGCCGCGTTTGGCGTCGATAACGCCCTTCTTGTGCTTGGTCGTCGCCCACTTGGAGTGACCGCTCATCGTTTCTCCCTCGCCTGCCTACCGTCGTCGAAATCTCGGCCGATCCTACTGACCGGTGCCCAGGTGCTCAGTGGAGGGCTGCGCGAACCATCTGGGCGAAGTAGTCGTGGATGCGATGGTCCGTGGTCATCTCGGGGTGAAAAGACGTGGCCAGGAGGTTGCCCTGCTGGATCGCGACGACCCGGCCCGCGGCAGGACCCTTCTCCACGGTCGCCAGGACCTCGACGCTGCCGCCCATGTCCTCGACCCACGGGGCCCGGATGAATACCGCCCTGAACGTGGCAGGGCGACCAGCTGGAGCGGTGGTCAGCGCAGCGATTCGCGGGATGTGCAGGTCCGCCTCGAAGGAGTCCACCTGACGCCCGAAGGCGTTGCGCCGGACGGTGATGTTCAGTCCCCCCAGAGTCTCCTGGTCCGGCCGGGCATCGGCGACCCGGTCGGCCAGCATGATCATGCCTGCGCACGCCCCGTAGGCCGGCATTCCGCCCGCGATGCGCTTGCGTAGCGGCTCCTGCAGGTCGAACGCCCGGACCAGCTTGTCCATGGTGGTCGACTCGCCACCCGGAATCACCAGCGCGTCGACGTCGTCGAGCTCACGCGGACGGCGGACGCCCGTGGCGTGCACATCGAGGGTCGACAGCGCATGGATGTGCTCACGAACGTCGCCCTGGATGGCCAGGACGCCGATGCGCACTCGGGAGGGACTCACCTGCAAAGGGTATGCCGCTGGGTCACCCCGACGAGCCAGGTCCTGTTGGCGACCACCGGCCCCCGTTGGCTGGTTTGTTTCGTCAATGCCGCGCTGACGGTCGGCAACCATGCAACAAACCGGCTCCTGTCGGGCGGAACGCCTGCTCGACCCCCGCTGACGGTCGGCAACCACGCAACAAACCGGCTCCTGCCGGGTCGACCGCCTGCTCGAGTCCTACTCTCCACATGGGCAGGGGCCGTCGCCCCGCCATCCACAGGCTTTCTGACCGGCCGCACTGTGGTGTTCGCAGGGTCGAGGCTGCGGGGATGAACGATCTGCTGGTCGCGCGCCTCTGCGCTCAGGGCGGTCTGGTGACGGCCATCGAGGCGCACGCGTGCGGCATCACCAACGTCAGCCTGCACCGACTCGTGGCGACCGGTGATCTTTTCAGGGCCCGGTCGGGCTGCTTCGTGGATGGCCGGCTGCTCAATGGCGCCAGTCCGGAGACGCGGCACGCGCTGACCGCACGAGCTGTGTCACGAGGCTATCGACAACCTCACGCCATCAGCCACGTCTCAGCCCTCGTGGTCCTTGGTCTGCCGCTATTGAACATCAGGGCAGACGTGGTGCACCTCACGCTGACAGGGCCGGGCCTTCCAAGAACCCTGCGGGGGCTACGGGTCCACCCTGAGCTGCCCGATTCGGTAGCGCGCCTGCGTGACGGTGACCACGTGGTGCATCCCGCCATGGCCATCGTCCAGTCCGCGGCACTCGCTGGCATCACGGCCGGGGTCGCCGCGGCCGACGCGTCGCTGCATGCCGGTCAGGTGACCAAGGGCGATCTCGAGATCGCTCTGCGAATCGCCCGACTGGGGCCCGGACGGGCCGATGCCCGAGCCGCCGTCGACCTGGCAGATGGGCTTGCCGAGTCACCGGGCGAGTCGTGGGCGCGAGTGCTCTTTGTGTCTTTGGGGCTGCCGAAGGTCGAGCCCCAGGTGGTGATCCGTGACAGGCGCGGGCGGTTTGTAGGGCGCGTCGACTTCCTGTTCCGGGCCGCGCGCACCATCGTCGAGTTCGACGGCCTGGTGAAGTACGCCGGCGCTGACAGCCGACAGGCGCTGGTCGACGAGAAGCGGCGCGAGGACGGGCTGCGATCGCTGGGTTATCAGGTCGTTCGGCTGACCTGGCGGGACCTGCACGACCCGGCGTCGGTCAAACGCCTCGTCAGGGACGCATTCTTGCGCAACTGATCTGCGCTGGTCCCAGGTAACACGTGGACCGGACGACGCGTGGGCCGGTTTGTTTCACGAATCCCTCAACGTCGACTGGCAAGGGTGAAACAAACCGGCTAGCTGAGAAGCTGGCCCGATACCTGCGGCTGGGCCCGGTACCTGCGGCTGGGCCCGATACCTGGGGCTGGGCCCGATACCTGGGGCTGAGTCAGGCTCTACCAGCCGCGCTGGGACAGACGATCAGGCTGGGCCAGCGCGTTGGCGTTGATGCCCACCATCGCCTCACCCAGACCGCGCGACACCTTGGCGATCACATCCGGGTCGTCGAAGAACGTGGTTGCCTTGACGATCGCCTCGGCGCGCTGGGTGGGGTTGCCCGACTTGAAGATCCCCGAGCCGACGAACACGCCCTCGGCGCCGAGCTGCATCATCATTGCGGCGTCGGAGGGGGTCGCAATACCTCCGGCAACAAACATCACCACGGGCAGCTTGCCGGTCTCGGCGACCTCCTTGACCAGTGCGTATGGCGCCTGGAGCTCCTTCGCCGCGACGTACAGCTCGTCCTCACTCATCGAGGACAACCGGCGGATCTCGCCACCGATCGTCCGCATGTTCATCGTCGCATTCGACACGTCTCCGGTTCCGGCCTCGCCCTTGGAACGGATCATCGCCGCACCCTCAGAGATCCGGCGCAGGGCCTCCCCCAGGTTGGTCGCACCACAGACGAACGGGACGGTGAACTTCCACTTGTCGATGTGGTTCGCGTAGTCGGCCGGGGTGAGCACCTCGGACTCGTCGATGTAGTCCACGCCGAGGCTCTGCAGGACCTGCGCCTCGACGAAGTGACCGATACGTGCCTTGGCCATTACCGGGATGGAGACCATCTCGATGATGCCCTGGACCATGTCGGGGTCGCTCATCCGCGAGACCCCGCCCTCGGCCCGGATGTCCGCTGGCACCCGTTCGAGAGCCATCACGGCAACGGCGCCGGCATCCTCGGCGATCTTGGCCTGCTCAGGAGTGACGACATCCATGATGACGCCGCCCTTGAGCATCTCGGCCATTCCGCGCTTGACGCGTGAGGTGCCCGTAGTGGGGGTGTTGGCGGGGGTGGTCTCTTGCGATGACAAGACGGTGCCTCTTCCAGGTGTCACATGCAGCTTAGGGGAACAAGTCCATGCTAGAGCGTCAAACGCCTCGCACGAGCATCGGTAGATCGTCGTCGATCTCGAAGGTCTGCGGAAGCTCGGCGTGCCCGGCCAGCCGAAACAGCCGCACGCCCGGCTTGCGCCTTACCCGTCGTACGTCTGTCACGGCGTCATTGAGGAATCGGCGCGCGAGCTGCACCCGCTGGTTGGCCTCGGCGACGCGCTGGAGTACCGGCGCGCCCACCGCCTCGTCCTCGCGCAGCTGGCGAAGTGCGACCTCGCCAAGAGCCACCTCGAGGGCCTGGGTCAGGTCGCTCTCAATGGCCTCACGTGACGTGTGGGGCTCGGCGTCGGCCTCGAGCGAGTCGGAGGCGGCACCGGCGAGGAGCAGGGCGCTGGCCGGATCCAGCGAGCCGGAGTTCGCCAGCTCGAGGGTCGCTTCTGCCCGGCGCACGAGCTGAGCGTCGAGGGCACTGAGCGCGCCCTCGACCCGAGAGTGCAACCGATCCAGTCGAGCTGCGCCATATGAGAGGTACCAGGCGATCAGCACAGCAATCGCGATCCCGCCTACGACCCAGCTGATGTCCATCACGTGCCTCCCGAGGTTCGTCCGGTACGCAACAACCGTCCCCATCGCGACTCAGGCTCACCGGATGCGTGCACCGACGACGCTCCCAGCGTGACCGTCTCATAGACCGCCATCACATCTGCCGCCACCACAGACCAGTCAAAGACATTGGCGCGTCTCCGCCCGGCGACGGCCAGCTCTTCACGGCGTACCGGGTCGCGAAGCAGCCCAACCACGGCCCGAGCAAGGTCAATGGGGTCTTCGTTCCGGAACATCTCCCCGGCCGTGCCACCGTCGAGGACCCTCGAAAAGGCAGGAAGGTCGCTGGCCAGCACTGTTGCCCGGGCGCTCATGGCCTCGATCAGGATGATGCCGAAGCTCTCACCACCGGTATTCGGTGCGAGGTAGAGATCGACCGATGCCAAGAGCCTGGCCTTGTCGACGTCACTGACCGGGCCGAGGAACTCGCAGGCCGCCGCCGCTTCCGGAGTCATCCGTTGGCGAACTGGGACCGGGTCGCCGGGACCGGCGATCAGGACCCGGACTCCAGGGATCTGGCTCACGATCTCCGGCAGCGCCTGCGCGAGCAACGGCATACCCTTGCGGGGCTCTTCCATCCGCCCCAGGAAGGCAATGGTCGGTCGCTCCGGGGTGCCCTCCCAGTCCGGTCTGTGCTCGGCCGACGCGAACCGCTCGACGAACACGCCATTGGGGATCACCACCGCATCCCCACCAAGATGCGTGGTCACGGTCCGCCGCGCATCTTCGGAGACCGCGATCCGGGCACTGATCTTCTCAAGACTGGGACGCAACAGCGGGTATGCCGCCTGCATGGCTCGTGAACGCAGGTTGGATGTGTGGAAGGTGGCGACGATCGGTCCCTCCACGGCCCAAAGGGCGAGGACCGAGACGCTGGGGGTCACCGGCTCGTGGAGATGGACGACGTCGAAATGGCCCCCATCGACCCAACGGCCTACGCGGGCCGCGGTGACTGGCCCGAAGGACAGTCGAGCAACAGAACCGTTATAGCGCACCGGAACTGCGCGACCAGAGCTGACGACGTAGTCCGGCAGAGGGGTGTCCTCGTCGGCCGGCGCAAGGACGCTGACGTGATGGCCTTGCGCGATGAAGTACTCGGCGAGGTCGCGTACGTGAAGCTGCACCCCGCCCGGAACGTCGAACGAGTAAGGGCTGACGATCCCGATCCTCATCTGTTGTGGCCGGCCCGGTCAGACGCGTGCTCGTCCACCAGGTCCTTGGTGAACACGCGCTGCATCATGTGCCAGTCCTGCGTGCGCTCGCGAACTGCCTCACCCAACACATCGGCGCAGGCCTGGGTCATCATGTGGACCTTCTCGCGTGAGGTGCCCTGCGTCGGTGGGGCGACGGCGTCGTGGAACGTCACGACGGTCCGCCATCCGTGTCCCTGGGGGTTCGGCTCGTAGTGCACGATGCCGGGGTACAGGGCGGCGCCGGTGTTGAGCGCCAGGGCGGCCGGCCCGACGGCCATCCGCGCCTTCTCGCCGCAGAAGGCGACCTCGATGCCGCCGTTGGTGAGGTCCCTGTCGGCCAGAAGCGCGACCAGGGCCCCGGCCCTACAGGCAGTGGTCAGCTTTCGGAACACGTCACTGCCTTCGGTGAGCGCGATGATCCGCATGCCGAGTCCCTCACGGAACGCGACGAACTCGTCGAAGAGCTCCTCGGGCTTGAGCCGCTCGGCAACGGTGGTGACGGGCGCCAGCTGGGTCGTGGACCACGCGCCGCCGAAGTCCCAGTTGCCCATGTGCCCAAGGAAGATGACGGCCGACCTGCCTGACTGAAGCTGGGCACGAACCGGTTCGTCGCCTACGACGCGCACGCCCGCGATCAGGTCATCGACGCTGCAGTCGGGAAGCCGGAAGGAGTCGCACCAGTAGCGAAGATAGGACCGCATCCCGGCGCGCACGAGCGCATCGAGCTCGGCCGGGGTCAGCTCGGGCCGGACGATGCCGTAGTTGCTGCGCATCCTCTCGACACCCTTGCCACGGCGCCTCCAGGCGACATCGGCAAGGAGGTCGAACGTCCGATAGGCGAGGCGAGGCGGCATCCGCCGGACGAGGGACCATCCGGCGCGGTAGCCGACGAGCGTGGTGCGCTCAGCCAGCCGGCTCACGCGACGTCGAGCGCCTGGCGGCGCACCTCGAGCATCCGCTGGATCACCGTGATCAGGCTCGCCAGCGCCAACAGGGTCAGCACCACGGTCAACAGGACCTCGGGCACCCCGAGCCCGACCAGGCCCGTAGCGGTCAGAACCACCACCAGCCGCTCCGCCCGCTCGGCGATGCCGACGTTCGCGGTCATGCCCAGGCCCTCGGCCCGGGCCTTGGCATAGCTGACGACGCTGCCCAGGATCAGGCAGGCCAGCGCCAGCGCGGCCAGGGACGGAGTGTTTCCGTCCCCGGCATACCAGAGCACGAGCCCACCGAAGATGGCGCTGTCGGCGACCCGGTCCAGGGTTGAGTCGAGGTAGGCGCCCCACTTGCTCGAGCGACCGGACAGGCGGGCCATCACGCCATCGAGAGTGTCCGAGAAGGCGAAGACCACGACGACGATGGTGCCCCAGAAGAACTCATGGCGGGGGTAGAAGACCAGTGCGCCGACGCAGACGCCAATAGTGCCCACGATGGTCACGACGTCGGGGCTGACCCCGGCCTTGAGGAACAGCCTGGCCAGTGGCGTGAAGAGCTTGGTGAAGAAGGCGCGCGCGAATCGGTTCAGCATGATGCGCCCAGAGTACTGACCCGTGCGGTGGGCTTGTGCCGGCGCGCTTGAGGCGCAATCGTGTCGCCATGAGCGCCAAAGGTTCCGCCAGCACACCAGCCCCGCAGGCCAGCGCTCCGGAAGACATTCGCAACGTCGTGCTGGTGGGTCACAGCGGTTCTGGCAAGACGACGCTGTTCGAGCATCTCATTGCCGCCACGACCCCGGACTACCGGGCCAAGCCGGTTGTTGACGAGCGCTCCGTCCAGCTCGCTCTCGCTTGCCTCTCCCATCATGGGGTGGTTCTCAACCTCATGGATACCCCCGGCTATCCGGACTTCGTGGGCGAGCTTCGGGCGGGACTGCGCGCCGCCGACGGGGCCCTCTTCGTGATCTCCGCCGCCGACGGTGTCGACGGCGCCACCATGCTGCTGTGGGAGGAGTGCGCGGCGATCGGGATGCCTCGGGCAGTTGCGGTGACCAAGCTGGACGCCGGACGAGCCGACTTCGAGGACACGCTCGCGATCTGCCAGCGGGTCTTCGGTGAAGGAGTCATGCCGCTCTACCTACCGCTGCATGCGGACGACGAGGCGATCATTGGCAACCTCGGGCTTCTCTCCCAGCAGATCTACGACTACAGCTCGGGCCAGATGGTCGCCAAGGCGTCGGATGCGACCCACCGCGAGCTCATCGAGGGCTATCGGACGGACCTGATCGAGGCGATCATCCAGGAGTCCGAGGACGACACGTTGCTGGATCGCTACCTCGCCGGTGAAGAGGTCGACATCGACGTCGTGGAGGCGGACCTGCTGACCGCGGTCTCACGTGGACGGTTCCACCCGGTGATCCCGGTGTCCACCGAGACCGGCGTCGGGACGGTCGAGCTTCTTCATCTGCTGGCCGCGGCCTTTCCGGCGCCGACACTGCACCCCCTGCCTGCGGCGATGACACCCAATGGCCGCCCCCTGTCGCCGCTGCAGTGCGATCCGAACGGCACGTTGGTGGCCGAAGTCATTCGTACGACGAGTGATCCGTATGTCGGCCGGGTCAGTGTCGTGCGCGTGTTCAGCGGGACGCTGCGACCGGACTCGGTGGTCCATGTATCAGGGCACCTCGATCGCCTCGCCGATGGCGAGCGACTCGCCGGGCACGTCGGTCACGACGAAGATGAGCGTGTCGGGCTGCTGTCTTCGCCACTGGGAGATGTGCTACGCCCCAAGGCAGTGGCCATCGCCGGTGATCTGTGTGTGGTGGCCAAGCTGACGAAGGCCGAGACCACGGACACGTTGAGCAGCAAGGAGGCACCGGTCCTCGTCGAACCCTGGATGTTCCCGGACCCCCTGTTGCCGGTAGCAATCAGTGCCGCCTCCAAGTCTGACGAGGACAAGCTGGCCGGCGCCCTGGCGCGGCTGGTGGCTGAGGACCCCACCATGCGGCTCGAGCACAACCCCGAGACGCATCAGGTGATTCTCTGGACGATGGGCCAGGCGCACGTCGACGTCCTGCTCATGCGGCTACGCGATCGCTACGGCGTCAACGTCGAGACTGTGCCCCTCCGGGCCGCGCTGCGCGAGGCCTTCGTCACGAGTGCAACCGGTCACGGACGCCACGTCAAGCAGAGCGGAGGGCACGGCCAGTACGCCGTGTGCGACGTCACCGTCGAGCCTCTCGAGCGCGGTACTGGGTTCGAGTTCGTTGATAAAGTTGTCGGCGGGACGGTCCCTCGCCATTTCATTGCGAGCGTTGAGAAGGGCATTCGCATCCAGCTCGAGAAGGGCTGCATCGCCGGTTTCCCGATGATCGACCTCCGTGTCTCGCTGACCGGCGGGAAGTCCCACTCTGTGGACTCCAGCGACATGGCCTTCCAGACCGCGGGTGCGCTCGCGCTGAAGGACGCTGCCTCGCCGCAGACCGTGACGTTGCTCGAGCCGGTCGACTCCGTCTCCGTCGTCGTTGCGGACGAGTATGTCGGGGCGGTGATGACCGATCTACAGACCCGCCGGGGACGCGTGGTTGGTACTGAGCCGGACACTTCCGGACGCAGCATCATCAATGCCGAGGTACCGCAGACCGAGATCACCCGTTATGCCATCGACCTGCGCTCGGTCTCGCACGGAACCGGCATTTTTACGAGGACCCCACACGGCTACGAGCCGATGCCGTCGAACCTGGTCCATAGCTTTTTGCTCGACTGAGTGTGCGGACGGTCGGCAGAATATCTGTCAGTAGCGGCACTGGCCGCGGTGGGAGTCAGAGCTTTGGATGACACCCGGCGGCCTACGCGTGCGGGTCCTCGACGCGGCACGCTGGTGTGCCGCCAGGCAGTGCGTAACGATGCGCGGCCACCCAGGAGTAGACCCGCTGGGCCAGCCATGAGAACCCGGGAGCAACGAGCAGAGCGCCAATGGGACGCCATACCAGATGACCGTCGCGCAGCGCGGCGGCGATGGCAGCGTGACCACTGGCGACCTGGCCTTCTTCGCCGACCCACTGAACCGCCGCTCGGCACTGGTCTTCGGTGAGCCCGAGCTCATCCAGATCCAGATGTTGCCAGGGAGCGACGCGGGTGGAACTGTCCCGGACGACCCACCGGTGCAGCCAACGGGCGGACGTGGTGCAGAACCCGCAGTCCCCGTCGAAGACCAGGATCGGCAGGTGTGCCTTCGTCATGGCGAGCTGCTCAGGCGCTCGGCCATGCCGCGACCAGCCTTTGACGAACGTCTTCGAGCAGCATCGGGAGCGCCTTGGTTTGGCCGATGATGGGCAGGAAGTTCGAGTCACCGCCCCATCGCGGAACGATGTGCTGATGCAGGTGCGCACGCACGCCAGCCCCGGCAACGGCGCCCTGATTCATCCCAATATTGTAACCCATGGGCAGCGAACAGGACTCCAGCGCGACGAGACTGGCCTTGGTGAGAGCGCTGAACTCGAGGGTCTCCTGATCGGTCAGGTCGACGTAAAGCGAGACGTGACGGTAGGGACAGACCAGCACGTGACCGGGGTTGTAGGGGAAGAGGTTCATGACGACATAGCAGGACTGGCCACGACGGACGATCAAGCCCTCGGCGTCGTCCTTGCCAACGACCGCGCAGAAGGGACAACCGGCACCGGCGTGATCGGTCGGACGTTCACCGTTGATGTAGGCCATCCGGTGTGGGGTCCACAGGCGTTCGAACCCATCATCGACATGAGCAAATTCGCGCGGCGACTCGAGCTCCGGACTCTGGTGGCCCTCATCCTGCGTCATGGTCCAAATCCTATGCATCCCACCTCAGCCTGCTGCGCTGACCATCCATCGCGCGCCCACTCCAAGAGCACCCACCGTCACCACGAGGAAGAACCCGACCCAGACGATCGCCGGGATCGTGGTGAGCCTGGCCAGCTGGTCGGCATCTGAGGTCCTCGCGCTGGTGCGACGTCGCAGCGTCTGAAGCTCCAGCACCGGACGCGGCGCGGCCAAGAGCAGGAACCATGTCAGAACGTAGGCGAAGGCGGACTGCGCCTGCGGTGAGAGCCACCATGACACCCCAAATACCACGGCTGCACTGAACAGGATTGACCAGAGCCCGAACCAGTTGCGTACCTGAATCAGCAACAATGCCAGGAGAGCCAGCAGCAACCACAGCAGCCCGACGGCTCGGTGACTTGCTATGAGAGCGGCGGCGCCCAGACCGAGCAGACCCGGCCCGACATACCCGGAGGCGGCTGTCAGGATCATGCCGGGCCCCTTGCTTCTACCCGCAGAGACGGTCAGACCGGAGGTGTCCGAGTGCAGCCGTATGCCGTGCAGCTTGCGTCCGGACAGCAGGGCCGCGAACCCGTGGGCCGCTTCGTGCGCGATGGTCACGACATGGCGAGTCACCCCCCAGGCGGCCGGTACCCACACCAGGGCGGCAGCGACAACGGCGGTGAACGCGACGACCCAGCCGGGTGGAGCCGGCTGGGTCGTCAGTGCGCGATGCCAGACCTCGTTGAGGATGTCCATAGTGGCTGCGCTCAGACCTGCTTGCGGCTCTCGACTGCTTCCACTATCTCTGCGAGCGCCTGGGCGATCGGCACTCCATTTTTCTGGGTGCCGTCCCGATAGCGGAACGAGACTGCATTGGCCGAGCGGTCGTCCTCGCCGGCGATGAGCATGAACGGCACTTTGGACTTCTGCGCGGTGCGGATCTTCTTCGGGAACCGGTCGTCTGACGTGTCGATCTCGATGCGGATCTTCTGTGTCTTGAGCTGGTCGGCCACGTCGAAGAGGTAGTCGTTGAACTCCTCAGCCACCGGGATGCCGACGACCTGGACCGGAGCCAGCCAGGGCGGGAACGCGCCCGCGTAGTGCTCGGTCAAGATGGCGAAGAACCGCTCGACCGAGCCGAAGAGCGCACGGTGGATCATGATCGGGCGCCGACGGGAGCCGTCATTTGACTGGTACTCGAGCTCGAAAAGCTCGGGCTCGTTGAAGTCGGCCTGGATCGTCGACATCTGCCAGGTGCGGCCGATCGCGTCACGGGCCTGGACCGAGATCTTCGGACCGTAGAACGCGGCACCGCCGGGGTCGTCCACCAGGTCCAGTCCGGAGTCACGCGCTGCCTCCCGCAGCGCCTCTGTGGCCTTGTCCCAGTTCTCATCTGTGCCGACGTACTTCTCCTCGTTGCGGGTCGACAGCTCGAGATAGAAGTCGTTGAGGCCGAAGTCCTTGAGCAGGTCGATGACGAAGGTCAACAGCGTTTTCAGCTCGGACTGCAGCTGTTCAGGGGTGACGAAGATGTGGGCGTCGTCCTGGGTCATCCCCCGAACCCGGGTCAGGCCATGGACCACGCCGGACTTCTCGTAGCGATAGACCGAGCCGAACTCGAACAGCCGCAAGGGAAGCTCGCGGTACGAACGCCCGCGGGACCGGAAGATCAGGCAGTGGAACGGGCAGTTCATCGGCTTGAGGTAGTAGTCCTGCCCCTGCTTGCGAACCGTGCCATCCGGATCGCGTTCTTCGTCCAGATGCATGGGCGGGTACATGCTGTCCGCATACCAGTCGAGGTGACCCGACGTCTCGAACAGGCTGCCCTTGGTGATGTGCGGCGAATAGACGAACTCGTAGCCCGACTCCTCGTGACGCAGGCGCGAGTAGTCCTCCATCGCCTTCCGGATGACACCGCCCTTGGGATGGAAGACAGCCAGCCCCGAGCCGATCTCATCCGGGAAGGAGAAGAGGTCCAGCTCGGCCCCTAGCTTGCGGTGGTCACGTTTCTCCGCCTCGGCCAGCCTCTCGAGATAGGCCTTGAGCTCATCTTTGGTCGGCCAGGCGGTGCCGTAGATGCGCTGCAGCTGGGGGTTCTTCTCGGATCCGCGCCAGTAGGCCGCTGCCGAGCGCATCAGCTTGAAGGCGTTGCCCAGAACCTTGGTCGTCGGAACGTGTGGACCCCGGCACAGGTCGCCCCAGGCGCGTTCGCCGTCACGGCGGACGTTGTCATAGATGGTCAGCTCGCCCGAGCCCACCTCCACGTCCGCGCCATCGGCAGCCTCTGCGGCCCGACCCTTGAGCCCGATCAGCTCGCACTTGTAGGGCTCATCAGCCAGCTCCACGCGGGCGGCTTCGTCGGTGACCACCCGGCGCTGGAAGGTCTGACCCTCGTTGATGATCTTCTGCATGGCCTTCTCGAGGGCCTTGAGGTCATCGGGGGTGAACGGGGTCTCGACGTCGAAGTCGTAGTAGAAGCCGTCGCGGATGGGCGGACCGATGCCAAGCCTGGCCTGCGGATTGAGCTGCTGGACGGCCTGGGCCAGCACATGGGCGGCCGAGTGGCGCAGCACCGCGAGGCCTTCATCGCTGTCCAGGCCCACAGGCTCGACGACGTCGCCGTCGGCAAGGACGTGCGCCAGGTCGCGCATCTCACCGTTGACCCGCGCCACGAGGGCGCCCTTGTCTGCGGCAAGAAGCTCAGCCGCTGTCGTTCCCGTCGCTACCGATCGCTCGCTTCCAGCGATGACCACGGTGATGTCGGAAGACACTGTGACTCCTTTGGGACGGATGCGTATGCCGCCCGGCCGCGCGGCATGTTGGCCGGGGTGTTCGATGGAGGTGGTGGACGTGAAGGGACTCGAACCCCTGACCTCTCGCGTGTGAGGCGAGCGCTCTAACCAGCTGAGCTACACGTCCGGACCGTGCCACGCGACATACAGGTCGCGGACAGGAAGAGTATCGGCTCCCCCTGGACGGGCCCTCATCGGGTCGGCGCCGGTGAACATGGTCGACCGACCTCAATCAGAGAGCCCAGGGACCGTTTTGAGCCACAGCTCGACACCGTCCGGGAGGTACCCGGGGACACCGCTGATCACGAACAACAGCCAGAAGATCGCGCCGACTGCAGCGACCGTGACCAGGAACGCCACGCCTTTCACCCACGAGGGCTTCGGCCTCAGCCATGCGGTCCAGCCCTCGAGGGTGCGCTTCGCGCGATGCAGCAACAGCTGGGCCCACTCGAACTCGCTCGCCCACACCGCCAGGCCGGCGAAGACGACGAGCCAGCCGGGGCCGGGGAACGGGACCATGATCAGGCCAACGACGACGATGACCAGTCCAACAACGCCCACCACGATGCGGTAGATCAGGTGGGAGTGCGAGTGCGAGCGGATCCTGCGTCGCCACTGCCAGTCATCGTCAGCAGCATCCAGCGTGACGTGGTGATCATCCCCACCCCAACGGGGTCGCTTTCTCATGGGTTGAGACGTTCGCGAGAAAGTCGGGCGAAGATCTCGATCACACCAGCTGTCACGGGGCCAGGGGCGGCGATCGGCTGGTCGTCTATCGCGTGGATGCCCAACACGTCCTTGGTCGAGGATGTGATGAACACCTCCTGGGCCTGATCCAGGATCGTCATCGGCAGCGGGACGGCTCGCACAGTCATCCCCTCTTCGCGACACCACTCGATGACAAGCTCCCGGGTCACCCCGGCCAGTGGTCCGGAGGCCAGATCTGGCGTGAGGATGCCACCGTCGACAACCACGAAGACGTTGGAACCGGTGCACTCGCAAAGGTTGCCCATGGAGTTCATGAACAGCGCCTCCACTCCCCCGCGTTCCTGGGCATAGGCAAGTGCCACAACGTTTTCCGCGTATGACGTGGTCTTCAGTCCCGAAGTGGCGCCGCGTTCGTTGCGGGTCCAGGGCACGACCACAAGCTTGCCGGTGTCAGGGATCGCGGGCTGTGGGGCCGCAGTGACGATGTAGGTCAACGGTGAGGCATCCCGGTCCGATCCGAGCGGTCCGGCACCCCCGGTGACCGTGTAGCGAAGTCGCCCGGAAACGATCGGCTCCCCTGCCAGCACAGCCTTGATTCCGGCATCGATCACGCTGTGGTCGGCCGGAGGCAGACCGAGCCCGGCCAGTGAACGGTCCAGTCGTCTGGCGTGACGATCCAGGGCGAAGGGCATCCCAGCCACGATCTTGCACGTCTCGAAGGCTCCATCGCCCACGGTGACTCCATGGTCGAGCGCGCCGATCGACGGAGCCGCCGCATCAACGGCTTCGCCGTTGACCCACACGCGGACCTCGCCAGCCCGGCTGCTCTGGCACTTCCCCTGTTCACTCACCTTCCCACCCTTCCAGATGTCAGTCCGGTCAGTCGAGTGTCCTTCAGCTTCAGGGCAGCCAGGGTTTGCCGGCGAGAGCGGTGACCACGAGGGCGTGACTCAGCCAAGGCACCTGGAGCGCCAGGCTGATGACGGAAACCGCCACCACGAGGGTGGCGCGCTTGCGCGGGATGGTTTCTCGCTCAGGGCTTCCGACCATCAGCAGTGCCAACGGGAATGCAAGCAAGAGGTACCGAAACACTCCGGCGTGTACGCCGGCGACGAACAACAGGAAGATCGGGTAGATCGCGAACCAGGTCCGCACCTCGACGCCCCAGGTGCGGGTGATCGGACTGACCGCCATCACGAGGAACAGGACAACCAGAAGTGCCACCCCCACGACCCCTATCCAGCCGATGTGCTCGTAGGCGTTGGTGAACCAGCCGAACCTGCCGGCGACCACGGCGTTGGACACGCTCCCCCGGTCGGCGCCGGTCGCCGTGACCCCGCTGGTGATCGCTTTCGTGATCGTTGACCACAGCGAGACGGAGGCCGACGCGACGACTGCCAAGAGAGCCATTCCGACCATCTCTGCGCGCCGGATCGGGTCCTGCGTCCGGCCGCGATATCGCACGATCGCGTGGACGAGAACGACGATGGCCAATGGCGGGGTCACCGGCCGCGTGAGTGAGAGCAGGATCACCGCCGCCACCGCCCAGCCGTAGCGGTGCCGTGCGACCAGCAGCAGGACGGTGCAGACGAGCAGCAGGGCGATGCTCTCGGAGTACGCCGCCTGGAACAGCGGCGCCGCGACGAAGGAGCTCGTGAACAGGACCGCGGAGCCAGCTGCGAACCGCCCTGCCGGGCGCTCGACCAGGGCGAACATGACGACCATCGCAGCCCCACCGGCCACGAGGTTCACGACCGTGACGCAGACCGCGAAGCTCAGCCCGGTCACGGTCATCATCGCGCCGATGACCATGGGGAAGAGTGGGAGGAACGCGAACGCCTTGAGCGCGTCCTTTCCGTGCGGGTCCCCCGAGGGAGGTAGGTGATAGCCGTTGGTGGCGATGCGTTCGTACCACTGGCCGTCCCAGTTCGTGATCAGATCCAGATAGCCGGGCGAACCGGGATGCGCCGTGAACTGGTAGATGCCGGGGTGATCGGGCGACGGAAGTGCCACCTGGTGGCGGGCCGCGACGGCGATGACGACGAAGCCGTAGAGCCGGGTCAGCGCGAAGATGGCCAGTGGCAGCCAGACAGAGAGCGGGATGCTGACGGGCCCAAAACGCCAGGTCGCCGGCGCGGAGGTCGGCGCAGGTCTCGCCGCCATGGCACTCCCGGTGGACGTCATCTCGTAAACACAGTCAGGACCGCGCAACCACGTGTGTTTGCCGAACGGTTGTTGTGCTGGATGTTATCGGGTGCCCGATAGGGAGATGATGGGTCTTATGTTCCCGACCGCTGTGCCGCTTCCGGATGTGGTGTTCTGGCTGCGCGGCAGCGGCCTGGAGATCGTGCTGCTCATCGTCGGATCAATTCTCTTGACCCACTTTGCCAACTGGTTCAGGGGGGTGATTACCGAACGTATTGACGCGAACGATGATGAGTCAGATGCCCTCGTTCGTTCCGAAGCTGCCAAGCATCGTCATTCCCTGGCCCAGGTGCTCACGTGGGCGGCTCTGGTCTTCGTCTACTGTGTCACCGGGGTGCAGGTCGCGGAACGCTTGGGCGTGTCGAGCTCGCGTCTCGTGGCGCCGGCCGCCGTGGCCGGAGTGGCACTCGGCTTCGGGGCCCAGCGTCTGGTCCAGGATCTCCTTGCAGGCTTCTTCATCATCGCCGAGCGCCAGTACGGCTTCGGGGACCTCATCACCATCGCCATCCCCGGTATCCCTGGTGGCGTGATCGGCACCGTCGAGGACGTGACCTTGAGGGTGACCAAGGTGCGCACCCCCAACGGCGAGGTTGTCTTCACGCCGAATGGTCAGATCGTCCAGCTCACCAACTTGTCGCGGGACTGGGCCAGAGCTGTGGTCGATGTGCCCTTCCCCCTGACCGTGGATATCAGTCACGCCAGCGAGATCCTTCGTGAGGTTGGTCGCGAGCTCTTCGCTGACGAGGTGCTCCAGCCCCAGCTGCTGGATCCCCCTGTGGTGATGGGCGTCCAGAGCATCGAGGTCGACCAGATGCAGGTGCGCATGGTGGCCCGCACGCTGCCGGGCAGGCAGTTCCACGTGGGGCTTGCCTTGCGGGGGCGGATCGCGGCGGCGCTCCGTCGAGAGGGCATTCATGTCTCCGACGAGCTGGACACCACCGAGCCGACGGACATCTCCTCGTGAAGCTGCTCCCTCGGCCGTCGACCTGGGTGCTCATGGCACTGTTTGCGCTGACTTTGGTGACCTACTACTGGGTTCGTCCCGCACCGACAGGGACAACTCCGCCCCGCAGAACACAGGTCTCTCAGACTCCGACGACGAAAGCACCCAAGCCCGAAACCACGAGCCGGAAGGCCAGCCAGGAGCCGACGACCAACACCGCACCCACCGGGGGATCGTCGACCGGCTTGTCCATCACTCCGCCGACTGGTTCCCCAACAAGTGCGACGTCATCTGCTCCCACGCCAACCAAAGTCCCGCCAACGGCCTCTACCAACGCGCCTTCTCCCACGACAACCTGACTCGCCAACGGGGTCGTATTCAGCCAGCTGCGCAGGAGGGCTTGATGTTTGTGTCAATTTTGTCGGCGCCTCTGGAGAGGCCGTAGATTTGTTTGTGTGACTAAGCACCTTGCCTGCATCTTGCCGCCCGACCTGCTGCTCAGGCTCGCCAGCGAAGCCAGCGACGAACAGCGTTCCGCCATCCTTCGCACCCTTGAGCTGGATCAGACCTTCCGGCTGCGCCGCGCCGAGCTCGCAGGTCGCCAGGTCCCCCGTCATGAAGGCGCCCTGGCCCATGGAGGAGGCGGCACCCCCAGACGAACCATCTACGACCAGGGGCACTCGACGGCATACACGCCCGGGACGCTGGTCCGTGATGAGGGAGACCCACCAGTGGCGGACGACTCGGTCAACCGGGCCTATGACGGCTTCGGCCTCACGTACAAGCTGTTCTGGGACGTGTTCCACCGGAACTCGATCGACGACCAGGGAATGCCGATCCAGGGCCTGGTCCACTACGGGGAGGCCTACGACAACGCCTTCTGGGACGGCGCGGGCCACATGTTCTTCGGTGACGGCGACGGCAAACTCTTGACGGACACGACCAGGGGGCTGGATGTGATTGGTCATGAGCTCACCCACGGGGTCACGCAGAACGAGGCGAACCTGATCTACTCGGGCCAGTCGGGCGCGTTGAACGAGTCGATCTCGGACGTCTTCGGGTCCCTGGTCAAGCAGTACCACCTGGTCCAGAACGCGACGCAGGCCGACTGGCTGATCGGCGCGGACATCGTGGGGCCCGAGCTGGCGCCGGCCCTGAGGTCCATGAAGGCCCCCGGCACGGCGAACCGGCACGACAACCAGCCCGCCGACATGGACCACTACCTGAACACGTCGACGGACAACGGCGGTGTGCATGCCAACTCCGGCATCCCGAACCACGCCTTCTACGTCACGGCCACCACGCTCGGCGGCAAGGCCTGGGAGGCTCCGGGGAGGATCTGGTACGACGCCCTGATCGATCCCCAGCTGACGCCCAACTGCTCCTTCTCGCAGTTCGCGGCTGTCACTGCGCACCACGCCGAGTCTCGCTACGGTCCCGCCAGCCCCCAGGCTGAGGCAGTTCGCGCCGGTTGGGCGGCCGTCAAGGTCCCCATCACGTGACCCTCCCGTCGGGCGTCCGGCCTATGGGCATCGGGCACAGCCGGCATTACGTTGGGGTGATGCACCTCAAGCTCGTCCGAAGTGGTGGCATCGCAGGACTGGACATGGTTGCCAGCCTCGAGTCGGCCGACCTGTCAGCGGACCAGCAAAGCCTCGTCGCGGCGCTCCTGACCGCAGCATCGCCGACGCGACGCGAGGGCCAACGGGGCGGGGCTGACCAGTTCAGCTACGAGCTCGAGATCCATCCGGGCGAGGGTGTGCGCATCGTCCAGTACCACTGGGACGAGCCGGATGTGCCCGAAACGGTCCGGCCTCTCCTGGCAGCCTTGGTCAGCGAGGCCAAACCGGCGTTCTGACACCTCTGGTCGGTGAAACCTCTGGTCTCAGACATCTCTGGTCCCAGTGGTGCCTCGCGAAGGGGGCTCCCCCCGTGGAGCTCGGTATTCGTCGAGGTCAGTCTGACTACCCGCCCATCGACGGTCCAGGTCGTCGACGTCCGGTTCAGGGCCGCCCGCCACCCGGGAGGGCGAGAACAGCCGGCTGACGGCCCAAAGCACCAGGCTGAAGAAGGTCCCCCAGAAGAGCCCGATCAGCGCCCATCCACCCACACCCAGATGCCCGCACACTCCAGGGAACATCGCGGCCATCCCTTCCAGGCTCCGTCAGGTCATGTCGACAAAGCCCACAATCCCCCTGGCCCATGATGTTTGCGGAGGCTGAACCATGAAGATTTGCTGAAGGCTGGCCAGCCCCAGCCACAACCCTGGCTCACAAGCGCGGGAGAAGCACCCGGAAAGTGGACCCCTTCCCTGAACCAGGGCTGGCCACGGTGAGCTTCCCGCCATGGGCTTCGGTCAGGGCCTTGGCGATGGCCAGGCCGATGCCCGACCCACCGTGAGCCCGGTCACGAGCGGGGTCAACCCGGTAGAAGCGGTCGAACACGCGGGGCAGGTGCTCCGCGGGGATGCCCTCGCCGGTGTCCTCGACGCTCAGTTCCGTGACACCCGTTCTGGGGGGGCTGGTGGCCGAGATGGTGACGGTTCCGCCGGCGGGGGTATGCCGCAAGGCATTCTCCAGCAGGTTGCCCAGCACCTGACCCATTCGGTCAGGGTCCATCGCCAGGTCCGGTAGCTCCGCCGGGACCCGGACGATCAGGTGAACACCCCTGGCGTTGTACGCCTCGGTGAGCGAGTCGACGGCGGCGGCCACCACCGATACAAGCGGCACGTCTCGTATGTCGAGTCGGACCTGTCCCTCTTCGGCCCGTGAGACGGAGCTGATGTCCTCGGAGAGCCGGGCCAGGCGGCCGGTCTGGGAGCGCAGCAGCTCGGCCGTCTTGGCGTCCAGCGTCGCGACGCCGTCCTCCAACGCCTCAAGGTAGGCCTCCAACGTTGCCACAGGGGTGCGCATCTCATGTCCCAGGTCAGCCAGCAGCCTGCGGCGGGTTCCCTCGACCGAGCCGAGCCGGTCGGCCATCTGGTTGAACCCCGAGGCGAGTGCGTCGAACTCCGGGCCGAGCCCCGGCCCGGGGACTCTCACACCGTAGCGTCCACCGGCAACGTCGCTGGCCGCTGCGGCGATAGTGGCCACGGATCGCCCGATCCGCCGGGTCATGTACACGCTGACCGCAAGTGCTGCGGTCAGCGCCGCAAGCAATGCCAGGGACAAGGAGATGGCGTTCGCTGACTGGAACGCTCTTTCTGTATGCACGATCTGAGCTGGAGTGGAACCGACATTGGCCCTGGCGAGGTGCGAGTGGAACACCGACGGGCCGACGATGGTGGCAACCAGCCATGCCGTGAGGGCGCCGGTCACCAGGACCAGACCCTGAGCCAGCAGCAGGCGACCTGCCAGACCAGCCCCACGACGTGTGGGCCCGGCAGTCTTCGCCTTCACGTGCCTTCGCCCATGCGGTAGCCGACACCACGGACCGTGAGGACAAACCGAGGTGCGCCAGGGTCGTCGCCGAGCTTGCGGCGGAGGTGCCCCAAGTGGACATCGACCAGGTGCTCGTCACCGACCCAGGTCTGGTCCCAGACGGTGTCGATGAGGTTACGGCGGGAGAAGACGAGCTTGGGCCGGGCCGAGAGGGCCTCACTGCCGAGGTGCACCTCGCGTCCTGCCACGTCGATGCTCAAGGCACCGAACACCCGGGGCGGCCCCTCCTGCGGCGACTGTCCGCTTGCGTTCGAGAGGCGGGGACGGCGCAGCATCGCGTGGATCCGGGCCACCAGCTCACGGGGGCTGAACGGTTTGGTCAGGTAGTCGTCGGCCCCGACGGAGAGACCAATGAGCTTATCGATCTCCTCGGTGCGTGCTGTCAGCATGACGATGTAGCAGTCCGAGAAGGTCCTCACGACCCGACAGACCTCAACACCGTCGATGACCGGCAGACCCAGGTCCAGCACCATGACGTCAGGATCGACCTGCCGCGCCTGGTCGATCGCCTGCTGCCCGTCCTCAGCCATGAACACCTCGAAACCGTCACGGGTCAGGTAGGACCCAACCAGATCGGCAAGGGCTTGTTCGTCGTCCACGACCAGGACCCGAAGACCGCGGGGGCGCGCCGCTGGGGGAAGGGGGCTGCCGCTGGGTCCGCTCATAGG
>ENA-OFCI01000320-OFCI01000320.1-metagenomes-genome-assembly--contig:-NODE-320-length-31165-cov-5.081035_pt1 | contig 31165 bp, 33 predicted proteins | sample MGYA00153391_OFCI01 | MGnify analysis MGYA00153391
TCGCCTCGGCCATCCACAGCTCTCGATCCTCGCTTACGGATCGGAGACACACGACATCGCCGCGGTGGGCAAGGCCATGACGTCGCGCGGCTGGCTCACGGGCTTCGTCAAGGAGCCGGCCGGCATCCACCTCATGCTCAACCTCACGCACGAGCCGGTGGTCGGGCGCTACCTCGAAGATCTCGCCGAGTCGGTGGAGGAAGCCCGCGCCTCGGGCACGCGCGACGAGGTGAAGGCGGTCTATTGAGCCGCTCGGCGACGCTGCCCGAAGGAGCACGGCCGTGAACGCCGCGCGTTGGGCGGCAGGTCCCGTCGGGGCGCTCGCGGCACGCGCCGCGTTTCGCGAGCTACAGAACCCGCGCGGCGAGGGGGGCTGCGAGCGCCTCCTCGCGATGATCGCGCTCGACACCGACGACTACGCGGCGTCGGCGGCGCACGCGCAGGTGTCGGCCAAGATTTATCTTCGCCTCCAGGATCCGTGGGGCGAGCTCGAGGCGGCGCTCCTCTTGGCGCAGGTCGCGCTCGCGAGAGACGACGACAACGGCAAGAAGCTCGTCTCGGAGTGCGGCCAGATCGCCGTCGACGAGGCGGAGCCGAAGCAGCACCGCCACTTGACCAAGGCGTGGCTCGCACAGAAAGAGAGCCGCTGGTCGGATGCGGCGCTCGAGATCGATCTCGCGCGCGGCGCATTCGGCGATCGCGCGCGCACTGGCGGTGGCGCCGAAGCTGATTGTTTGCGATGAGCCGACCTCGGCGCTCGACGTGTCGGTGCAGGCGCAGATCCTCAACCTGCTGCGCCAACTGCAGCGCGAGGTCGGCGTCTCGTACCTGTTCATCACGCACAACATCGGCGTGGTCGAGTACATCGCCGACCATGTTGCGGTGATGAACCGCGGCCGCATCGAAGAGTCGGGCCCTGCGCACGCGGTGCTGGCGCATCCGCGCAGCGACTACACGCGCACGCTGCTGGCGGCGGTGCCGCGGATCGCGAGTGCCGCGAGTGGCAAGGTGACAGCTTGACTTGATCGGTTGGTCGCGGACCAAGCCGCTGGCGACTCAGGCAACCGGAACTACTTGCCAGCGATCGCCAAGACCGCCTTCGGATCGGTGCTCGCGATGGCAAGGAGCGTACGCGCGGCACCGCTCGGTTGCTTGCGGCCTTGCTCCCAGCCTTGCAAAGTGCGAATCGATACGCCCATGCGGGCGGCAAACTGTGACTGCGAGAGGCCGGTCTTCTTCCTAGCCTCGATCACAGGCGACCACACAACGTGGACTTGGCCGGACTTCATCTCGAGGACGGACTGCAGCAGCTCATCCGCGAGATCGCGTTTGGCTTTGTAAGCAGCCAGTTCGGTCTTGGTGAGAACCTTACTTTTCAAGGGCACGACGGATCCCCTTCAATTTTGGGCCTACGAGGTTATCGGTCTTCGACTTTGCATACAACATCAGCAAGACGACCTCACCCTCTGCGGTTCGGGTGAAGTAAATCACTCGAACTCCGCCCGATTTACCCGAACCTGCTCGGCCCCAACGGACTTTGCGAATTCCACCGGAATCGGGCGCGACATCTCCGGCTGTGGGGCGCTCAGCGATAAATGCCGCGAGGGCGCCTCGTTCTTCTTCTGTCCAATAGAACGGCCACTGCCGCCGGAACAGCGAGGTTTCGACGACGGTGAGCATTGCGGGGCTGTACGCCTAAAGAGCATGGTCGCAAGGCGAACTGCGCACGCAGCATCCTTTCGTTTGACCATGGTTGCTATCGCCGTGCCACCGGATGCGATTCAGCCCGTGCGCATGTTCATGGCGCGCAGGGCGGCAGCTGCAAAGCCGATCTATCGCGCCTAGCGCTCGGCACGATCCAAGTTGGCGACATCGATGGCACAGCTCGACGAGTTACGGCGTGCAAGTCGCTGCCCCAAGCTCGGAACAATTCTGCCGGCGCACCGCGTTGACGCGATGGTCGACAGCATGCAACGCGCGATCGTGCTCGGTGCTCTGCCGATCTTTGCGCAAGACGTCGGGGCGAACGACCCGAACGATGCGTTCCTGCTGGCAATGGCCTTGGCGGGTGAAGCCGGCTACATCGTGACCAGCGACCGCAGCGCAAGGCTGCCGCAGCGCAGCAGTATCGGCCGCATACCCATCGCGACCCCGGCCGCCTTTTGCGCCGACGCGCTTCGACGCCATGCCCGCCGGGCGTTTCAACTGCGGCCGCGCGAGCTGCGCGCTGCGACAAATGACGGTGCGCTTTGTCGGCACCTGTTCCTGACCAACTGGCCGCTGTGCCCGGCACGGCGTTGCATACGCTCTCGTCGCAGTTTGGTCTCGCTTGTGTTCTGGGGTGCCATGAGGGCGAGCACCGTTGTCGATACACGACTGAGATTTGTGCCAGTTATGACTATCGGACCTTCGCCGACAGCGCCGCGCAGTTTCGCTCGGCCGCCAGCGACCCGCGAACGATACGGACTCGGCCGCAGGCACGAGCCCACCTCGGCGCTCGACGCGTCGGCGCCGGCGCAGATTTTTTACTTGCTGCGGTAGCTGCCGCAGCAATGCTGCTGAAGGTGGTTCTGCTGACAGCACAAGCACCGCAGGCTTGACATTGGGAAAGACACCAAAAAATTGTTGCAGGTACCCAACGAGCAACGTAAAGCGCGTTGGGGACAAGCCTGCGTTTGGGCCCCAATTGCAACGAATCGGTTGGGTTCGAGCGGTCACGAAACGGGCTGCAAGCCGCATACACAAACGCTTTTTGGCCGGTTAGGGGGGTCTGGTGGATGCACGCAACGCCGCGGCGGTTGATCGATAGAGGAATACCCCGAGCCGGGCGTCGCAAGAAGCTCTGTGACAATTCTTTTACACGTCTTCGCAGACAGGTCACGACCCGTTCATAAAACTGGTATGTCGCTTGCTCGAGGACTTGGTCTTTCGATCAACCACCTTAGGAGTCTCGATGTTTAAAAAAACGATGCTGGCCAAAAGCCTGTTGCTTGCGTTCGGCAGTACTGCAACATTGTTTGGCACCGCCACGATGGCTCAACAAAACTCGTCCGATCAGCCTGCGCAGTTACAACGCGTTGAGGTGACAGGTTCGGCGATTAAGCGAATCGATGCCGAGACTGCCGTCCCAATCACAGTCATTAAGTTGGACGATTTGCGCAAGGAGGGCGTGACAACCGTTGAGCAAGTGCTGTCGCGTATCAGTTCCAGTCAGTCGCAGACGGGTACAAGCCAGGCAGTCGGTTCAGCAACGGGTGGCGCAGCCTATGCAGACTTGCGGGGGCTCGGTTCTAACAAGACGTTGGTATTATTAAACGGTCGTCGCGTCGCAAATAACGCCATTGACGGCGCTTCGGTTGATTTGAACGTAATTCCCTTTGCCGCCCTAGAGCGTGTCGAAATTTTACGCGACGGTGCCTCCTCTTTATATGGTACAGACGCCATTGGAGGGGTAATTAATTTTATCACACGAAAAGATTTTACGGGAGGCTCCATCACTCTGGGAGCCGACTCTCCACAGCACGATGGCGGCAAGGCATACAACGCAAATATTGCGTACGGCTTTGGCACGTTGGAGAACGATGGTTTTAATGTTCTTGGTATCGTCGATTTCCAAAAGCAGCGCCCAGTCGGCGCGATTCAGCGGGACTATTCCAGTACGGGTTTCCTGCCTAATAGGGGTATTTTTCGCTCTTCCGGTTCGCCCGATCCTGCTAACTATAGCCAAGGTGGGCCGAGCGCCAACCCTGCAGGTCCAGCCTGTAATGCAAACTCGTATATATTTCACCAAAGCGGTTCTGGTTGCCGCTATGATTTCGTCAAGTGGGTTGATTTGATTCCCGATACTGAACGCGCTTCAGGCTTGCTTAAGGGTTCTCTGAAGCTCGCTCCGGATCACACATTGAATCTGGAGTATTTTGCTACCCAGATTCTTAGCAAAACTACAATAGCCCCGGTTCCTTTTGCTGCATTGAAGATGAACCCGGGAACACCGTTCTTCCCAGGTAACGGCATGACGCCTGCGCCAACGAACTTCGTAATCGACCCTACCAAATCTATCAACATTCGCTGGCGTGACGTTCCCAACGGCCCACGTCAGGAGGAAGATAAAAATGTGCAGCAGCGCTTGGTTGCATCAGTGGAAGGTATTGTGGCTGGCTGGGACTATAATGCCGGTATTGCCTATAACGAGAACAAAAACACCCATAACGTAACCGGTGGCTATGCTGACGGAACGATTATCACAAGCGGTGTTAAAACTGGCGCAATCAACCCGTTCGGGGCACAGACCGCAGCTGGCCAAGCACTGCTAGATAGCGCACTTGTGAGGGGCATTCTGTACTCAGGCAAATCTACCGTTGTTTCGGCGGATGCGCATGCGAGCCGGGAGGTTGGTGACTGGCTAGGCGCAGGCCGCCAGGCGGCGGTAGCGATCGGTGCGGAGTTCCGCCGTGAAAAGACGAACTTCCAAGCAAACCCTGCAGTCGCAGAGCTGCTGGTAGCGAGCACCGGCATCGATCCGACTACAGATCAGGGCGGCAGCCGGAAAGTTGCGGCAGTGTACGGAGAGATAAATATTCCCCTTACCAAAGAACTGGAGGTGACCGGCGCGCTGCGGTATGACAAGTACAGCGACTTTGGCTCAACGACTAATCCGAAAGCAGGCTTTCGCTACCAACCTATTGAGCAAGTTTTGATTCGCGGCTCCTATTCGACCGGTTTTCGGGCGCCTTCACTTTATGAGCTGAATAACCCACAGACTTATACAAACACCGCGAACTCGTTCAACGACCCTAAGCGGTGCCCGAATGGTGTGCCAGTTGCCGGCGCAGCTACGGATGATGTTTGTAATACTCAGTTCATTGTCCAAAACGGGGGCAACAAGGAGTTAAAGCCCGAGAAGGCAAAGAATCTGACATTTGGTCTTGTGTTCGAACCTGTTAAGGATTTGACTGTCGGTTTCGATTTTTGGTGGATCAAGCTGAGAGATCAGGTCAGCGTGTTACCTGACACATTGATTTTTGCGGATCCGACAAAGTATGCCGGCCTGTTTCGTCGTGCGGCTGACGGCTCGCTTTCTATCGATGGTTCGCAGTGCCCGGGCGTGAGCTGCGGTTACATTGTAAATACGAACGATAATTTGGGGGAGGTGCGAACACACGGTGTCGATCTCAGTGCTTCATATCGCCTGCGGGCTGGTGATATCGGAACATTCAATTTCGGCATCAATGGAACCTATGTTACTAAATACGAGTATCAGCAAGAGCAGGGAGGGGTTTTTCTTCAAAATGCTGGTACCTATTCTGGAACCGGTCCGATTTTTCGCTGGGCACACACTCTCAATGCCACATGGACGAAAGGTGTTTGGGGGCTCGGGGTTGTGAATCGGTTTAAGACGGGTTATCACGATCAAAACGACCCGAACCAAGTTTCCGATCCGCAGTTTTACGGTGACGTTGCTTCGTATTCAGTTTGGGATGTTTCAGGGTCTTGGGCACCAGTTAAGACTCTGTCCTTTACGTTGGGGATACGGAACGTTTTCGACAAAGAACCACCTTTTTCAAATCAAGCACGTACATTTCAATCGAACTTTGATCCGCGTTTCACTGACCCAACTGGTCGGTCGTTCTATGTTCGAGGGACCTACAATTTCTGAGCTCCTCAGTTTTGCCACGTCGCTACATAAAACCGAATGAAGGGTTGGGTTTGGACTGACCAAGCCAGCTCGGAAAAGATTGTGGTGACGTGCTCGCGAGCAAGATAAGTAATTCTTGATAGAGGCCACTGGGGCTGGGCCGTTGTTTTCACGACTGCGAAGAGCGCCTAGCTTTCAGTGGCTCGATTTCTGGGGGGATTTGACGATGAGCACACCTAGAAAAAAGAATACCAAGGTCGAGCACGAGCGCTCTTGACCGCTTCGGCGTCAAGCGCCGGATTTGCCCGTACGGCGAACCACTGTTTTCTGTGGGCGAATTGGCGCCTTCGACAGAGCCACTCGCTCTGAGAGCCTGCCCGTGACGTACTTGTGAAGCACGCTCGCGATCAGAGTCTGGTACGGCAGCCCTTCTTCCAAAGCCTTGACCTGAATGTCCTGAAGGTCGCCCGACGAAAGGCGAATATTCACGCGCCGATGCTTGATCGCGGTGGCGCGAGCAGCAGCCTTAAACCTCGAAAGCTGTGCCTTCGTCGCGACAGACTTGAGCGACCCCTTTTCGTAGGCCGCCAGCAGTTCGGCTTCGTATGAATCAGTCTTGGACATCGTCTTCACCTTGTTTCAAGTAATCGCGTGCCGCCTTTCGGCTAAGGATCACGGTCTTGAGGAAGAAGCGGTCTTCTTGCTCGATGAACGGTACAAGGTACGCATACCCATCACAGGCTACGACCAGTACGTTCGGGTTCGGGTACTTGCCCGGGTTCGGGTGAGCAACAACATCCAACAGACCGCCAGCCTCGACAGCAACAACCATCTGCTCGAATGCAAATCCACGTCCGAGCATCCGTTGTTCGGTCTTCTCCTGCCCCCATCGAAAAGGCTTCATCTGAGCGGCTTAGCCGAGCGTGTGCCTTTTGTCACCACGCATGGCGATGTGGGCGAACCATGTCCAATCTGTCGCTGAATCACTTCGCGCAGAAAAGCACGAAGTTCAGCTGGGCAGGGAGGTTGCAAGCGGTGCAAAGACGTGCGGGTTTCCACCCGCGCGCGTGCCCCGGAACGCCTCTCGCTGGTGGCTAAAATGCGGCCCTGCGCGAAGGCGCTGAGCTCCAGATGCTCGCCTACACGGTCACGAGCCGGCAGGTGCTAAGGTCTGCGTCAATATTTTTCCCGTTCCCTCAATCTGGAGATCCCAGAACATGAATTTTTCCGAGCGACAAGCTGATCCCCGTCGGCATTTGGTGGGAATCACGGTTGTCATCCTGGTCCACGCACTCGTCGTGTGGGCACTGGTCAGCGGGCTGGCCAAGAAGGTGATCGATGTGGTGCGCGCACCGATCGAGACCAAGGTGATCGAAGAGATCAAGAAGCCGCCGCCGCCGCCCGAGATCGTGCTGCCGCCGCCGCCCAAGCTCGAAGCACCGCCGCCGCCCTACATCCCGCCGCCCGAGGTGCAGATCGCCACGCCGCCACCACCACAACCCACGATTTCGGTCGCGCCTTCGCCGGTGCCACCACCGCCAACCGTGATGACGCCGACACCGCCGGTGGTCGTCGCCCCGCCGGCGCCGCCGGCACCGCGCCCCGCCGTGGTTTCGATCGGTGTGGCATGTGCCACCCAAGTGCAGCCAACGATGCCGCCGAAGGCCGCGCGTGAAGGCATCACCGGCACGGTCAAGGCCCGCGCCACCATCAAGGGCGGCAAGGTAATTGCGGTCGAGATCATCTCGTCTCAACCTCGCGGCATTTTTGACTCCGCGGTGCGCACGGCGATGATGCAGTACGGCTGCGCCGCTGCCGGCGACGAGGAACTCAAGGCCGACCAGACCTTCGACTTCAAGCTCGAGTAGTCCGCGCCACGGGTGCCGTTGCCGCGCGCCAGCACCCGTCAATTCCCCAAGAACAATCCGATCAGTCTCAGAATTTTTGCAGGAGTCTCCAAGATGACCAACCGCTTTCAGTCCGTCCTCGCCGCGTTCGCGCTCGCCGCCAGCATCGTTGCCGCACCCCAACTCGCGAACGCGCAGGCCTCCGCGCCTGCGGCAGAAGCACCGGCTGCGCCGGCGGTCACCCCGATCGCATCGGCCGCGCCGATCGCCGATGCGGTGACCACCAAGGAAACGGTCGACAACCCTTATGGCATCGGCATGTTGTGGGCGCAAGGTGACTTCGTCGCGCGTGGCACGCTGATCGTGTTGGTGATCATGAGTCTGGCCAGCTGGTACATCCTGATTACCAAGCTGTACGAGAGCTTCAAGATCAGCGCCGAGGCCAAGAACGCCCGCGGCGGGTTTTTCAAGGCGGCTAATTTGCCCGATGCCGTCAAGACCCTGAAAGACGGCAGCGCATTCCGCTTCATCGCCGAGACCGGCATCACCGCCGGTGACCACCACGAAGGCGCGCTCACCGCAAACATCGACCGCAGCACGTGGGTCACGAGCTCGGTCGAGCGCAGCATCGCCGACGTGCAATCGCGCCTGCAAGACGGCCTGGCCGTGCTGGCCACGGTCGGCTCCACGGCCCCGTTCATCGGCCTGTTCGGCACGGTGTGGGGCATTTTGAATGCGTTGACCACGATCGCCGTGGCCGGTCAGGCATCCATCGACAAGGTGGCCGGCCCGGTGGGCGAGTCGCTCTACATGACCGCCATCGGCCTGTTCGTCGCAGTGCCGGCGGTGCTCGGCTACAACTGGCTGGTGCGCCGCAACAAGGTCAACATGGAGTCGGTGCGCAACTTCGGTGCCGACTTGCACGGCGTGCTGATGGGCGCGCGCATGAAGACCGCGGCCCGGTGAGCGCGCGCCACACAGGAGCCCGCTCATGTCAATGAACCTAGGCGGTGGGGACGAAGACGATGTCGTCTCCACCATCAACACGACGCCGCTGGTCGACGTGATGCTCGTGCTGCTCATCATCTTCCTGATCACCATCCCGGTGGTCACGCAGACCGTGCCGATGAGCTTGCCCAAAGAGACCAACATCGCGCGCAAGACCAAGCCCGAAAACATCGAGATCTCGGTCAACAAAGACGGCGATGTGTTTTGGAACGCGCAGCTCGTTCCCGACAACAACGCGTTGTTCGCCAGGCTGAAAGCGGTGGCCGTGCTCACGCCGCAGCCCGAGGTGCACATCCGCGGCGACGAGAAGGCACGCTACGAGTCGATCGGGCGCGTGGTGTTCGCGTGCCAGCGCGCGGCAATCGCCAAGATCAGCTTTGTCACCGAACCCCCACCCAAAGGGTGACCCGTGGACCATCAAAGGACTGAGGAAACACCATGTCAATGAACTTGGGTGGAGGCGGCTCGAGCGAGCCCGAGGTGATCATGGACATCAACACCACGCCGTTGATCGACGTGATGCTGGTGCTGATCATCATGTTGATCATCACGATCCCGGTGCAACTACACGCGGTAAACATGAACATGCCGGCAGGCAACCCGCCGCCGCCGACCAAAGACCCGGTGGTCGTGACCATCGATGTCGACTTCGACGGCACGATCCTCTGGAACGGCGAGACCATTCCCACCAGGCAAGCGCTCGAGGTCAAGCTGCGCGACGTCGCGGCACAGCCCGACCAGCCCGAGGTGCACGTGCGGCCGAACAAGCTGGTCGAGTACCGCTACGTGGCCGAGGTGCTGGCCGAGTCGCAGCGCCTTGGCGTGACCAAGCTCGGCATGGTGGGTAACGAGCAGTTCGTCAAATAGCAGCGCGTAAAGCAACGTATGAACAGAGTGATGAATCGTGTGATCGCAGCCGCTGCTGCGGCATTGGTTTTCGGCGCGGCGCACGGGCAGGGCACGCGGCCGGAAGTCGGCAAACCGCTGCAGGCCGCTCAAGAAATGATCAAGGGCGGCAAGTACCGCGAAGCGCTCGGCAAGGTGCGCGAGGCCGATGCAGTGGGCGGCAAGACCGCCGCCGAGTCGAACCTGATCGAGCGCATGCGGCTGGCCGCGGCCTCGGGTGCTGGTGAGGCCGATACCGCGGCACGTTCGTACGAGGCGCTGGCCGGCGGCATGAGCGGCACCGAGAAGCTGCGCACGATCGAGTCGATCGCCGGCACCTACTACCGCGGCAAGGAGTACGCGAAAGCGCAGCAGTGGTATGCGCGCTACTTTGCCGAAGGCGGCACCAGCGCCGCCAATCGCACGTTCATGACCCAGACCCAATACCTCTCGGGCGATTTGGCCGGCGCGGCCAAGCAGCTCACGGCGGAGATCCAGGCGGCCGAGCGCAACGGGCAAGTGCCGGCCGAAGACCGCATCAATTTGTTGATGAACGCGGCGGTTCGTCAAAAGGACGCGAGCGGTGAGGCCTTCGCGCTCGAACGGCTCGTCACTTACTACCCGAAAAAAGAATATTGGGTTGCGCTCTTGAGCCGGCTGCAAAGCAAGCCCGGGTTTTCGGATCGCCTCTCGCTCGACACCTACCGCCTCTCGCTCGCGACCGGCAGCATGACCAGCGCCGCCGATTTTTCGGAGCTGGCGCAACTCGCGCTGCAGGCCGGCTCGGGCGCCGAGGCCAAGCAGGTGATCGACAAGGGCTTCGCGGCCGGCATCTTGGGTGCCGGCCCGCAGGCCGAGCGCGACAAGCGTTTGCGTGGCCTTGTCGACAAGCGCATCGAAGAAGCTAAGAAGACCGCGGCCGACGATGAAAAATCGGCGCTCGCTGCGAAAGATGGCAACGAGTTGGTCACGATCGGCATGAACCAGGTGTTCGAAGGTCAGAAGGTCAAGGGACTGCAGACGATGCAGCAAGGCATCGCCAAGGGGGGCTTGAAGCGCGCCGAAGATGCGAAGCTGCACTTCGGAATCGCGCAGCTCGCTGCGGGCGAAAACGCGAAGGCGCAGGCCACGCTTAAAACCGTGTCGGGCAACGACGGCACTGGCGATTTGGCGCGGCTGTGGGCGCTGTACGCAAAGCGAGCCAAAGCATCTTGATTCGCAAGCGCGCTTCGCAGGTACCAACTAAAACGCGGCCCCGAGAGGTCGCGTTTTAGTTGGTGACCGGCGATGGTTACTTCGGCGCCAGTCGAATCGCGCCGTCGAGCCGTATCACTTCGCCGTTGAGCATCTCGTTCGTGACGATCTGGTGCACGAGCTTGGCGTAGTCGGCTGGCGTGCCCAAGCGGCTGGGGAAGGGCACGTTGGCGGCGAGTGCGTCTTGCAGCTCCTGCGGCATCGTGAACAGCATCGGCGTGCCGAAGATGCCCGGCGCGATCGTCATGTTGCGGATGCCGTTGCGCGCGAGGTCGCGGGCGATCGGCAGGGTCATGCCGACCACACCGCCTTTCGACGCTGCATATGCGGCTTGACCCATCTGACCGTCGTACGCCGCCACGCTCGCGGTCGAGATCAATACGCCACGCTCGCCGGTGGATTCGGGCTCGTTTTTGCTCATGGCTTCGGCGGCGAGGCGGATCATGTTGAAGCTGCCGATCAGGTTGACGGTGACGACCTTGGCAAACGTGCCGAGTGCGTGCGCGCCGTCTTTGCCGACTGTTTTCGCGGCGGGCGCGATGCCGGCGCAGTTGACCAGGCCGAACAGCTTGCCGAGCGTCAGGGCCATGGCCACGGCAGCCTGGCCATCGGCTTCCTGGCTCACGTCGCACTTGACGAATTGGGCCACCGCAGCGCCCCCGAGTTCGGCCACGAGTGCTTCGCCTTTGTCGACCTGCAAGTCGGCGATGACGACTTTTGCGCTGTGGGCGACGAGCATCCGCGCCGTGCCTTCACCGAGGCCCGAAGCACCGCCGGTGACGATGAAGACCTTGCCTGCAATTTCCATGTTGGTTCGATCTTTTCAGGTGAGCGCGGCAAGCGCGCGTGCGGTGATTTCTTCGACGCTGCCAGTGCCGCTGATCTTGCGATAGCGCGGCGCATCGGCGTCGCCACGGGCAGTCCAGCCGGCGTAGTAGTCGACCAGCGGGCGGGTCTGCTTTTGGTACACGTCGAGGCGGTTGCGCACGGTGGCTTCTTCGTCGTCGGCGCGCTGGATCAGGTCTTCGCCGGTCACGTCGTCTTTGCCGGCGACTTTGGGCGGATTGAACTTCAGATGATAGGTGCGGCCGGAGGCCACGTGCACGCGGCGGCCGCTCATGCGCTCGATGATGGCTTCGTCGGGCACGTCGATTTCGAGCACGAGGTCGAGCTTGACGCCAGCGGCCTTCATCGCGTCGGCCTGCACGATGGTGCGGGGGAAACCGTCGAACAAAAATCCGCTCGCGCAGTCGGGCTGCGTGATGCGTTCTTTGACGAGGCCGATGATGATGGCGTCACTCACGAGTGCGCCCGAGTCCATCACCTTCTTCGCTGCGATGCCCATCTCGGTGCCCGCTTTGACGGCCGCTCGCAGCATGTCACCGGTCGAGATTTGCGGGATGCCGAACTTCTTGCAGATGAACGCAGCTTGGGTTCCTTTGCCCGCGCCAGGTGGGCCCAGCAGGATGAGTCTCATGGGTGTCCTCGTTCTCGTGTCTCGTGAGCGCAGCGCAACTGCGACGCATGCGCCTTTCGAATCGAGAATAGCATGCGACCCCTCAACGATGCTGACGCGCGGGCAGGGGAAAACACGCGCTGCGCGCGCGCTGAAATCAGTCGAACAAAGCGCGCACGCGGGCCAGGTCTTCGGGCGTGTCGACACCCGGCCCCGGCCTCGATTCGCTGACGTGCACGGCGATGCGATCGCCATGCCAGAGCACGCGCAATTGCTCGAGCGCCTCGATGTGTTCGAGCGGGCTCGCGGCCAGCGTGGGAAAGCGTCGCAGGTACCCCGCCTGGTAGGCATAGAGGCCGATGTGGCGCAGTGGCGCGGCGTTCGCGCCATGCGATATCGGCGAGGCGCCCGCCGCGCGTGCATCGCGCCACCACGGGATCGGCGCGCGCGAGAAGTAGAGCGCACGGCCGGCGGCATCGAGCACGACCTTCACGACATTCGGGTTGTCGAGTTCGTCGATCGCATCGATCGCGTGCGCGGCGGTGCTCATCACGCAATCGGGGTGCTTGGCGAGCAGCGCGGCGCAGGCGTCGATCATGTGCGGGTCGAGCAGCGGCTCGTCGCCCTGCACGTTGACGACAAGGTCGGTGCCGCCCAGGCCGAGCAGCTCGCAGGCCTCGGCGAGGCGGTCGCTGCCGGTCGCGTGGTCGGTGCGGGTCAGCAGCGCTTGCACACCGTGCGCGGCGCAGGCTTCGACGATGCGCACGTCGTCGGCCGCGACGACGACACGTGCGGCCGCCGAGCGGGCCGCGTTGCGCGCCACGCGCACGATCATCGGCAGCCCGGCGAGGTCGGCCAGCGGTTTGTTCGGCAGCCGTGTCGATGCGAGGCGCGCCGGCACCAGCACGGTGAAGTTCATGTCGAGGGCGTGGACGTGGGCGTCGGTGTCGGCGTCGGCGATGTCGGCGCGGCATCGAGCGCACGGGCCTCGGCTTCGAGCATCACCGGAATGCCGTCGCGCACCGGGAACGCGAGGCCGTCGGCATGGCAGACGAGCTCGACGTTGGCTTGCTGCGGCGGCCGCAGGTGTTCGAGCGGGCCTTTGCATAGCGGGCAAACGAGCAGGTTAAGCAGGCGAGTTTCCATGGTGATGTCCAGGCGGTGGCAGCAGGGCGATCAGCGCGGCCTCGAAGGCGGCGTCGAGCGCGAAGTCTAGCGGCGCGACCCAGACGCGCGTGGTGCCGATGCGCGCAGGATCGAGCTTGATCGCGTCCTTCTCGGTCAGCACCACATCGGCGGTGTCGGGCGGCCAGGGCAGGGTTGCGTAATCGTGGTGGTCCGGCAGCGGCAGCGGCGTGATCGTGAGGTCGTGCGCGCACAGCATCTCGAAAAACCGCTCCGGGCGAGCGAGCCCGGCCGTGGCCACGATGGTGCGCGCGCGAAGTGCGTCGAGCGCGGCGATCGTCGCGCTGCTACCACACCACCAGTCGGCCAACGCGACCACACCGGCAAGGCTGCGGCGCGCAACGCTGCCGGGCAGCGGCGTCGACGGCCGTGCAGCGTTGTAGAGCACGAGCGTGCGTGCCGGCACCACGCGCGGCAGCGCCTCGCGCAGCGGCCCGGCCGGCAGCAGCCAGCCGTTGCCGGCACCGCGCTCGTCGAAGACGACCACCTGCGCATCGCGTGCGAGCGACAGGCGCTGCAGGCCGTCGTCGCTGACGATGACGTCGACGTTCGGGTAAAGCTGCAGCAGCCGCCGCGCAGCGCCGGCGCGGTCGCGCCCGACGACGAGCGGCGCGCCGGAGCGAATGTGCATCAGCAGCGGCTCGTCTCCGCACAGCGCGGCCGGCACCGCGCGCGTCACGTCGAGCAGGCCCTCGCTGCTGCCGCCGTAGCCTCGCGAGACGATGCCCGGCGTGCGGCCGGTGCGGCGCAAGGCATCGACGATCGCGATCACCGTCGGCGTCTTGCCCGCGCCACCGGCGATCAGGTTGCCGACAACGATCACCGGCAGCTGCAGGGTGTGGGTGGTCAGCAGGCCGATGCGGTACAGCGCGCGCCGAAGCGCAGTGACGGCGCCGTAGGCCAGCGCCAGCGGCAGCAGCGCATGCGCCAGCGGGCCGCGCGTCAGCCAGGCCCGTTGCAGCCGTTGCGCGGGTGTGAGCGGGTGGGGCAAGGCGCTGCGCCGCAGGCGCGATCAGCGCGCTTCGCCGCCCGACGACGTTTGCGTCGCGAAGGTCAGGCGCGGCAGGTTCGCGCGACGTGCAGCGTCCATCACGTTGATCACGCTTTGGTGCGCGACGGTCGCGTCGGCCGAGACGATCACGACCGCGTCGTTCGCGCCGGCAGCCGCGGCGACGAGCTCGGCCGTCAGCGCATCGACGCTGCGGCCTTCGACCGGCTTGCGGTTGACCGAGTAGCGCCCGTCGGCCGCGACCGCGACGATTACCTCGCGCTGCCGGTCGCGCAGCTTTTCACTGTCGGCAACCGGCAGCGTGATCTGCAGCTCGGTGAACTTCGAGTAGGTTGTCGACAGCATCAAAAAGATCAGCACGACCAGCAGCACATCGATGAACGGGATCAGGTTGATCTCGGGCTCTTCTGGCCGCGCCTTGCGGAAGTTCATCGGCATCGCGCGATCCTTCAGCTGCTCTGGCGGCGGTCGACGACGAAGCGCATCAAGTGCGGCACGAGCCGGTCGGAGGCCTGCTCCATGTCGAGCGTGTAGCCGTCGACGCGGCCGCGGAAATAGCGGTAGAACATCAGCGACGGGATCGCGATCATCAACCCGAACGCGGTGTTGTAGAGCGCGATCGAAATGCCGTGCGCGAGCAAGGTCGGGTTGTTGCCGGTCGGCGTTTGCGAGCCGAAGATTTCGATCATGCCGATCACGGTGCCCATCAGCCCGAGCAGCGGCGCGGCCGAGGCGATCGTGCCGAGCGCGTTGAGGTAGCGTTCGAGCTTGTGCACCGCGGCGCGGCCGGCCGACTCGAACGTGTCGCGCAGCGCGCGCTCGCTCATGCGCGGCTCGGCTATCACGGCGCGCAGGCCGGTCGCGAGCACCGTGCCGAGTACCGAGTTGTCGGCCAGCTTGTTGACAACGTCCGCAGCCGGCAAATGCGCCCGCGTGACCGAGATCACTTCGTCGAGCAACTTGGGGGGCGCAACGCGCACGGTGCGCAGGCTCGACAGCCGTTCGAGCACCAGCGCGAAGGCGGCGATGGAGCACAAGAGCAAAGGCCAAATGGGCCAGCCGGCGGCTTGTATGATCGAAAACAATCTTGCCCTTTCGGTGGCGTTTCGGTGGCGTACTTCAGAGCGGCCGGCGGATTTCAGGACGCGCGATTATGGCCTGAAGGTTTTGCGGTCAGGCATCTGTCACAGGGCCGTTGCGACGGCGCATACCTTGGTGATTTCAGACCCTGCCGACCGCTGCAAACATCCACTGCAACTGTGGATAACTTTGTGGGCAACCGCGCGCGATTCGCTCCAAAGGCCCGGATTTGCACGGCCTGCCACACGATGCTCAATCTTTAGGCAGATAAAAAACCATGAAAATCAACGACTTACGTCTTTGTGACGGCCTCGTGACGGGTGCAATGGCGTGCGCGCCTTTGCCCAGCGCGGTTGTGGAGTTCTCGAGCCGCGCCGGCGTTGGGTTTGCGCGTGATTGACGGATCAGGCGCAAGCCCCATGCGCGCTGCCTGGGGCGTTGCTGCGCTGGTGCGCGAGGTCGGCGACATGCTGGCCAGTCGCTTCAGCGTGTGCACCGTGCGCGGGGAAATCTCCGGCTTCTCGCGCGCCGCCAGCGGCCATTGCTATTTCAATTTGAAAGATGCCGACGGCGGCAGTGCGTTGTTGCGCTGCGCGATGTTTCGCCGTGCCTCGAGCTTGCTCGCGTTCGCGCCGACGGACGGTCAGCTGGTCGAGCTCCGTGGCCGGCTCGGTGTGTACGAGCCGCGCGGTGAGTTGCAGGTGATCGTCGAGGCGATGCAAGCGGCTGGCGCGGGCGTGCTGTACGAGCAGTTTCTGCGGATCAAGGCGCGGCTCGAAGCGCAGGGCCTGTTCGATGCCGGGCGCAAGCGTGCGCTGCCGGCGTACCCGCGTGTCGTCGGCGTTGTCACGTCGCTCGGCGCGGCAGCGCTGCACGACGTGTTGACCGCGCTGGCGCGGCGTGCGCCGCAGGTCCGGGTCGTTGTCTACCCGAGCGTTGTTCAGGGCGCAGGTGCGCCGTCGGCGCTGGCCGCGGCGATCGAGCTCGCATCACGCCGTGGCGAGGTCGATGCGTTGATCGTCTGCCGTGGCGGTGGCTCGCTCGAAGACTTGTGGGCCTTCAACGACGAGCTCGTCGTGCGCGCGATCGTCGGCTGCGTGATGCCCGTGGTCTGTGGCGTTGGCCACGAGACCGACATCACGCTCGCCGACCTCGCGGCCGATCTGATGGTCGCGGGCTGGGGGCAGGTCGCCTGGCGCGATCTCACCGGCGGCATCGTTGCGTTGCACCGGGCCGTCCGGCCCTGACCGTTGCCCCGCGTACGACCTGCCCGTACCCGCTTCCGCGCTTACACTTCTTTCGTACACTCGTGAAAGCTTTCACAAGCCGGAGGACCGCGTGGCGCAGGTGGACGCGGACGTTCTCGTCGTCGGAGCTGGCCCCGGCGGCTCGGCGACCGCGCACGCTCTCGCGCAGACCGGCCTGGACGTCCTGCTGCTGGAGAAGACCGCGTTCCCGCGCGAGAAGGTCTGCGGTGACGGGCTCACCCCGCGTGCGGTCAAGACGTTGGTCGACATGGGCATCGACACCAGTGCGAATAATGGCTTCATCCGCAACCGGGGGCTCCGCATCTACGGTGGCGGCCACCGGCTCGAGCTGCCGTGGCCGGAGCTGGCGAGCTTCCCGGATCACGGCCTGGTGCGCCCCCGGCTGGACTTCGACGAGCTGCTCGTACGGCACGCGCAGAAGGCCGGTGCCCGGCTGCAGGAGCTGACGACCGTCACCGGGCCGGTCCTTGACGACAGCGGCCGCGTGGTCGGGGTCACCGCGAGGGTCGGGCCGGACAAGACGCCCACCACCTACCGCGCACCGCTGGTGGTCGCCGCCGACGGCGTCAGCGCAAGGCTGGCCCTCGGGATGGGCATCGAGAAGCGGGACGACCGGCCGATGGGCGTCGCGGTCCGGCGCTACTTCACCAGTCCGCGCACCGACGACGACATGCTCGAGTCGTGGCTCGAGCTCCGTAGCAAGGACGGTGACCTGCTGCCCGGCTACGGCTGGGTGTTCGGCGTCGGCGACGGGACCAGCAACGTCGGCCTCGGCATCCTCAACACCACCAAGGCCTGGCAGCGCACCGACTACAAGGAGTTGCTCGCCAGCTGGACCGGCGCCATGCCGGCCGAGTGGCAGTTCGCGGAGCAGTTCGCGACCGGGCCGGTCCGGGGTGGCGCACTGCCGATGGGCTTCAACCGCCAGCCGCACTACACCCGCGGCCTGCTGCTGGTCGGTGACGCCGGCGGCGCGGTCAACCCGTTCAACGGCGAGGGCATCGCGTACGCCATGGAGACCGGCCGGCTCGCCGCGGAGGTCGCCGGCCAGGCGCTGGCCCGGCCGGACGGCCCGGCCCGCGAGCGGGCGCTGCAGGCTTACCCGGACGCCCTCAAGGCCCGCTACGGCGGCTACTACACGCTCGGCCGAGTCTTCGTCAACCTGATCGGCAACCCCGAGATCATGCGCCTGGCCACCCGCTACGGGCTGCCCCGACCGCTGCTGATGAAGTTCACCCTGAAGCTGCTCGCCAACCTCACCGACCCGCGCGGGGGCGACGCTCTGGACCGCGTCGTCAACGGTTTGTCGCGGCTTGCTCCAGCCGCCTGAGGAGCGACCCGGTCCACGTACGCTCGAACCCGCCACACCACAGCTCGAAAGGACGTACCCGTGCTGCAGAGCTACCTGCCGATCGTGGTGCTGTTCGTGCTGGCCTTCGGCTTCGCGGGCCTGTCAGTCGGCTCGGCGAGCTTCACCGGGCCGCGGCGCTACAACCGGGCCAAGTACGACGCCTACGAGTGCGGGATCGAGCCCACCCCGCAGCCGGTCGGTGGCGGCCGCTTCCCGGTCAAGTTCTACCTGACGGCGATGCTCTTCATCGTCTTCGACATCGAGATCATCTTCCTCTACCCCTGGGCGGTCGCGTTCGGCCGCCTCGGGGCGTTCGGGCTGGTCGAGATGGTCCTGTTCATCGGCACGGTGTTCGTGGCGTACGCCTATGTCTGGCGTCGCGGCGGGCTTGAGTGGGACTAGGTCCCGGGACGGTTGCACGCACATGGGCTTGGAGGAGAAGCTGCCGGCAGGGGTCCTGCTGACCAGCGTCGAGAAGGTCGTCAACTGGTCGCGCAAGTCCTCGTTGTGGCCGGCCACGTTCGGTTTGGCCTGCTGCGCCATCGAGATGATGGCCGCGGGTGGCGGGCGCTATGACTTGGCGCGGTTCGGCATGGAGGTCTTCCGGCCGTCGCCCCGGCAGGCCGACCTGATGATCGTGGCCGGCCGCGTGTCGCAGAAGATGGCACCGGTGCTGCGCCAGATCTACGACCAGATGCCCGAGCCCAAGTGGGTCATCGCCATGGGTGTCTGCGCCAGCAGCGGCGGGATGTTCAACAACTACGCGATCGTGCAGGGCGTCGACCACATCGTGCCGGTCGACATGTACCTGCCGGGCTGCCCGCCTCGGCCCGAGATGCTCATCGACGCGATTCTGAAGCTGCACGACAAGATCATGGATGAGCCGCTCGGCGTCAATGCCCGGCGCCGCGACCTGCCCGGCTACGAGCCGCGCAAGCAGGTCGCCAGCAGCCAGCGCTTCACCAAGGAGGGCAAGCAGGCCCACCGGGTGGCGCTGCAGAAGGAGCTCATGCGATGAGCGGTCCCGATGCCCCCAAAGCCCTCATCGACCCACGCGCGCAGACCGCGTCGTCGGTGTCGCCCGGCGTCACCGCCCCGTCCGCGACCCACGACATGTTCGGGGCGACGTTCGGTGGTGACACGTCGGGCTACGGCGGCCTGGTGCGCCGCATCCCGGTCGCCGCATCGAGCCCACAGCCGTGGGGCGGTTGGTTCGACGAGGCCGTCGGCGCGCTGCAGGAGGGCTACCCGGGCTTCGACGACGCCGTTACCCGGGTCGTCGTCGACCGCGGCGAGCTCACGATCCACCTGCGCCCCGAGCGGGTCGCGGAGGTCGCGCAGGTGCTGCGGGACAGCCCCGACCTGCGCTTCGAGCTGATGTCCAGCCTGTCCGGGGTCGACTACCCGAGCCAGCCTGACCGGCTGCACGTCGTCTACCACCTGACGTCGATGACCTACCGCCGACGGCTGCGGCTCGAGACTGCGGTCACGGTGGCCGATCCGCACGTTGCCAGCGTCACCGCCGTCTACCCGACCGCCGACTTCCACGAGCGCGAGACGTGGGACTTCTTCGGTGTCGTGTTCGATGGCCACCCGGGCCTCACCCGGATCTTCATGCCCGACGACTGGCAGGGCCACCCGCAGCGCAAGGACTACCCGCTGGGCGGTGTGCCGGTGGAGTACAAGGGAGCGCAGGTTCCGCCCCCGGACGAGCGGAGGGCGTACGCGTGACCACCACGACCGGCTCCACCCGGCTCGAGGACGGCCCCGAGCCTGACCCGTACGCCGCAGGACAACGTCAGACCACCGAGGGGACTGTCTACACGGTCACCGGCGGCGACTGGGACGCCGTCCTCGGGGGCGGGGGCGATGACGAGCAGCACATGGTCGTCAACATGGGCCCGCAGCACCCATCGACGCATGGCGTGCTGCGGATCGTGCTCGAGCTCGAAGGCGAGACGGTCACCAGCGCGCGCACCGTCGTCGGCTACCTGCACACCGGCATCGAGAAGAACCTCGAGTACCGCAACTGGGTGCAGGGCACCACCTTCGTCACCCGGATGGACTACCTCGCGCCGCTGTTCAACGAGACGGCGTACTGCCTGGGTGTGGAGAAGCTGCTCGGCATCGAGGTGCCCGAGCGGGCCCGCACGATCCGGGTGCTGATGATGGAGCTCAACCGGATGCGCTCGCACCTGGTGGGCATGGCCACGATGGGGCTGGAGCTCGGGGCGCTGACCGGCATGCTCAACGGGCTGCGCGAGGGCGAGATGATCCTCGACATCTTCGAGATGGTCACCGGCCTGCGGATGAACCACGCGTACGTCCGGCCCGGCGGCGTGGCTCAGGACCTCCCCCCGGGCACGGTCGAGAAGATCCGCGAGATGATCGTCAGTTTCCGGCAGAACCTGCCGGGCTACGACGACCTGCTCACCACGAACGCGATCTGGCAGCGCCGGCTGCAGGGCGTCGCCACCCTCGACGCCCAGGGCTGCATCGCGCTTGGCGTCACCGGCCCACTGCTGCGCGCCGCCGGGCTGGCCTGGGACCTGCGCAAGGTCGAGCCCTACCTGGGATACGAGGACTACGACTTCGACGTGCCGACCGAGACCACCGGTGACGGCTGGGCGCGCTTCCGGGTCCGGCTGCGCGAGCTGTACGAGTCGCTGAAGATCATCGAGCAGGCGCTCGACAAGCTCGTCCCCGGCCCGATCATGGTCGCCGACACCAAGATCGCCTGGCCCGCGCAGCTCGCCCTCGGCGCCGACGGCCTGGGCCAGAGCCTGGACCACGTGAAGAAGATCATGGGCACCTCGATGGAGGCGCTCATCCACCACTTCAAGCTGGTGACCGAGGGCTTCCGGGTGCCACCCGGCCAGGTGTACGTGCCGATCGAGTCCCCGCGCGGCGAGCTCGGCGTGCACATGGTCAGTGACGGCGGCACCCGCCCGTACCGCGTGCACGTGCGCGATCCGAGTTTCGTCAACCTGCAGGCACTCTCGGCCACCACCGAGGGCGGCCTGCTGTCCGACTCGATCGTCGCGGTCGCGACGCTCGACCCCGTCATGGGAGGAGTCGATCGATGAGGTCGTGGACGCCACGTGGCTAGCGTGGAACTGGACCTGCAACCCCCGGTCGACCGCTCGTCGATCCCGCCGCTGACCGGGCAGACGCGCGCCGATGCCCGCGAGATCATCGCGCGCTACCCGCAGGCGCGGTCCGCGCTACTGCCCATGCTGCACCTCGTGCAGTCCGTGCAGGGCTACGTCAGCCCAGACGGGATCGCGCTGTGCTCCGAGGAGCTCGGTCTCACCAAGGCCGAGGTCGGGGCGGTCGCGACGTTCTACACGATGTACCGCCGCCGCCCGGCCGGCACGTATCACGTCGGCGTGTGCACGAACACGCTGTGCGCGGTGCTCGGCGGCGACGAGATCCTGGCCGCCCTCGAGGGGCACACCGGGCTCCATCAGAACCAGACCAGTGCCGACGGGGTCATCAGCCTCGAGCACATCGAGTGCAACGCTGCCTGCGACTACGCCCCCGTGGTGATGGTCAACTGGGAGTTCTACGACAATCAGACGCCGGGCAGCGCCATCGAGCTGGTGGACCGGCTCGTGGCCGGCGAGCCCGTCGCCCCGACCCGCGGGCCGCGTACGCAGTGCACCTTCAAGCAGATGTCGCGGGTGCTCGCGGGGTTCCCCGACGGCAACGCCACCGAAGGCGTGCAAGCCGGTCCGGCCACCCTGGCCGGCCTGCAACTGGCCGCCGAGCGCGGCGACATCGCACCCGCCTATCCGGACGAGGAGTCCACGCAGTGACCTTCACCCCCGTCCTGTCCCGCAGCTGGGGCGACGCCGACTCCTTCACCCTGGAGGGCTACCGCCGCCATCGCGGCTACCAGGCCCTGTCCAAGGCCCGCGACATGGCCCCCGACAGCGTGATCGCGCTGGTCAAGGAGTCGGGCCTGCGCGGCCGGGGCGGGGCCGGCTTCCCGACCGGCCTGAAGTGGGGGTTCATCCCGCAGGGCACCGAGGGTCAGGCGGCCAAGCCGCACTACCTGGTCGTCAACGCGGACGAGTCCGAGCCGGGGACCTGCAAGGACACCCCGCTGATGATGGCCAACCCGCATGCGCTTATCGAGGGCATCATCATCGCCTCGTACGCGATCCGGGCGCGGCACGCCTTCATCTACCTGCGTGGCGAGGAGCTGCACGTGCTGCGACGGCTGCAGCACGCCGTCGACGAGGCGAAGGCAGCGGACCTGCTGGACGGGCTGGAGATCGTCGTGCACGCCGGGGCCGGCGCCTACATCTGCGGTGAGGAGACGGCGCTGCTCGACTCTCTCGAGGGCTACCGTGGCCAGCCCAGGTTGCGGCCCCCGTTCCCAGCCACCCACGGCCTCTACTCCAGCCCGACCGTCGTCAACAACGTCGAGACGATCGCCTCGGTCCCGAGCATCGTGCTCGGCGGCGCCGCCTGGTTCGCCGGCATGGGCACCGAGAAGAGCAAGGGCTTCACGCTGTACAGCCTGACCGGCCATGTGCAGCGCCCCGGCCAGTACGAGGCGCCGCTCGGCATCACCCTGCGCGAGCTGCTCGAGGTGTCCGGTGGCATGCGTGAGGGCCACGAGCTGAAGTTCTGGACACCCGGCGGCTCGAGCACCCCGTTGCTGACCGCCGCGCACCTGGACGTGCCACTGGACTACGAGGGCGTCGCGGCGGCCGGCTCGATGCTGGGCACCAAGGCCCTGCAGTGCTTCGACGAGACCACCTGCGTCGTGCGCTGCGTGTTGCGCTGGACCGAGTTCTACGCACACGAGTCGTGCGGGAAGTGCACCCCGTGCCGGGAGGGCACCTACTGGATGGTGCAGATCCTGCAGCGCATGGAGCTCGGCCAGGCCGACGAGAGCGACCTGGTCACCCTGCTCGACACCTGCGACAACATCTTCGGACGGTCGTTCTGCGCGCTGGCTGACGGGGCGACGAGCCCGATCGTGTCCGGCGTCCAGCTGTTCCGCGAGGAGTTCCTGGCCCACCTCGACGGCGGCTGCCCGTTCGATGCCCGCCGCTCCACCAGATGGGCCGAGTCGTTGGCCGGGGCCCGCGCGTGACCCTGACCCCCACTGCCCCCGTCGGCGTCCCGGTGGGCGGCGACCTGGTGGCCGTCACCATCGACGGCTTCGAGGTGCATGTCCCGAAGGGCACCTTGCTGATCCGGGCGGCCGAGCTGGTCGGCATCCAGGTGCCGCGCTTCTGCGACCACCCGCTGCTGGACCCGGTCGGCGCGTGCCGGCAGTGCCTCGTGGAGGTGGAGGGCCAGCGCAAGCCGCTCACCGCCTGCACCACGACCGTCACCGAGGGCATGGTCGTGCGTACGCAGCTCACCAGCCCGGTGGCGAAGAAGGCGCAGGAGGGGATCCTCGAGATGCTCCTCATCAACCACCCGCTGGACTGCCCGGTCTGCGACAAGGGCGGCGAGTGCCCGCTGCAGAACCAGGCGATGACCAACGGCAACAGCGAGTCGCGCTTCAACGACGTCAAGCGCACCTACGCCAAGCCGCTGGCGATCTCGACGCAGGTGCTGCTCGACCGCGAGCGCTGCGTGCTGTGTGCGCGCTGCACCCGGTTCCAGCAGCAGATCGCCGGCGACCCGTTCATCGAGCTGTTCGAGCGGGGCGCGCTGCAGCAGGTCGCGATCTACACCGACCAGCCGTTCGAGAGCTACTTCTCCGGCAACACCATCCAGATCTGCCCGGTCGGCGCGCTCACGGGCGCGGCCTACCGGTTCCGCGCGCGGCCCTTCGACCTCGTTTCGACGCCGATGGTCTGCGAGCATTGCGCGTCGGGCTGTGCGCTGCGCACCGACCACCGGCGTGGCAAGGTGCTTCGTCGCCTCGCAGGTTCAGACCCCGAGGTCAACGAGGAGTGGAACTGCGACAAGGGCCGCTGGGGCTTTGCCTACTCTCAGCAGAGCGACCGCCTCAGCACCCCGCTGGTGCGGGACGCGGCCACCGGCCGGCTGGTCGCGGCCTCCTGGACCGAGGCGCTCGAGCGCGCCGCCAAGGGGCTCGCCGGTGCCCGGGACGCCGGCGGCGTCGGGGTGCTGCCCGGCGGGCGGCTCACCGTCGAAGATGCTTACGCATACTCGAAGTTTGCCCGGGTCGCGCTCGGTACCAACGACATCGACAGCCGTGCGCGTCCGCACAGTGTGGAGGAGCGCGACTTCCTGGCTGCGTGCGTGGCCGGCCGCTACGTCGGTCAGCCCGGCGCGGTGACCTATGCCGATCTCGAGAGCGCCCCCGCCGTCGTGCTCGCCGGCTTCGAGCCGGAGGAGGAGTCGCCGATCGTCTTTCTGCGGCTGCGCAAGGGCGTCCGCCGGCAGGGCACCCGGGTCTTCACGATGGCGCCGTTCCGTTCGCCGGGCGCGGTCAAGACCGCGGCCCAGCTGCTGCAGGTGTCTCCGGGCGAGGAGGCCGTGGCGCTGCGGGCGCTCGCAAGCGGTGCCGGGGATCCGGGAGGTGCAGCGGCTTCGCTGGCACTGCCCGGCGCCTTGCTGCTGGTGGGCGAGCGCCTGGCCGAGGTGCCCGGCGCCCTGTCGGCGGCTGCTGCGCTTGCCACGGCCACTGGCGCCAGGCTGGCGTGGGTGCCCCGCCGCGCCGGTGAGCGCGGCGCCATCGACGCCGGTTGCCTGCCGACGCTGCTGCCGGGCGGCCGCTTGGTCGACGACGCCGTTGCCCGTCGCGAGGTCGAGCAGGAGTGGGCGGCCGTCGTGCCCGCGCACCCCGGTCGTGACCTCACCGGCATCCTGACCGCCGCCCGCGACGGCGAGCTGTCAGCGCTGCTGGTCGGCGCCGTCGACCCGGCCGACTGCCCCGACCCCGAGCTCGCACTCGATGCGCTCGACCGGGTCGGCTTCGTCGTCAGCCTGGAGATTCGTCGCTCGGCGGTCACCGACCGCGCCGACGTCGTGCTCCCGGTGGCCGCGGCCGTCGAGAAGAGCGGCACGTACCTCGACTGGGAAGGTCGGGCCCGACCGTTCGAGCAGGTGCTACGGCTGAACGGCGCGCTGCCCGACGGCCGGGTGCTGCACGTGCTGGCCGACGAGATGGACGCCGAGATCGGGCTGCCCGCACACGCGGTTGCGCGCGCCGAGATCGGCCGGCTGGGCTCGGTGGCCGTCCACCCGGCGCCGCCGTCGGTCGAGCCCATGGCGCCGGCCCGGCCAGGTGTCGGCGAAGCCGTGCTGGCAACCTGGCACTGGCTGCTCGACGACGGCTCGCTGCAGGACGGCGAGCCCTTCCTGGCCGGCACCGCCAAGCGCAGCCGGCTGCACCTGTCGGCCGCAACGGCCGCCGAGGTGGGCGTGTCGGACGGGGACCTGGTCACCGTCAGCAGCCGACGTGGCAGCCTGACCCTGCCGCTGGTGGTCGCAGACCTCCCCGACCGGGTGGTCTGGCTGCCCACCCGGTCGCCCGACGCTGCGGTCCGCCGCGACCTCGCGGCGGCTGCTGGCAGCGTCGTCAGCCTCACTCGCGCCTCGACAAGCAACGACACCAGGAAGGGCAACTGAGCGTGCCGGACACCCAGCTACCGCTGTCCAGCTTCGGCCACGAGCCCATCTGGATCACGCTTATCAAGGCCGTGTTCGTCTTCGTCCTGCTGGTGCTCATCACGCTGTTCACCATCGTGTTCGAGCGCAAGGTCGTCGGGCGGATGCAGCAGCGCCCGGGGCCTAACCGCACCGGTCCCGGCGGCTGGGGGCAGTCCCTTGCCGACGGGCTCAAGCTGGCGTTGAAGGAGGAGATCATCCCGGCGCTGGCCGACAAGCCGGTCTACGTGCTGGCGCCGATCCTGTCCGCCGTCCCCGCCTTCCTGGCCTTCTCGGTCATCCCCTTCGGCCCGAAGGTGTCGATCGCCGGTCACGAGACCGCACTGCAGCTCACCGACCTGCCGATCGGGGTGCTGTTCATCCTGGCGTGCTCCAGCTTCGGCGTGTTCGGGATCGTGCTGGCCGGCTGGAGCAGCGGCTCGACCTACCCGCTGCTCGGAGGCCTGCGCTCGGCGGCGCAGGTGATCAGCTACGAGGTCGCGATGGGGCTCGCGCTCGTCCCGGTGTTCCTGTACTCGGGTTCGCTGTCCACCAGCGAGATCGTGGCCGCGCAGCACAAGCTCTGGTACGTCCTGCTGCTCCTGCCGTCGTTCCTGATCTACGCCATCTCGATGGTCGGCGAGACCAACCGCGCGCCCTTCGACCTGCCGGAGGCCGAGAGCGAGCTGGTCGGCGGGTTCCACACCGAGTACACCTCGCTGAAGTTCGCGATGTTCTTCCTCGCGGAGTACATCAACATGGTGACCGTCTCCGCGCTCGCGGTGACGCTGTTCCTGGGCGGCTGGCAGGCCCCACCGCTGATCTCGCGGATCAGCATCCTGTCCACCGGCTACTTTCCGATGGTGTGGTTCCTGCTCAAGGTCCTGATGTTTATCTTCTTCTTTGTCTGGCTGCGGGGCACCATGCCACGGATGCGCTACGACCAGTTCATGAAGCTCGGCTGGAAGATCCTGATCCCGGCCAGCCTGGTCTGGATTCTGCTGCTCGCCTCGATCAGGGTGCTTAGCACCGAGGTCGCCGACACCCGCCGAGTCCTGCTGTACGTCGGCACCGCCACCCTGCTCCTGCTGCTCGTCCTGACCTTCCTGCCCGAGCGGGCCAAGCCCGCGCCCGCCGATGATGACGGCAGCGCGCTGCACACCGCCCCGGCGCAGGGCGGCTTCCCGATGCCGCCGATGGACTTGGTGGTCCCGCCGACGCCCCGCAGCCTGGTGAGCCCGGCGGGTGGCAGCATGACCCCGGTGGGGGTAGCCGCCGGCACGCCGTCCGACCCGTCACGAGAGGAGCAGCAGTGAGCTTCCTCAACCCCTTGCTCGACCCCGTCAGAGGGTTTGGCCTGACCTTCGGCCAGATGTTCAAGAAGGTCATCACTGAGGAGTATCCGGAGTTCGTGCGGCCGACCGCGCCGCGCTACCACGGTCGGCACGTGCTGAACCGTCACCCGGACGGGCTCGAGAAGTGCATCGGCTGCGAGCTGTGCGCGTGGGCCTGCCCCGCGGATGCGATCTACGTCGAGGGGTCCGACAACACCGAGGAGGCGCGTTATTCACCCGGTGAGCGCTACGCCTCGATCTACCAGATCAACTACCTTCGCTGCATCTTCTGCGGACTGTGCATCGAGGCCTGCCCGACCCGCTCGCTCACGATGACCAATGAGTACGAGCTTGCCGACGACAGCCGGCAGGACCTGATCTTCACCAAGGGCCAGCTCCTGTCGCCGCTGCTGCCCGGCATGGAGCAGCCCCCACACCCGATGCGGCTCGGCGACAACGAGACGGACTACTACGTCGGCACCGCCAGCGACCCGCAGCCGGTCGATGGCGATCCCGCTGTCGAAGGACGGTTCGCCGGCGACGGCCCGCGCCCGGCATCGGACGGGGTGCGCCGGTGATCAACGGCGGCACGGGAGAGGCCATCGCCTTCTGGGTGTTCGGCTCCCTCGCCGTCGTCGCCGCCATCGGCATGGTGCTGGCCCGCAATGCCGTGCATGCCGCACTGTTCCTGGCCGGCGTGATGCTGGCGTTCGCCGGCCTGTACGCCGCGCAGGACGCCCCCTTCCTGGCTGCGGTGCAGATCATCGTCTACACCGGTGCCATCCTCATGCTGTTCCTGTTCGTCCTCATGCTGGTGGGCGTCGACTCCAGCGACTCGCTCGTCGAGACGCTGCGCGGGCAGCGGGTGGCCGCGTTCGTCGTCGGCCTGGGCTTCGCGGGCCTGCTGATGGGTGCCCTGGGCTCGGCGGTCGGGAGCCGCCAGGGCGTCGGTCTCGGCCAGGCGAACGGCGAAGGCAACGTGGTCGGGATCGCGCGGCTGCTGTTCACCCGCTACGTCTTCGCCTTCGAGGTCACCAGCGCCCTGCTGATCACCGCGGCCCTCGGCGCGATGGTGCTGGCGCACAAGGAGCGCACCGAGCCCCGGATCGGACAGGCCGAGATGGCCCGGCGCCGGTTTGCCAGCGACAACCCGTTCGCCCTGCCCGGCCCGGGGGTCTTTGCCGATCACGACTCGACAGCCACCGCGGCCCTGCTGCCGGACGGTTCCGAGGAGCCGACCAGCGTCGCGGCCGCGCTGCGAGACCGGCCCGGTGACGGCGGCACGGTGCGGCAGGCATGACCCCGAGCTACTACCTGCTGCTGGCCGCCCTGCTGTTCACGATCGGCGCGCTCGGGGTGCTGCTGCGCCGCAACGCGATCCTGGTGTTCATGTGTGTCGAGCTGATGCTCAACTCCGTCAACCTCACCCTGGTGACCTTCAGTCGGATCCAGGGCAACCTGGACGGTCAGGTGATGGCGTTCTTCGTGATGGTCGTCGCCGCGGCTGAGGTCGTCGTGGGGCTGGCCATCATCATGAGTATCTTCCGTACCCGGCGGTCGGCGTCGGTCGACGACGCCAACCTGCTGAAGTACTGACCACGCCCGCGACCCTGACCCGGTCGCGCGGGCGCCCCCGCCACCCGCCCCCCGCGGCCGACCCGCCGTACGAGACGAGGACGACTTCCGTGCCGCCGACAGGCCCGACCCGATGACCGACGTTGCCTTCTCGGCCGTCACCGCGACGGGCGCGCTGTCTGCGCTGTGGCTGCTGCTGGTGCTGCCCGCGGCCGGCGCCGCCGTGCTGCTGCTGGGCGGTCGTCGTACCGACCGGTGGGGTCCCTCTCTCGCCTGCGCCCTGACGGGGGCAGCCTTCGGCTACGGGCTGGTGGCTTTTTTTGCCCTCAGGGGCCTGTCCGAGCGATCGGTGGAGCTGCACCTGTTCAGCTGGATCCCGGTGGCCGGGTTCACCGTCGACGCCGGCCTGCTGTTCGACCCGCTCTCGGCCACGTTCGTCCTGCTCATCACCGGTGTCGGCTTCCTGATCCACGTCTACTCGCTGGGCTACATGGGCCACGATGCCCGCAAGCGGCAGTTCTTCGCCTACCTCAACCTGTTCGTCGCCGCGATGCTGCTGCTGGTGCTGGCCGACAGCTTCCTGGGCCTGTACGTCGGCTGGGAGGGGGTCGGCCTCGCGTCGTATCTGCTGATCAGCTTCTACTTCACCCGGCCGACCGCCGCGACCGCGGCGAAGAAGGCCTTCATCGCCAACCGGGTCGGGGACGTCGGGCTCAGCCTGGCGATCATGGCGATGTTCGCGACGCTCGGCACGACCAGCTTCCAGGGGGTCTTCTCGAGCGCCGGTGCGCTCTCGGGCGGCGCTGCGACGGCGATCGGGCTGCTGCTGCTGCTCGGCGCCTGCGGCAAGAGTGGGCAGTTCCCGCTGCACACCTGGCTGCCCGACGCCATGGAGGGGCCCACCCCGGTCTCCGCGCTGATCCACGCCGCGACCATGGTCACCGCCGGCGTCTACCTGATCGCCCGGGCCAATCCGGTGTACGAGCAGAGCCCGACCGCGCTGCTGGTCGTCTCGATCATCGGCGCGATCACGTTGGTCATCGGCTGCGTCATCGGCTGTGCGTACGACGACATCAAGAAGGTGCTTGCCTACTCCACCGTCAGCCAGATCGGCTACATGTTCCTGGCCGTCGGCCTGGGCCGGGGGGTGTACGCGATCGCGATCCTGCACCTGCTGACACACGGCTTCTTCAAGGCCTGCCTGTTCCTGTCAGCGGGCTCGGTCATGCACGGGATGGACGACCAGGTCGACATGCGCCGCTTCGGCGGGCTGCGCACCGTCATGCCGGTGACCTACGCCTGCTTCGGCGCCGGCTACCTGGCCATCATCGGCTTCCCCGGGTTCGCCGGGTTCTTCTCAAAGGACAAGATTATCGAGGCGGCGTACGACGCGGGGGGCACAAAGGGCTACCTGCTCGGCACCATCGCCCTGCTCGGCGCCGGCATCACGGCGTTCTACATGACCCGCCTGATGGCGATGACCTTCTTCGGCAAGCGCCGGTGGACTGCGGACGTGCACCCGCACGAGTCGCCTCTGTCGATGACGATCCCGATGATCGTGCTCGCGGTGGGCTCGGTCGTCTCCGGCGGCCTGCTGACATTCGGTGGCGGCCTGCAGAACTGGCTCGCCCCCGTGCTCGGCGCGCCGGAGGAGGCCGGCATCCACACGATCAACCCGACCGTCCTGACGCTCCTCACGTTGGTCGTCGTTGCTGGCGGTGTCCTCGGCGGCTACACGCAGTACGTCCGCAAGGCGGTACCGATGAGCCCGCCGATCGCGGTCAGCCCCTTCACGACCGCAGCCCGCCGCAACCTGTACTTCGACGCCCTCAACGAGAGCGTCCTCATGCGCCCCGGCGTCTACCTCACCCGCGCGCTGGTTTTCTTCGACAGTCGCGGCATCGACGGCGCCGTCAACGCCCTGGCCGCGGGCATCGGCGGGGGCTCGGGCAGGCTGCGCAGGGTGCAGACCGGCTTCGTGCGCTCCTATGCCCTGTCCATGTTCGGCGGGGCGGCCGCGCTGGTCGCCGCCCTGGTCGTCGTCAGGCTCGGCAAGTGAGCGGGATCTCGACGCTCACCGTCCTCGGGATCATCCCGCTGGTCGGCGCGGCGGTGATCGGGGTCGTCCCCCGTGGCCGCGACGCCCTCGTCAAGCAGCTCGCGCTGCTGACCTCCGTCGTCGTGCTGGCCGTGACGATCGGGATGTGCGCGGCCTTCGTCCCGAACGGAGCGCGCTTCCAGTTCACCGAGGTGCACTCCTGGATCCCGGCCTTCGGCGCGCAGTACGCCGTCGGCGTCGACGGCATCGCCCTGGTGCTCATCGCCCTGGTCGCCGTGCTCGTGCCGGTCGTCCTGCTGGCCAGCTGGTACGACGCCGACCCGGTCGTCGAGGTCGCCGCGGCCCGCACCGTCGTGCCGGCCAGCGTCGCCGGCAGCGGCTCGGTGGCCGTCCTCGAGCGGTCTGACCGGGACGAGCCGGCAGGTCCGGGCGCCGCCGTCGCTCCACCGCCCAGCCGCAGCGTGAAGACGTTCTTCATCATGATGCTGCTGCTAGAGACGATGATGATTGGCGTCTTTGCCGCGACCGACGTCTTCCTGTTCTACGTCTTCTTCGAGTCCATGCTGATCCCGATGTACTTCCTGATCGGCAGCTACGGCGGCCCCCGCCGGTCCTACGCCGCGGTGAAATTC
>ENA-OFCI01000321-OFCI01000321.1-metagenomes-genome-assembly--contig:-NODE-321-length-31117-cov-4.806645_pt1 | contig 31117 bp, 38 predicted proteins | sample MGYA00153391_OFCI01 | MGnify analysis MGYA00153391
TCCAGGATCGTGACCGTGTAGCCAAGCCGGGCTAGCGGCACGGACTGGTGTCCGGCGCCGCCGCCGACGTCCAGCACTGTTGCTGGCGGGCCCGGCAGGTGGCGCAGCAGCTGCGCATGCAGCACGAACGTCCGCACCCGGCCCTTCACCGACATGTACGCGCCCTCAACGAACGGATCCGCCAGCGCCGCCCAGGCATCAACGACCACCTGACGATCCTCGCAGTGTCGAAAAATTGCCGTAGAGGGGCACCAGGCCGCGCGGCTGGGGTGTTGCCGAGATCCGCCGCAGCGTGGCCGTCAGTCGTCCCGGACTCGAAGCCATCGGAAACCGGCCGGGTCCTGGGGCAGCGCCGCGATCGCTGCAGCCACATCGACCCCCTCGGAAGCGCAGACCGCCGGCGCACGACGCTGCGGCGGACCTTGGCGGACCGGGAGGGGTCGTCAAGCCGATTCGCGCCTGAGCCGGATGGGTGGTTCTGCCACGTCTGAGGTCGCTCGGGTGGCCTGCGCGGGCAGCCCGATCCGGTGGTCCGGCTCCGTGTCAGCCCCCGGCTGGCTGTCAGTCCGCTGTCAGGTCTCTGACAGATCGCTGTCAGAGGGCCACGGGTTGCCTGACGCGGGTCATTCTGGTGACCCCGAGCGGCTGGAGCGATCCTCGATGAACACGCCGGCATACGCGATCCGCCACGACGAGTCGGCCCAGGCCGTCGAGTCCGTCTCGGGACATGCCCTGGCGTCGATAGCCGTGCTCACGCCGGCTGGCCCGGACGCCACGACGACGGTGGTCGTTCTTCGCGGCAGCTTCGGTGCGCAGGAGAGCGGCTCCCTGCGCGCGGCACTGCTCGGGGCCATCGCGTCCGGGACCGATGTGGAGGTCGATCTGTCACAGGTCACCTTCCTGGACTCGACATCCCTGGGCGTGCTGGTGACGATGCAGCGGCGGTCCCGGCGGCTCGGCCAGTCACTGCGCGTGTTCGCCCCGGGGCCGCGCGTGCACCGCATTCTGCGGATCACCGGTCTCCTGGCCCTGTTCGACCGGTAGCTGCACCCGGTCGACCGATGGCTGCCGCCGCGCGACCCAGCTCCTGCGCGGCCTGCAGGACAGCGGTGGCGTGCAACCGTCCCGGTGCCCGGGTGAGCCGCTCCACCGGGCCGGACACGCTGATCGCCGCAATCACGCTGCCGTCGCCTCCGCGCACAGGTGCGGAGACCGAGGCGACGCCCTGCTCCCGCTCGGCGACCGAGTGCGCCCAGCCCCGCCGGCGGACCTCGGCCAGCACCCGGGGGCCGAAGGCCGTCCCCGCGATGAGCTGACCCTCGGTCGAGAAGGCCTGCAGCACCTGCGCGGCGGAGCCTGCGGTCATCGGCAGCAGGGCGCCGACCGGCACGGTGTCGCGGAGCCCGCTGCCACGCTCGGCCGCCGCCACGCAGTGCCGGGACGACCCCTGCCGGCGGTACAGCTGAGCGCTCTCGCCCGTCGCGTCACGCAGCCGGTCGAGCACCGGCTGAGCCAGGTCCAGGAGCACGTCGCCCGGTCCGGCGCCGACGAGCTCACCGAGCCGCGGCCCGAGGCGCCAGCGCCCCGAGATGTCGCGACCCAACATGCGGTGCACCTCGAGCGCCACCGCCAGCCGATGGGTGGTCGCCCGCGACAGCCCGGTGTGCTCGGTGAGCGCAGCGAGGGTGTCTGCGCCCGCTTCGACGGCGCCCAGGATCGCAAGGGCCTTGTCCAGCACGCCAACTCCGCTAGTCTGTTCCACGGGGTGACACAATCATCCCATCAGTTGAGATGCAAGGAGGCAGCCGATGAGCCGTACGCTGGCAGCGAAGGTCTGGGACAGCCACGTCGTACGCCAGGCGCCGGGCGAGCCCGACCTGCTCTACATCGACCTGCACCTCGTGCACGAGGTGACCAGCCCGCAGGCCTTCGAAGGGCTCCGGCTGGCCGGTCGCGGCGTGCGCCGCCCGGACCTGACCTTGGCCACGGAGGACCACAACGTCCCGACCGACACCGCGCTGGTCATCACCGACCCGGTCAGCCGCACGCAGGTGGAGACGCTGCGCCGCAACTGCGCGGAGTTCGGCGTACGGCTGCTGCCGATGGGTGACGCGGGCCAGGGCATCGTGCACGTCATCGGGCCGCAGCTCGGCCTCACGCAGCCCGGCATGACGGTCGTCTGCGGGGACAGCCACACCAGCACGCACGGCGCCTTCGGGGCGCTCGCCTTCGGTATCGGTACCAGCGAGGTCGAGCACGTGCTCGCCACCCAGACGCTGCCACTGCCGCGCCCACGGACGATGGCCGTCACGGTCCAGGGCCGGCTGCGGCCGGGCGTCACCGCCAAGGACCTGGTGCTGGCGCTGATCGCCCAGGTCGGCACCGGCGCAGGGCAGGGCTACCTCGTCGAGTACCGCGGCGATGCGATTGAGGCGCTGTCGATGGAGGGCCGCATGACGGTGTGCAACATGAGCATCGAGTGGGGGGCGCGGGCCGGGATGGTCGCTCCGGACGCCACGACGTACGCCTACCTGAAGGGCCGCCCGCACGCCCCGCAGGGGGCCGACTGGGACGCCGCTGTCGCCGAGTGGGAAACCCTGCGTACCGATGCGGGCGCCGAGTTCGACGCCGAGGTCGTCCTGGATGCCGCGGCCATCACGCCGTTCGTCACCTGGGGCACCAACCCCGGCCAGGGTGTGCCGCTCGGCGGGCAGGTGCCCGACCCGCAGGCGCTGCCCGCCGGCAACGAGCGCGACTCCGCCGAACGGGCACTGGCCTACATGGGGCTGACGGCCGGGACCCGGATGCGAGACGTCGCCGTCGACACGGTCTTCCTCGGGTCCTGCACCAACGGCCGGATGGAGGACCTGCGGGCCGCCGCCGCCGTGGTGAGGGGCCGCCGGGTCGCGGACGGCGTACGCGCGATGGTCGTACCGGGTTCGATGCTGGTGAAGCGGCAAGCCGAGCTGGAGGGCCTCGACGTCGTCTTCCGGGACGCCGGGTTCGACTGGCGCAATGCCGGCTGCTCGATGTGCCTGGGCATGAACCCCGACACCCTCTCGCCGGGCGAGCGCAGCGCCTCGACGTCCAACCGCAACTTCGAGGGGCGGCAGGGCCGGGGCGGCCGTACGCACCTGGTCAGCCCCGAGGTCGCCGCCGCCACCGCACTCACCGGCCGGCTGACGGCCCCGGCCGACCTGCAGGAGGTCTGACATGGACGCGTTCACCAGCCACACCGGGACCGCGGTCCCACTGCGCCGCAGCGACGTCGACACCGACCAGATCATCCCGAGCGACTGGCTCAAGCGGGTCGAGCGCACCGGCTTCGGTGCCGGCTTGTTCAGCGAGTGGCGCCAGGACCCTGACTTCGTGCTGCATCGGCACCCGGGCGCGAGCGTCCTGGTGGCCGGGGAGAACTTCGGGACGGGCTCATCGCGCGAGCACGCAGTCTGGGCACTGCAGGACTTCGGTTTCCGGGCCGTAGTGAGCGCGCGCTTCGCGGACATCTTTCGCGGCAACGCTCTCAAGGGCGGCCTGTTGCCCGTCCAGTTGCCCGCCGACGTCGTCGACCGTCTGATGGCGATGGTCGAGGCCGATCCGGCGACCCCGGTGACCGTGGACCTGGCGGCCCGCGAGCTGCGAGCCGGAGCCGGCCCCGACCCGCTGGTGGCGTCGTTTCCGCTGGACGACTTCACCCGTTGGCGCCTGCTCGAAGGTCTGGACGACATCGGCCTCACGCTGACCCACGACGCCGACATCAGCGCGTACGAGGCGCAGCGGCCGGCCTACCAGCCGGTTGCCGCCCTGCCGACGTGAGCGAGCAGGAGCAGGCGGCTGAGCTCGCGATCCGGCTCAAGGCGGCGCACGCCCGGGTGCGCGGTCTCGACGCCGACAGCGAGGTCAAGGCTCGCGTCACACGCCGACTCCTTGCCCTGACCGACGCCAGCAAGCACGATGTGGCCCGCGCCTCGGCCCGACTCGGTGCGCTGCTCGCCGACCTTGACGCAGGCCGGCCCGGGACTGGCGGGTAGCAGCGACACACCGCGCCGAGGCCAAGGTGCTTTCCCACGGCGCGTTATCGCCTTACCTTCGCCGATGACACGAGGCACACGGCCTCGACATTGGGGAGCCCACGTGAACAAGTCCGATCTGATCGACGCCATCACCGACAAGGTCGGCGACAAGAAGACTGCTGCTGCGGCGGTCGAGGCGGTCATCGAGACGGTGCAGCGCGCGGTGTCCGCGGGCGAACGGGTGGCTATCTCCGGCTTCGGAGTCTTCGAGAGAATCGACCGGGCGGCCCGCACCGCGCGAAACCCGGCGACCGGGGCGCCGGTCCAGCTGGGCGAGACGTCCGTTCCGAAGTTCCGGCCGGGTCAGGGCTTCAAGGACGTGGTGAGCGGCGCGAAGAAGCTCGACCGCGCCGCCAAGGCCGGCGCCAGGGCCGGTCTGCGCTCCGTCGCTGGAGCGACCGGCCGGGTCGCGGCCGCCCCCGGCAAGGCCGTCCGGGCGACCGTCGGCGCAGCCACCACTCCGGTCAAGGCTGCCACGTCGACGGCCGCGCCGGCCAAGAGCGCAGCCAAGGCCGCACCCGCGAAGGCGCCCGCGAAGGCGCCCGCGAAGGCGGCGGCTGCGGCGAAGGCGCCCGCGAAGGCCCCGGCTGCGACAAAGGCACCCGCAAAGGCACCCGCAAAGGCGCCCGCGAAGTCAGCGTCCGCGGCGAAGGCACCCGCCAAGACCGTCACGAAGTCGGCGCCCGCCAAAGCCCGCTGACCAGGTCTGGTCGGCCCACACCGCTGCTTGCCTAGCCGTTGCATCGCCTTGCGGCTGCGTCGCCCGCGCCGCTGACTAACCGGCGCCGCGCCCCGTGTCGAGCGGGGCCCGACCGGTATCGCGGTGTCTGTCAGCCCGGCGGTGTGTATTCGGCGTCGACGAGCGCGCCATCAAGAAAGCTCAACGCCCATACCGACCCTTTGCGGGCCGGCGCGGCGCCGACGTCCACCGCGGTCCCGGCAGCCAGTGCGCGCAGCAGGCCGGGCAGAGCCCCACCCTGCGTGCAGGCGACCGTGCAGCTGTCCGCGACAACGCTGGTGGCGCCGAGCGAACGCAGTCGGCTGATCGCAGCCGCGGGCTGCTCGGCCCAGCCCTGCTCGCCGAGGGCCGGCTCCACCTGGACGGCGAGCCCACACGCCTGTGCGAGCGGCCGCACCGTGTCCACGCAGCGCAGCGCCGGAGCGGACAGCACCCGCGCCGGCCCGTAGGCCATCAACGACCTCGCGAGCCCCTCGGCCTGGCGGCGGCCGCGGCCGTCCAGCGGTCGGTCCAGGTCTGCTCCGGGCCACGCCGAGCGGTTGCCGGCCGAGCCGTGCCGCACCAGTAGGACCGTGGTGGTGTGCAGCCCTGCGGCGACCAGTAGTCGCAGCGGCGAGACGTCGCGGCCGGCGGTGAGCAGTCCCTCGGCCGAGGCCGGCGCCAGCCAGCGCAGCTCGTCCACCTCCGGGCCACCCACAAAGCGTCCCGATCGTGCCCGCATCGCCCACCAGCGCACCACCTTGTCGCGCTCGACGCCGTCCTGCAGCACCCGGTACGTGCTCCGGCCCAGCGTCCGTCCGACGACAGCGTCGAAGCCGGTCTCCTCCCACACCTCCCGCAGCGCGCCCTGCAGCTGGCCCTCACCGGGCTCGAGTTTGCCTTTCGGGAGCGACCAGTCGTCGTAGCGCGGCCGGTGGACGACGGCCACCTCGATCCCGTCGCCCGACTGCCGCCACAGCACCCCGCCCGCGGCGAGGATCGGACCCGCCACCTAGCCGTGGGGCCGTTCGCTGGCCTGCCGAACCAGCTCGGCCTGCAGATCCTTGGCTGGCCATCCCGGCTCGGGCAGTCGCGTCCACGAGCCGTCGCTCTGCAGCTCCCAGCGCACGATGTCGTCGGCCATCGCCTGCCCGAGCAGCTGCTGGATCTGGGCCTGCACCGTCGGGTCCTTGACCCGAACCAGGGTCTCGACCCGCCGGTCGAGGTTGCGGTGCATGAGGTCGGCGCTGCCGAGCCACTGTTCGAGCGGGTCCTGCGTGCGGTCCGGTGTGCCGAAGACCATCACCCGGGAGTGCTCGAGGAACCTCCCGACGATGCTGCGGACGGTGATCGTCTCGGACAGCCCCGGCACGCCGGGACGCAGGGCGCAGATGCCGCGGACCAGCAGCCGGATCGGCACGTCGTCGCGGCTCGCCCGGTACAGCGCGTCGATGACCTGTTCGTCGACCACGCTGTTGGCCTTGAGCAGCACGCCCGACGGCCGGCCGGCACGAGCGTGCCCGGCCTCGCGCTCGATGCGTTCGACGAGGCCGGCCCGGACGCCGTGCGGCGCAACCATCAGGGTGCGGTACTCGGTCTGCCGGCTGTAGCCGGTGAGGGTGTTGAACAGGTCGGTGAGGTCGGCGCCGATCTCGGGGTCGGCGGTCAGCAGCCCGAGGTCCTCGTAGATGCGCGCCGTCTTGGGGTTGTAGTTGCCGGTGCCGATGTGTGCGTACCGCCGGAGCTGACCCTTCTCCTGTCGTACAACCAAGCAGGTCTTGCAGTGCGTCTTGAGCCCCATCAAGCCGTAGACGACGTGGCAGCCGGCCTTCTCCAGCGCCCTCGCCCACCGGATGTTGGCCTGCTCGTCGAAGCGGGCGGTGATCTCCACGAGTACGACGACCTGCTTGCCGGCCTCGGCGGCGTCGATCAGCGCGTCGACGATCGGTGAGTCACCCGAGGTGCGGTACAGCGTCTGCTTGATGGCCAAGACGTGCGGGTCGGCGGCGGCCTGCTCGACGAAGCGCTGCACGGAGGTCGAGAAGGAGTCGTACGGATGGTGCACCAGCACGTCGCCCTCGCGGAGGGCTGCGAACACGTCGGTGGCCTTCTCGCCCTCCGCGAGCCGCGGGTGCGTCGCGGGTACGTGCGCGTCGTCCTTGAGCTCGGGCCGGTCGACGCCGTAGAGCTGCCACAGCGAGGCCAGGTCCAGCAGTCCGGGTACCTGCACGACGTCGTCGTCGGTGATCTCCAGCTCGCGGACGAGCAGGTCGAGCACGTGCGGGTCCATCCGCTCGCCGACCTCGAGTCGTACCGCCGGCCCGAACCGCCGCCGGGCCAGCTCGCGCTCCAGCGCCTGCAGCAGGTCTTCGTCCCGGTCTTCCTCGACCTCCACGTCGGTGTTGCGGGTGACCCGGAACGCGTGGTGCGAGGTGACCTCGAGCCCCGGGAACAGCTGCGGCAGGTGCGCGCCGATCAGCTCCTCCAGCGGGAGGTAGGTCGTGGCACTTGCGGCGCCGTCGACCTGCACGAAGCGCGGCACGTTGTTGGGCACCTTGACCCGCGCGAAGTGCTCGAGGCCGGTCTCCGGCTCGCGTACGAGGACCGCAAGGTTGAGCGACAGCCCGCTGATGTACGGGAAGGGGTGCGCCGGGTCGACGGCCAGCGGCGTCAGGATGGGGAACAGCTGGCTGCGGAAGTAGTCGTGCAGCGGCGACTGCTGCTCGGGCGATAGGTCGTCCCACAGCGCGATCCGGACCCCGACCGCGGCGAGCTCGGGCCGGACCTCCTCCAGGAAGCAGCAGGCGTGGGCGGCCGCGAGCTCGCGGGCCCGGCTGCTGATCAGGGCCAGCTGCTTGCGGGTGCTCAGGCCGTCGGCGCTGCGGGTGCCGAGCCCGGTGCTGCTGCGGCGCTTGAGCCCGGCCACCCGGACCATGTAGAACTCGTCGAGGTTGCTGGCGAAGATCGCGAGGAACTTGGCGCGCTCCAGCAGCGGCGCCGAGCGGTCCCGCGCGAGGGCCAGGACGCGGGCGTTGAAGTCCAGCCAGCTGACCTCGCGGTTGAGGAAGCGGTCCTCCGGCAGGCCGTCCGAGGTGCGAGCGCGTGCAACGGTCGACGTCACCGGCTCCAACGTCGACTCCACCCCGCCGACGTGGCCGTTCTCCTGCGCGAGGTGGGTCGGCGTCGTCAGCTCGGTTGTCACCGTCCCATCGTGCACTGTTGACGTGAACGGCCGTGCCGAAGTGCCGTGCCCGAGGGGGGTCAGGGGCCCCCACGAAGCGGCAAGCTCACCAGGGTGAGGGCGCGGACCTGCGGCGGGTCGCCGTCGACCCGCAGCCGGACCCGCTGGCCCGACCGAAGCAGCCGGATCTCGGGCTGCACGACCGACAGGGGGTAGGTCAGCCGGCTGCCGTCGTCGAGCAGGACGGTCCCGCCGGTGTCCCCGTGCTGCGCGACGGTCCCGTGGACCTCCACGTTCAGCGCACGGCGTGCAGGCTGGCAGCCACGGCCGCGGTCCGCGGGCCGACACCCAGCAGCAGGGCCGACCGGAGGTCCTCCGGCGTGTCGACGTCCCGGCGCAGGCCGGGCGCGGCGGTCAGCTCGATGGCGCCGGATCCGAGGTGGCGCAGGCGCGACGCCGGCCCGTACGAAGGGAGCAGGGCGCTACCGGGGGAGGCTGCGAGCAGCGTTGTCCCGACGCCCTGCGTGTCGGCCACGAAGCCCCGGCCGGCGACGCGCCGCAGGACGTCGGCGAGCTCTGCTGCGCGCAGCGCCGGCAGGTCCGAGGCGAGCGCGACCACTCCCAGCCCTGGGTCGGCGGCGCGCAGCAGGTCCGCGCCATGCGCCAGGGCGGCGTTGAGCCCGGCGCCGGGAAGGTCGCGCACGACGCAGACCCGCGGCCGGCGCAGTGCGTCAGCGGCGCGCACGTCGTCGGTGACGACCACCGCGCGCAGGACGTCGGCGCAGGCCAGCACGGCGCCGACGACGTCGTCGGCGAAGGCCAGCGCCAACTCGGTGCGTACGACGTCGCCGTACGCCCCGAGCCGCGACTTCGCGTACGCGAGGAGCTTCACCGGGACGACGGCGCCCCACACTGCGGTCATCGCGCCAGTCAAGCAGGACCCGGGGAGGTCGACAGGGCCGGCGAGGACACACGACACTGTCGCAGAGGGAGGGCGGCGGGAGTGGCGGTGCGGCGGCGGATGGGGCTCCGGCAGCTGGGGTTCTGGTACGCCCTTGGCGTCGTGCTGCTGAAGCCGCTGGCCGTCCTCAGCGCCCGCCGGGACTGGCGCGGCGCCGAGCACGTACCGGCGACGGGCGGCGTGATCGTGGCGGTCAACCACATCTCACACGCCGACCCGGTCTTCGTCGCCGAGTACGTCGTGCACGGCACGGGACGGCCCGGGCGCTTCCTGGCCAAGAGCAGCTTGTTCCTGGGCAACGGCCTGGTGGGGCGGGTGATGCGCGGGGCGGCGCAGATCCCGGTGCACCGGCAGGCCAGCGACGCCTCCGCGGTGCTGAGCAGCGCCGTCGCCGCGCTGCAGGCGGGGGAGTGCGTCGTCATCTACCCGGAGGGCACCGTCAGCCGCGACCCGGACAAGTGGCCGATGCAGGCCAAGACCGGAGTGGCCCGGCTCGCGCTGCTGGCGGGCGTGCCGGTCGTGCCGCTCGCCCAGTGGGGGGCGCAGGAGATCCTGGACAGCTACCGGACGCCCGGCCTGCACCTGCTGCCCCGGCACGACGTCGTCCTGCGGGCCGGCCCGGCGGTCGACCTGTCGGCCTGGCAGGGCCGCGCCCTGACCGCCGAGGTGCTGCACGACGCCACGGCGGCGGTGATGGACGCGATCACCACCATGCTCGAGCAGCTCCGTGGCCAGCCGCGGCCGGCTGTCGTGCACGTCTGGCCGGGAGCTGCTTCGGGCGGCGGCGCGACGGCGTGACGCGGGCGGCGGTGCTCGGCACCGGCTCGTGGGGCACAGCGTTCGGCAAGGTGCTGGCCGACGCCGGCACGGACGTCGTGCTGTGGGCGCGTCGCGAGGAGGTGGCGGAGGCGGTCCGCAGCCGGCACGAGAACACCGACTACCTGCCGGGCGTGCTGCTCCCGGGAAACCTGACGGCCACCAGCGACGCGCTCGAGGCGGTCGGCGGCGCCGACTTCGTGGTGCTCGCGGTGCCGTCGCAGAGCCTGCGCGACAACCTCGCAGCCGTCGTCGGTGGGCTCGCGACCGGCGTCGTGCTCGTCAGCCTGATGAAGGGAGTCGAGCTCGGTACCACCATGCGGATGAGCGAGGTCGTCCGCGAGGTCGCCGGGGTATCGACGGGCCAGGTCGCTGTGGTGTCAGGACCCAACCTGGCCCTGGAGATCGCGGCGGGCCAGCCGGCCGCGACCGTGGTCGCCTGCGCCGACCCCCAAGCGGCCGCCCGGCTGCAGCTGGCCTGCACGACCGCCTACTTCCGGCCCTACACCAACAGCGACGTCGTCGGCTGCGAGCTGGGCGGCGCCGTCAAGAACGTCATCGCGCTGGCAACCGGGATGGCCGAGGGGATGGGCTTCGGCGACAACACCAAGGCCTCGCTGATGACCCGTGGCCTGGCCGAGACCGCCCGCCTCGGCGTCGCCCTCGGCGCCGATCCGATGACGTTCGCCGGCCTGGCCGGCCTCGGCGACCTCATCGCGACCTGCAGCAGCCCGCTGTCGCGCAACCGCACCTTCGGCGAGCGGCTGGGTCGGGGCGAGACGATGGAGCAGGTGCTGGCGCAGAAGCAGCAGACCGCGGAGGGCGTCAAGAGCTGCCGGTCGATCCTGGACCTCGCGCGGAGGCACGGCATCGAGATGCCGATCACCGAGCAGGTCGTCGCGGTGTGCCACGAGGGCCTGTCGCCGCGCCGGGTGATCTCCGCGCTGATGGGCCGGGAGGCCCGCAGCGAGTAGCCGGGTGTGGAAACCGGCCCACGGGCTACCTATGCCCCATGACCTCCCCTGATCTGGAGTCCTTTGACGTCGTGGTGCTGGGTGCGGGCTCGGCCGGTGCGTCCATCGCCGATGCGCTCGTCCGGGCCGGCCGCTCGGTCGCGCTGGTGGAGATGCTGCGGGTAGGGGGTGAGTGCGCGTACGTCGCCTGCATGCCCAGCAAGGCGATGCTGCGCAGCGCGCAGGCTCGCGTGGAGGCCCGGCACGTCAGTGACGTCGGCGGCGCCGGGGCCGACCCGACCCTGGACGACGACGTGCATGCCTTCCGTGCGGCCGTCCTGCGGCGCGACGAGATCTCCGAGCACCGCGACGACAGTGGCGCCGCCGACGGCCTCGTGAACGCCGGCGCGACGCTTGTTCGTGGCCGCGGGCGGATCATCGAGCCGGGCGTCGTCGAGGTCGAGGGACGGCGGTTGGCGTACACCGACCTGGTGGTGGCGACCGGCTCGCATCCACTCGTGCCCGACCTGCCGGGACTGTCTGGGGTGCCGACCTGGACGTCGGACCAGGCGCTGTCGGCGCAGGAGCGACCGGGCTCGCTGCTGGTGCTCGGCGGCGGCGCTGTCGGGTGCGAGCTGTCGCAGGTGCATGCCAGGTTCGGGGTACGCACGACGCTGGTGGACAAGGCCCCGCAGCTCGCCGGCAAGGAGGAGCCGAGCATCGCCGCCCTGCTGGCGCAGGTGCTGCGCGACGACGGGGTCGACGTCCGGCTCGAGACCACAGCAGAGCGCTTCGAGCTGACCGCCGATGGGCTGGCGCTGGCGCACCTGTCCGGCGGCGGCACCGTGAACGTCGAGCGGGTGCTCGTCGCGGTCGGCCGCACCCCGACGACCGACGGGATCGGCCTCGACATGCTGGGCATCGAGCCGGGGGAACAGGGCGAGCTGGTCGTCGACGATCACTGCCGGGTAGCTGGTCACCAGCACGTCTGGGCCGCCGGTGACGTGACGGGTAAGGCGCCGTACACCCACACGGCCAACTACCAGGCGCGGGTCGTTGTCGAGAACCTGCTCGGCGGCGACCGCAGCGCCGACTACCGGGCGATCCCGCGGGCCGTCTACACCGAGCCGCCCGTCGCCAGCGTCGGCATGGACGAGGCCACCGCGCGCGCGGCCGGCATCGACGCGGTGAGCGCCGTGATGGACCTGGGCGAGGTCGCGCGCACGGCCACCGAGGGCGCCGGCGGCGGCCGGCTGGTCCTCACCGCCGACCGCGGGCGCGGCGTGCTGGTCGGTGCGGCAGCGATCGGCCCGCGGGCCGACGAGTGGCTGTCCGAGGCGACGCTGGCGGTCCGCGCGCAGGTCCCGATCTCCATGCTCACCGAGGTCATCCATGCCTTCCCGACCTTCGGCGAGGCGTACGAGCCACCGCTGCGAGAGCTGGCCGAGAAGATCCGGTGACCGCGATGCTCACCAAGGTGATCGCCCGCGAGCTGGCGCAGCACGGGATCCGGGTGGTCTGCGTCGGCTGGCTGGTGTCACCCGAGCCGGCGTACGCGTCGGGGGCGTCGCGAGTCCTGGCCGGCGCGGCGATGGCCCAGGTGTCGCCGGCCTGACACCTGGCGCCTCTACGCTGCGCGCGTGACCCGCACCCGCGTCGCTGTCGTTCTCGGTGGCCGCAGCACCGAGCACGCCATCAGCTGCGTGTCCGCCGGGAGCGTCCTGGCCGCCCTGGACCGCTCGAAGTACGACGTCGTCGCCGTCGGCATCACCGCCGAGGGACGGTGGGTGCTGGTGCCCGACGACCCGGCGCTGCTCGCGATGTCTGGCCGGGAGCTGCCGTCGGTCAAGGACGGCCAGGCGGTGGCGCTACCCGGTGACCCGACCGCCGGCGGCCTGGTCCCGCTGGAGGACGGCCCCGGGGTGCTCGGCGCCGTCGACGTCGTCTTCCCGGTGCTGCACGGGCCGTGGGGCGAGGACGGCACGGTGCAGGGGCTGCTCGAGATGGCCGGTGTGCCGTACGTCGGGAGCGGCGTGCTGGCCAGCGCCGCGGCGATGGACAAGGCCGTCGCGAAGGTGCTGCTACGGGCGGCCGGTCTGCCGGTGGCAGACGCGGTCGTCGTACGGTCCGGCGAGACCGTCGACCGGCTGGCGGTCGCGGCGCTCGGGCTGCCGGTGTTCGTCAAGCCGGCCCGCGGCGGCTCGAGCATCGGCATCAGCCGGGTCACCGACCTCGCCGACCTGGACGCCGCCCTGGCCCTCGCGTACGCCGCCGACCCGAAGGTGCTCGTCGAGGCTGGCCTTTCCGGCCGGGAGATCGAGTGCGGGGTGCTCGCCGGGCCGTCCGGTCCCGAGGCGAGCGTGCCCGCCGAGGTACGGGTCGCGGCCGGGCATGACTTCTACGACTTCGAGGCGAAGTACCTCGAGGACGCGACTGAGCTCGACGTACCCGCGCTGCTGCCCTCGACGGTGACTGCCCGGCTGCAGGACATGGCGCTGCGGGCCTTCGCCGCCCTGGACTGCGAGGGCCTGGCTCGGGTCGACTTCTTCGTGACGGCCGACGGAGCGGTGACCGTCAACGAGGTCAACACGATGCCGGGCTTCACGCCGAGCTCGATGTACCCGCGGATGTGGGCGGCCACCGGCGTCGACTACCCGGCGCTGGTCGACCGGTTGCTGCAGGCGGCACTGGCCCGCAGCACCGGGCTGCGGTAGGCCTTGCGCTGGCTGCCCTCGCCGGTGGACGTCGACGCGGACCTGCTGGCGGCGCTGATCGCCTGCTGGACCCGGGTGTCCGACGCCGGTGGGGCCGTTGGCTTCCCGTTCGTGCCGGTCCCGCGGCACGAGGTGGCCACGGCAGCACGCGACCTGGTCGCTGTACTGGATGACGGCCAGCGGCTGCTTGTGGCGGAGGTCGACGGGCGGCTCGCGGGCTGGCTTTTGCTCGCGGAGAACGCCAGGCCGCTGACCCGGCACTGGGCGCGGCTGCTGCGCGTCCAGACGGATCTGCCGTTCCGGGGTCGGGGCATCGGCGCCGCGCTGGTGCTCGAGGCGACTCGGGCCGCACGGGAGCGTGGCCTGGAGCAGCTGCACATCGAGGTGCGTAGCGGCCTGGGACTGGAGGACTTCTACGGCCGGCTCGGCTGGCAGGTCGTCGGCCGCTGGCCCGCGGCCCTGCGCCTACCGGACGGCGATCGTGATGAGCTGCTCATGTTGTTGACGCTCGGCTGAGCGCGAACCCCTGGCCGGCCGCAGGCCGGGCCCGTGTGCCGCGTTTCACCCACCGCGCGCGGGCCGTCGACTCTTCCGCCATGCGCCGCACGGCGTTCACCCGGTAACCCCCTGGTGCGCGCCGGACTGCGATGGACTTCTGGCATGGCAACGACGTGGTGGCCCGGCAGGAGTCACCTGGGCAGGGCATCTCGAGGCGTGCTGCTCACGGCGGCGGGACCGGGGATGCGCGAGGTCATGCACGAGCTTGCGGTACCCACCTTCCGGTCGTACGCCCAGGCGTGGGGCTACGAGGTGCACGCGGTAGACCTCGCGAGCGACGGGGTGGGCACAGACCCGGATGCGCAGCGCGTCAAGTGGGCCAAGCTCTCGCTGGTACGCGAGGCGCTCCGGGACCATGCACTCGTGGTCTGGCTCGACGCGGACGTCCTGCTGCTGCGCCACGACGAGGACGTTGCCGCGCTGCTGCACCCGCGGGCCTTCCAGGGGCTGGTCCTCGAGCACGTCCCGGCCGAGGACCGGGTCAACCCGAACACCGGCGTGTGGGTGCTGCGTTCGTGCCCGACGTCCCTGGCGTTCCTGCAGGCCGTCCAGGCAGCAGGGCGGCAGCCCGGACCGTGGGCCGACCAGGGAGCGGTGCTGACAGCGCTGGGTTGGCGACGAGGGGACTCGAGCTACCGGGGTGCTCGACCCGGCATGCCGACGGCGTTCTCCAAGCGCACGACCTGGCTGCCCGCCCGCTGGAACTCGCCCTTCCTGGGTCCGCGTCAGCCTGAGGACTGCTTCAGCAGCACGCCGGAGTCCTACGTCGGCCGCTCGCATGACCCGGACCCGTGCGCGTTGCACTTCATGGGCCTCACCCCCGCGGGTCGGCTCCGCGCGATGTCGACGCACGCCCCCCGGACCGCGCCCCTGCCGGTGTGAGGAGCCCCGGCGGCGCGCCGCGCCCGGCTTGGGCCGCCCGGTCTGGTCAGCAGGCACCGTCGCCGGATGACGGCATCCAGCATCAGGCCGGTTCGACGACCAGGACTACCGCGCCTCGTCGCTCCAGCGCTTGCGCACCGCGTCCATCGGCAGGATCCGCCACAGGTCCGGCACGTCGCGGTCCGCGACCGGCAGCCGCACGACGCGCTCCCCGCGCAGCACCGTCCCCTACCGGTCCGTCGCGAGCAACACGACGGTGATCGGCACCAGCAGCGTGCTGTCGTACGCGTCGGGCACCGTCACGGTGATCGGCACCGGCAGGCCGACCGTGGTGAAGGCGGTTGCCGGTCCGACGTCATGGATCGCGAACGTGACGATGCCGCCCTCCTTCGGACCGAGCTGCACCTGCTCGGCCGCCGGGTTGGCCTCGGGGCTCCCGCAGGCGAGGGTCACCGCCGGGTCGCCCCACGCCGCCGTACGGCCCACCTCACCCGTCACCGGCCGCCGCGAGAGGGCGCCCAGCGTCGCCGGCAGTGCGGCGACCAGCGGGCCGCACTGCGGCCCGGAGACGCCCACCGCAACGACGTCGACCGGCCCGGTGGCCGCAGCCGGCCCGGCCGACGAGCAGCCCGCGAGCAGGAGCACCAGCGCGAGCGCCCTCAGAGGTGGACGACGGGGCACGTGAGCGTGCGGGTGATGCCGGCGACGGCCTGGATGCGGGCCACCACGAGCTTGCCGAGCTCGTCGACGCTGCGGGCCTCGGCGCGCACGATGACGTCGTACGGCCCCGTAACGTCCTCGGCCTGCGCGACGCCGTCGATGGCCAAGATGGCGGCGGCCACGGCGGCCGCCTTCCCGACCTCGGTCTGAACGAGGATGTAGGCCTGGACCACGAGGTGGGCTCCTCTGCGAGGCTGCTGGGGTGCCGGACGCTACCGCAGGAGACGTTGGCGAGTCGGCGCTGATCGCTGCGGTGACCGCGCGGTTGCCGCGGGCTGCCCATGTGCCGGTCGGCCCCGGCGACGACGCCGCGGTGGTGCTCACGCCGGACGGCCGGGTGGTGGCGACCACGGACGTGCTCGTGGAGGGCGTGCACTTCCGGCGGGACTGGTCTACCGGGTACGACGTGGGCCGCAAGGCCGCCGCCGCCAACCTCGCCGACGTGGCCGCGATGGGCGCGGTCGGTACGGCCCTGCTCGTCGCGCTCGTCGCACCGAGAAGTCTCCCGGTGGCCTGGGCAACCGGTCTGGCGGATGGGCTGCGCGACGAGGCTGCCCTGGTCGGCGCGGTGGTTGTCGGTGGCGACACCGTTCGCGGCGAGCAGGTGGTGGTCTCGGTGACGGCGCTCGGCGACCTGCAGGGTCGGCATCCGGTACTGCGCAGCGGTGCCCGCGAGGGCGACGTCGTCGTGGTGGGCGGCTCGCTGGGCGCCTCGTCGGCCGGTCTCGCCGAGCTGCTCGGCGGGCAGCGCTCCGGCCGGCTGATCGAGGCGCATCTGCGACCTGCGCCGCCGTACGCGCTCGGGCCGATGCTGGCGGACGCCGGTGCGACCGCGATGTGTGACGTCAGCGATGGCCTGGTGGTCGACCTGCTGTCGCTGTGCGCCGCGAGCGCGGTCGGCGTGCTGCTCGATGTGGCCGCTCTGCCGAGGGCCGACGGCGCCGCGGTGTCCGACGCGCTGCACGGCGGTGAGGACCATGCGCTGCTCGCCACGGTCCCCCTCGCAGCCCTCGAGGAGCTCCGAGGCGTTGTCGCCGTGGGCCGCGTGCGGCGCGGTGCCGGTGTTTACGACCTGCTCGGGGAGCCGCTGCTGCCACAGGGCTGGCAGCACTGGCCGTCCGGGTAGGCCGTGTGAACGGGCCGCCTGTCGAGCATGAGGCGGGCCCCCGACGGGCTGCGGTACGACATCGGCGTCCTTCGAATGGCCCTTTTCCCATCCGTCGTCCGGTCTGTACCATCCGGCGATGGACAGCCTCGTCAGCCCTCGCGCCGCGCGAATCGCCTCCGGCCTGCCCCACATCGACACGCTGCGCGACCCCGCCCGCCTGCAGCGGCTGCGCCGGCTGGTCAAGGCCGCCGAGGGCTCGGCTGTGCTCGGGGCACTGGTCGACCTGGCCGCCCGGATCACCGGCACGGCGGGAGCCCAGCTGTCGCTGCTCGCCGACCAGGAGGTCGCGATCTCGATCCGGTCCGTCGGCGCGCCGGTCGTGCCGCGGACCCTGGACCTGCAGGACAGCCTGTGCAGCATCACCGCTCTGTCCGGCGACGTCCTGGTCGCCGCCGAGGCGCGTAGGCACCCCTGGCTCGCAGACCTGCTGCCGGTCAGCGGCGGTGCGATCGGCGCCTACCTCGGCGCGCCACTGGCGCTGCCCGACGGCACGATGCTCGGCGCGTTGTGCGTGTGGGAGCCCGCCGAGCGATCCTGGTCGGAGCGCGACGTCGGCCTGACCTGCGCCGTCGCCGATGTCGTCGCTCTCGAGCTGCAACGACTCGCGGCCACCGGCTGACGTCACCGGTCCGGCAGCGGCACCACGTCCAGATCCCGGGCGACGATCACGTCGCCGTGCTCCTGCCCGGCCTCCTCGGCAAACTCTGCGAGGTCGGCGTACCGCTGCGAGAAGTGCACGAGCACCAGCCGACGTACGCCGGCCTCGCGCGCCAGCCGGCCGGCCTGCCGGGCGGTGAGGTGCTTGTACTGCGCCGCCAGGGACGCGTCGCGGTGCAGGAACGTCGCCTCGCAGACCAGCAGGTCGGCGCCCGCCGCGAGCGACTCCGCACCGTCACACCACTGGGTGTCCAGGACGAAGGCCACCCGCTGCCCCGGCCGCGGGACGCTGACGTCGGCAAGCCGGACCCCACGCACCATGCCCTCGCGCTGCAGCACCGCGACGTCCGGACCGGCGATCCCGGCTGCGGCAAGCCGCTCCGGCAGCATCCGGACGCCGTCGTCCTCGACGACGCGGTAGCCGACCGTCGGCACCCGGTGGTCCAGCGGCGCCGTCGACACCGTCCATGGCGCTGTCCGGTACGCCGTGGCACCCGCGCCCTCGTCCGCCGGGCACCACACGACCGGCGGCTGCTGGGCGAAGTCGGTCAGCAGCGACAGCCTGGGCACTGCGCTGGCCGGGCAATGCACCGGCACCGGCGCGTGCCGGCCATCCAGGGCCATCCGGTTGAGCACGCCGGGCAGCCCCAGGCAGTGGTCGCCGTGCGCATGGGTCACGCAGATCCGGTCGATGACGCTGGACGGGACCCCGGCGTACAGCAGTTGGCGCTGGGCGCCTTCGCCGCAGTCGAGCAGCAGCCCGAGTCCGGGCAGTCGCAGAAACGCCGACAGGTGGCTGCGCGTACGGGTCGGTGCCTGGCTCGCGGTGCCGAGCACCACGAGCTCGCGGGCACTCACCCCTTAGCGGGCGGGGTGCCCCAGTCGTCGTCGGCGCGGTCCCGGGCGTCCTGCTCAGCGGTGCGCTGCCGGGCCGTGGCGAGGGCCTGCTCGGCCTCCTCCTTCGAGGCGTACGGCCCGAGCCGGTCGGTGAGGGCGCAGCCCGTCTCGACCTCGACCTGACCGTGCACGAGGCAGTACCACCAGGAGGCCATGGGGCGAGTGTGCCCCGCAGCCGGCACGGGGATGCGGCCCCCATGCGCAGCAAGGCTGTCAGAGCCCCCGGACGCAGTTCTGCGATGCGCCCGGCGGCGGCCAGCACGGCTGGTCTGACGCCACCGAGGTAGGGCAAACCCAGAGCTCAACAACACGCGACACACAGCCAAGTCCGTGCGGCAGCGCTGGGAGCGCTTAATCTCTGGCTGCGGCCTGGGCGGGCACTCAGGGCCGGGCCCGACTGCGAGTCGCGCACCCCGAGCTCAGACTTCTCCGCGACGCCAGCCGGTCGCGCCCCACCGACGCATGTTTCCCAGGAGGACCGCCGTGGCCGTGTACGCACTGGGGGACCGGGTCCCCGACATCCACCCCGACGCATGGGTGCACCCGGACGCGAGCGTGATCGGCGCCGTCACGATCGGAGCCGGCAGCACCGTCTGGCCGGCGGCCGTCCTACGCGGCGACTTCGGCCGCATCGTCATCGGGTCTGGTACCTCGGTGCAGGACGGCACGGTCGTGCACTGCACGGCCGAGCTGGCCACGACGATCGGCGACGACTGCATCGTCGGGCACCTGGCGCACCTGGAGGGCTGCACCATCGAGGACCGCTGCCTTGTCGGCTCCGGTTCGGTCGTCCTGCACCAGGCGGTGGTGCGCAGCGGCGCGATCGTCGGCGCCGGCGCAGTTGTCGGCAACCGGGTGGAGGTGCCGGCGTACGCCATGGCGCTCGGCGTTCCAGCCAAGATGCGCCTGGACGCGGTGCCTGACGGCGCGTTTGCCGAGGGTGTCGCGCTGTACGTGGAGAACGGCCGCCGCTACCGCGAGCAGCTGCGCCGGCTGGACTGAGCCCGAACAGGAGTCGGGCCTCAGGCCCGGGCGACCTTGCCGGCCTTGAGGCACGACGTGCACACGCCGAGCTTCATCGGCTGCTTGCCGCTCTTGCCGGCCAGCGCGCGGACCGTCTGGATGTTGGGGTTCCAGCGGCGGCGGGTGCGCCGGTGGGAGTGGCTGACCGACATACCGAAACCCGGCCCCTTGCCACAGACGTCGCAGATGGCAGCCACGGTGTACTCCTACAGGGGTTGGATGATGGAGGCGATGCCGGCGGGAGTTGATCCCAACTTGCGTCAGACGCTACCAGCCGGGGGGTGGCGCCGGGCTAGGGTCGCGCGTCCTGTCCAACGAGCCTCGGGGAGCCTGAGCAGCGTGCTGCACGTGCTCGACGCTGCCGCGGTACGCCAGTGGTGCGAGGCGGGCCATGCAGCTTTGAGTGCCGCCCGGACCGAGATCAATGACCTCAACGTGTTCCCCGTGCCGGACGGCGACACCGGCACCAACCTGCTGCTCACCGTCGAAGCCGTCCTCGTGGCCGTGCACGCCGCACCCGATGACCTGTCATCAGTGGCCGGTGCGATGGCCCGCGGCGCGCTGCTGGGCGCCCGCGGCAACTCCGGCGTCATCCTCAGCCAGCTGCTGCGCGGGCTCGCGGAGGTCCTGGACCAGGGTCCGGCCGGCCCGGCAGCGCTCGGTCGCGGCCTGGTCCGGGCCGCCGACCTGGCGTACGCCGCCGTGGCCCAGCCGGTCGAAGGAACCCTGCTGACGGTCGCCCGGGCCGCCGGCGTGGCGGCGCGGGGGTCGGACCTGGCCGCCGTCGTCCGGGCTGCCCGCAAGGGCGCCGAGGAGGCGCTCGCCCGCACCCCCCAGCAGCTGCCGGCCCTGCGCGACGCCGGCGTCGTCGATGCGGGTGGCCGCGGCTGGGTGGTGCTGCTCGAGGCGCTCGAGGGCGTCGTCACCGGGGCGCCGGCGGTCCCGATGCCGGGCCTGCACGTGCCGCGCGACCGCTCGGGCCTGGCTGCCGCCCGCGAGGCAGGCAGCGACCACTACGGCTACGAGGTGCAGTACCTGCTGCACGACGCCGATGACGACGCCGTCGCGCAGCTGCGTCTGGAGCTCGGCGCGCTCGGCGACAGCCTGCTCGTGGTGGGTGGCGACGGGCTGTCCAACGTGCACGTACACGTCAACGACGTCGGTGCCGCGGTCGAGGCCGGCGTCCGGGCCGGCCGGCCGTCGCGCATCACGGTCACCCGGTTCGCCGACCAGATGACGACCGACGCGGCCGCGCCTCGACTGCACCGCGCCGTCGTCGCCGTCGCCACCGGCGAGGGGCTTGTCCGGCTGTTCCGGCGGGCCGGGGCGACTGTCGTCCCGGCCGGTCCGTCGACCGCCGAGCTGCTCGCCGCCGTCCGGGCGACGGGGGCTGCTGAGGTCGCCCTGCTGCCCAACGACCCGAACGTGCATGCAGTGGCCCGCGCGGCCGCCGCCGAGGCCGCGACAGGCGGCGTCCACGTCGAGGTGGTTCCCACCCGGGCGGTCGTCCAGGGTCTGGCAGCCCTCGCCGTCGCCGACCCCGCCCAGGAATTCGCCACAGACATCCACACCATGCGCGAGGCGGCCGCGGCCACCCGTACGGGCGAGGTCGTCCGGGCGGCACGGGTGGCCATCACGTCCGCCGGCGGCTGCTCACCCCATGATGCCCTCGGCCTGCTCGACGGCCGGGTCGTGCTGGTCGGGGCCGAGCTCGAGGGGGTCGCGCGTGGGCTGCTCGACCGGCTGACCGTGGGCGCCGAGCTGGTGACGCTCATCCTCGGAACCGACCTCACGGCGGGCGTCGGCGACCGGCTGCGCGCCTACGTCGCGGGTGGTCACCCGGGCGTCGAGGTCGTCGTTGTCGACGGCCGCCAGCGGCACCCCCCGCTGCTGATCGGGGCGGAGTGAGCCGGTGGAACTCAGTACCCCGCTGAAGCGCGTGCTCGGCGCCCCCCGAGCCGGCCCCCTCGCGGCCACCCTCGACCTGCACACCGTCGGCGACCTGCTGCGGCACTACCCCCGGCGCTACGCCGAGCGCGGCCGGCTCACCGGCTTCGACGAGCTCGTGATCGGTGAGCACGCAACGGTGTTCGCGGAGGTGGAGCTGGTGAAGTTCCGTCAGATCCGCGAGAAGCTCAGCAAGACCGACGTCACCGTTGTTGACGGCGAGGGCCGGCGGATGACCATGGCGATGTTCAACCGGTACAAGGCGCGCACCGAGTTGCGGGCGGGCCGGCGGGCCTTCTTCGCCGGCAAGGTCGAGCGGTTCAACAACAGCGTGCAACTGGCCAACCCCGAGTACCAGCTCGTCGATGACGACGACGGGAAGGTTGCCGCGGAGTTCGCGGGCGGCCTCGTCCCGATCTACCCGGCCAGCGCGAAGGTCTCGACCCTGAAGATCTCCCGGTGCGTCGGTGTCGCGCTCGACGGAGTCGACATCGGTGCCGAGCCGATGCCCCTCGAGCTGCTCGAGACGTACGGGCTGGTCGGACTGATGGCGGCGCTGCGCGGGATCCACACCCCGGAGGGCTGGGCGGATGTCAAGCGCGCGAAGAAGCGGCTGACCTGGGACGAGGCCTTCGTGCTGCAGGTCACCCTCGCGCAACGCCGGGCCATGCTGCGGGCCACCCCCGGCACCGCGCGCAAGCCCCGCCCCGGCGGGTTGCTGGCCCGCTTCGACGCGGCGCTGCCATTCGAGCTCACGGCCGGACAGCGCGCGGTCGGCGACGTGCTGCTCACCGAGCTGGCCGACAGTGCGCCGATGCACCGGCTGCTGCAGGGCGAGGTCGGTTCGGGCAAGACCCTGGTCGCCCTGCGGGCGATGCTCGCCGTCGTCGACGCGGGTGGCCAGGCGGCGCTGCTCGCGCCGACCGAGGTGCTCGCGCAGCAGCATGACCGCTCGCTGCGGCAGCTGCTCGGGCCGCTCGCGCAGGCGGGGGAGCTCGGCGCCGCCGACGACGCGACCCGGGTCGCGCTGCTGACCGGCTCGCTCGGAGCTGCCGCCCGGCGCAGCGCGCTCGCGCAGGCGGCGTCCGGCGAGGCGGGGCTGGTCGTCGGCACCCACGCCCTGCTCGGGGAACACGTGGCGTTCGCCGACCTCGGGCTCGTCGTCGTCGACGAGCAGCACCGCTTCGGGGTCGAGCAGCGCGATGCCCTGCGGGGCAAGGGCGTCGCGCCGCACGTGCTGGTGATGACCGCGACGCCGATCCCGCGCACCGTCGCCATGACCGTGTACGGAGACCTCGAGGTCTCCACCCTGACGGAGCTGCCGGTCGGGCGGTCGCCGATTCGCAGCGCCGTCGTCGCGGTCGCCGAGCACCCGGGGTGGCTCGACCGGGCCTGGCAGCGGGTTCGCGAGGCGGTCGGGCAGGGCCGCCAGGCGTTCGTCGTCTGCCCGCGCATCGGCGGTGACGACGCCGACGAGGACTCGGGGCCCGACCAGGGCGCCGGGCTCGACGACACGGCCCGTCGCCCGGCCGTTGCCGTCGCCGAGCTGGAGCCACTGCTCGCGGCCGGCCCGCTGGCCGGCCTGCGCACCGCGCAACTGCACGGCCGGCTCGCGCCGGAGGCCAAGGACGAGGTCATGCGTCGGGTCGTCGCGGGCGAGGTCGACGTGCTCGTCGCGACGACCGTCATCGAGGTCGGCGTCGACGTCCCCAACGCCACCGTGATGGTCGTCATGGACGCCGACCGCTTCGGCCTTTCCCAGCTGCACCAGCTGCGCGGCCGGATCGGCCGTGGCCGGCACCCGGGCCTGTGCCTGCTCGTCACCGAGGCCGAGGAGGGCAGCCCGGCCCGCCGGCGTACCGACGCCGTGGCGGCGACCACCGATGGCTTCGCGCTGTCCGAGCTCGACCTGGAGCAGCGCCGCGAGGGCGACGTGCTCGGCGCCTCGCAGTCGGGTCGGCGGTCCTCGCTGCGGATGCTGCAGCTGCTGCGCGACACCGATGTCATCGTCACCGCCCGCGCGGCAGCGGTCGAGCTCGTCGAGGCCGACCCGGATCTGGCCCACCATCCGGCCCTGGCCGGCGCGGTCGCCGCCATCCTGGACGAGGAACGCGCCGCCTACCTGGAGAAGGCGTGACGCGCATCATCGCCGGCACGCACCGCGGCCGGCAGCTGGCCGTACCGCCGGGTGCCGTCACCCGGCCGACGTCCGACCGCGCCCGCGAGGGCATGTTCTCCTCGCTGCAGAGCCTGCTCGACCTCGAGGGCGCGGCCGTGCTCAACCTCTACGCCGGCTCGGGCGCGCTCGGGCTGGAGGCGCTCAGCCGAGGGGCCGCCTCGGCGACCCTCGTCGAGTCCGACGAGCGCGTACTCGCCGTTCTGCGCAGGAACACCGAAACCCTCGGCCTGCCGGCGGTCGTCGTCGGCCTCGAGGTCGAGCGCTTCCTGGCCGGTACGCCCGAGCCGTACGACCTGGTGCTGCTCGATCCGCCGTACGAGCTCGAGATCGACCTGGCGGCGCTGGTGCCGTGGGCGGCCGACGTGGTGGTGGTCGAGCGCCGCAGCCGTGGGCCGCAGCTGACCTGGCCGGCAGGTCTCGAGGCGGTGCGCAGCCGCCGCTACGGGGAGGCCACGCTCTGGTACGGTTCAAGATCATGAGAAGGGCCGTATGCCCCGGGTCGTTCGACCCCGTGACGCTGGGTCACCTGGACATCGTCGGGCGAGCCGCCGCCGTGTACGACGAGCTCACCGTCGCGGTCCTGGTCAACGAGAAGAAGTCCTCACTGTTCACCGTCCCCGAGCGGATCGAGATGCTGCAGGAGGTCACCGAGGCCTACGGCAACGTCGTCGTCGACAGCTTCCGGGGGCTGCTGGTGGACTGGTGCCGGGCCAATCAGGTGCCGGTCATCGTCAAGGGCCTGCGGGCCATCTCCGACTTCGACTACGAGCTGCAGATGGCCCAGATGAACCACGGCCTGGCCGGCGTCGAGACGCTGTTCATGACCACCAACCCGCTGTACAGCTTCCTGTCCTCCAGCCTGGTCAAGGAGGTCGCGACGTACGGCGGCGACGTCGCCCACCTGGTCCCCGAACCGGCGCACCGCCGTCTGCTGGCCCGGCTTGCCGAGCGTGGCACGAATGACTGACCTGGCGTCGCCCGGAGCAGCCCTCGGCGAGGTCCAGGCGCTGCTGGAGACCCTTGTCCAGAGTGTGCAGAAGGCCCGCCCCATGCCGATGTCGGCGTCCTGCCTGGTCAATCGGGCCGACCTGCTGGACCGGCTCGGTGCGCTGCGTGCCCGGCTGCCCGAGGCGTTCGGTCAGGCCGAGGCGGTGCTGGACGACCGTGCGGCGGTGGTGCAGGACGGGGCGCGCGAAGCCGCGCGGGTCGTCGCCGCCGCCCAGGTCGAGCGCGAGCAGCTGGTGGCAGGTACCGACCTCGTGGCTGCGGCCCAGGCCGAGGCTGCCCGGGTGATCGATCTGGCGACCGAGCACGCGAGGGCCCTGCGGGTCGAGGCGGAGGACTACGTCGACGCCAAGCTCGCCACCTTCGAGGTGGTGTTGGGAAAGACCATGGAGGCCGTCGAACGGGGCCGGCGCACGCTGGCCGGCATGCACGAGCTCGATGCGCTGCGGCTGGACGACCTTGCCGAGCCCCCGCTGCCCGGGTAGGTCCGTCGCCGACATCGGCTAGCCTGGAGTCCACGCTGCGGCACGGCCGGCGGCCTACAGACAATGACTATGGACAGGACGAAGCAGCACCGCCTCGACCCCCGCAGGCCCCTCGTGCTCGACACGCGCGAGCTGGGACGACGCCCGGGGTCGATGCGCGTCCTGCAACGCCTCGCCGCTGCACCCGAGGGGCTCGGGATCGTCGGCCTGGTAGGGGTGCCGTGCGGCGCCGGCCTGGACCTGGACCTCCGGCTGGAGAGTGTCATGGAGGGGGTGCTGGTGAGCGGCACCGTCATGGCGCCGGTGACCGGGGAGTGCGGCCGGTGCCTGGAGCCGGTCTCGGACACCCTCACGGTGCGCGTGCAGGAGCTGTACGCGTACGCACCCGACGACACCGACGACGAGGAGACCTCGCGCATGGAAGGCGACCTGCTCGACCTCGAGCCGGCGCTGCGCGACGCGGTCGTGCTCGCGCTGCCGTCGACGCCGCTGTGCGACGAGCTCTGCGCCGGGTTGTGCCCGGACTGCGGGGAGCGCCGCGACGACCTGCCCGCCGACCACTCGCACGAGCTGACCGACCCCCGCTGGTCAGCCCTGCAGGACCTGATGCACCCGACCGAGGAGAAGTAGCGATGGCTGTCCCGAAGCGCAAGATGTCGCGCAGCAACACCCGCTCGCGGCGCTCGCAGTGGAAGACCGCGCTGCCCGTGCTGGTGACCTGCGACCGCGGGCACACCACCCGCCCGCACACCGTGTGCCCCGAGTGCGGGCGCTACGACAAGCGCGTCGTGCTCGCCGTCTGACGCACGCACCACCTTCCGGCCCTGCGACGTTCCCGTGAGCGGCCACGCGTCGGCCGGTGCGGGGCTGCCCGCCGTCCGGGTGGCCGTGGACCTGCTCGGCGGTGACAGCGCCCCCGTTGCCGTCATCGACGGCGCCCTGCTCGTCGCCGAGGAGCAGCCCGGCGTGCAGGTCGTGCTCGTCGGGCCGCCCGACGTCGCCGCGTGCCTGCTGGCCGAGCGTGGCGCGGCCGGCCGGTTCGAGGTGGTGGCCGCCAGCCAGGTCGTGGGCATGCACGAGGAGCCCGCCCGCGCCGTACGCAGCAAACGCGACGCGACCGTGCGGGTCGCCGCCCGGCTGGTCCGGGACGGCGCCGCCGACGCCGTCGTCTCGATCGGTTCGACCGGTGCCCTGCTCGCCGCTGCCGTCTTCACCGTGGGCCGGCTGCGCGGCATCGCCCGCCCGGCGCTGGCGGTCGTCATCCCGGCCAGGGCAGGCCCGCTGGTGTTCCTCGACGTCGGCGCCAGCGCCGACGCCACCCCCGCGCTGCTCGCGCAGTTCGCGCTCGCCGGGGCGGCACTCGCGCAGGTCCGGCTCGGCCTGCCCGACCCACGGGTCGGGCTGCTGACGATCGGCGAGGAGTCCGGCAAGGGCGACGTCCTGCGCAAGCAGGCCGACGCGCTGCTCGCGGCGCTGCCCGTGCGCTACGTCGGCAGCGTCGAAGGCCGCGACGTCCCGCACGGTGGGGTCGCCGACGTCGTGGTGACCGACGGCTTCACCGGCAACGTGCTCGCGAAGGGCCTGGAGGGTGCGGCCAGCATGCTCACCGAGGTGCTGTGCGAGGCCTTCACGTCGACCCCCGAGCGTCGGGCGGCCGCCGGTGAGCTGCTGCCGGTGCTGTTCGAGGTCACCGACCGGATGTCGCCCGACGCGTTCGGCGGCGGCTTTCTGCTCGGCGTCAAGGGCGTCTGCGTCGCCGGCCACGGCGCCTCCTCGCCGCGGGCCGTCGCCAGCTGTGTCGCCGTCGCTGCGCAGGCTGTCCGCGAGGGGCTCATCCCACGGCTCACCGAGGCGCTCGGTGCGCTCGTCGACCGGCATGCGAACGTGGCGCCGTGACCGCACCCCTCACCGGCGAGGACGTGCTGGTGCTCGTCCAGCAGGCCTGTGCGACGGTGCTCGACGTCGACGCTGCGACGGTGACGCGCGAGACCCGATTCGTGGAAGACCTGCAGGCCGACTCGCTCGCCCTCGTCGAGATCGTCGAGATCGTCGAGGAGGCGCTCGCCCCGCGGTCAGCTGCCGGCTTCCACATCGAGGACGAGGAGCTCGACGGTCTGACGACCGTCGGAGAGGCCGTCGACCTCGCGGTCGCCCGACTGTGAGCGCTCGACTGTGAGCGCCCGGCTGTGAGCGCCCGGCTGTGAGCGCCCGGCTGTGAGCGCCCGGCTGTGAGCGAGGCGCGCACCGTGTACACCCGGCTCGAGGCCGCGCTGGGCACGGGTCTGTCGCCGGGCCTGCTGGAACAGGCTCTGACGCACCGCTCCTACGCGTACGAGAACGGCGGACTACCGACCAATGAGCGGCTGGAGTTCCTCGGCGACGCGGTACTCGGGCTGATCGTCACCGACGCCCTGTACGCCACGCACCCCGACCTCGCCGAGGGTCAGCTGGCCAAGCTGCGCGCCGGCATCGTCAACACCCGGGCGCTCGCCGGCGTCGCCCGCACGCTAGGTCTGGGGGCCTGGCTGCGGCTCGGCAAGGGCGAGCAGACCACCGGCGGGCGCGACAAGAACTCGCTGCTGGCCGACACGATGGAGGCGGTGCTCGGCGCGGTCTACCTCGAGCGCGGGCTGCCCGGCGCCGCCGCCGTGGTGCACCGGCTGTTCGACCCGCTGATTGCCGCCGTGGTGCAGGACGACTCCGCCACCGACTGGAAGACCGCGCTGCAGGAGCTTTCCGCCGCCGGCGGCCACGGCGTCCCGGAGTACGTCCTGGCCGAGACGGGACCCGACCACGCCAAGCGTTTCACCGCGCGCGTCCTGATCGGTGGCCGGCTGCTCGGCGAGGGTGGGGGCGGCAGCAAGAAGGAGGCCGAGCAGATCGCTGCCCGGCTCGCCGCGATCGCGCTGGGGATGGTCCGCTAGTGCCCGAGCTGCCCGAGGTCGAGGTGGTCCGGCGCGGTCTCGCGCGCGGCGTCGTCGGGCGGACGATCGCCGGCGTCGAGGTGGCCCACCCGCGGGCTGTCCGCCGGCACCTGGCGGGAGCGGCGGACTTCGCGGCGCTGCTGGCAGGCCGGACCATCACCGGGGCGCTGCGGCGAGGTAAGTACCTGTGGCTGCCCCTGGACTCCGGCGACGCGCTGACCGGGCACCTGGGCATGAGCGGGCAGCTGCTCGTACGGCCGGCCGGAGAGCCCGACGAGGTGCACCTGCGGGTCCGGTTCAGCTTCACCGACGGTGGTCGCGAGCTGCGCTTCGTCGACCAGCGGACCTTCGGTGGTCTGGCCGTCGTGGCGGGCGGCGCCGTCCTGCCGTCGACCGTCGCACACATCGCGCGCGACCCGCTGGACCCGCTGTTCGACGACGAGGAGTTCGTGGCCCGTCTCAGGGCGAGGCGTACCGGGGTCAAACGCGCGCTGCTCGACCAGACCCTGCTGTCAGGAGTCGGCAACATCTACGCCGACGAGGCGCTCTGGCGGGCCCGCCTGCACGGCGGCCGCCCGACCGAGCGGCTGACACGGCCGAGGGCGCGCGAGCTGCTCGGGCACGTCCGCGAGGTGCTCGGCGAGTCCCTGAACGAGGGTGGCACGAGCTTCGACGCGCTCTACGTCTCCACCGAGGGCGTCAGCGGCCTGTTCGAGCGGTCACTGAACGCCTACGGCCGACAGGGCCAGCCGTGTGCCCGCTGTGGTGTGCCGCTGCGGCGGGAGGTCTTCATGAACCGCTCGTCCTTCAGCTGTCCCCGCTGCCAACCCCGGCCGCGCCTGCCCCGCTGACCCGCCTGACCCGCCTGCCCCGCCGACCCGCCGACCCGGCTGCTACCCACCGCCGCTCACCTGACCGACGCGGACCTCGCGCGGCTGGTGTCGTGCCGGTGCGTAAACGGCGTCACCGACGTCAAGGTGCGCCTCGTCAACTGCGACCGACGTCACGGTCACCGTCGAGGTCAGCAACCCCTCCTCCGGTGCGCCCTACGACGCGATGGTCGCGCACCGCGAAGACCTCGCGAAGGCTGCCCGCCCGCGTGTCTTCGAAGAGATCCTCCGTTTGATGCGTGGCGCCGCTTCTCACCGCTCGATGTGGCTCCTTTGGGAGTCCGGCGGTCTGGCGGTGCTGATGCCCGAGCTCGCCGCCTTCCTCGACGACGCCGAGTCTACCGGCTCTGCGTTCTGGTCACGCCTGGGAGCCGTAGATCGCCTCACGCGCGAGCGCGGCAAGCCTCTCGACGACATCGTGTTGCTCAGCGCGCTCCTTCGGGAGCCGCTCCTCGAAGCCACCGCGGGCGCGCGAGACGTCAGTCGCGCATCGGGAGACTTTCTCCAAGGCATCATCGACGACATCGCCATGCCGCGTCGAATCGCGGACGGCGTCCAGAAAATCCACATGGTGATCGCGCGCTCCAAAGGACCCAAGCTCGAGCGCGCGCTTCAGTCGCCCATGGGCAAGCTCGTCCAAGACGTCATCGCACTGGGCTGACAAACCAAAAAGGACCAGAGCCGCGGCCCTGGTCCTTTCTGTTCGTTCGCTGTCCCGTTCGTTCGGGGCTCAGTGGAAGATGTCGGGCACTAGGCTCTTGTCTTCCAAGTAGGCCTTCGCCTTGTGGTTCTCGCCGTCCTTGAGCGCCTTGAATGCCGTCGTGTACTTCGCCTGCGGATCGTCGAGCAAGTAGGTGTGGATGAAATCCATGACCTGCAACAGCTTCGCATTGGTGGTAAAGTCGAGCTTCAGCCAGTTGAGCATCGCGCCACCCCATGCGGGGCTGTGCACGCGACGCAAACGTGAGCGCCACTTCATCGAGAAGGTCGCGTTGTTGAGGTTGTCCGCCGCGCTGCTGTTGCAATCGAAGTCGTCCCACGCGCAGTCTTTGTTCAAGTAGAACTCGGCCGCCGAGTAGTAGACGTTCTTGCCTTCGGTATAGAGATCCCGCGAGTTTTGGCTCTCCTTGTAGCTGACGGCCTTGCCGCCACCTTTGCCCTGAGTGAACCCGACACGATGCTCGGAGTCATTGAGCTCTTTGCGGTTGAACGGAAGCACGACGCCCCAAACCTGCATCCAATCGTTTCCGTTTTGGGCGTACTCCACCATGACCTTCGGGCCGCCGGTCTTCTCGCTGTTCCAGAACGGATTGCCCTTGTAATCGAAGGCATATGGCGGAACGCGTTCTTGGAGGTCGTACCAGAAGTTTCCGAATGGGAAGATGGGTATTGAGAGGTAGTAGAGCAAGTCGGAGGCCGTCTTGAAGAGAGGCACACCCTCCGAATCATTGGCGCAGTACCAACTCTCGATACTGTTCGCGAGCTTCTTGATCAGCCAATTGAAGACTTGTCCGATGATCGGCATGTTCGCCAAAAAGGTCATCTTCGACATCAGCCACTTCGGCGCGTATGCGGCGTCTCGGTAACAGAGGTAGCCCATTCGCATCGTGCCCACGGGCAGACCGAGACGCGGGTCCCCGCTGGGTTGGAGCCAGTCCATACTGCGCTGAGCCTCCGAGAGGCTGTAGCCATCCCCCGCGCTTGTGGGCATCATCGACGGGCTAATCGCGGTGCCATATTTGTGCTGCGCGTTGGCATCCGTGTGATCCGTGTAGCCGTCGTACGCCACGTACGTGCCCATGACGGCACCCACGACCGGAGCGAGCTTGGCGACCTGCACCTGCAGCTTGGCGCCCCAGTAGTTCACGGGCCCGAGGATATTCTGTTCGTATTTGTTGATGAGATGCCCCGGGCTCGCGCTCGGGCAGCTCCCAAGGTCGTCAGCGAGCGGATCATGGATCGCCTGCAATATGCCGGCAGCGTCGCAGAACTCGTTGTTCCCAATGTCTTCTGCCGTTGCCCCTCCGGTGAAGAATGCCAGCACGAGCTCTATCAATTTCTTGATGTCGTCTCGAACCTGGCAGCTGTTCTCCAAATTCGGCCAAGGGTCGAAGACGATTTGTGCGAAGAAGCACCAGTCGTCGGTTCGGCCGGTCAGCAGCAGCAAGAAGTCCGTCAGGTTGTAGACGATGGCAGCCAGCAGATAGATGGCCACGAGAATGCTCATCACGATGTTGATGAACGCGATGATGTTCATTCCGTGCGCGTGAATCGCGGCGGAAGAGAAGGCGATGCTATCGGCAGCCTCCTGCGAGCGATCGCGCCAAATCAGCGAGTCGCCGAGCCCGATCATGTACCACATGAGC
>ENA-OFCI01000322-OFCI01000322.1-metagenomes-genome-assembly--contig:-NODE-322-length-31069-cov-5.585897_pt1 | contig 31069 bp, 27 predicted proteins | sample MGYA00153391_OFCI01 | MGnify analysis MGYA00153391
GCGCAGATCGTCGTCGGCCGCGTCGCCCACGCAAAGTGGGTGGATGCCCAACGCGTACGCGAGGCCGTGATCGTGCGACAGCCGCCGCACGGTTTCGAGATTGCCCCGCGCCACCGCCGGGATCACGATCTGCGTCACGCCAGCAGCGCGGGCGCGCGCGACCACGGCTTCGCGGTCGGCGTCGAACTCGGGGGCGTCGAGATGGCAATGGCTGTCGATCCACATGCCCGCGATGATGCACGCTGGCGCGCGGCACCGCCGCAGCGTGAGCCCGGCGCTGTGACAGGTTTCGTGGCGCGTGCTACCGTCGCTAGGCCAGCAGGAAGCTCCGCTTTTCGGCACCAACGCCAAGCGCCCGGCGCGGTCGGTTCACTCGGGATTCAGACGATGAAGAAGGCACCGCTCTACAGCCGCTCACGCCAGCCTGCCTCGCTCACCCGAGGTGCCTCGGCTGACGCTGCCTCGGCACCCGGCGACGCCTCCGTTGTGATGGCGCCAGCCGGCACGCGCCGCTCGCGCTTCGAGGCAATGGTGGTGCGCCACGAGCGTCACCTTTGGGCAAGCGCCGTGCTGCTGCTGGCGATGGGCGGGCTGGCGTTGAACGGGCAGATGGCGCCGAAGACGCCAGCGCTGACCATGGCGCAGATCGACACGGCGATGCGCAAGTCGATCGAAGAAAAGCCGCTGGCCTCGCCGGTTACGGCGGCTTACGAAGCAATCATTCCCTCAGTGGTGCGCGTGGTCGGTCTGATGACCGAAGGCGACGACGGCGGTGACCACGACGATGCCAAGGAACCATCGAAGGACGACAAAAACGTAAAGAGCGGCAAAGACAGCCGGTCTGCGCGCGGTGGAGTCGAGCGCGGGGTCGGCACCGGCGTGGTCATCATCGACAACGGCACGATCCTGACCAACCTGCACGTGGTCAACGGCGCCAAGCGCATCAAGGTCACGTTCATGGACGGCAGCGAATCGGACGCCGTCGTGCTCAGCACCCAGCCCGACAACGACCTCGCCGTGCTGCGCGCGAAAACCATTCCCGATGACCTGGAGGCCGCCACCTTGCGCAGCACCGCCGACCTGGCGCCGGGCGATCAGGTGTTGGCGGTGGGCTTCCCATTCGGCATCGGGCCTTCGGCGTCGTCGGGCATCGTCTCGGGGCTCAAGCGCGAGTTCCGCTCGCCGCAAGGCAAGCAAACGATGACCAACCTGATTCAATTCGACGCCGCAGCCAATCCCGGCAATTCGGGCGGGCCGCTGGTGACGATGGACGGCGCGGTCGTCGGCATTGTCACGGCGATCTTGAACCCTTCGTCGCAGCGCACCTTCATCGGCATCGGCTTCGCGGTGCCGATCGAGAACGCCGCTGCGGCGGTCGGTCTCTCGCCGTTCTGAACTTCCTTAGAGAAACATTGCCATGACCGACGACGTGAAAACCGCGATGCACGCCTCCACGCTGATGGAGCAGATCTTGTACGAGGTCAAGCGTGTCGTGGTCGGGCAAGACCACTTCCTCGAGCGCGTGATGGTCGCGGTGCTGGCGCAGGGCCACCTGCTGGTCGAAGGCGTGCCGGGCCTGGCGAAAACGCTCACGGTCAAGACGCTTGCGCAGACCCTGCGCGGCACCTTCAAGCGCATCCAGTTCACGCCCGACTTGGTACCGGCCGATCTGGTCGGCACGCGCATCTTCAATCCGCGCACCGGTGAATTCTCGACGTCGCTCGGCCCGGTGTTCACGCACCTGTTGCTCGCCGACGAAATCAACCGCGCGCCGGCCAAGGTGCAGAGCGCGCTTCTCGAAGTGATGCAGGAGCGCCAGGTCACGATCGCGGGTGAAACCCACAAGGTGCCCGAGCCGTTTTTGGTAATGGCCACGCAGAACCCGATCGAAACCGAAGGCACTTATCCGCTGCCCGAGGCGCAGGTCGATCGCTTCATGATGAAGGTGCTGGTCGACTACCCGAGCGAGGAAGACGAGTTCGTGATCGCGCAGCGCGTGACCGGCACGCCGCCGACGATGAGCCCGATCGCGAGCATGGGCCAGCTGGCCGAATTGCAGCAGGAGTGCCGCAAGGTCTACGTCGACCCGTCGCTGATCCAGTACGCGGTCAAGCTGGTGAGCGCCACGCGCCGGCCCGAGCGCTACGAGCTGCCCGACCTGGCCAGGTACCTGAGCTTCGGCGCCAGCCCGCGCGCCACCATCGGCCTGATCGAAGGCGCCCGCGCGCTGGCCTTCATGCGCGGGCGCGGCTACGCGCTGCCCGAAGACATGACCGGCTTGGTCGGCGACGTGTTCCGGCACCGCCTCGTGCTCTCTTACGAGGCGCTGGCCGACGGGCTCACGGCGGACGCGATTGTGCAGCGCGTGATGAAGAAGATCCCGGTGCCCGACAAGCCGTTGCAGACCAGCGCCTGACATGAACGCGACCGTCGCCACCCCGTCGGCCGAAGCGCTGCTCAAACGCCTCGAATGGACGGTCATCCGCCGCCTCGACGGCCTGCTGCAGGGCGACTACCGCACGCTGTTCCGCGGTGCAGGCCTCGACCTCGCCGACCTGCGCGAGTACCAGCACCACGACGACGTTCGCCACATCGACTGGAATGTCACCGCGCGCCTGCAGCAACCCTACGTGCGCCAGTTCACCGAAGACCGCGAGCTGACCGCGTGGTTCCTCGTCGACCTGAGCGCGAGCGTCGATTTCGGCTCGAACGAGCTGACCAAACGCACCGTCGCGCGCGAATTCGTCGGCGTGCTCGCGCGGCTGCTCACGCGCCACGGCAACCGCGTCGGCGCCCTGCTCTACGGCACCGAGGTCGACACCGTGCTGCCGGCCGGCAACGGCCGCCTGCATGTGCTCAACTTGCTGCAGCACATGGGCGCGCGGCCCGAGCAAAGCGCGGCCGGCGCGACCAAGCTGCGCGACTTGATGGTCGCCGCGCTCGGCATCGTCAAGCGCCGCAGCAGCGTGTTCGTGGTCTCGGATTTCATCAGCGCGCCCGGTTGGGAAAAAGCACTGGCGCAACTCTCGATGCGCCATGAAGTGACGGCGGTGCGCCTGTTCGACCCGCTCGAAATGGCGCTGCCCGACCTCGGCCTCGTGACGATGCGCGATGCCGAAAGCGGCGAGCAACTCGTCGTCGACACCCACGACCGCGGCTTTCGTGCGCGGTTCAAGGCGGCGGCAGAAAAGCGCGAGGCCGCGCTGCTCGCAGGTTTGGCGCGTGCCGGCGTCGACACGCTCGAACTCTCGACCGACGACGATCTGATGGCATCGATCCTGCGCTTCGCCGACCTGCGCAAACAGCGCAGCCGGCTCGCCAACTGGAGCGGCAAGCCAGGGCGCGGCAACCTCGGAGCGCACTTGTCATCGACTTGGGCGGGAGCGACGGCATGAACGAGTTGCCCTTTAAACTGCCGGTCACGTTCTTCTGGCCCGAGATGCTGTGGGGCCTGCTCGCGGTACCGCTGCTGGTGCTGCTCTACGTGTGGCTGCTGCGCCGACGCAAGAAAACGACGCTGCGTTACGCGAGCCTCGCGCTGGTCAGGGAAGCGATGGGCAAGAGCGTCGCGTGGCGCCGCCACTTGCCGCCAGCGCTGCTGCTCACGGCGATCACCGGGCTGCTGATCGCCGCCGCGCGGCCAGCCGCGGTGATCACGCTGCCGTCTGCCGAGAAGACCATCGTGCTGGCGATCGATGTCTCGGGCAGCATGCGCGCGACCGATGTGCTGCCCGACCGCATCACCGCCGCGAAAGAAGCCGCCAAGGCCTTCGTTGCCGACCTGCCGCGCACGGTGCGCATCGCGGTCGTGCAGTTCGCCGGCACGGCCGCGGTAGTGCAGGCGCCCACGTTGAGCCGCGACGACGTGATCACCGCGATCGATCGATTTCAGCTGCAGCGCGGCACCGCGATCGGCAGTGGCATCGTGCTCTCGCTGGCGACCATCTTCCCTGACGACACCAACATCGATCTCTCGCAAATCACCGGCCAGCGCAACATGCCGCCTTCGCCCGGCGACAAGCCCAAGCCGGTGTTCACGCCGGTCTTGCCGGGTTCGTACGGCTCGGCCGCGATCGTCTTGCTGACCGACGGCCAGCGCACCGCCGGCCCCGACCCGGTCGAGGCTGCGAAGATGGCAGCCGATCACGGCGTGCGTGTCTACACGGTCGGCGTGGGCACGAAAGAAGGCGAGACGATCGGCTTCGAGGGTTGGTCGATGCGCGTGCGGCTCGACGAAGACACGCTCAAAAACATCGCCAACATGACCCGCGCCGATTACTTCTACGCCGGCACCGCGGCCGACCTGAAGCAGGTCTACCAAAACCTTTCGACACGCTTGATCGTCGAGAAAAAGGAGACCGAGATCAGCGCGCTCTTCGCGGCGGCCGCGGCGTTGTTGGTGGCGTTTGCGGCGGGCTTGTCGGTGTGGTGGTTCGGCCGGGTGGCTTGATCAACCGAACCTTCCCTGCAGGAACCAACTGAGGTTCGCGCCGGCCGCCGGCACACGCTCCCGAAAGATCCACACCAGCGCGCCGCCCGGCAGCTGAGCGATGTAGTAATCGCGGGCGACCGCTTCGAAATCCCACCAACCGGATTCGATGCGCTCGGGGCCACTCAGCAGCAGCAACGGCTGGCCTTCGCACCACGGGCCGCGTTCGCCGGCCACGTCGCGCTCGGGCAGCGGTTCGGGCTTTTGCAACAACCAGACCGGCCGCACCAAGTGCGCGGCGTTGGCGCCTTCGTGCGACGTGGCTTGCTCCGTGGCGCGCGGGCGCGCCGGGCGCATCTGCGCATCGGCCGTGCGCCATGCGGTCGCATGCTCGGGGCGGTGGTCTCGCACCGGCACCAGCCGCTGCACCTGCTCACGGCCGAGGCGCGCTTGCAGGCGCTCGATCAGGCGCGTCAGGCCCTCGTGTTCGGCAGCAGGCGTGGGAAAAAGTTCGGTGTTGGGCGCAGCGCGCCGGGCGATGTCTTCGGCGTGGAGGCGCAGGTCGAGCGTGGGCGCGGGCAACTGCAGTTGCGAGAGGCGCTCGCGCAGCAGCACGAGCAGGTGGGCGCTGTCGCGCGAGGGCTCGGCGAGCGCGACTTCGAGCGTGGTGATGCCGCTGCCGGGCGCATCGTGGCGCGAGCGCTTTTCGTGCTCCATCACGAGCGTGAAGCGGCGCACGAAAGCGTGTTGCGCCGAAAGCCAGGCTACCAGCCGCGCCAGCAGCACCGCGGCGCCGTGCATCAATTGCTCGGTGGTGTCGGCCCGAGCGAAAAGTTCGAGGCGGCTGTCGAACGTGGGCGGCAACGTGATCGGTTCGCGCGGGTCGGGACGGGCGCCGGTCGCGCGATCGAGTTCGTCGAGCACGACCGGGCCGAAGCGGCGCGCGAGGCCGTCGCGCGGCACACGCTTCAGGTCGTCGATGGTGTGCAGGCCCATGCCCTGCAGCGCCTCCCAGTGCGCGCGGCCGGGGCCGAGCAACCAGACCGGCGCGCGGGCCAACGCACGGTTGGTGGCGGCCTGGTCGGCGCAATCGAGGTCGGGCTGCACGCGCGCGAGCAGCGCGGCGCCGAGCGGCGTGCTGGCGCTGACGATGTGCAGGCGGTGGCCGAGCGGCGCGAGCGCGTCCTTCAACCGCAGCTGCAGTGCCGGCAGGCCGCCGAAGTAGCGCAGGCTGGCCTGGACTTCGAGCAGCACGGTGTGCGGCGGGTCGTCGGGCTGGATCACGACCATCGGCGTGAAGGCCAGCGCCGCGTGCGCGACCGCGGTCAGCGCCTGCGCATCACGAACCAGGTCGGCCAAGCCCAGCGTGAGTTGCGGCGCGAGCGCCAGCGCCGTCGCGCGCTTGAAGCCCGGCTTGACGCCGAGCGCGCGCGCCGGCGCGTTGACGGCGAGGATCGCCTGCGCGTCGATCAGTGCCAACGGCTGCGCGGCCGCGTCGAGCGACAAGGTGGCCGCGAACGATTCGAGCGAGAGCAGGGGCAGGTGAATGGCGATCCAGAGCACGGGGAAGGTTCGGAAAAGGCGCGATGAAATTCATGTGCTGTTCAGATCGACGACAAGCGAGCGCCGGCCGGCTCAACCGATGGCCAGGTTGACCAACGTAACGGCGCGCAGGCTGGCCGCCTGCTTCGCCGGCGCGTACACCGCGGCATCCGCCGGCGCCACGCCTGCCTTTGCCCGCTGCTGCGCCACCGCCGAGAGCACCGGCGGCAGCGTGAGTTGCAACGGCGCTTCGAGCATGGGGCCGCGGCGCTTGAGCACGCGGACGGCGAGCGCATCGGCACCGCTGGCGCGCAAGGCCAGCCGCAACGGTGCGGCGGTGGGGCGCTGCGCCGCGCTCATTTCGCAAAGCACGAAAGCCGGGCCGTCGTGGGCTTGCGCGGCCAGTTGCAAGCGGCGCAATCGCTCGGCGCGCAGCCGCGGCGGCAGCCAGGCCAGCACCGCCCCGACATGGCCGCTCTTGAGTGCCTGCTCGAGCGCCCACAGGCTGTCGGTGCCGGCAGCGCCTTGAATGCGGGCGCGGTTGCGTGTGTTGATGACCAGCAGGTCTTCGACCGCGAAACCGAGGTGCGCGAGCGCCCCGGCCGACAGCGTGGTCGGCGGGTCAAACAACATCACCAGCCGCCCCGCCCGTTGCGTGGCGGCCAAGCTGGGCGCGACCAGGCGGATCTCGCCGACGCCCGGGTGCGGCAGCAGCAGCTCGGTGAGCGCCCGGCGCGGCCAGCCGGCGCCGGGCAGTTGCGCATCGAGCGCCTCGAACCCGGTGGGCACAGCCGCATCGGCATGGCGGGCGAGTTGGTGGCCGAGCCAGAGCGCCGGGTGCAGGTTTTCGGGGCGGATCGGCGGCGGGACAGCGGGCCGGGGCGGCGCCGGCAGATCGATCGCTTGCAGGTCGGTCGCCTGCCAGTACAGCGCTCGCGCGGCCCGCACCGAAGGCAGCACTCGGGGTGCCACCTCGGGTGCCGCGGGGGGAAAGAGCGCGGGCAACAGGTCCATCTGAACCACTGTACTTTTATCCAGTGTTCTGCACAAGCCCGGGTCTTTCGAACGGGTTGCTTTTGGCGGTCATACGCGAAACGATAGCGCCACCATGCGCAACGCAGCCACCGAAAACGCCCGCTATCGCCCGTGCCCGTGCCCGTGCCGGGGCGCCGCCGACGCCCTGCTCTTCGCGGCCTGCTGCGGCCGCTACCACGCCGGCCCGCTGCACCTGCTGGCGCCGACGGCCGAGGCGCTGATGCGATCGCGCTACAGCGCCTTCGTGCTCGACGCCTTCGGTTACCTGCTCGCCACCTGGCACACGAGCACGCGCCCTGAATCGCTGATGCCGAATCCCGCGGGTTCGAGCTGGCTGGGTCTCGAAGTTCGCCGCCACACCGTGATCGGTGCCGATCACGCGACGGTCGAGTTCGTCGCCCGCCACAAACTCGGTGGCCGGGCCGAGCGGCTGCACGAGGTCAGCCGCTTCTTGCGCGAGGATGGCCGCTGGTTCTACGTCGACGCAGACAACGCAGGCTGAATCCCGGCCGGTGGCGCCGGGTGCCCCGTCAAATTCAGGCGAACTCTTGCCGCACCGTTGCCGACATCAGCCGGCGGATGATCCAGCCGAGCAACGCGCAGCCGACCAGCGTCATGAGCACCGCCATCACGCGCGCGGCGGTGACGAAGCCACCGAACACACCCAACGCCTGCTGCGGGATCGCGACGCTGCTCAGCGTGTTGGCGACCACCGACTGCACCACCTCCTGCTGCAGCCACAGGCCGAGCAGGTTCGCGCAGATCGCGACGACGAGCAGGCCGATGAAGCTGCGGCGCGCCCAGTCGAGCCGCATCAACAGGCCGATGGCCGAGGCCAGCGTGGCCAGCGACATCACGAAACCCGTGCCCACGACCCACGGCAGGTAGCCGATCAGCAGGCCGGTCAACAGCGGCATGCGGTCGGTGGCGAGCTGCACGCCGGGCATCAACGAAGATGCAGCGGCGTTCTGCACCAAGGCCGACAGGCTGGTCAGCACCGCCAGCACGATGAAGACCCAAGCCGTTCCGGTGACGAACACCGAGCGGGCACCGACGTTGTAGGTTTGCGGCATGGCAGATCCTCGGGGGCCGTGCAGTTGCGTTGCCTGCGAAGCCCGACGGCGGAGCCCGCGACAACGGGCTCAACGCATGCTGCAATTTTCAGCCGCGGTCGATGACAGGACATCCCTCGCTTGGGGGTCGTCCCCACGTTCTTGAAGCTTTGTGTGCGGAGTTCGCCACAGAAAGTCGCAGCAGCTGCGTGCGTCACAATCGACCGCGCAAGCTCGACCCCATGACTTTCAACCAGATCTGACGGAGACGACATGAACGGTTTGATGATGACGCAGCCCTTGTTGATTTCTTCGCTGCTGGTCCACGCCGAGCGCCACCACGGCGAGCAAGAAGTGGTCTCGCGCCGCACCGAAGGCGACATCCACCGCTGCACCTACCGCGACCTCGCGGCGCGCTCGCGCCGCATGGCCAACGCGCTCGCCAAGCTCGGCGTCAAGACAGGCGACCGCGTGGCCACGCTGGCGTGGAACGGCTACCGCCACATGGAGCTGTACTACGCCGTTTCGGGCTCGGGCGCGGTGCTGCACACGCTCAACCCACGGCTGCACCCGGACCACATCGTCTACATCGCCGACCACGCCGAAGACCAGGTGCTGTTCTTCGACATGACCTTTTTGCCGCTGGTCGAGGCGATCGCCGGGCGCGTGAAGACGATCAAAACTTTCGTCGCGATGACCGATCGCGCGCACATGCCCGATCTCGCCAAAGGCGCGAGCAAAATCCCGAATCTGCTCTGCTTCGAAGACCTTGTCGACGACAACGCCGACACGTTCGGCTGGCCAGTTTTCGACGAGAACCTGGCCTCGTCGCTTTGCTACACCAGCGGCACCACAGGCAACCCGAAGGGCGTGCTGTACAGCCACCGTTCGACGGTTCTGCACACCTTCGCGATCGCGCTGCCGGATGCGCTGAACGTCTCGGCACGCGACACGATTTTGCCGGTCGTGCCGATGTTCCACGTCAACGCCTGGGGCCTGCCGTACGCGGCCTGCATGATGGGTGCGAAGCTGGTGTTTCCGGGCGCCGGGCTCGACGGCAAATCGCTCTACGAACTCTTCGAGACCGAGCGCGTCACGCTCTCGGCCGGCGTGCCCACCGTGTGGCAAGGGCTGCTCGGCCATGTCGAGGCGAACGGCCTCAAGTTCTCGACGATGCGGCGCACGGTCATCGGCGGCTCGGCCTGCCCGCCGGCCATGATGAAAGCGTTCGAGCAGGGCTACGACGTGCACGTGCTGCATGCCTGGGGCATGACCGAGATGAGCCCGGTCGGCACCGCAGCCGTCATCAAGGGCAAGCACATGGAGATGTCACAGGACGAGCGCATGGCGGTGCAGAGCACGCAAGGCCGCGCGGTCTACGGCGTCGACATGAAGATCGTCGGCGAGCACGGCGAGGCGCTGCCTTGGGACGGCAAGCAATCCGGCGAGCTGCTGGTGCGCGGCCCGTGGATCATCGCGGCGTACTTCAAAGGCGAAGGCGGCGACCCGCTGGTGGCCGACGCACAAGGCCACGGCTGGTTTCCGACCGGCGATGTCGCAACGATCGACGCCGACGGCTACATGCACATCACCGACCGCAGCAAGGACGTGATCAAGTCCGGCGGCGAGTGGATCGGCTCGATCGACCTCGAGAACATCGCGATGGCGAACCCCAAGGTCGCGATGGCCGCGTGCATCGCGGCCCGCCACGCGAAGTGGGACGAACGGCCTCTGCTGATCGTCGTCAAGAAGCCGAACACCGACCTCACACGCGACGAACTGCTCGCGTTCTTCGAGGGCCGCATCGCCAAGTGGTGGACGCCCGACGACGTGGTCTTCGTCGACGCGATCCCGCTGGGTGCCACCGGCAAGATGCTGAAGAACCGGTTGCGCGAGCAGTACGGCGACAGCCTGCTCGCGCAGACCTGAGAAGGCACACCTTCGCTTGCAATCCGGCGTCGTCTACGCGGGCCTCGCATTCACCTGGTGGGGTCTGTTTCCGCTGTACTTTCGCCTCGTACCGGGCATCGCGTCGGGCCAGGTGCTCGCCCACCGCATCGTCTGGTGCCTGATCTTCCTCGGCGCAGTGTTGACGCTGCGCCGCCAGTGGAGCTGGCTGGGCGCGGTGCTGCACCAGCCGAAGGTGCTGGCGGCGTTCGTCGCGAGCGCGCTGCTGATCGCGGTGAACTGGCTGACCTACATCTGGTCGGTCAACAACGGTCACATCGTCGACGCGAGCCTGGGCTACTTCATCACGCCGCTGTTTAACGTGCTGCTCGGCTACACGCTGCTGCACGAGCGGCCACGCCGCGTGCAGTGGGCCGCGCTCGGCGTCGCCACGCTCGGCGTCGTGTGGCTGACGCTGCAGACGGGCAAGCTGCCCTGGATCGCACTCGTGCTCGCGGCAAGCTTCGCCAGCTACGGTCTGTTGCGCAAGGTCGCCGTGCTCGGAGCGCTCGAAGGGTTGACGCTCGAGACGATCGTCCTCGCGCCGCTGGCACTGGCTGCGCTCGCGTTCTGGGCGCAGCGAGGCGAAGGTGTTTTCCCGTCACCGCAACTCACGGTCGATGCGTGGCTGGTCGCGCTCGGCCCGATCACCGCGGTGCCGCTGCTGCTGTTCGCTGCAGGCGCACGGCGCTTGTCGATGGCCACGCTCGGGCTGATGCAATACATCGGTCCGACGATCCAGTTCTCAATCGGCGTGTGGGTGTTCGACGAACCCTTCACCGCAGCACGGCTCGCCGGTTTCGCGGCGATATGGCTTGCCCTCGTGCTCTACACGTTCGACGGCTGGCGGGCTGTCCAGCGGCCGGTGGCGGCCGGCGGCAGCTGATCGGTGGTCAGGCCGCGATCGCCTCGGGCACTGCGCTGCGAATCAGGTGATCGAACGCGCCGAGCGCTGCCTTCGCGCCGTCACCGGTCGCGATGATGATTTGCTTGAACGGCACGGTCGTCACGTCGCCCGCCGCGAACACACCGGGCAGCGAAGTCTGGCCGCGGTTGTCGACGACGATTTCGCCATGGCGTGACAACTCCAGCGTGCCTTTGAGCCACTCCGAGTTGGGCACCAGGCCGATCTGCACGAACACGCCTTCGAGCTCGACGCGCTTCGATTCGCCGTTCGCACGGTCGGTGTAGGTCAGGCCGTTGACCTTGCCGTCGGCGCCGTTGATTTCGGTCGTTTGCGCCTGCGTGTGGATCGCGACATTTTTCAAGCTCTCGAGCTTGGCGACGAGCACCGCATCGGCGCGCAACTGATCTCCGAACTCGAGCAGAGTGACATGGCCGACGATGCCGGCCAGATCGATCGCCGCCTCGACGCCCGAGTTGCCACCACCGATCACCGCCACGCGCTTGCCCTTGAACAACGGGCCGTCGCAGTGCGGGCAGTAGGCCACGCCCTTGTTGCGGTATTCCTGCTCGCCCGGCACGTTGACCTCGCGCCAGCGCGCGCCGGTCGAAAGGATCACGGTTTTGCTGTGCAGCGTGGCGCCGTTGGCGAGTTGCACGCCGACGAGACCGCCCTGCTCCGCCGCCGGAATCAACTTCTCAGCGCGCTGCAGGTTCAAGATTTCGACGTCGTATTGCTTCGCGTGCTGCTCGAGTGCGGCGGCGAATTTCGGCCCGTCGGTCTCGAGCACGGAGATGAAGTTCTCGATGCTCATCGTGTCCATCGTCTGCCCGCCCATGCGCTCGGCGAGCATGCCGGTGCGGATGCCTTTGCGCGCGGCGTACACGGCCGCCGCCGCGCCTGCGGGCCCGCCGCCGACGATCAACACGTCATAGGCTGCTTTCGCGTTGAGCTTGGCGGCGTCACGCGATGCGGCACCGGTGTCGAGCTTCTTGACGATCTCTTCGACATCCATCCGGCCTTGGCCGAAATGCGAGCCGTTCAAGAACACCATCGGTACCGCAAGCACCTGCCGGTCTTCGACTTCCTTTTGATAGAGGCCGCCATCGATCACGACACTGGTGATGCGCGGGTTCAGCACCGCCATCAGGTTTAGCGCCTGAACCACGTCAGGGCAGTTGTGGCAGGTGAGCGACATGTAGGTCTCGAACGCGAAGTCAGCGTCGAGGCTCTGAATCTGCTCGATCAACTCGGCCTCGATCTTCGGTGGGTGACCGCCGACCTGCAACAGCGCCAGCACGAGCGACGTGAACTCGTGCCCCATCGGGATCGCCGCGAAACGAATGCGTGCCGGCTCGCCGACGCGGTTGAGCGCGAACGACGGCTTGCGCGCATCGGTGCCGTCGGTCTTCAACGTGATCTTGTCGGTCAGCGAAACGATGTCTTGCAACAGGCCATGCATCTCCTGACCGGCGGCGCTGTCGTCCAGCGACGCGGTGATCTCGAAAGGCAGCTTCACGCGTTCGAGGTAGGCCCCCAGTTGCGCTTTCAGGTTTTCATCCAACATCGTGAAGCTCCTTCGATTTCGGTGGTGTTTAGATCTTGCCGACGAGGTCGAGCGACGGGGTCAAGGTCGCGGCGCCTTCGTTCCACTTGGCCGGGCACACCTCACCCGGGTGGGCGGCGGTGTACTGGGCGGCCTTGAGCTTGCGCAGCGTTTCCTTGACGTCGCGGGCGATTTCGTTGGAGTGCACCTCGGCGGTCTTGATGATGCCGTCCGGGTTGATCACGAAGGTGCCGCGCAGCGCCCGGCCTTCTTCGGGAATGTAGACGTCGAACGCTTGGGTCAGCGCGTGAGTCGAGTCGCCGATCAGCGGGAACTTGGCCTTGCCGACAGCTGGCGAAGTCTCGTGCCACACCTTGTGCGCGAAGTGCGAATCGGTGGTGACGATGTAGACCTCGGCGCCCATCTTCTGGAACTCGGCGTAGTTGTCGGCAGCGTCTTCGACTTCGGTCGGGCAGTTGAACGTGAATGCAGCCGGCATGAAGATGAACACCGACCACTTGCCCTTGAGGCTTTGCTCGGTGATTTCGATGAACTTGCCGGTCTTGAACGCCTGGACCTTGAAGGGCTGGACGGTGGTGTTGATCAGGGACATGGCGGGTTCCTTGTGAGTGGGTGAATGCGGAAAATGAGCGATCGGAAAGACACGCCGACAAACGCGATAATAGGCTATCAATTATTTGTTTTTTATTGATTTTGACTAACTACCGCATAGGTCCAGTGTGCGCCCTTTGCATGTCTCGGAACGCGTGCCGCCTGCATGTTCAAATCGCACGCCGTCATCCACCCGCCCGACCTTGAAGTACCTCCATTTGCTGCTGACCTTGGTGATCCCCACCGGCTTGCTCGGCAGCCGCGCCGTCCATGCACAGGCTCAGACGGAACCGCAGCCCGTGGGCAGCGCCACCGCCGAATCGCTGCCGACCTCCGGCATGCTGAGCTACGAGCGCATCCGCCTGCCGCAAGGTGAACGGGTCGGGTTGATCGGCGGCTCGCTGCTGTTCGACATCGGCGGCGACTGGGGCCTCGGCCCGGCCGTCTACGGCGCCGCGCGCGGCCAGCGCGGTGGCTTCTTCGTCGGCGGCGTCGAGCTGCAGCGGCGCTGGGGCCTGGCGCGCGGCCTCTCGCTGGCGACCGGGCTGTACGTGGGCGGTGGCGGCGGCAACGGTGCACCGGTCGGTGGCGGGCTGATGCTGCGGCCGGCACTCACGCTGCTCAAAGACATGGGGCCGTCACTGCAGCTCGGGTTGTCGTGGTCGTCGGTGCGCTTTCCCAGTGGCCAGATCGGCAGCAATCAGCTCGGGCTGGGCCTGGCGTGGCGCAACGAGTTTATTCACTTTAAGGGCGCGAGCGGCGACCTCGCGCCGCAGCTGAACACCGCCACCGGGCTCGGCTTCGATCGGATGGAAGCCACCGTTTCGCGCTACCGGCTCAGTGGCGCCGACGACCGCCGCCTCGGCCTGGTCGGCGCGCGCGCCGAGCGCCGTACCGGCGTCGACGGCGTCACCTGGGGGCTCGAAGCCGCCGCCGCGGCTCAAGGCAGCTCGGCGGGGTACATGGAAATTCTCGGCACGACCGCCTACAGCATCGCTCCGCTGCCGTCGATCGTGCCGTCGTGGCGGGTCGGGTTGCGCGCCGGCGCCGGGCTCGGTGGAGGCGGCGGGCTACCCGCTGGCGGCGGGCTGATCGGCAAGGCCGCCGGCACGACCGAATGGCGCATTGCGCCCGGCTGGACGCTGGGCGGCGAATACGGCGGGCTGCGCAGCGTCAACGGCGGGCTGCGGGCGCGTGAAGTGCGTGTGTGGCTCGGCATCGATCTCGAACCCGGTGTCGACGGGCGCGCCGATTCGCCACGCCGTTTGGTGCGCACCGAATGGGTCGGTGCCGTGCAGCACCATGCGCGCATCGAGCGCCGCAACGGCACGCGTGAATCGCTCGACACGATCGGCCTGAAGCTCAATCGCTATGTCGGCGACAACTTTTATTTCACCGGGCAAGCGCACAGCGAATTTGCAGGAGGCGCCGGCGCGTACTCGGTCGGCCTGGTCGGCGTGGGGTTGGCCACGGGTTCCGCCGTGCCGTGGCGTGTAGGCGCCGAGGCGCTCGTGGGCGCCGCGGGCGGCGGCGGCGCCGTGACCGCTGGCGGCGCAATCGGCCAAGGGCTGCTCTGGGCCGGCTGGCGCCCTGCGCCCGACGGCACCGATGGCGAATGGCGCGCGGGCGTCGGCGCAACGAAGGTGCTGCGCCGCGGCGCGACCTCGCCGGTGTTCGAGCTCTCGTGGAGCCGCGCGTTCGGCATGGCCGGGCGCTGAAAGTCGACGCGGTTCACGGTTCGACGCTGCGCCAAGTTTGCTAAACTCAAGGCTGATGTGGGGGGGTAGCTCAGCTGGGAGAGCGCCGCGTTCGCAATGCGGAGGTCGTGAGTTCGATCCTCATCCTCTCCACCAGCTTTTTTCCAAGGCCTTGTCACACGGGGCCTTCCCTGTCTTGTTGCGCCGGATCGGCAGCAACGTCGAACAACGGTGCAGAGAAGACCGTCGACAGGGGTGGTTTTCGAGCGTTCGCCGATCGGCCACGGCACTCCAATCGGAACACGTGCGGTCCCGCGCGTTTGCCCGAGCCTTGTCGACCGATGACGAACCCCCCTGCACTTTCCACGGCAGGCGCTGCGTGCCCGGCGTCTTCGAGTGTCAGCGTTGCCACGCTGTACCGCGAGATGTGGCGCCATGCCGCGGGGGCGCGTGGGTGGCTCGTGCTGTCGTCGGCCATGTTGATCGCCTCGCAGCTCGTGAAGTTGCTCGTGCCGTGGTTCACGGCGCAGGCCATCGACACCTTGCAGGTCGGCCGACCCGGCGCCGCCGCGGCATGCATGCCTTGGGTGGGCGGCATCGTCGGTGTGTACGTGGTGTGCTGGGCGCTGCACGGGCCGGGCCGGGTCATCGAACGCCGCGTGTCGCTGCGGGTTCGGCAATCGCTCGGTGACCGCCTCTATGCACGCGCCGTGCAGGCACCGCTGGCATGGCATGCCGCGCATCACCCGGCCGAGCTGGCACACCGCATGTCGCAGGCCACGCACGCGTTGGCCAACTTCACGCAGAGCCAGTTCATCTACCTGCAAAACGCCGTCAACCTGGCCGGCCCGGTGCTGGCGCTGTGGTGGTTGTCGAAGTTGACGGGCGGCGCCGCGGTCATCGGCTTCGGCCTCGTGGCGGCGACGATCGTCGCGTTCGATCGGGCGATGATGCGCCTCGCCCGCGCCGAGAACGGTGCCGAGCGCGCCCATGCCGCGGCGCTGCTCGACTGCCTCGGCAACATCACGACGGTGTTGGCGCTGCGACTGCACGACACCACGCGCCGGTTGCTCGCGCACCGGCTGCAAGCGGTGGTCGAGCCGATGCGGCGCAGCATCACGCTGGCCGAGTGGAAGTGGTGTGCCGTCGACCTGCTCGGCGTGCTGCTGAGCTGGGGGCTGGTGGGCCTGTACGCTTGGCAGGTGGCGGGCAGCGGCGCACTGATGCTCGGCGGCGTGTTCATGGTCTACCAGTACGCGCAACAGGCTGGCGGCGTGATCGGTTCGCTGGCCTCGAACCTGCAGAACTTCGCGCGCTTTCGCATCGACTTCGCCAGCGCCGCGCCGATCAAGAGTGCGCCGCGAGAGCAACTGCCCGCCAGCGACGCGCCCGTCGCGACGCACGCGCCGGCGTGGCAGCACCTCGACCTGTGCCATGTGTCGTACCACCACTCCGGCCCCGCGGGCAAACGTGCCGACGACGAACGGCCCGCCGGGCTGCGCCATGTGTCGCTGCGGCTGAATGCCGGCGAGAGCGTGGCGCTCGTCGGCGCCAGTGGCTGCGGCAAGAGCACGTTGCTGCGTCTTCTGGCCGGGTTGTGCCCGCCCTCGCATGGGCGCATCGAGATCGACGGCGTGGCCGCGCTCGGCGCGCTGGAACTGCGGCGGCACGCGACGCTGATCCCTCAAGACGCGCAGATGTTCGCAGCCACCTTGCGCGAAAACATCGCCTTCGACCACGGCCATGGCGAGAGCGCCATCGCGGCCGCCGTGCGGGTCGGCGCGCTGGACGGCGTGATCGCCGATCTTCCCTGCGGGCTCGATACGCTGGTCGCGCAAGGCGGCTCGAACCTGTCGGGCGGCCAGCGCCAGCGGGTCGCGCTGGCGCGCGGCGTGCTCGCGGCAACCGGCAGTTCAATGCTGCTGCTGGACGAGCCGACGAGCGCGCTCGACCCGGTGACCGAAGCGGCGGTGCACGAGCGGTTGCGCGCCGCATTTCCGCACGCCTGCGTCGTCGCGTCGGTCCACCGGATGGGCCTGCTCGAGCGCTTCGACCGCGTGGTGCTGATGGCGCACGGCCGCGTGGTCGACAGCGGCACGGTGGCCGATCTCTCTGTGCGCCAGCCGCTGTTCCGCGACATGCTCGGCGCCGAAGCGGTGCAGGCCCAGGCGCCGGTCGTCAGCGCGGCATGACCTGATCGGCACGCAGGTCCTTCCGCGCTGGCAACATCCTGTGTATGCATGCCCCAACCGACCGCCACTTCGCAACATCTGACTCGGCGATCACGCCACAAGGGCCACCGCCGACTGCGCTCGCCACACCTTTGACGCCGACGGCGGCGGCGTTGTCGAAATTGCCAGTCGCAGAGCCCTGCCCTGCAGGCGCGCTGACCGTGCTCTACGACGGTGCCTGCCCGCTGTGCCGGCGTGAGATCGCGCTGTATCGGGGCTTGGCTGCAAATCAGCCCTTGGCGTTTGTCGACGTCAGCAACCCGTCGGCCGGCCTGCCCGCAGGTGCCGACCGTGCACGCTTGCTGGCCCGGTTTCATGTCTTGCGCGCCGATGGCAGCTTGGTCGACGGCGCGCGCGGCTTCGTCGCGCTGTGGGCCACCCTGCCCGGCTGGCGCTGGCTGGCGCGGCTGGCGGCGGTGCCGGGCTTCACAAGCTTGATGGAACTGGGTTACCGGGCTTTTCTGCAGTTGCGGCCGGCGATGCAGCGTGTGGCTGGCGCCTTCGAACCACCGAGCCTGCATGTGCCTGCCGGGCTGCGCGACGAGCTGCGCAGCGACCACGCCGGCGAGACCGGCGCCGTGTGGATCTACTACGGCGTCCTGGCCACGGCGCGCGATGCCGGCGCGCGCGCCTTTGCCCGTCGACACCTCGCGACGGAGCAGGAGCACCTGCGCCTGGTCACGCCGCTGGTGCCGTGGCCGCAGCGCAGTCGGTTGCTGGTGCCGTGGCGTCTGGCCGGATTTTTCATAGGCGCATTGCCGGCGTTGGTCGGCCGACGCGCGGTGTACGCGACCATCGCTGCGGTCGAGACCTTCGTCGACCACCACTATCAGCAGCAACTCGACCGGATCGACGCGCTACCCGCCGCGGATCGTGCCCTGGCGGCGCCCTTGCGTGCACTGCTGGCCCGTTGTCAGGCCGATGAATGTGAGCACCGCGATGAAGCCAACGCACTCGGCGGCGGCGCACCCGGGCTGCTGCTGCGCAGCTGGTGCGCCGCAGTGGGCGCGGGCTCTGCGGCGGCCGTGGCGGTGGCGCGCCGGGTGTAGCGCTTTTTAGGTGCCGTCTTCGAGACGGCGGCCCCAAAGCAATCGCCGACGTGGCCGCAGCGGTCGCACCTTGGTCATGGCGCCTTCGCGCCCTTCCACTTTTGCACCGCGGCCAAGGTCCGCTTCACGTGCTCGTCGGGGCTGGCACTCGACCAGACCGCGAGCACCTTGCCTTGCGGGCTGATGACGTAGGAGATGCGATCGGCCATGTCGACGCCCTTCATGATCGACGCGTCGTACTGCTTCGTGATGCGCCCGCCGGCGTCGGCTGCGACCGCGAACTTGTCGCGGCAGGCTTCGACCGAGAATTTTTTCAGCGTCGCGATGTCGTCCGTCGACATGCCGACGACGGTTGCGCCGAGCGCGTTGAATTTCGGCGTCGCCTCGGCGAAGTCGTGGGCCTCGACGGTGCAACCCGAGGTGAATGCCTGCGGGTAGAAGTACAGCACCACCGGCCCTTTTTTGAGCGACTGGGCGAGCGAGAAACTGAACGGCTTGCCACCGAGCGCAGCCTGCACCGTGAAATCAGGTGCGGCATCGCCGACCGACAGCGCGGCGAACGCGCCGGTGGCGAACAGGGCCGTCACCAGCCCGAAGCCCATCGAAATACTGCGTGTGTTCATGGTGTGGTGATGTTCCTTTGCGCGTCCAACGCGAATGATCGCCGATATGTTCGCCAACTCAGCGCAAATGGTGAACCGGCGCCTGACCGTACACCGGCGTCGGCAACCCTTCATAGCGCGCCTTGAGTTGCAGCGACAGGAACTGCGAGTAGTGCCGGCTCTGGTGCAGGTTGCCGCCGTGGATCCACAGGTTGGGCTGCTGCGTGGGCTTCCACATGTTGCGCAACTCGCCTTCCCACGGGCCGGGGTCTTTCGTCGTGCCGCTGCCCAAACCCCAGACCTTGCCGACCGTGTCGGCGACCGCGGGTGACACCAGGTCGGCGAGGAACTGGTTCATCGAGCCATAGCCCGTGGCGTAGACGATCAGGTCGGCAGGGAGCACCGTGCCGTCGGTCAGCGTCACGCCGTTCGGGTTGACGCGCTCGATGGTCGTCTTGCTCTTGAGCTTGATGCTGCCGTTGGCGACCAGTTCGCTGGCACCCACGTCGATGTAGTAGCCCGAACCGCGGCGCAGGTACTTCATGAACAACCCCGAGCCGTCGTCGCCGAAGTCGAGCATGAAGCCAGCTTTCTCGAGGCGGCCATACAGGTCGGCGTCACGCTTTTTCATCTCGTCGTAGATGGGGATGTGGAAGGTGTGCATGATTTGATAAGGCACGCTCGCGAACACCAGATCGGCGGTGTGGTGGTCGATGCCGTTCGCGATGGCCTGCTCGCTGTACAGCCCACCGAGCGCGAGCTCCATCAGCGAATGCGACGGCGCGATGTGCGTGCTGGTGCGCTGGACCATGGTCACGTCGACACCGTGCTCCACCATCGCGGCGCAGATGTCGTGCGCGCTGTTGTTGCTGCCCAGCACGACGACCTTCTTGCCCTCGTAGCCCGCGGGCCCCGGGTGCTGGCTGCTGTGGTGCTGCTCGCCCTCGAAGGCCTCGGCGCCGGGCAACTTCGGCACGTTGGCGAGGCCCGACACGCCGAGCGCGAACACGAGTTGCGTGGGCCGCAGCGTGACCTCTTTGCCAGCGCGGTCGACCAGCACTTCCCACTCGCCTTTGTCGGCATCGAAGGTGGCCTTCTTGGCAACGGTGCTGCCCCAGTAGTTGAGCTCCATCACCTTGGCGTACATCTCGAGCCAGTCACCGATCTTGTCTTTCGGCGCGAAGACGGGCCAGTCGTCCGGGAACGGCAGGTAAGGCAGGTGGTCGTACCAAACCGGGTCGTGCAGGCACAGGCTCTTATAGCGCTTGCGCCAGCTGTCGCCGGGCTTCTCGTTCTTCTCGACCACGATGGTCGGCACGCCCAGGCGCCGCAGCCGCGCCGCGAGCACGATGCCGCCCTGCCCGCCGCCGATGATCACCACATAAGGCTGCTCTTCGTACCCGAGCCGTGCCTGCTCGTCATCGCGGCGCTCGAGCCAGCTCTTGCGGCCGGCCTGCACGCCATGCTCTGCGCCCTTGATGCGGCGCGTGCCGGTGCGCTCCTCGAAGCCTTTCAACTCGACCATCGTGGTCAGCAGCGTCCAGGCCTTGCCGTCTTTGAGGCGAAGGTGGCCGCGGCCGCGCGCCACTTTCGTCTCGAACGTGAACCATGCGTCGGTGATGCCGTCGGCCTCGGTGGCTTCGCCATCGAGTGCGAAGTTTGAAGGCGCGGTGTCGGCCAACCGCGCCGTCAGCATCTCGCGGATCGCACCGGTACCTTCTTGCGTTCGGATGTTCCAGGTGAAGGCCACGAGGTCGCGCCAGTAGCTGTCGGCATGGAAGAGCGCGAGCGCGCCATCGATGTCACCGGCGCGCAGCACCGCATCGAAGTTGGCCAGCCAATGCCGCGCAGCCGCCGTTGGATTGATGTCGCTCATGAGGATCGTCTCCTTGGGATGGAATCGCCCTGAAGACGTTCGCCCCAAGCGACGGCGCTGTCAACGCCGGGTTTGCACTGAGCGGTGAGCAGCGTGCTGTGTAGCGACGAATATCGACATGTGCATTCGATGGTTCTCGCAGCGCGCCGCAACGCCTATGCTGTAAATAACGCTCGAACGAGCATCGGTTCTCGAGAACACACAAGAATGAACTTTCGCACCCTGCTGCTCACCGCCTCCGTGGCCGCCGCCACCTTGTTCGCCACCGCCGCGCATGCCGATCAGCTCGCCGACATCAAGAAAAAAGGCGAGATCGTCATCGGCGTGCTCGGCACCGACGAGCCCAACAGCTTCGTCGACCCGAAGACGCGCGAGCTGATCGGCTACGACGTCGACCTCGGCAAGGCGGTCGCGAAAAAAATCGGCGTGAAGCCGGTGTTCAAACAGATCGCGGTGGCCGCGCGCATCCCCGAGCTGCAACAAGGCCGTGTCGACCTGCTCGCCGCCTCGCTCACGCACAACAAAGAGCGCGAGGCGCAGGTCGATTTTTCGCTGACCACCTTCGTCACCGGCCAGAAGGTGCTGGTCAAGAAGGCGAGCGGCATCACCGATCTGCCGGCACTCGCCGGCAAGCGCGTGCTCACGGTCAAGGGCGGCACGCAGGAGCCGAACATCCGCAAGGCGGTGCCAAATGTCGAGGTCGTGACTTTTGAGACCACGCAACAGGCGTTTCTCGCGCTGCAGCAGGGCAAGGGCGCGGGCTATGTCAACGACGAGTCGACGCTGATCGACGACATGGCCAAGCTCGGCCTGCGCGCCAAGGACTACACGATCCTGCCGACCAACCTGAGCATCGAGCCGATCGCACTCGGCATCAAGAAGGGTGAGGCCGGCGTGAAGTCGGTGGTCGACGAGACGCTGCGCGAGCTCGAGAAATCGGGCGAGGCCGAGAAGATCTTCATCAAGTGGTACGGCCCGTCGACCCGGACGAAGTTCGACAAGCGGCCGTTCAAGATCGACTCCGACAAGATCGGCGGGTAGCGCCCGCTCATCTGCCGATGCACTGCCGGTGCACTGCCGGCGCGCTGCCGGCGCGCTGCCGGGCCCCGCCGCACACAATGCGACGGGGCTTTTTGCATTTCACGCCATGCCGTTCTTCGACTTCTCCTTGCTGCTCAGAGGTCAATACCACGACATGCTCGTGGCCGGGCTGATCCTCTCGCTCCAGCTCGCCGCGGCGACGCTGGTGCTCGCGCTGCCGCTCGCGCTGGTGGTGGCCTTGCTGCGCCTCGCGCCCGTGGCGGCGCTGCGTGCGATCGGCTTCGCGTTCGTCGAATCGATCCGCAATATTCCGCTATTGGCGCACATGCTGTTCTGGTACTTCGGTGCCCCCGAATTGCTGCCCGAGTCGGTGAAGGTGTGGCTCTACAAGAGCAACATCGAGGCCGTGAGCGCGGTCATCGCGTTGACGCTTTACACCGCTGCGTTCATGGCCGAAGACATTCGCAGCGGCATCCGCGCGATTCCCGTGGTGCAGTTCGAGGCGAGCCGCGCGCTCGGCTTCGGTTTTCTCGCGACGATGCGCCGCGTGATCCTGCCGCAGGCGCTGCGCATCACCGTGCCGCCGCTGATCTCGCAGACGCTGAATCTGTGGAAAAACACCAGCATCGCAACCGTGATCGGCGCCGCCGAGCTGATGTACCAGGCCGGCCAGGTCGAGAGCGCGACCTTCCGCAGCGTCGAGTCGTTCGCGTTCGCGACCGCGGCCTACCTGACCGTGTCGTTGGTCATCACCGGCTTGGCCGCGTGGTACCAGCAGCGTTACCCAGCGCGCGTTGCGTAGCGGTGGCACGACGAAGCCGCGACCATGATCGAGCTGATCCAGACCTACTGGCTGTACTTTCTGATCGGCCAGTACCCCAACGGCCCGCTCGGCGGATTGGCACTCACGCTGCTGCTCGCGTCGCTCGCGCTGCTGCTCGGGTTGCCGATCGGCGTGCTGCTCGGCATCGGCCGCGTCAGCCCGTATCGCTTGTTGCGGTGGCCGATCACCGCACTCGTCTTCCTGGTGCGCGGTACGCCGCTGCTGATGGTGGTCTTTTGGGCCTACTTCTTCCTGCCCACCCTCACCGGTCAAAAGACCGACCAGTTCACGACGATGCTGATCGCGCTCGTGGTGTTCGACGGCGTCTACCTCGCCGAGATCGTGCGCGCCGGGATTCAGGGTGTGCCCCGGGGGCAGGTCGAGGCGGCGCGTTCGCTGGGCTTGGGCTACTGGCGCACGACGCGATCGGTCGTGCTGCCGCAGGCGCTGCGCGCGATGCTGCCGTCACTCGTCAACCAGTTCGTCTCGACGATCAAGGAAACCTCGCTCGGCTACATCATCGGCCTGACCGAGGTGTCGTTCATCGCCACGCAGATCAACACGCTGGTGTTCACGAAGCCGGCCGAGGTCTACGGCCTCCTCGCGCTCACTTACTTCATCCTCTGCTTCGGGCTCTCGCGCTTCGCGCACCGGCTCGATCGCGGGAACCACCCGGCGCGCACCCGATGATCGAATTCAACAAAGTCAACAAGTGGTACGGCAAGTACCACGCGCTCGTCGACGTGACCGAGACGGTCGGCAAGGGCGAGGTCGTCGTCGTGTGCGGGCCTTCGGGCTCGGGCAAGTCGACGCTGTTGCGCACCATCAACCGGCTGGAGCCGATCCAGTCGGGCACGATCCGGGTCGATGGGCACGACATCCACGCCCGTGACACGAAGCTCAACGCGTTTCGCTCGCACATCGGTTTCGTGTTCCAGCAATTCAACCTGTTCCCGCACCTGACCGTGCTGCAGAACTGCACGCTCGCGCCGGTGCAGCTGCGCGGTCTCACGCAGGCGCAGGCCGACGAGCGCGCGCTCGCGCTGCTCGACCGTGTGGGCCTCACGGCCAAAGTGGCGGCGTGGCCCGCCGATCTCTCGGGCGGGCAGCAGCAGCGGGTTGCGATCGCGCGGGCGCTCGCGATGCAGCCGCCGCTGATGTTGTTCGACGAACCCACCAGCGCACTCGACCCCGAGATGGTCGGCGAGGTGCTGACGGTGATGCGCAGCCTCGCGAAAGACGGCATGACGATGGTCTGCGTGACGCACGAGATGGGCTTCGCGCGCGAGGTCGCCAACCGCGTGCTGTTCATGGACGAAGGCAAGGTTCTCGAACGCGCCACGCCCTACGAATTCTTCAACCACCCGCAGCATTTGCGCGCCCAGCAATTCATTGCCGACATCCGCTCGCCGTTCTCTGGGGCTTGAGCCCCGCGCGCAGTGCCTGCGCGAGCCTCACTCGTTCGTGAACAACCCGCGGTTCTTCATTCGCATGAGCCTGGAGCGCGTTCCGGTCATGTGAACACCGGGCGCGGCATCGGTGGCTGCAGCGGTCGCGGCTAGCGTAGATCCCGATTTCTCGCGCTCGGCAAAAGGCAGCGCCTCTGCCACCGCCGGGCGCTCGACATCCGGCCGCCGCGGCATCGAACTTTCGGGCACTTCGTCGCGAAGTACCGGCAGGCCGCGCGCGTCGTGTTCAGCCGGCTTGGCCGCGATCACCAAAGCCAGGTGCTTCGACGCGGTGGGCGTATCGCCCTTGCCCGCACGGTCGATCGAAGGTTCAGACGCGAGGCGAAGGTGCTCCCAGATCAGCCCCGTGCTGGCAAGCTGCCGCATCCGCTCGGCGCGGGCCGACGGGTTGACGATCGCGAGCAGCATTCGATGCAGCTCCGGCTGCGCCGCACTGTCGATTTCGAGCTCGAGGTGAAAGACGGCCATGGTCGAGTCGCGTCGTTCACATCGGCACTCAAGCGGCGAACGGAATCACCGCATCGGACGACGCCGACTCCGCTTCGCCGATCATCTGGAAGCCACGCACATTGGCCTCCATCGAGTCGGGCATGACGAACACCGGAATCGCCGGAAAGCGCCTGGCGAGCACGTCGCGGTAGTGCTCGGGGTGGCCGCCCACAAGCACCATCAGGTCGATGATTTCGTGTGCGTCGCGCAGGCCGTCGACCATTCGGTTGATCGAGTCTTCGACGACGCTGAGCACGATCGGGTCGTACTGCTTGAGTTCGTGCGCCACACCGGCGAGCTTGACTGGCTGGCCGCTGCGCAGCGCGTCGTTGATGCGCGGCATCACAGCCGGCCCGAGTGGCCTGCCGATCGAGGCGCTCAGCGACTCCTGAACCGACCGCACCACGCGGTGGCGGCCGGCATCGGAGGCGGCGCCACTGGCACGCGGGTTGATCGTGCCTTGTTGGATCAGCAGCCAGTCGAGCGTGTGCTCGCCGGGGTCGACCATCAGCACCGCAAGGTCGTCGAGCGCCTCGCCGTCCGGCAATGGCTTGAGCGCGCCGCCCGTCTTGGTGATGGTGGCGTTGAGTTCGCTCAGGTAATCGTCGAGCGCCGCATAGCCGCCCATCGGCTGCGCCTGCACGATCACCTTGACGACGTGGAGCTTCTTGCCGCCGCCCAGGTCGATGTCGCCCTGATAGCGCGAGCGCAGGTAGTCGCGCCGCTTGCTGTCGTTGTACTGGTTGACCGGCAGGCCGAGCACCAGCACGTCGAGCCGCGAGTCGCCGGCTTCAGCCATGTAGCGCAGGGCGCCTTTGGTGAGCGCCTCGTAGATGTTGCCGCGGTAGAACTCATCGGTCACGTCGCGCCCGAAGTTGCCTCCCGATTGCGCCAGGCCGACATCGCGGCCGACTTCGTAGTCGGCACCGTTCACCGGTATGTCGAAGGTGTCGCGCCGCCGCGTCCCCAGGCCGCGCACCGCGCTCGCGTCGGCCGGAATCGCCATCGACGGAAAATTCATGAACCGAATGCCGTCACCGGCGCGTACGCTGAACTTGACAAGGCCGAAGCCCACGTCGATCGCGCGGACCACGTGCGCGGGCGAGGCACTGGGACGAATTTTTGCAAGCGTGGTGTCGCGCGATTCACGTGACTTGTTGCTGGACATGCGGTGACTCCGGTGGGGTGAGGATGGCGTTGCCGCACAGATTCGGCCAAAGCGAACTGCCACCGATGGCGCGAGGCGGCAGTGCGGCGAACGTAGCCGCACCGTAGCAGAGCAATGTGAAACGGCCGCGCCCGGCATGGCAACAAAACGTGACCAACTGAGTGCAGACGTATCGGTCGGCGCAGCCAACCCGGCAGGCTTCATCAGAGCGAGGCTTCGAGCATCTCGCGGTAGTCGTCGGCGCTCGCGATGCGCGGGTTCGTCTTGTGGCAATGATCGGCCAGCGCACCGCTGACGATGCGCTCAAACAGCGCCCGCTTGACGCCCATCGCAGCCAGGCCAGAAGGCAAGCCGAGGCGCGCGTTCAAAGCGAGGATCGCCTCGGGAATATCGCTGCCGCTCGCCAGCCCCATCGCGCGCGCCATGCGGTCGAGCCGCTTGTCTTTGACCACGCTCTCGGCGCTCGCGTTGAAGCGCACCACGGCCGGCAGAAAGACCGCGTTGAGCGTGCCGTGGTGCAGCCGCGGGTATGCGCCGCCGAGGCTGTGCGAAAGCGAATGCACCGCGCCGAGGCCCTTCTGGAACGCCATCGCCCCTTCGATCGATGCGCTCATCATGTTGAGCCGCGCGTCGCGGTCGTGTCCGTCGCGGGTGGCACGCTCGATGTGGGCCCAGCCGCGCTCGAGGCCGTCGAGCGCGATGCCGTCGGCCGGCGGGTTGAAGGCTGCGGCCATGAAGGTTTCCATGCAGTGCGCGATCGCGTCCATGCCGGTCGCCGCCGTGAGGCCGGGCGGCAGGCCGAGCGTGAGTTCGGGGTCGCAGATGGCCGAGCGCGGCAGCAGGTGCCACGAATGAAAGCCGAGCTTGCGGTGGTCGTCGGTGATGACGATCGCGCCGCGTGCCACTTCGCTGCCGGTGCCCGAGGTGGTGGGCACCGCGATCAGCGGCGCTGCGCCTTCGGTGATCTTGCCGCTGCCGCCTTCGATCGTGGCGTACGTGACGAGCGGGCCGGGGTGCGTGGCAGCGATCGCCACGCCCTTGGCGCAGTCGAGCGACGAGCCGCCGCCGACCGCGATCAGGCCGTCGCATTGGTGCGCGTTGAACATCGCCGCGGCTTCGCGCACCGCGGCCTCGGTCGGGTTCGACGGCGTGCGGTCGTAGACGACGAAGCCGCTTGCGCCTTGCAAGGCTGCCGGCAGCGCGTCGAGCACCTTTTGCAGCACACCGGCGGCGCGCACGCCGGCGTCGGTGACGATCAACGGCTTTTTGATACCGATGCGCTCGCACTCGGCACCGAGCAGCGAGCGGGCGCCAAATTCGAGGTGGACCTGCGTGAGGTAGTAGATCAACGACATCGGGTCAACTCCTGTCAGTCTTTTTTCGCCAGTGGAGACAGGTTGCTCAACTGGCCGTCGAACACCTCGGCGCCTACATCGATCTGCAAGGTCACGCCGACCGGCCGCCGCAACTGGATCGGCGCGAAGAACAGTCTGGCCACCGCGAGCAGCGCCTCGCCGATGCGCTGCTGCGTGGCCGCGCTGCGGCCCCGGCCCATGCGCAGGTTCAGGCAGGCGAACGCGTCGTCGTGTTGGCCATCGGCGATCGCGTAGCGCGGCGCGGGGTAGGCGAACACGCGCGTGTTGCCGGGCAGGAAGACAGCCTCGCCGGCCTCACCGGCCTGCGCGAGCATCGCATCGGCGAGGCTGCGGCACAGCGCGTTCATGTCGGCTTGCGCGTCGAGGTTGCCGCTGTAGAGGATGACAAGATGCGGCATGGGATTTCCAGTGAAGCGATGGCTGCCACGGTAGCACCCGGTGCCGGCGGGCTGCGAAAAACGGCTTTGCGAACGCCCGCCCGTTGCCTGTTACCCCGCAGCGCGGAATTGCGACTTGGGGATGACGTTGCGCGAACGAACTGCGTATCCTCATTGCAATCACGGAAGCGCACGCCGCGGCCCGTTTATTTTTTGCCACCCCGAAACGAGACCATTTCACCGTATGCGCTACCGGATTGCACTTTGCGGCTTCAGCGAGTTCGAATACCGGGCGATTCACTTTTCGTTTCAGCACCCGACCGGTTTCCATGATTCCGAGTATGACGTCGTCGATTCGCTGCTAGACGCCGATTTCGCCGTGGTCGACGCCGACTCGACGCCCGCCGTCAGAGGCGTCATGCAGTCGGGCCGAATGGCGCAGTCGGTGTTTGTCGGCACCGCGGCACCCTACGGCGCCGCCTGGCACCTGCGGCGGCCGATCGACCCCACCCGCATCCTGCGCACGCTCGACGCGCTGACCGCCTACAAAAACCAGGGCGCGGCCACGACCCAGCCCGGCGCCCTGCACGACCTGCCGACCTTGCACGACATCGTCGCACTGCCGCAGGCGGCCATCGAGGCCGCCGCCGTGGTGCCGCCGGCAGCCAGCTCGCAACCGCCGCCGAGTGCCGCGAAAGCCGCCGCGCGCGCCAAGGCGCGTCGTGCCCGGCTCGCCAGCGACCGCTCCGACCCGGCTGCCGTCGAGCCCCTGCGCGATGCGCTCGTGCTCGACGCCGATGCGGTCGCCAACACCTTGCTGTGCGCGCTGCTCGAGCGCTTCGGATTCCAGGCGCACTCGGTGGCCACGATCTCGCAGGCCGAAGGCCAACTCGCCCAACGACCTTTCGCCGCCGTTTTCCTCGATGTGGCACTCGATGACGCCGGCTTCGCGCTGCTGCAGCAGATTCGCGCACTGCCGGCGCCGTGGCCGCATGCCGGGCCAGCGGTGTTGATGATCTCGTCACACGTCGACCCCGCCAGCCGCGTACGCGCGGAGCTCGCCGGTCTCGGCACCTTGCTGACCAAGCCGCTCGGGCGTGGTGACGTGGCGCGCGCGCTCGAAAGCGCTGGCGTGGTGTTGCCGGCCGACGCACGCCGGGCCTGACCGATGCGCAGCCCGGCCCGCCGCCGATAGCGCAACAGCGGCCCGTCCTACAGTGCGCAGCGGAAGGCGCGCGCACGCTACAGGCACCGGCAGCCCCGCGCTGCGCTCTTCGGGCCGCACCCATGCGAAGCCATTGCCACATCTACATCGCACGGCGTGTTGCCGCGGGCGCGCTGGCGTTCTCGACGGCCGGCGCCTTCGCCCAAGCCAGCACGCCGCCGGAGCCGCCGGTATCGGCCGCGTCTGCAATTCGGCCTACAGCGCCGAACGGGCCACGATTGCGCTCGGCAGCCGAAACCGGCAACCGCGCCGCTGCACCCGGTGACCTGCACCCCGAGCGGCCGGTTTCGCCGCAAATCAGCGTTCCATTCGGCAAGAAACCACTGCCGCCGACGAAGCGCGAAGAAGGCGTGATCGAGCGCGGAAAAGCTGGCTCGCGCGGCGGTGTCGACGACGCCGCCGCCCGCTGCGAGGCGCAGATCGACGACCAGGTGCGCGCCACCTGCCGTGCCGCGCTCGCGCGCGAAAGGTTGACGCGTCCATAGGCCAGCAAACGCGCGCCCGCATCGATGTCCGCGGCACGGTCGTGCAAGACATTCGAACCCAAGCGTCACCGGCGGCGCTGAAGCGAAATCAGTCGTCGGCTGCGATTCGATAATCGCCCGAATGATCGACTTCGACGCCTACTTTCGCCGCATCTCCTACACCGGCCCACGCACGCCGACGCTCGATGCGCTGAGCGCCATCTGCGCTCGGCACACGTCGGCCATACCGTTCGAAAACATCGACGCGCTGCTCGGCCGTGCACCCTCGCTCGCCCCGGCCGCGCTGCAAGCCAAGCTCATCGATCAGCGGCGCGGCGGCTACTGCTACGAGCAGAACGCGCTGCTTCGGCTCGTGCTGCTCCAGCTCGGCATGCAGGTCACGTCGCTCGCCGGTTGGGTCGTGTGGATGGCAGCACCCGATGCGCCGCCGCGCGCGCGCAGCCACATGCTGCTGAAAGTGACACTGCCGGCGACACCTGGCGACGCCTTCCTCGTCGATGTCGGCTTCGGCGGGCACATTTTGGGCAGGCCACTGCGCTTCGTGACGGGCTTGGTGCAGCACACGCCCGGTGGCACCGAGCGCATCACGGTCGACATCGATGTCGACGGTGGCGTGCACGGTGACGTCTTCAGCCTCGAAGCCGAGTTGCCGTCGGGCTGGACGCCGGTGTATCGCTTCACGCCCGAGGCCTGGCGCCCGGTCGACTACGAGCCTCTGAACTGGTTCACCGCGACCCACCCGGGCTCGATGCTTCACCACAACCTGCGACTCGAGCGCCTGACGCCGCAGCTGCGCGCCGGCCTGCTCAACGACAAACTGACGCTGCGGCCCGTGAACGGCCCGCCGCGCACCCACCGCATCGAGACGGCGACCGAACTCGCGCAGGTACTCGACGAAGTGTTCGGCGTGGCGCCACCGGTCTCGGCCGCCGACCTTTTCGAGCGCATCCCGAAGGGCCTCGCCGCCGCTTACTTGTCGACAACCATGTAGCGGAGCTGGAAGGTCACGATTCAACACAACGTCTGTGGAACCCCTCTTGCGCGGGGTTGCACGGCGCGGTGACACTCACTTCCAACGACTTGCATCACGCACCAAGACCCCGAATGAATTCCAGCCCCTCCGCCAAGCCGTTCTACAAGTCGCTCTACCTGCAGGTCATCACGGCCATCGTCGTCGGCGTGCTGCTCGGGCACTTCTACCCGAGCACCGGCGAGGCCATGAAACCGCTCGGTGACGGCTTCATCAAGCTGATCAAGATGATCATCGCGCCGATCATTTTCTGCACGGTGGTCGTCGGCATCGCCGGCATGGAAGACATGAAAAAGGTCGGCAAGACCGGCGGCTTGGCGCTGCTGTATTTCGAGATCGTCAGCAGCATCGCGCTGGTCGTCGGGCTGGTGGTGATCAACATCGTCAAGCCCGGTGTCGGCATGAACATCGACGTGGCCTCACTCGACACCAAAGGCATTGCGGCCTACACCAAGCCGGGCCAGATGGCCTCGACCACTGACTTCCTGCTCAACGTGATCCCGAGCACGGTGGTCGATGCGTTCGCGAAGGGCGAGATCCTGCAGGTGCTGCTGGTGGCCGTGATGTTCGGCTTTGCGCTGCACAAGTTCGGCGGGCGCGGGACGCTGGTGTTCGACTTCATCGAGAAGTTTTCGCACGTGCTTTTCGTCATCGTCGGCTACATCATGAAGGTCGCACCGATCGGTGCCTTCGGCGCGATGGCGTTCACGATCGGCAAATACGGCGTGGCCTCGCTGCTTTCGCTTGGCGCGTTGATGGCCACGTTCTACGCCACCTGCCTGATCTTCATCTTCGTCGTGCTCGGGTCGATCGCGCGGTTCAACGGTTTCTCGGTCTGGAAGTTCATCAAGTACATCAAGGAAGAGCTGTTGATCGTGCTCGGCACCTCGTCGAGCGAATCGGTGCTGCCGCGCATGATGGCCAAGATGGAGAACCTGGGCGCGAAGAAATCGGTCGTCGGTTTGGTGATTCCGACCGGCTATTCGTTCAACCTCGACGGCACCTCGATCTACCTGACGATGGCCGCCGTGTTCATCGCGCAGGCCACCAACACGCCGATGACG
>ENA-OFCI01000325-OFCI01000325.1-metagenomes-genome-assembly--contig:-NODE-325-length-30801-cov-3.874943_pt1 | contig 30801 bp, 32 predicted proteins | sample MGYA00153391_OFCI01 | MGnify analysis MGYA00153391
TGGCCGAACGCGCGGATCGCGAATATCAAAGCCAGGTCGCGATCAAGCTGATCCGTGGTTTTTCAAGCGCCGACGCACTCGAGCGCCTGCGCCGCGAACGCCTCGTTCAGCTCGATCACGTCCACGTCCTGCAACCGCAGGCCGGTGCGGGCCATCAACTTCTGCACGGCGGGCGCCGGGCCGATGCCCATGATGCGCGGCTCCACCCCCGCGGTCGCCATGGCGACGATGCGGGCGCGGGGGTGCAGGCCATGGCGCCGGGCCGCGTCCTCGGTGGCGATCAGCAGCATGGCGGCGCCGTCGTTCACGCCGGATGCGTTGCCGGCCGTCACCGTGCCCGGCGTGCGGAACGGGGTTCTCAGCTTCGCCAGCGCCTCCATCGTCGTCTCCCGCGGGTGCTCGTCGCGGTCCACGACGGTGTCGCCCTTGCGGCCTTTCACCGTCACCGGCGCGATCTCCCGGTCGAAGAACCCGGCGGCCTGCGCGGCGGCGGCCTTCTGCTGGGAGCGCAGCGCGAAGGCGTCCTGGTCGTGCCGGGTGATTTGGAACTGCTCGGCCACGTTCTCCCCGGTTTCGGGCATGGAGTCCGTGCCGTGCAGCGTCCGCATCAGGCCGTTGACGAAGCGCCAGCCGATGGTGGTGTCATACACCTCCGCCTGCCGGGCGAAGGCCTCGGTGGCTTTCGGCATCACGAAGGGCGCGCGGGTCATGCTCTCGACGCCGCCGGCCAGCATCAGGTGCGCCTCCCCGGCGCGTATGGCGCGGGCGGCGGTGCCGACGGCGTCCAGGCCGCTGCCGCACAGGCGGTTGAGCGTCGCGCCCGGCACGCTGACCGGCAGGCCCGCCAGCAGGGTCGCCATGCGGGCGACGTTGCGGTTGTCCTCCCCGGCCTGGTTGGCGCATCCCATGTAGCAGTCGTCGAGCTGCTCCCAGTCCACGCCCGCGTTGCGCTCCCGCAGCACGCGGATGGGGTGGGCGGCCAGGTCGTCGGTCCGCACGTCCTTGAGCGCCCCGGCATACCGCCCGATGGGCGTGCGGGCGTAGTCGCAGATGAAGGCTTCGGGCATTCGGTGGGTCCCCCAGGTCGCGGGACGCTAGGGCGTCGGCTGGACGAAGTGAAGCCGCCCCGGCATCGTGCGCGGCATGACCGATCCCGACTGGACCCGCGTCGCCGCCCACCTGGCCACGCACGGCATGAGGTGGGACCCCGACCCGCCCCCGCGCCGCTTCCCCGGCGGCCTCGCCAACATCAACACCCTCGTCGGCAAGGCTCGCGACGAGGGTGTCGCGATCGTCTGGGTGCAGCACTCGGACGAGGGACTGGAAAACGGAAGCGACGACTGGCAGTACGTGCCGGAGTTGGTGCGCCGGGATTCTGAACCGGTGGTTCACAAGACCTTCGGAGATTCCTTTGAAGGGACCGATCTCGAGCTGGTGCTGGCCGACATCGGGGTCGGCCGCCTGGTCGTGACCGGTGCGGAGACGGATGCCTGCATCCGGTCCACGATCCACGGTGCGTTCACGCGCGGCTACGACGTCACCCTCGTTGGTGACGCCCACACCACCAACGACCAGAGTGAGTGGGGTGCGCCACCGCCGGAGCAGGTGATCGCCCACACTAACCTCTATTGGCAATTCCAGGGCGCTCCGGGTCGCACTGCCGCCGTGACAGAGACCGTCGGAGTGTCATTCGCCGGGTGAGATCGGCCGCACTACAGTTCGACGAGGATTCCTGCTTCGGCCCCGGTGGCGTCCGTGGCCAGCACCACGATCATCGGCCCGTAGGGCGGCAGCCATTCACTGTGCGGCTCGTTCGCCTCCGATGCCGGGAGCCGGATGCGTGCGCTGAAATCGTCTCCCGCCCTCGAAACATCCGCTTCGGTGCCGTTCACGTACACCCGCACGGCCAGGCTCCCCGCGGGAGAAGTCGCCAAGCCAGAGACCGTGATCACCCGTGAGCCATCGGGTTCGTCGATGACGCGCACCGGCTCGGTCCGCAGTTCGATCGCAGCGGGGGATGTGGCGTCCCTTGGACCGGTGTCGGCCGCATCGTCAAGCGCGGGGGTACGCGGCGGCGGAACCCGCAATCGGGTTGCCGTCTCGTACGCACCGGCGAACTGGAGCAGGCGCGAATCGTCGTACGCCGCGCCGAGGAAGCTCAGCCCGACGGGCATCCGAGTGTCCTCCATCAGGCCCATCGGCACGGTGACGCTGGGGATTCCGAGATGGCGGGGAACGAGATTACCGTTGGCGACCCAGGTGCCATTTCGCCACGCCTCCTCCGCCGACTGCGGTGAGGTGTCCGAGTCGGAGCGCCCGATGTCCGCGACGGCGGGGAAGACCACCGCGTCGAGGCCCAGTTCGGCCAGCCAGTTTTCGAAATCGACTCGGCGGGTCTCTTCGAGGCCGAGCAGCCCTTCGCGAAGTGACGGAATGTCCGCGAGCGTCGAGATCCCGACCTCTCGGGCTCGCGTGACGTAGTCCGCCAGGTCGAAATCGAGCTCTCCATACCGGTCGGGCAGCGCACCGGAGGGGTGCGGGAAGATGCGGGCGCTGTCGACGTCAGCGAGCGCGTGCAGCGCCGGGTCGTTGTTGTTCGCGAGGAAATCGTGCCAGGCGAGCATCGACAGCTCCCACAACTCCCGGTCGGCGAATTCTGCCGGAACGATGCCGCGGTCCACCATCGACAGTGCTCCCGGCCGGTCCCGTTCGTAGTTGGAGACCACCGGAAAGTCGACTTCGACCACCTCGGCGCCGAGCGATTCGAGGGCACGACGCGCCTCTTTCCAGAGGGCGATGACCGAGGCACGCGTCGCGATGGGGGATGGCGCGCCGTCATCCGCATTGATGTACATGCGCGGCACGCCGAGTCGCCGACCGCGCAGCGAGGAATCCTGTCGGAGTGCGTGATAACTCGGTGGCCGCACCTCGGAGGCGGGCGGTATCGATACCCATGGCTGCTCGCGCCAGAAGTCGCCACGGCTGTGGGGATCGTCAACGACGACCACATCGAGCACTCGAAGCAGGTCACCGACCGACCGCGTGTGAGGCACAACCACGTCCATAGTGGGCACCAGTGGCCAGTTACCGCGCACGGAGATCACGCCTCGCGACGGGGTGTACGCCACCAGGGCATTGTTCGAAGCGGGAGCGCGACCCGATGACCAGGTCTCCTCGCCGAGCCCGAATGTGGCAAAGCTCGCTGCGGTGGCCGTGCCCGATCCGTTGGAGGAGCCCGAGGCGAAGGCGGCGGTGAGGTAGTCCGCGTTGTAGGGGCTTTCCGCTCGTCCATACAGGCCGCGCTGCATGCCGCCGTTGGCCATCGGCGGCATGTTGGTGAGTCCGATCAGCACGGCGCCGGCCGCGCGAAGGCGACCGATCGTGAATGCGTCATCCGTGGCGATGAGGTGCTCGAAAGCGGGGGAGCCAGCCGCGACGGTCATCCCGCTCACCCGGTAGCTGTCTTTTGCGGTGTAGGGGATCCCGTCGAGTAACCCAAGGCCCTGTCCGCTGGCCCGGCGAGCATCCGATGCCGCAGCATCCGCGAAGACCTTCGGGTTCAGCACCGGAATCGCATTCAAGCGGATGCCGCGCCGATCGTAGAACGCGATGCGATTGAGGTACCGGGCGACGAGGCCGACACTCGTCACCGTGCCAGAGTCCAAGGCCATCGCGAGTTCGTCGATGCTCGCGTCGACGACGGTGAATTTCTCGGGGGAGGGGGTCATCCGGTGGCTCCGAAACCGGCGTTCGGGCTGCGGGGCTGTTGTTGTGTGATGCAGTGGATTCCTCCTCCACGGGCAAGGATCTCGCGCGCATCGACAGTCACGACCCGTCGATGCGGATAGGCCTGCTCCAGGATGTCCCGTGCGGCGGCATCCGCTCGCTCTTCGCCATACCCGCAGGCCACGACCCCGCCGTTAACGACGAGGTGGTTGACATAGTTCCAGTCCACAAAACCCGCGTCATCCCTCAGGGTGGCCGGAGCCGGCAGATCGATGATGTTCCATTCGCGCCCGGCCGCATCCGTGGTGTGCTCGAGAAATGCTCGCAGCTCGCGAGATACGGTGTAGTCGGGATGCCCGGGATCGTCCTGGCGGTGGAGGAGCAGAGTGCCGGGCGAGGGTATCGCGGCGACCATGTCGACGTGCCCGCGGGTTCCGAGCGCCTCATAGTCGCGAGTCAACCCGCGGGGAAGCCAGATGACGTGGGTCGCGCCGATTGTGCGCTCGAGCTCCCGCTCGATTCGCAGCCGGTCCGCGTAGGGATTGCGAGCCGGATCGAGTTGCACGGTTTCGGTCACCAGCACCGTTCCTTCGCCATCCACATGGATCGCGCCGCCCTCGTTCACCAGCAACGAAGACACCAGCTCGGCCCCGGCTTCCGCTGCGACAAAACGCGCGATTTCCCGATCCTTACCCCAGCTCGCCCCGGCCATCCCTCCCCAGGCGTTGAAGACCCAGTCGACCGCACCCAACTTTCCGGTGTGGTCGAAAACAAAGGTGGGGCCGAAGTCCCGCATCCAGAAATCGTCGAGCGGAGCTTCGCGAACGGTGATGTCAGAGGAGAGCATCTGCCTCGCTCGATCCGCTTCGAGGGGGTCGACCACCATCGTCACCGGCTCGAACTCTGCCACGGCGTTGGCGACATTCGTCCACGCGGCGTAGCCAGCCTCAGCCTCGGCGGCGCTCGAGCCGAGCACCTGCCCTTGGCGTGGAAACGCCATCCAGATGCGATCGTGGGGTGCCGTCTCGGCCGGCATCCGCCAGCTCATGCCTGTTCCAACGGCGCGAGTGTGGTCATCGGGAATCCGCTCGTCTAGGGTGGGAGAGACCCTATTGGTACATGCACCAATAGGAAGATGGTGCCAGTCAATCTCACGGGAATTGCGATGTCAATAGTCGGCTCACGGTCTCGCCGAATGGATCCTGCCGAACGCCGGCACGAGATCGTCACGGCCGCGAGCCGGGTCGCCATAGGGGAGGGGCTGGAGCGCGTCACTGCGAAGCGGGTCGCCGAGGAGCTCGGGGTAGTGCCCGGGTTGATCAACCACTATTTCGGTTCTGTGGATGACCTGGTCGCGGCGGCCTTCGGCCACGCGGCGGGCGCGGAGCGTGCCGTTGTGTATGGCACGGTCTCAGCGGGAGCTGGACCGCTTGATGAGCTCAAGCGCCTGCTGGCCGCATTCCTGCAGCCCGATCGGGACCCCGTGAGCCTGTTGTGGCTCGACGCGTGGCAGGCGTCACGCCGGCGCCCAGCGCTGCTAACGGAAGTGGTGCGGCAGATGGAGGCGGATACCGCGCAGCTTTCGATGTTGATCACGCGAGGTATCGAATCGGGTCATTTCGTCACCGTCGATGCGGCCTCGACGGCCCTCCGGATCATGGCGCTCATTGACGGCCTGAGCATCCAAGCGGCCACGCGGGCGCAGATCGACTACAGCACGGTTGTCGACCTGGTCGCGGGCACGATCCAATCGGAGCTCGGGCTTGCGCCGGGGGAGCTCACCGGCTGACAGTCTTTCGCCGAGGTCCGATTCGTGTCAGTGAACCGGTGTTTCACAGGGCCTTCCCTCGGGGGTGCGGGTGCAACGACCTTCCGCAGTCAGGCCCTCGACTTCGCGGGGGAGCGCGGCTTCGTCAGGGTCAGATGGACGATTGGCGCAACGCTACAGTTGCGTCTCGGTTCGATTACTGCAACTCTAGAGTTGCAGTAATCGACTGAAAGGAAAAGAATATGACCATGACTGAAAACGAGCCCTCCATCGTCGACAGCGATGACTTCACAGTGCGGCGCACCATCATGATCGCGGCTTCGATCGAGAAAGTTTGGGCCACAATTACGGAGGCCACCCACATTGCGCGATGGTTTGGGCAGTCCGCAGTGCTCGACACGGTCGCCGTAGGTGCCGTCGGCACCTTCTCCTTCGATGGCTACGGCACTTTCCCAATGCGAATCGAAGAGTGCGACCCGCCCCGGACGATCGCCTACCGCTGGGGTGACGGTGACCCGCACGCGGTCGATCCGTTCGAACCGGATCGCTCGACCGTTTTCCGCTTTGTGCTCGACGTCGTCGACGGAGGGACCCAGCTCACGGTTGTCGAATCAGGCTTTGGTGGCCTGTCTGATCCGGCCGCGAGCATGGAGAGCCACCGCGGAGGCTGGGACGCGGAGCTGGATGAGCTGGTCGCCTACCTGGATGGGGGATCGTGACCACAAACACCCTTGTTCCGGTGCTCGCCGCTCTCGGCGATGAGACACGGTGGAGCATCCTGGTGGCACTCGGCGAGAGTGACGCGTCCGCGTCGGCCCTCGCCGGGATGCTCCCGATCACGCGCCAGGCGATTGCCAAGCATCTCGCCGTGCTGCAGGCGGTCGGGCTGGTGGCATCCGCGCGCAGGGGTCGTGAATTGCGCTACCGCGTGCTGGGCTCACAACTCAGCGAGACCGCTCGGAAGCTGGAGCAGATCGGCGCCGATTGGGACCGCCGACTGGTCGCGATCAAGCGGATCGCGGAGGAGCTATAGCGAAGTCAGGGGCGATTCCATCGACTCGGAATGCAAGAGTTTCTCGCCGGGCCGGCAGAATCTTATGTTCCCATCGCGTCCGGAAAAGGCCTGCAGTTACGACGAGAGGCGAAGACCTGGCTGGCGGCGGGGCCAGAGTGTTCAAGACTGGAGCGATGATGCAAGCTGTCGAACTAAACTCCGAACGCTGCCTCGTCTTCGCTGGCCCCGCAGAGCATCCCCTCTGCCTCACGACACTCTACGAAATGCTCGCGACCTTCTGGCACTTAACCACTACTTGACATAATGTGCATTATCAGCGAATGGCAGCACGAGCGAACCAGCCTGATGCACCGGCCCGATCAGGGATACTTAGACCATGTCATCGTTCTTCTCGCTGGTTCTCTACGCCGGTATCGCGATCCTCGTCCTCATGGCCGCACTCGTCGCCGTCGTCGCGGTTATCGGCATCGTCGTTTCGTTCTCGCCGACACTGATCCCGGGGTTACTGCAAAGCTGACGCGATTCAGACTCCGCCCGTTTCTTGACATAACGGTAAAAAGCTACTGTTGCTCGCCGGGGCCCAGAAATCGTTCGATGGCCTCGACCACGAGTTGGTGATCGGCAAGCTGGGCAAGGCCCGAGACCGTCACTGTGCCAATGAGCCCGGAGTCACGGATGTTGATCGGAAACGATCCGCCGTGGGCGGCGTAAAGGAAGGTGTCGTTCCACTCGCGGGCCTCGAATGGCGTGCCGGTGGCGCGATGGCGCAGCCCCACGAGAAACGAACTGTTGCCGAACCGACGAACAGTGCGCACCTTGCGCTCGATCCACTGGTCGTTGTCCGCTGCGGTGCCGGCCAGTGCGGCGTGAAAGAGCAGCTGGTCACCCCGGCGGATGTCGATGGTGATGGTGTGAGCGCGCTCGGTGCCGAGCTCCACCAGAAGGCATCCGAGTTCCCAGGCATCGGCGTTGCTGAACCGCGTGAATACGAGGCGCTCTTCCTGGGCTTCGATCTCGGCGATGAGGCCGGCGGTGTCTTCGGTCATGGTGAGCCTTTCAGTGGGAGGGCAGCTGGTCGCGGATGAGGTCGATCAGCTCCGGAGGACGAAACGGTTCGGTTGTGCTGGCGAGCTCGTCGATCGTCCACCAGCGCGTCTCGAGCACGTCGAACTGCTCCTCCGCCGTCCAATTCTCTCGCGACGGTTCGAAAGCTGTCGTGCGCAATACGTAGTACTCGGCGTGACCCGTGTCGTGATCTCCCCCGGCATAATCCGGTATGAAATCCTGGCCCCACACCGGCTCACCGAGATCGGGGATGTCGAGGCCGGTCTCTTCGAACAGCTCGCGCCGCGCCCCTTCTGCATGGGTCTCCCCCGTCTCCACTCCGCCACCGGGCGTGATCCAGCGCGTCTGCTCTGCGGGGACCGATCCGACGGTGAGGTACAACAAAATACGATCCCGTTCATCGAAGAGCAGGATCCGAGAAGTGAGTCGATGTCGATTCAGCACTCAGTGCCCCGGATTCACTGTAGAGGGCAGGTAGCGTGACCACCAGTCCAAAACCGCTTCGAAACGCTGCAGCCGGTGCCTGGGTCGACCACTCCGACTCAGTTCGTGGTTCTCCCCCGGGAAGATGAGCAGCTCGGCTTCGACCCCGTTCCGCTTTAGCGCGGCGTAGTAGCGCTCGCCCTGGCCGAGCGGGCACCGCAGGTCATCTTCCGAATGGATGACCAGGGTCGGTGTCGTCACCTGGCCCACCACCGCCTGCGGGCTCTGCTCACGCATCCGGTGCGGATCCGTGCCGGTGTATTCGTCGCTGAAGAATGAGCCGATGTCGGAGGTGCCGACGAATGCCTCGGGGTCGAGGTAGCCGCGCTCGACGATCGCCCCGGCGAAACGGTGATCGTGAGCGATGATCCACGCCGTCAGGTAGCCGCCGTACGACCCACCCATCACGCCCACCCGCGCGCCGTCGAGCATCGGATGTCGCGCGAGGGCGCCCTCGAGGAAGTCCATCACGTCCGTGAAGTCGACAGTGCCCATCCGGTGGCGGATGGCACGTCCGTGGGCCTCCCCATAGCCGGCCGAACCGCGTGGGTTGCACATCACCACGGCGTAGCCCGCGTCGACGTAGACCTGCGCTTCGTCGAAGAACGAGACCTCCCACTGGGTGAACGGACCGCCATGGATCACGAGCAGTACCGGATGCGGTTCCTCCTGGTCTACGGGCGTGAGCACCCAGCCGTGCACCTCTCCACCGTCGCGGGCGGTTATGGACAACTCCTCAAGTGGGGTCACTCCGGTACCGCGAAGGGCCGCGGAAAAATCGGTGAGCGGGTGGAGCCCCTGCGGGGTGATGAGGCCGAGTTCGCCCATCGAAGCGGGAGCGGTGTAGCCGACGACGATCGCGCCGCCGAGCGAATCCGTGCTGTGCACCACAACCTCGTCGGCGACAACGACTGCGACAGTCCCCTCACGGGTAATTTGCCATAGCTGTGCCCTGCCGCGCGTGAGCGCGTGCACGAGGGCTCCGTCGGTGGTGACGGTGAGTTCGCCGTCGAGATCGACCATGCTCGGGTCAGTAAGCAACCGGACCGCTTCCCCCGGTGCATCCCGCAGCCAGAGCTGGTTGCCGCGGCCGACGAAGTCGACGCCATGCTCCCCCAGGTCTCCCCCAACGAACCATAAATCGCCGCCCGGACCGTATCCAATACGGGAGATGCTGTACCGACGGTGTTGGCCGGTGACCTGCACGGCCTCCGGCCGCGAGTCTCCAGCGCCCGACAGGTCGATTTCGAACACGTTATTAGCAAGGTCGAGATCCCGGTCCGGATGCCGGGCCGAGACCACCGCGAGGGTCGAGCCATCCGGCGAGAAGGCGAGGTCGCCGTGATCGAAGTCCCCCTCGGTGAGTCGTCGCGGCTCGGGAATGGACACGACCGGCTCTGGCATCGGATCCTGCGCCGAGGGCGCCGCGGCGTAAGGGGGTTCGTCGTCGATGTGCGGCACGTCAACGAGGAACACGTGCCGACGCCGATCGATGGTGTAGCCGAATCCGTTGGAGCGGTATTTGAGAGTGCTGATGCGGCGCGGCGGCTCGGCGCCCTGGCCGAGATTTGCGACGGTGCCGTAGCGACCCTCATCGGCGACAGCGGCAGTGAAGGCGATCCGGTGGGAGTCCGGAGACCATCGCCAGGCAGTGATGCCGAGCTTCTGGTCGGTCACCTGCAGTGCTTCTCCGCCGTTGGCGGCCATGATGTGGAGTTGTCCTGGCCCGTCCCCTAGTGATCGAACAAAGGCGAGCAGAGCGCCATCCGGCGAGAACCGCGGACTCGAATCGCTCACGCCCCGGGTGATCCGGTGAGCGCCGGAGCCGTCGAGATTCACGCTCCACAGCTGGCCGACGACACGGTCCGCGTCAAGATCCGGCCGGGAAACCGCGGTAACGGCACGCGTGCCATCCGGATGGATCGTGGGGCGGGACACACTGGAGAGCAGGGGCAGATCGGTGGCTTTCATTGCCTCCCATGCTATCCACCGCCACCTTCAGCGCGACCCTCAGCGCGACCGGATCGGTCAGGCGGTGCCGAACTCGCTCACGTCGCCCACCAGGCGTGTGTGGTCCTCAGGGATGCCCTCGACCGCCGCGGCGACGATCTCCGCCGCGAATTCGCTCACGTTATAGAGGCGTCCGGCGGAGTCCTTGCGGGCGCTGATCGCCCCGGGATTGGCCCGCTCGAGCAGGGTAGCCGTGATGGTTCCCTCGATCATGTCACCGGAGACGACCACGAAGCCGATGCCCGCAGCATCCAGGATCGGGATCATCTCGAGGAGGGCGTCCTCGCCCGCGCGCTTACTGAGCGCGACCGGTAGGTATTCAGGCATTGTCGGGGTGGAGTGGATGAAGTGCGCCTGGTGGCTGGTCACGAAGACCACCCGTGAGCCAGGCGCGAGCAACGGAATCGCCGTGTTGAGCAGGGTGACCTGGGCATCGCGGTTCAGCTGCATCGCGTAGTCCTCGGCCATGCCGGACTCCATGCCTCCGGAGGCATTCATCACGAGGATGTCGAGGCCGCCCCACTCGCTCTCGATCGTGTCGAACATGGCGGCCACCGAAACCGGGTCGGTGAGATCCGCGCCGATGGCGATGGCAGATCCACCGGCCGCGACGATCTTGTCGACGAGTTTGGTGGCGCGCGCTTCCTTGTTGCGAAAGTTGATCACAACGCTTGCACCGGCCTCGGCGAGGGAGGCCGCCGTTTCTGCACCGATGCCGCGGGAGGAGCCGGTGACAAGGGCTCGGAGCCCATCGAGCGATCCGGCGGCGAGGGGATTTGTCACGGGGAGACTCCTGGATTCCATGGGCGGTCGTGGCGCGTCGCCACGGGTCACGAGAATAGCAAGATCAGGCAGTTTCGCGGGGGCTGGTGCTAGTTTCAAGGAATAAGACTCGCAAGGGGTGCAGCTGGATGATCGTTGATTTCCTCACGATGTATGCCTGGATTTTCTGGGTGGCACTGCTCCTGATCTTCGTGATCGTCGAGGTGATCACCGTCGACTTCACCTTTCTGATGCTCGCCGGCGGCTGCATCGGCGGTCTCATCGCAGGCCTCCTCGGGGCGCCGTTCTGGGCGCAGATTTTGATCGCCGGTGTGCTCGCTCTCCTGTTGCTATTCGTTGTGCGGCCCGCGATAAAACGCTCGCTCGGGCGCGGAGCCGACCAGACCCCCACCAACGTCGCGGCCCTGCTCGGCAGCGGCGGCACGGTAACGACTCCCTTCGTCGACGGCCAGGGCCACGTAAAGCTCGCAAATGGCGAGACCTGGACTGCCCGCCTTTCACAGGCCACCACTGATCGACCGGTCGATACCGGTGAACGCGTCGTCGTTACGGCGATCGAAGGGGCGACCGCGATAGTGGTCCCCGCAGAAGGGACAGCACTGTGACCACCGACCTGTTCGGCCAGATCATCCTGGTGATTGTGATTATCATCATCGCAATTTTTGTCTTGACCATCCTGTTCCGGGCGGTGAAGATCATCCCGCAGGCACGAGCCGGCGTCGTTGAGCGTCTCGGCAAGTACCACAAGACCCTCCAGCCCGGCCTCAATATTCTGGTTCCCTTCATCGACCGGGTGCGGCCGCTCATTGACATGCGCGAGCAGGTCGTCTCCTTCCCGCCCCAGCCGGTGATTACCGAAGACAATCTTGTTGTTTCGATCGACACGGTCGTCTACTTCCAGGTCACGGATGCCCGTGCCGCCACCTATGAGATTGCCAACTATCTCGGCGCCGTCGAACTGCTGACGACCACCACCCTGCGTAACGTCGTCGGAAGCCTGAACCTCGAGGAAGCACTCACCAGCCGCGACAACATCAACGGCCAGCTGCGCATCGTGCTCGACGAAGCGACCGGTAAGTGGGGCGTGCGTGTCGGACGTGTCGAGCTCAAGGCGATCGATCCGCCGGTCTCTATCCAGGACTCGATGGAGAAGCAGATGCGTGCCGAGCGGGACCGTCGTGCGCAGATCCTCACTGCAGAGGGCACCAAGCAGGCCGCCATCCTGCAGGCAGAGGGATCTCGGCAGGCCGCGATCCTCGAGGCCGAGGGTGGCGCGAAGGCCGCCGTGCTTCGGGCCGAGGGCGAAGCGCAGGCGATCACCACGGTCTTCCAAGCCATCCATGCCGGTGACCCGGACAGCAAGCTGCTGGCCTACCAGTATCTGCAGATGCTACCCAAGATCGCCGAGGGCGACTCGAACAAGCTCTGGATCATCCCATCGGAGCTCACCGAAGCGATCAAGAGCATCACGGCTGGCTTCGGTGCGAGCCTCGGTGGAAACACTCCAAGTCACGCTGCCGCGACCCCTCCGGCCACTCCCCCGGCGCCGCCGGCAGTGCCGAGCACTCCCCCAACTTTGCCAGCACCTATCCCGCCCGCCGTCTAGGCCACTGGCTGACAGGGGAACCGGTCGGCTGGCGCGGTCGGTTTCTGCAACAAGGCACTCTGCGTCTATGTGTGTGTATATGTACGGGTCATCGCGATGTGCAGCCGCACGGCCATTCAACCCGGTGCGCGTGATATCACGACGGAGGCGAGGCGAAAGATAGCGTGGCTGAACCAAGCACGATCGGTACCGGCGACGGGTTCTTTTTTGGCCCGCTGCCCCGCGTCCTTGCACACCGAGGCCTGGCAACGGATGCGCCGGAAAACACTCTTCTCGCTTTTCTCTCTGCCCTTGCGATCGGCGTCACCCACCTCGAGACCGACGTGCATGCGTCGGCCGACGGGGTGGCGGTCCTCAGCCATGATTCCGATCTGGCGCGCACAGCCGGAATGGCCGTGCGCATTGATGAGCTCAATTTCGCGGAGCTCAGTGGGGTCGACCTGGGGCACGCTCAGACCTTCCCCAGCCTCGAGGAGGCGCTCAACGCCTTCCCGGAGGCGCGATTTAATCTTGACCTCAAGTCGGATGCGGCGGTTGTGCCTGCCGTCGCGGCTATTCTCCGAGCTCACGCGGTGCATCGAGTGCTCGTGACCTCCTTCGATAATAGGCGCCGGCTGCGGGCGGTACAGGCGTTGCCGGGAGTCGCTACCTCGGCATCAGCTGCGCCCTTCGCCGGCGCCTTATTGGCTGTGAAGCTTGGCCTGGTGCCGCTCGCCCGTCGCGTGCTGCGTGACGTGCAGGCCGTGCAGGTACCCGAGCGATTGCGAGGAGTGCGCGTGATCTCCCCACGAACAGTTCGTCTCCTCAAGGCGGCCGGCGTTGAGGTGCATGTCTGGACGATCAACGAGCCGGCGGACATGAGACGGCTACTCGATCTGGGAGTCGACGGGCTGGTGACAGACCGGGCGGACCTCGCTCTTGAGGTGGTGAGAGAGGCTCACTCCCGTGAAGAGTAGCCTGTGAGTTTGCTGGAATCGCCGCGTGATGGAAAGGTTATGTCCAGCTTGTGGGTTTATAACTGGTGATTGCATCGCGAGAGAGGACCACATAATGGCGGATCGCAGTTTGCGCGGAATGAGACTCGGATCCCAGAGTCTTCAGAGTGAAGAAGGCGTGACCTTCTCCCCGCGGAAAAAAAGTACATATCAGGCCGTAGACGGCTCCACGTTCGAGGTCACCTTCTCCTCTGACGCGGAGATTCCCACGGTGTGGGAATCCCCGAAGAGCGGCCTGGAGGGCCGACTTCTCGGTGAAGACGGAGTGCAGGTCGAGCCGGAACCGTCGGATGCCAAAATCCCGCGCACCCACTGGGACATGCTGCTCGAACGTCGCACCCGTGCCGAACTAGAGGAACTGCTCCAGGAGCGGCTCGACTTCCTTCGGGCACGCAAAGGACAGCACAAGGTCGGCGCGTAGTCGTCCATCCGGAGACCTAGCCGATTGCCATCGTGATGGTAATCGGCTATTTTTCTGCCCGGAATGCGCGCGCCGGAGGGTTAGAGGAGCGGCGGCCCGAGATTCCCCACAGCGTCACCCGCAGCAGGGCTTCGACGACGATGCCCGGGTGCATCTTCGAGTGACCGGCGGTGCGTTCGATGAAGACGATCGGATGCTCGACGACGCGCTTTCCCGCCCGCTCGAGACGCCATGCCAATTCCACTTGAAAGCAATAGCCCTGCGAGGATACGGCGGACAGGTCAAGCGTGCGCAGCGCTTGCGTGCGGTAGACCCGGAATCCCGCGGTGATGTCGTGGATACCAGAGCGGAGCATTGCCCGCGAGTAGGTGTTGCCGGCGCGAGAGATTGCCTGGCGGATCAACGGCCAATTGCGCACCGATCCGCCCCGCACCCAGCGGGACCCGATGACGAGGTCCGCTCCCGCTGCCGCAAGACTGAGCATCGCCGGAAGGTCCGCCGGGTCGTGGGAGCCGTCGGCGTCTATCTCCACGACGTAGCGGTAGCCCCGCTCGATGGCGTGGGCGAAGCCGGCCAGGTAGGCCCGCCCGAGGCCGTCCTTCGCCGGGCGATGCAGCACCGTGAGCCCCGGGTCGGTCGCGGCGAGACGATCTGCAAGCCGCCCCGTGCCATCCGGGCTCGAATCATCGATGATGATCACGTCGGCCTGCGGCATCGACTGCCGGATGCGGCCGAGAACCGTCTCGAGGCTCTCGATCTCGTTGTAGGTCGGCAGGATGATGAGGGTCTCAGCCACGGCGACCCCTGCCGCGGGAAGAAGCGGACCGCGCGCGACGCGGCGCCAACAATATGCCGACGGCCAGGCTGGCCAGTCCAAAGCCCGCGACGATCCATTCGATCGGGCGACCGGCGAACATCGCCGGGGTGAGTGTCGTGCTCAACGGAATGGTCTCGATCATCGCACCGCGGGTGAAGGTGGGCAGCTTCGCGATCACCCGGCCGTCGGGAGCGAACATGGCGCTCACTCCGACGGTGGAGTCGTTGACGACGCTTCGACCGGTCTCGATGGCGCGCAGCCGGGCGATGGCCACCTGCTGCACGCTCTCGTCGGAGTGTCCGAAGTCGGCGTTGTTGGTGGGGGCGAGGATGAACTCCGCTCCCCCGTCGACCATCCGGTGGATCAGCCCGTCGTCGACGATGTCGAAGCAGATCGCGAGCCCCGCCATCGCGCCGTTGATGTCGAAGACATTGGAGCGCGTGCCGAAGGTGTAGTCACGGGGTACCAAATCGAACAGGCTCGGCGCGAGTGGATACCAGAAGGAGCGATCCGGCAGGTACTCGGCGAACGGCACCGGATGGATTTTGTCGTACTGGGCGACCGAACCCGCGCCGTTCTTCCACAGCAGCAGGCTGTTGAATGTCTGCCCCTGAGCATTCTCGGTCCTGGTACCGGTGACGAGCGGGGCGTGCATTTTCTCGGAGACGAAGTCAAGGGTCCTGGCCGCCTGCTCGTTGCGGAGCGGATCGATGTCGGAGGCGTTCTCCGGCCAGACGATGACGTTCACCTTCTTTCCGAGGATCGGTACGGTGGCCTGCAGGTGATCGTCGAGGCTGTCGCCCGGCTGGATCTGGGCGAACAGGCCGGAGTTGGAATTGCCCTGCACCGCGGCGACACGAATGCTGCCGGATTCGAGTACCGGCCAGGCCGGGAACAGCGCCGCGATGAGGAATGCGGTCGCGGCGATCACGCCCCGCGTAGTTACGCGCACACGCACCGTGCGCACGGCCTGCAGCAGCACAGCGCTGAGCAGGGCGATGACGAAGCTGACACCGGACATTCCGAGCCAGGCGACAAGCGGTGCGAAGGTGCTGTCGGACTGGGAGAAGGCCAGACGCCCCCAGGAGAAGCCGCCGTAGGGCCAGACGCTGGTAATCGCCTCACGAAGCACCCAGAGCCCCGCCAGTACCGCGGGAAGACCAACCAGCTGCGCTCCCGTACCCGACCACACTCGCGGAACGTGGCGCCAAGCCAGCGCCATCAGCACGCAGCCGAGGGCGAAGAATACCGATTCGAGCCCGGCGAGGGCGAGCCACGGCACCGCACCGAGATAGACCGTGAGCCAGAGGATGTGATTGCCAAAGAATGCGAATCCGCCGACGAACCCGACGAGGAGTGCCGACCACGCCCGGCGACCGTGGAGCGACCAGAGCATCAACGCCGTGCCGACGAAGATGAACGGCCACCATCCGATACCCGGGAAGGCGGCAGCGTTGGCATAGCCGGACAGCGCCGCGACAAGGACTGCAGCCGTGAGTGGGAGCGGTCGCGAGAGCCATCCGGAGGTGGCCCCCGGGCGGGGCGGGAGGCTCGAACGCACCCGACCAGCCTAAATGGAGCGTGCGGGGACGGCCGCCATCAGGATCTGTAGCGCAGTCACGCGACCGAGGAGTACGCCACGATGCCGCGGCGAATGGACTCAAGCGCTTGGCGTGCCGTGCGTCCGACGGTGCCGTCGGCTACCACCGAGAGCTGGTCGAGCAGGTCGATCGTCTGTTTTGTCATGCGCACGAAGTCCCCGGCCGCGAGCTCCGACTCGAGCAGCACAGAGTCGAGGGACACGCCCTGGGCCCAGCGGTTCATCGCGAGCGACAGTCCGGTCGAGAGTGGATTACTCCCGGGGAGCTTGTGATCGCGTTCGATGTCGTCGAGCTTCGACCACAGGTCCGTCGTCTTCTCGAAAGCCGGGCGGAAGGCACCCTTCGGGAGGTAGCGGTCCGACGTCTGGCCCTCATCCCGCCGCGGCTCGTAGACCAGGGCGGCGGCCATCGCAGCGAGACCAGCGGGATCGAGGTCTTTCCAGACTCCACGGCGCAGGCATTCGGCCACGAGCAGATCGCGTTCTCCGTAGATGCGACGGAGAGTGCGCCCGTGCACGGATGCGGTCACTTCGCCGGTCTCGGAACGCAGCAGGTAGCCGAGCTCGAGCAGGACGTCGGTCACGCGATCGAAGATCTTCGCGACCGCGCCGGTGCGGGCGCGGATCTGGCGGCTGAGCTCATCCGTCTGCTTCTTCAGCTTCCACCAGCGCTCCGCCCAGCGTGCGTGTGACTCGCGGTCGTTGCAGGTGTGGCAGGGATGCTGCTTGAGCCGTTTGCGCAGGGCCGCGAGCTGGTTCTGGCGCTTTTCCCGCTCCCCGCGACTCTGCAGGTCGGCGCGAATCGATCCCTTGCGTTCGAGATCGGTGAGCTCGCGACGGATGCCCGAATACTCGCGAAAATCCCCGAGGTGGCACTTCATCGCCTCTTCGTAGCCGTGCAGCGACTCCTCCTGCGACCGCACCTTGCGGGCAAGGTCGACGACGGCGCGATCGGCCTGGAACTGCGCAAAGGAGGACTCGAGGATGTCGCGGGCGCGTTCCCGACTGAACTGTTCAATGAGGTTCACGGCCATGTTGTAGGTTGGCGAGAAGCTGGAATTGAGTGGATAGGTGCGACGGGAGGCGAGCGAGGCGACCGCCTGCGGATCGAGCCCCTCTTGCCACTGGATCACCGAATGGCCTTCGACGTCAATGCCGCGCCGGCCCGCTCGCCCGGTGAGCTGGGTGTACTCCCCCGGCGTGATCGGCACGCGAGCCTCGCCGTTGAACTTCTCGAGTTTCTCGAGCACGACGGTGCGGGCGGGCATGTTGATACCGAGAGCAAGGGTCTCGGTTGCGAAGACTGCTTTTACGAGCTTTTTCTGGAAGAGCTCCTCCACCACTTCCTTGAACGCGGGGAGCATTCCGGCGTGGTGAGCGGCGACGCCGCGCTGCAGGCCGTCCAGCCACTCGTAGTAGCCGAGAACTGCCAGGTCTTCATCGAGGATGGTGCGGCAGCGTTCCTCGACGATGTCCGCGATCTCGTCGCGTTCAAGCTGTGTGGTGAGTCGCACGCCGGCCCGAAGCACCTGCTTGACCGCCTGGTCGCAGCCGACGCGACTGAAGATGAAGAAGATGGCCGGCAACAGGTTGCGCTCTCCGAGCATCTTCACGACACCGGCCCGGTCCATCTTGAGATCGTCGGGGCGACCTCCGCGGGAGTGCCGTCGGCCGACATCCTGCATCTGGCGTGAACTGATGGTGCGGCCGCCGTAGCGCGCCATCTGTACGAGCTCCGGGTTCACCCGGTGAGTGGGAGTGCCGGGTGGATCCCCCGGGCCGACTCTGGTCGTCGCGAACAGGTCGATGAGCTTGGTGCGCATGATGACGTGCTGGTCGAGCGGCACCGGCCGCTCCTCCGACACGATCACGGCAGTCTCGCCGCGCACCGCCTGCAGCCAGTCGCCGAATTCCTCGGCGTTCGACACGGTGGCGCTGAGGGAGACCAGTCGAACGCTCTGCGGGAGGTGGATGATGACCTCCTCCCACACGGCGCCGCGAAAGCGGTCGGCCAGATAGTGCACCTCGTCCATCACCACGAAGGAGAGATCCTTCAGCAGATCGGAGTCGGCGTAGAGCATGTTGCGCAGCACCTCCGTGGTCATGACCACGATGCGGGCACCGGAGTTGATGTTCGTGTCACCGGTCAGCAGGCCAACCTGGTCGGCTCCGTACTCGGCCACGAATTCCTGGAACTTCTGGTTACTCAGAGCCTTCATCGGCGCGGTGTAGAACACCTTCGCGCGCGGTTCCTGCATGGCAAGGAAGACTGCGAACTCCGCAACAATCGTTTTGCCGGCGCCGGTCGGGGCGGCAACGAGCACGCTGTCCCCCCGTTCGAGCGCCGCACACGAAGCGAGCTGGAATGGGTCGAGATCGAAGGACAGGTTACCCCGGAACATCTCGACACGGGGCGTGTCCCGTCGCGCTCGCGATGCCGCGAATCGATCGGCCGGGCTCAACGCGTCGGTCGAGGAATCACCCGCACGGAAGCCGCTCGTCATGCGGCGGCCGCGCCGCTGTTGTCATCGTCGGCGAGGCTCTCCACCCGCTTGGCGATAATGCGGTCATGCCACCAAGCGATCGTGGCGGCGAGGAGGTAGAGCACGATCATCGGCGCCGACAGCAGGAACATGGATGCGACATCCGCCGAGGGCGTGGCGAGTGCGCAAAACACGAAAATGGCGAGAATCGCCCAGCGCCAACTGCGGAAGATGCTGATCCCGCTGATGATGCCGAGGAAGTTGAGGAGCACGAGGAACACCGGGAGCACGAACGCGATTCCGACAGCCAGCACGAGTTTGGTGACGAAACCGAGGTAGTCCTTTGCCTCGGTGATCGCCGCGTCCTGGCTCGGTACGAATGAGTTGAGTACATCGACGATGTGCGGAAAGACCCACCACCCCGCGGCGCACCCGGCAAAGAACAGGGGTACGGCCGAAAAGAAGAAACTGAAGGTGTAGCGCTTTTCCTTCTTCGTGAGCCCTGGCACGATGAACGCAAAGACCTGGTAAAGCCAAACCGGACTCGATGCGATGACTCCGACGGTGACGGCGATCTGGATGTGCACGTCGAAGGCGGCGCCGATTGTCGAGTAGTTGAGTGTCGTATTGCCGTGAGTCTTGGCGATCAGCTCGATGGGCGAACGGATTGCCTTGAGCACCCAGTCGGCGACGAGGAACCCACCGATGGAAAACACGACAATCGCAATCGCCGAGATGAACAAGCGCTTGCGGAGCTCGACGAGATGCTGGCCGAGTGACATCCGGCCTTCGCTGCCTGTGCCTCGCTTCTTGCGGGAAGGCTTGGTTTCGGTAACGAGCGCCTGCTAGGGCTTGGCGGAGGGTGCTGTCGGATCGGCCTGCGGGCCATCGGCAGGCGGTGTCGCCTTGCCATCCGACTTGTTGTCGTCCGACTTGACCTCGTTCTTGAAGATCTTCATTGACTGGCCGACGCTCTTGGCGAGCCCCGGAAGCTTGGTGGCTCCGAACAGGAGCACGACGATGACCAGCAATACCAGGGCGTGCCAGCCGGTGAATCCACTTAGCATGGGCGAGATCCTTAGGAGTCGAAAAATCCGAGTGACATAAGTTTACCGCTTATCCCCGCAGCGGGGCTGTCATTCGCCTTGGAACCACTGGCGAGAATTCGCATCGAACCTGGTGAGGGCGCGACCGCGGGCGAGCCGGGAAGTGTGCCGGATATCCCGGCGAGCCGCCGCTGCCTCGCGCACGTGGCGTCGCTTCGCCTGCACATCGGACAGCTTCTGCAGGATGGCGATCTCGGCGTGCTGCTCGTCGAACTTCGTCACCGCCGCATCCAGAAGCTCTGCTCGTGCGGCGAGCGTACCCAGCTCGTCGAAGACCGAGACCGCTTTGCGGAACAGGCGCCAGGTCCCGACGACCAGCACGGCGATCAGTGCAAGCACGAGGCAGGTCCAGATGACGAGCCACGACCACCAGGGCATCAGCGCGTGGCCTCTGCGGTCGAGTCATACCGGGCAGCGCCAGCGGCCGCCCATTCCGCGACCGCGCGGCGGGCCTCCGCGGGCGCCACGACCGTGACCATGCCGGGAAGCCCTCCGACCAGCCGCTTGAGCCCATGAAAGTGTGAAACGCGGAGGGCAGTGCGGCTGCGCCCATTGACGACGGCACTGCCGGTGCCGTCGGTGAGATAGTCGGCGAGGAGGGGGGCAGCCGAGGGGGCGACATCGATTGTCACCACGAGGTCGTTGGCTGAACCCTCGAAAAGAGTGTCGGAAAGGTGTACGTCGGCGGCATGGGTGGTTATCGGCTCGGTCGTGACCGTTGGGTTGGCGATGCGATCGATGCGAAAGGTGCGCACGGCCTCGCGGAGGTGACACCAGCCGCGCAGATACCAGTCGGCATCCATCGATTCGATGCGTAGCGGGTCGACCCGGCGGCGCTCATGTTCACCGCGGGAATTGACGTAGTCGAATTCCAGCTGCAGGCCGGATGTGACGGACTCCCGGATGAGGGCGAGCGTCTCGTCGGACTCCGAGCCCTCGACCGCGAACTGGCTCGGAAGACCGGATGCTCCACGCGACAGCTTGGCCATGAGGGTCGCGATAGCGCTGCGGTCGGAGTTCTCCGGGAGGGCCGAAAGGTACTGCAGTCCGGCAATGAGTGCAGCCGCTTCCCGACCGGAGAATCGCGGCGCATCGTCGATGGCCACGAGGTTGGTCAGTCTGATCTGGTCGTTCTCTTCGAAGTCGTCCCAGGCGAGGTCGAACAGGTCGCCGTGCTGGTACTGACCGGTCTCTCCCGGGATCCCGGAGACCGCGATGAGCTCGACAGCGTCGCGCACCTGCTGTGGCTTGACGCCGAAATGATCCGCGGCATCCTGCACGCTGATTCGCTCGTGATCCATGAGGAATGGTACGAGTGAGAGCAGGAACGCGAGCTTGTCCTGAGCCAGCAATAGTGAGGGTCGCTCAACCATGGGAACTCCCATCTGCTGGGTCGTCATGATGCGTGTGTTCCTCGACGATGCCGAGGAGGCGGCTGCGTACCGCTTCGCGCAACGCTGGGGGCGCGAGCACGAGGGCCTCTGGGCCGTAGCCAGCCAACTCGTCGGCAAAGATATTGGCGTCGGAATAGTGCAGTCTGAGCGCACCAGAGGGCAGTCGAACGGTACCTCGACGTTTGAGAAGCCGCGTGGACGCATCCGAGTCGGTCACGACCTCGACGTCCGCGGTGTGTGACTCCCACACGGTTTCGAGTTCGTCGAGGGCCCGTGCCGTCTGGTCGCCTCTCGGGGCCGGAAACGTCGAACCGGTGGTCGTAACCTGGCTCACGATGCGTCGGAGCAGGAAAGTCTTCGTGACCTCGGTGCCGGGCTCGAGAGCGTGCAGATACCAGCGACCCTGGTGTTGAACGAGCGCGAGCGGTGCGACTTCGCGCACGCGGGCCTCGGCCTCACCGGGCTTGAGGTAGGCGAAGCGCACGACCGCATTGCGTTCGAGGGCGGCGCGCAGTGGCTCGAACGAGGCATCCCGCACCCGGATGCGTGGTGCGTAGCCCAGCACCGGCTCGTCTGCAACCAGACCGAGACCTTTCAACTTGATCACTGCTCGCCGGGACTCACCAGAGAGCGAGCCCTCCCGCCACACCATGGCGGCGAGATTGAGCAGCGTCGTCTCCTCCGCGGAGAAGGTGATGTCGCTGGGTAGTTCGTAGCTCCCCCGCGGGATGCGATAGCGCAGGTTCTGGTTATTGCCGGCCTGACCGGGTGAGTCCACGGTCTCAAGCGGCACTCCGAGATCGCGGATGTCGTCTTTGTCGCGTTCGAACTGGCGCTCGAGGTTTGCGTTGTCGCCGCCCGCCCGGTAGCGCTGGCGGTAGCCCTGCACCGTGGACAGCACCTCGTTCTTGGTGAGGCCGGTCTCGGTCGCGAGAAGTGCGAGAACGAGACTGAACAGCCGCTCCTCGACGGGAATTCTGGAGACGCTTGCAGCTGGCACGGGCAATCCTGGTCTGGAATGAATTTTCGAAGACACTCGGCCTGTGTCCGGATGAAGCCGGCGCACCGGTCGGGTGGTAACTTACCCGGCGATGCCGAGGATGTCCACGACGTAGACGGCCGTATCGTCGGCGGGAGCCTTGCCGGAACCGTCAGCGACGGCCGCCGCCCGGGGAGGAAGCACCGCGAGAACCTGCGAACCGACCCGCTGCCCGATGAGCGCCTTACTCAGCCCCGGCGAGACAGTGGCTGCGCCGACCTGCAGGACCGAGGCCTGGTGATCGGTCCAGGTGGAGTCGAACACGGTCTTGGAATTCCAGCCGATTGCAGTGAATTTGACCACGAGGAACTGGTTGCTTTTCACCTTGTCGCCAGAGCCTTCTTTCAGCACGTTGACCGTGGAGGTCTTCGGCGCAGAGCGATCGGGAACGCTGATCCCGGGGGTACCGTCGGCGGTGAGGACGACCGCGGGCATGCCGTTGACAGGAATCTGGTCGGCGCCATTCGCCTTGGCGAGGAACGCGCCCTTTATATCGACGACATAGACGAATGAGTCGTCCTTGCCGATCCCGTTGGCGGCATCGGCGGCGCCCCTGTGGCTGTCTTTGGCCGAGCCAACGATCGAGATTCGAGATCCGACCTTCGCACACTCCAGGCCCTCGCTGACGGCCGGGAAGGTGGATTTTCCGGCCGTGATGAGGCTTCCGCCGGTGGCGGCATAGCTGGTCTTCTGCAACGGCGTGGCATCCGCGCCGTTGAGGATCGTGACGTCCAGAATGACGGGCTGTCCGGCCGTGATCGGTGCGCCCGTGCCCGCGATGATCGTCGAGGCCTGGGTGGTTTTCGTGTACAGCGGCGTCGGAAACCCTACCTTCGGCGCTGACCCCAGTTTGCCCGGCGCAGTGATCACCGCCGAGGCCTTACCCGGCAGAACAACAGGATCGCATCCGGCGGTGCTGGCTGCCGTGCCGCCGGAGCAGGCGGTCAGGCCACCGAGAAGGGCGATGGCGGCAATCAGCGCTGTGGTCTTGCGCACGAATCCTCATTTCGATCGAGCTCGTGGAACGGAGACAATTCTAGAGTGAGTCGAGGGGCGGTTCGTCCGCCTCGGCACGGTCCACGGCACCAGCGGCGGTCCTCGCGTGACCGGCGGTCGCTTGAGCGGCACGAGCGGTCTTGCGCAAACGCTTATCTGTGACGGAGCGCTCGCCGAGTGCTCCGGGGGTCCAGGCCTCGACATCCTCGTCGGTGTAGTCAGACTTGGAGAGTCGGCGCTTGAGCTGTGGCAACACGGTGTCGGGCGCGAGCCTGCGGGCGGTGAGCAGAAAACCGGTGTGGGCGACCATCCGGTGGTCGGGACGCACCGCGAGTCCCTCCACATGCCAGCCGCGCACCATGGTCTCGGAGGAATCCGGATCGGTGAAGAGTCCCGTTCCGCGCACGGCCTCGGCTACCCGCGAAAGCTGGGTGACCGTGGCGATGTAGCAGAGCAGCACGCCGCCGGGCGCGAGGGCATCGGCGACGACGCGCAAGCACTCCCAGGGGGCGAGCATGTCGAGCACGACCCGGTCGACGGAGCCGTTCTGCACGGCGGTGGGGAGCGATTCGACGAGGTCGCCGACCGTCACGGTCCAGTTCTCGGGCTCGGCGCCGAGGAAGGATTCGACATTGCCGCGGGCTACCTCGGCGAATTCTTCGCGGCGTTCGAAAGAGGTGAGGGATCCGGTCGGTCCGATGCCACGGAGCAGCCAGAGGCTGAGAGCGCCCGACCCGACCCCCGCTTCGACGACCGTCGCACCGGGGAAGATGTCGCCGAGGCTGAGGATCTGCGCAGCATCCTTCGGGTAGATGATGGCGGCCCCGCGCGGCATGGACATCACGAAATCGTTAAGGAGCGGGCGAAGGGCGAGGTACTCGTCGCCGTTCGTCGCGATGACGACCGAGGCATCCGCGAGCCCGATCAGTGCATCGTGGTCGATCATGCCGCGGTGGGTGTGGAAAACCTTGCCGGTTTCGAGGGTGATGGTGTTGAGGCGACCCTTTGGACCGGTGAGCTGCACACGGTCCCCCGCGCGAAATGGGCCGCTCTGGCGGCGAACGGCGGTCATGCGGCATCCGTTCGATTCGATTGCAGGAGTTCGGAGATGTCGGAGATTCCCCGACCGGTGAGAGTGGGCCAGATCGTATAGCCGCGGCCGTGCTCGAGAGGCGAATGCAGGGGAACGCCGATGGCGACTGCCCCGGCGGCGACTGCCGAGGCAAGTCCCGGTGTCGAATCCTCGATGGCAACACAGCGGACCGCATCGACACCGAGAAGTTCCGCACCGAGCAGGTAGGGCTCCGGATGGGGCTTGCTGTGGGTGACAGAATCGCCGGCGACGATGTGGTCGAATGCGGTGAAGGGAATGAATGAGGAGACATGCTCGGCCATACGTCGGATCGACATGGTGACGAGGGCGGTCGGGATGCCCGCGTCCCGCAACTCGGCGAGCAGCTCGAGCGCTCCAGGACGCCACGCCACGCCGGTCTCGATCTGCTCCATCACCCTGTCGGTAAGGCGGTTCACGATCTCGTCTTCGGCGAGGTCGACACCGCGATGCTGCAGGATGCCCGCAGCGTGCCACAGGCCGGATCCGACGAGCGTGAGCCCGTCTTCATGGGTCCAGGTGCCACCGAAGGATGCGACGAGCTCTGCCTCCGCGGTCAGCCAATACGGCTCGGTATCGACAAGGGTGCCATCCATGTCCCAGAGGACGGCGGCGGGGAGGAGTTCGGTCACGGGACTCAAGTTTAGAGGGACGAGGGTTCTATCCTTGACGGAAGGAAGTCGCGCAGGCCACACTCGGCCGTCCACTAAAACGCGACTCCAGAGGGTAACGAGTGCCAAACGCGGGAATGTTGAATGGTCGACTGCTGGTCGTCGCGTTCGAGGGCTGGAACGACGCCGGTGAGGCAGCGAGCGGTGCCGTCTCGATGCTGAAGGACCTGCTCGACCTGTACCCGATCGCGGAAATCGACGCGGAACGGTACTTCGACTATCAGTTCAACCGCCCGACCGTCACGCAGGATGATGACGGCAATCGTCTTCTCGTCTGGCCGACGGTCGTCACCTACGGCCCGACCAGCGTGCTTGGCCAGCGCTCGCAGCAGAGCTCCGACACTGAACAGGGCACCATCGGCGAGAATGCGTCGAATATCTACCTGCTACTCGGCACGGAGCCCTCCCGCAATTGGAAGAGCTTCACCGCCGAGATCATGGCCACCATCACCGAGAATCACATCACCGGCGTTGTCTTTCTCGGCGCGATGCTCGCCGACGTGCCCCACACCCGGCCGATCTCGGTTTTCGTGAGCAGCGAGAACGCGCTCCTGCGTCGACAACTTGCGGTGGAGAAGAGTTCCTACGAGGGCCCGGTTGGCATCCTGTCGGTGCTCGGTGACGCGGCGGAGAAGGCGGGGGTTCCCACGGTGTCGATCTGGGCATCCGTTCCGCACTATGTGCACAACGCGCCGTCGCCCAAAGCGACGCTCGCGATCATCGACAAACTCGAGGAGCTGATCGATGTGGTGATTCCGCGGGGAGAACTCGTGGACGAGTCCGCTGCCTGGGAGAGCGGTATCGACGTGCTCGCGAGCGAAGACGACGAAATGGCGACGTACATCGCCCAGCTGGAGCAGGCGAGAGACACCGTCGACTCCCCCGAGGCCAGCGGCGAGGCGATCGCCCAGGAGTTCGAGAAATACCTGCGGCGACGGGACGGCAAGGCGGATGGGCGCGGTACCGCCGGACCAGGGGGTCCGCCCTCGCTGCCCCCGGACGACCGCGGGCCGCGCGAGTAACACCCGTCTCGCTCGTTAGGGCGTGAGGCGGATGCCGAGCAGCGCGTCGATCGCGCTGACCGCCGTCACGGTTGCAGCGGCTCCCGCACGTATGCGGGCGTCGATCACGGCGATCGCACCGGCGGTGTCGAGGTCGTCCGCCAGCCGTTCTCTTAACTCGGCGAGGAAGTCATCGTCGTCGTCGTCGTCCGGCGTCGCGGCCCACGCCGTCCAGGAGGCCAGCCGCTCGTCCGCGATGCGCAGGTGCGCATCCGTCCATTCCCAGTCGCTGCGATAGGGCTCCGAGAGCAATGCGAGCCGGATGGACCGCGGGTCAGTCCCGCCCGCGACGAGTCGGGAGACGAGCACGAGGTTGCCGAGGGACTTGCTCATCTTTTCGCCCTCATAGGCCACCATTCCCGCATGGGCGTAGATGCCAGCGAGTGCATGACCGGTGAGCGCGGCGGCATGACCGGCGCTGAATTCATGATGGGGAAAGACCAGGTCCCGTCCGCCCCCGTTGACCGTGAGCGGCGTCGGAAGATGTTCGAGTGCGATCACGGAACACTCGACGTGCCAGCCGGGTCGGCCGCGACCGACCGAGGAGTCCCAGGCCGGCTCGCCGACCCGTTCCGAGCGCCAGAGCAGTGGATCCAGTGGATCTCGCTTGCCCGGTCGAAGCGGGTCCCCGCCGCGTTCCGCATTGAGCTGGAGCATCGCAGGGCGATCGAGGGTGCTCTCGAGCCCGAGGTGCCAGGCAGGCAGGGTGAAACTGCTGTCGAAATAGAGATCGTCGGCAGCATCGGGGCTTGGCACGGGGTAGGCAGACCCATTCTGAACGAGAATCTTCACGGCGTCCGCGACATCCGAGATGACCTCCGTGACAGCGACATACTCGTCCGGCGGGATGATGCTGAGCGTCTGCATATCTCCGCGGAACAGCTCTATTTGGGAGGCCGCGAGGTCACGCCAGTCCACCCCGTCACGGGTTGCGCGCTCGAGAAGTGGGTCGTCGATGTCAGTAGCGTTCTGCACGTACCGCACGTCGAATCCGGCATCAAGCCAGACCCGGATGAGGGTGTCGAAGGCGAGATAGGTCGCAGCATGTCCGAGATGAGTTGCGTCATAGGGAGTGATTCCACAGACATAGACGCTCGCGAGATTCGGCGTGGACTCGTGTGGGCTAGCTTCGACCAACCCCTGGGTGGCTGCGTCAAAGATGCGTGGAGCGATACCGCGTCCGGGCAGGCGAGGGACATTCGGGCGGGTCCAGGATTGCACCACTCCACCCTAGGCGAGCCGCCAGGTGGCAGGTACCGGGCGTTACTTTAACTCTCCGGATTTGACCCATTCCTGATAGTCGATGGCGTCCTGGTGGGAGAAGGCACGACCGTGACAGGTCGGTACCGAGCTCGACTTGTGGCGAAGTCCGGTGGCGCTGGCGGAACGAATCGCGGCGGGCAACTCTGCTCCCGTGATATCACTTGAGGCCTGAGGGACAGACCCGGGGCCTTGCTCGAAATGCGCGTTAATTCGCTACCTCCACGACGATTAGCTTCACGGTAGTCCGCAGCGACGGCGAATGTTAGGCCCCAGAAGGGGATAATCGCAATCTTTTTGAACACGACCTCGGCCTGTCGCCAGGATGGACGCCAGAAGGTACCGATGGGCGTTTAGGCGCTTCGGAGCGCCCCGGTGGCCAGCAGCACGACGAGGGTGCCGCCGAGTGCGAGGCGGTAGATGACGAAGGGCAGGAACGACCGCTTCGAGATGTAGTTCATGAAGAAGACGATCACTCCGAGTCCGACGACGAAGGAGACGACCGTTGCCACCGCGGTCTCGCCTCCGGTGAACACCTCCGCGCCGGGTGATTTGATCGTTTTATAGAGCTCGAACAGCCCGCTTCCAAAAACCGCCGGGATCGCGAGGAGAAACGAATAGCGCGCCGCGGCGGCGCGCTCATAGCCAAGGAAGAGTCCGGCGGTGATCGTGCCGCCCGAACGGGAGACGCCCGGGATGAGGGCGAGTGCCTGCGCACCACCGTAGATGGCCGCGTGGGGAACGGTGAGGTTTCTCAGTCGACGTTTCTTCGCGCCGACATGGTCCGCGATGCCGAGAAGGATGCCGAAGACGATGAGGGAGACGGCGATGATCCACAGCGAACGCAGCGTGGTCTCGATCGTCTTCTGGAAGATCAGGCCGAGTACCACGATCGGCACGGAGCCGAGAATGATGAACCAGCCCATCTTGGCGTCTGAGTCGTTGCGCGGCACCCGCTTGAACAGCGAGAGAAACCAGCGCGAGATGATCCGCCACAGGTCCGCACCGAAATAGACGATGACGGCGAGTTCGGTTCCCAGTTGGATGATCGCGGTGAAGGCGGCACCCGGATCCTTACCATCGAGCAGGAAGAGGCTGACGAGGCGAAGATGCGCGTTCGAGGAGATCGGCAAGAACTCGGTGAGGCCTTGGACGATGCCGAGAATGATGGCGTTGAGCAAGCCCACGGGCGGGTCCAATCAGTAATGGAGGAGCAGGTCCCCGAGGACGCGCCTGCCAAACACTAACGCTTCGAGTGGCACCCGCTCGTCAACGCCATGGAACATGGCGGGAAAGTCGAGCTCCGGCGGCAGTTTGAGCGGCGCAAAGCCGTAGCCCTTGATGCCCAGAAGAGAAAGGGCTTTGTTGTCGGTGCCGCCCGACAGCATGTACGGCAGCACCGGCGCACCCGGATCGTGCTCATTAAGTGCCGCGGTCATCGCCTCGACGAGCGGGCCGGAGAACGCGGTCTCCAGGCCGATGTCGCGGTGGAGCACCACGATCTCGATGTCGGGGCCCACCATTTCCGCGAGCTCGGCGAGCACAGCATCCTCGTCGCCCGGGAGGGTGCGGATGTCGATCAGGGCCTCGGCGGTGTCCGGGATCACGTTGTGCTTGTAGCCGGCGGTGAGTGCGGTGGGATTGGTCGTTGTGCGCAGCGAAGCCTGGATGAATCGGCTCGTCGTGCCGGTGGCAAGGGCGATCTCATCCGGACCGACCTTTTGCGGGTCGACCTCGAGGATGCGGGCCAGCTCGCCGAGAAGCTCGGTCGTGGTGTCGGTAAGTCGCACCGGCCATTCGCGGCGACCGACGATGGCGACGGCTTCGGCGAGCTTCGTGACGGCATTGTTGCGCATCACGTGCGAGCCGTGGGACGCGGTGCCTCGAGCGATGAGCTTCACCCAGACCAGGGCCTTCTCACCGGTCTGCAGCAGGTAGGCGCGCGTTCCGTTAAGAGTGACCGAGTAGCCTCCCACCTCGCTGATCGCCTCGGTCGCGCCGGCAAACAGCTCGGGATGATTCTTTACCAGGTAGCCCGAACCGAGCACTCCCCCGGCTTCCTCGTCGGCGAAGAAGGCGATCACGAGGTCCCGCGAGGGCTGCTGACCGGCACCGAGGATGTCCGCGAGTGCGGTGAGCATCATCGCGTCCATGTTCTTCATGTCGACCGCACCGCGACCCCACAGCATGCCGTCTTTGATGACGCCGCCGAAGGGATCGACTGACCAGTTGTCGGGTTGGGCAGGCACGACATCCGTGTGGCCGTGCACCACAAGGGCAGGCTTCGAGCGGTCGGATCCCTCGACCCTGGCGACCACGCTGACGCGCCCGGGTTCGGATTCAAAGAGTTCAGGGCTGAGCCCGAGGCCCGTGAGGTAGGCAGAGACGTATTCCGCGGCATCCGTCTCGCCGTTGGATTTGCCGCCGCCGTAGTTGGTCGTATCGAAGCGAATCAGGTCGCGGGCGATGCGCGCGGTCGTGTCGAGCTCGTCGTCGGGGGTCTCAGTCACCATGGGTCAACGGTATCGTCTCGAGGCCGGAGCGCCGCTTTCGGGACCCCGGCCCGCGTTCCAGAGGCGCCCCGCACGCATGCTAATGTCATACGTCGGTGCTTCTGAAGCACCGGAAAAAACCGAATGCGCGCGGATGGCGGAAATGGTAGACGCGCCAGCTTGAGGTGCTGGTGCCCGTTAGGGCGTGGGGGTTCAAGTCCCCCTTCGCGCACAGTGGGGAAGTTCGGGCAATTGCCCGGTACTCGTTCGGAAAATGGGTCGCGACAACTGGTCAACAATTGTCCGGCCCATTTTCTATGCTCTTACGGATCTCTTCTGCCCGATCGGCCTATGGCGGAACGGCCGGTTAGCGCATGATCGGCTCGTCAGAATGATTTCTGGCAGGCCGAATTAATCGGTTGAAAGTATGCAGGAGTTGGGGGGTGCGGGCGAGACCTAGCCTGGGGGTTTGGTCGTCTCGTCACCGTGAGGTGCGGGACCGTCTCTTTGCCAGACGGTGCGGGCGATGTCGTCGTTCTTCGCGGTCATTGAAAAGACGGCGAGCTCTCCCTTGTAGAAAGTCAGAATTTAACGCATGTTATCGACGACGGCTGCCAGGGCGACCACGACCTAGGCCAAGGTGTTGCCGTGGATCGCCGTAGGTGTAGTGCTCGGCCAAGTGGCACACGCAAGGGCGAAGTTGCCCATCCGGTTCCCTTCCCAAGCTGTCGCCAGATTAGTGGGATCGGCTCAGGTATTGGCGCGCGACCCGCGGGATCCTTTTCGCGGATTCTCGGTCTGCGTGTCAGCTAGTTGTCGTTGGCCATCATGTTGGGCACGCTAAAACGGTGGCGGATCGGCTTCTCGGCTGTAGCCGGTGGGGCTGGTCCACACTGCGC
>ENA-OFCI01000328-OFCI01000328.1-metagenomes-genome-assembly--contig:-NODE-328-length-30481-cov-6.345034_pt1 | contig 30481 bp, 24 predicted proteins | sample MGYA00153391_OFCI01 | MGnify analysis MGYA00153391
AAACCGACCTGCATCCAGCCAACCACCATGCGCGCCGTGCGCTCACAGATTTCGCCAAACCACGCGGCATATTTTTCAGCATTTGAATCTAGCTGCGTCAAATGCGGGTAGTCGCGCGCAATCGTGAAATCCGTAAGCTTGGATAGCAAATCGGTTTCACCGCGCGCGGCGAGAATTTCGAAGTGCCCAAACCGCGTGAATGAAGGTGCCATGCGGCAGACAATCGCGCCCTGCTCGGCTTTCGGATTGCCGTCATAAAACATATCGCGCACCACACGATCACCGGTGGCGACGAGACTCAATGCGCGGGTGGTTGGAATGCCCAGATGATGCATCGCCTCGGAGCATAAAAATTCACGGATTGAGGATCGCAGCACCGCGCGCCCATCTGCGCGGCGCGAGTAAGGCGTTGGCCCCGCGCCCTTGAGCTGCATTTCCCAACGCCCGCCTGCCGCGTTAACCACTTCGCCCAAATAAATCGCCCGCCCATCGCCTAATTGCCCCGCCCAATGACCGAACTGATGGCCGCCATAGCAGGTCGCATAAGGCTGCATGCCGGGCAGCAGCTCGTTGCCCGACAAGGCATTGACTATCGCCTGCGAGTGCATGGCCGTGTCGTCAAGCCCCAAGGTCGCCGCCATTTCTCGCGAATACGCGAGCATCGTCGGCGTGGCCACCGGTGTGGGCGCTACGCTGGACCAAGAAGCGTGGGTGACCTGGCGCGTTTTGTTGGTCGCAATAGGGTCACGGGGAAGTTCGCGGGTGAAGCGGTTGTCGAAGGTGAGCATGTGAGCGGGGAGCAGTTTTTAAACGGATCGAAGGAATACAGAGTACCGTAAAAAACCACACTGTATTCAGCCTAAAGAATGTGACCCTACGAGCGCATAACGCACCTTTTTTTAAAAGCCACCACGTGCTAGGTGCTAGGCAAATTTTCATTCGCATCAACTAGCAAAAACTTGTCCACTACCGCGCCATGCGGATAGCGCAGATCTTATTGAAGCCCGGTTAGCCTTCGCGGGCTCAGTCTAGACTCGCAAAAACTCAGCCGGGTTCTTTTCTTTCAGCTGATGCGACTGGTGCTGCCGCATTCGCTCTGCGACGTGAGGTACGCAGCCAAAAGTAACAAAGCCAAGTGATTTGTAGAGTTTGATTGCGATTGCGTTTTCAGCATTGACGCATAAGTTTACCTGCCGTAAATCTGCCACAGGCCGCGCTAGTGAAAGCGCTTCGATCAATAGCAGTCGGCTCACGCCTTGACCACGATAATCGGGCGCAACATAGACGCCCCATATAAATGCCTTGTGCGACAACTTTTTCAAATTTTCACGCGCCAGCGCAACACTACCAATGATGGTGTCCACATCGTTGAACGCACCGAATGCGCCAACATCAGACTTTAATGCGAGCCGCTCCTCAATAGCAGATGGTGAGTAATCCTTCTCTTCGTCGAAGCTGGCACCGAATGCAGCAGGTGAGTCGTGCAGCGCGCCTAGGCGAAATGATTGGTAAGCGCCGGCATCAGCGGGACAGAGGCGACGAATATTCATCTTGTAAATTTCATCATTTGAAAGTTTTCGTTGGCCCTCAACTATTTACCACTCATAACAAAGCGCATCGTCAAGCATTTTTCTTCGTCCACCGCGCAGCCCTGTTGTTTTGCAACGTGATACTGGTGATCAGCCCAGGTAGGATTCAATTGATTTTGATGTCTGAGCGCGTAAGACTTACACTCAGTTGTCTTTATTTTTGAGTAGCTCTCCACGCTTCGTGACCATCTACGGCATAACGCAGCGAACTCTATTACGAATTTTTAACATAAAATATGTCTCGATTTCAAAATTTGTCAGAGTTTTACAGCTCCCGCCCATTGTGCGTAATAAGTCTGAACGAAATCGCCGATGTTAATTTCAGATCTCTGGTGGAAAGGTTTTCCACCGACTCTTGCACACACATGAGTTGTCCAGAAAATAGCGTTCTCTGCAAAGTGTTAGGCAAATATCTCATGTGGGTTGACGCGAACGACGAAGGACTTGCGCCGCATCTGGTACTGCAAGGATATTGGGAAATCTGGGTGACCGAAGCGTTGGCTCGGCATACAAAACCCAATTCAATCGCGTTGGATATCGGCGCAAATGTAGGCTATTACACAATGCTGATGGCCGACGCCGTGGGTGAAAACGGGAAGGTGTATGCATTTGAACCAAATAACCGACTCGCCAAAATGGTAAGAAAGTCCGCCAACATCAATGGTTTTCGCACGCGCGTCGAAGTAAGCAACGCAGCCATGAGTGATCGCGACAATGCGGCTGCCGAATTAGCCATACCAAAGTCTGATCCAAAAAACGCGGGGTTGATCACACCAGAGCATACGCGGCAATCATTCGAGGACCAGCATGAAGAAATCGATTTCGTCACCTGTGCACAGACATCTGTTGACGCGCTTGGGTTATCGAATGTCGGCATGGTAAAAATTGATGTCGAGGGAGCCGAATATTCGGTGTGGCGCGGGATGCAAGAAACCATTCGGCGCTCGCCCGATTTAATGATTGCGATGGAGGTTAATGCACATCGTGGCTATGACCTCAACATCTTCCATGACGCGATGCTCGCCAGGTTCAGTGAGGTTAAACATATTGATTTTGATGGCGGTATCAAGCCACTCACCAAAGCAATGATCGCTAGCGAGCGGATTGGGCAAGACTGGATGGTGTTTTTGTCGAACACGCCAGTCCACTAGATTTCAAAAAAGCAACACTAATATCGGCGGACATTTCGAAGCAATTTTGCTTAAAAATGCCCGCCACTCCTTGTGTCCTACTTTATTTATTTACGACCTGCCAAAAATAATCTTCTCTTTCTGTAACAATTTATTCAGCAGATAAATGGATACCGTCGCGATGACCGCGCAAACAATCAGCGGCACTACAAAATACATCATGCCCAGGGTCTCACCGCGCAGTATGCGGTTCAGCACCATCATTTGCCCCAACATCGGTACCAGCAATTGCCAGTCCGCGTCTTTGAGCTGCGAGAATTGGGCGATCACGGGGACAAACGAAAATACGAAAATTAAGTAACTCACGTAGGTTTGCGCTTCCTTGAATGATCGACCATAGGTGGCGATCAGCATTTGTAGCGCGGCGATGGCTGGGGCGAATGGAAACAGGAGTGCGGCAAAGCTCAGGTATTGCATCGCACTCAGGCTGATTAAGCTGGCAAGTTTCGGCAACGGGATCAACACCAGTGTGATCGCGAAACCGGCGAGAATCAGCACCACGATCGTGACCGCATAAGTTGCCACCGCCGCCCATTTGCCAAGAACGATGCTTAATCGATCAATCGGATTCAGTAACAGCGGCTCTAATGACCCACGTTCGCGCTCGCCCGCGGTCATGTCAATTGCCACCGAAGTGCAGCCGGAGATGCCCGCGAACAGCGCCATCCACGGAATAATAAACATGAGTGCGGCGGCGCGCTGTGCAGGCGTTCCGAGGTTGGTGTTGCGCACCTCGACCACACGCACGATGCCGGGCGACACGCCACGCGCCATCAGCCGCTGCGCGGTGACTTCGCTATTGAACGCGCGCAGCACTTGCCGCAATACGCCAATCGATTGTGAGCTGGCGCTTTGTCGGGTGTCGTCATAAACGAGTTCGACCTCAGCGCTGCCAGTCGCAAATTTTTCCGCAAATTCGGCAGGCACCACCAGAACCGCATCGTGTTTGCCTTCTTTGATCAGATCGCGAAAATCGGGCTTGGGATCTTTGACGGTGAAGTCCTGTCTCGCCAGAAAGTTCGCGAGCTGTGGCGCGTTCACTACGCCGACAATAAACACCTCTTTTTTCTCGGCTTTTTCTTCGACATTCGAAATGAAATATGACAAGCCCACCAGCAACAGCGGCCCCATCAATACCGACAGCATAAAAACCATGAGGACAGTGCGGCGGTCGCGCAGATGATCGATCAATTCTTTTTTCCACACCGTCCAGATCGCGCGCATCGCCGCAAAATTCACCGATTTCCCCATCATGCAGCCTCTTTATTTTTGTTCGCCATTGGGTGCGTTGTTGTACTGGTGGCTGACTGATGATTTTCAATTTCAGCCAGCGCCACAAAAGCGTCTTCCAAGCTATCCTTTGCACTCATGGCGAGTAACTCTTCGGTGGTTCCCTGCGCGGTCACACGGCCATGTGAAATAATGATGATCTCGTCACATAGAGCGGCCACCTCCTGCATGATGTGGCTTGAAAACATCACCGTGCAGCCCTCCGATTTCAGGCGCTTGATGAGTTCACGCAAGGCACGCGTGGTCATCACGTCCAGGCCGTTGGTGGGCTCGTCCAGAATCACATGCGTGGGCTCGTGGACCAGCGCTCGGGTAATCGCAACTTTCATCCGCTCGCCTTGCGAAAAACCTTCGGTACGACGATCCAGTATTTCGCCCATGTCCAGCCAATCCGCGAATCGCGCAATCGTGCGATCTGATTTAGCCCGATCAATGCCGCGCATGTCGGCGTAGTAGCGAATGTTTTCGCGTGCTGTCATGCGCGTATACAGGCCGCGCGCATCGGTGAGCAATCCCGAGGTTCGGCGGACTGCTTCAGGGTCGCGCGCCGCGTCAATTCCATTCACAGAAACGCTGCCGCCATCAATCGACACCAAGGTGCCGATCATACGAATCGTGGTGGTTTTGCCGGCACCATTCGGCCCCAGCAGGCCCGTAATCGCGCCACTTTTGGCGGTAAAGCTCACGCCATTCACCGCATGAACATCGCCGAATTTTTTCTTCAGTTCCCGTACCTCAATCATTTCTTTTCCCCATTTTTTCGGCTTTTGATTTTTCACGTAACGGCTCATAAAAAATCGGACGCGGCGGTTTTTTGAGACACTCGCCATCAATCCCCGCCACGTTGGCGGTTTCAAAAAATTTCTTTATGAGCTTTGGCGCACAGCCGCGCGATGCCACGCCGTGCCCCCCGTTTGGGGCGATCAAATGCAGCGCGTTCGATAAACCTTGCGTCACGATCTCAGCGTGGCGGGGCGGCGTTACGGGGTCAAGCGCACCACTTAAAATTAGCACTGGTGCGGCTGATTTCACCGGTTCAGTAAAATCTGTTGCCATCGTTCCTTTAGGCCAGACCGCACACGACAGTGCCATTTGATCAACAAACAAACGCCCGAATGGCGCGCGTGCGGCCTGGCGCGCGATGTCTGTTGGGGTGTAGCGAGGAATATCCTCCGCGCACATGACCGACAGCCGCATACCGTAGGCAATACTGTCTTTCATGCTGTCGCCAAGCAATGCGTTCTGTGCGAACAACGGCGTGTAATCGCCCTGCTTTGCTTTCGTCAGTGAGTGTGGCAATACCGCCGAAAGTTCGGGAACATAAAGCGACGAGAAAATCGCGCCCAGCACCGACTCGCGACTAATCTCGATTTCTTTGCTCAAGCCCGTCACGCCATCTGTGACCAGCGCTTTTACGGGCGTTGCGGCCAGTTTTTTCAACAGCGCATCGACGTCAGCCCGCAAATTCGGAAACGATTTTTTGCAGGTGACATCAGCATCGCAATCAGTGAGCATTTTTTCATAAGCCGCTCCGGCATCACCAGCAAAATCCATTGCCAACGCCATTGAGGGTGACGCCACGGCATCAATCACCACACTGCGAACGTGCTGAGGGTAACGACGCAAATATTCCATCGACGAACGGGTGCCATACGAGACGCCAAACATATTAATTTTCTCCACCCCCAACGCGGCGCGTACATCTTCGTAATCAGCCATGGCGATAGTGGTGGTGTATTGGCTGAGATCGGCCTTCTTGGCTAATTCATCGCGGCATTCAGTGGTGAATTTGATAATGAGCGCATCGCGTTTCACGGGTTCCGACATGCCGGGCGCATCATCGTCTGGCAATTTGCAATTCAATAAATTTGATTTGCCGGTGCCGCGTTGATCGATCAGAACAATATCGCGCTTGTCATTCAAGCCACCCAGCAGTTGCAGCGCCTGCTGCGCTAGGTCGGTCGCCGCCTGCCCCGGCCCGCCCGCGAATAAAAAAATCGGGTCATTTTCCTTGACCCGCGCCGACGCTGGCATCACCACGATATTGAGGGCAATTTTGCGGCCTTGCCTAGTCTCACGATTTTCAAAAACATCCAGCTTAGCGCATTTAACCTCGCTATCGACGCCTTTGACGCGGCAGGATTTGAGATCCAGCGTTGCTTTCGACATTACGGCAGTGTTCGGGGCGCTATCGCCAGCGCCGCAGCCGACTAGCATCGAAGCTGCCAATAGGGACGTGACCACGGATGTGAATATCGATGTAAATAGGGATTTGAATATGATTGATCTTTTCATTTTTTCGTTTTTGGATGTGTTGAAATTAGGGATTTCAGGATGGACGTTAATGGAACGGACGCCGGGTGTCAAAACGACGGTGACAGACTGGGGCTAATACTTGATAAACCCCCGATTTTGCATGATGAGTGGACGGAAAGTAGTTAGCAGCATTTATAATTCAGCATGACCACTCCTCCTGAATTCGCGAAACTCGATCCGGCCACGCCGGATTTTTGGAACGTACGTTTTGATGCGAATTTCACGCCGTGGGATCAGCGCAGTGTGCCGCAATGTTTGCGCGAGTATCTGACCGCTCAGCTTGTTTCAACGACGCCAACTGCGCCACGCAGAGTGCTGATTCCCGGCTGTGGTGCAGCAAACGAAGTAAAGCATTTTATAGATTGTGGTTGGGCTCCCACCGCGATTGATTTTTCGCCCGCAGCCGTCGCGCAGGCAAGCGCACAGTTGGGTTCACTCGCATCACATGTGCGTCAAGCAGATTTTTTTGGTGACACCGTTTTTGCGGGGGATTTCGAGGTGATTTACGAGCGCGCTTTTTTGTGCGCGCTACCGCGAACGATGTGGGCCGACTGGGCCAGACGGGTAGCCGCACTATTGCCCCCAACCAATGCGCGCGGCGAAGGGGGACGTATTATCGGGTTTTTCGTTGAGGACGATAGCCCGAAAGGCCCGCCGTTCGGCTTGAAATCGGGTGAGCTCGATGAAATGCTCTCACCTGCATTTACCCGAATTGAGAAAATCAAGCCGACAGATTCGATCCCTATTTTTGCCGGAAAGGAATCCTGGCAAGTTTGGGCCCGCCGCTGATGCTGTTGGCTAGAACAATAACCTTGGTAGTCTGCTAATAGCTGATGGCAGGATTGGCGGTTACTGGATCTATCGTTTGCGGGCCGTCCGAGGTAAGCCCGGCATTCGCTGCAGCCACCCGGCGACGGCGCACGCCCGTCTCGGCATAGGATTCAATAATGATGACTGAAATACGCAGCGCCTTGCCGTCGCCGCCGAATATGGGGGTAACGTAATAACGCACCGGTATTTGCTGACCGTCGCGTGCAACTGCCGGAAACTCGATCATCGTGGGTTGCCTATCACGAAACAGTTTTTGCAAGTAGTGACCCACGTTGCTGCGACGTTCCGGCGGAAATAACAGTTCTGGCATACTGTCCCCCACTACTTCTGCACCTCGGTATCCGAGCAACGCTTCAGCCGCGTCGTTCCATTCGACAATTTCAAATTCAGGCGTGCAGGCAATGACGGGCAGCAGCGTTTGTTGAACGTGACTGGCCAATACCTCGGCTTGACGGCGCGCTTCCTCTCCAGAGCGAATAACCGCATCGGAGCGGGTTTTGAGTTCGTTATTTTGATTGCCCAGCTCGTTGTTATAAGCGCTCAAACGTTCCAGCAAGACCTGATTTTCTAACTCGTAGCGCAATCGTCTGACAACCCGTTTGTGCATCGGATAGCCCATGTAGAGCATGCCGCTGATAAAAAATAAAGCCATCGTGCCAGACAGCCACGCTGCACCGCCGAGCATAAAAAAGATATAAATCGTCGGGGGTACCGCAGCCGGGATCGCCAAGGCGGGATGCGCCCATTTAAGGGAAGTAAAAGGCACGATGGCGCTACCGACGAAGCTCACAATTACCAGCGCGATGAACAGTTGCCGATGCATATCGACGGCGTTGAATAAAAGTGTCCCCAGCACGCCCCACTGCAGACCAACCAGAATATTGCCAAGAATTAACAGATGCTCCCAAGCCTTGGAATACGGAATGTTCTTATCCACTTGGAGCAGACTCTGAAACCGGCGCCCAACGGTGAAACGGAACACAAAAACAGCCATCGCAAACGCAAACCAATATAGCCCTGATTGGAAATCGCCGCTATTGCTCAGCACGAGTAAGGTCAGCACCGCCGCAAACAGCGAGATGAAGGCAGACAGCTGCAACGAGCTGTAGGCCTCTTGCACTTGACGACGATATAACAGTGCCGGGTCAATTATGACCGGACCCGAGTCAAGCGAGCTATTGATAACCTGCGGTGCAGGAGAAGTAAAGTGCATGGGCTATCCCCCCATCTACCATCTGCCCTATGTGTACAGGCAACGCATTCGTCGGTAGTGTCGGGCGGGTATGTTTCACGGCGCTCAGCTACGCGATTCGGCGGTGACGTTCACGTTGGGAATAGCGACAGCTGATTTCCTAAATGAATAAAATTAATTTATCGCAGAAAAAGTGCTGCTTGTGTGAAAGCCGAAACAAGTTTTCACAAACCCACCTAATTTAAGTGTAAATTTTTGTGACGAATTTTTTTAAAACTGTAACGATAACATCGAGGGGCCTCGCAAATGGTTCTGCCGCTGTGAGCTTCATCAACGCTAGAGTTTGTGAAAATTACAGATAAAAAGCGTCAGCCTCAAATATCTCTAGAATTAAATGCAGATAAAATTTGGCATGACTGCTGGTAAGTTTGGCTTGTGATGATCAAGGTGACAAAAACTGCCACAAAAACGTCATTTCAACAAAAATGCCTCGCTTTACGCTAATATTTACCCATGAGACCATTTTCTTCCCGCATATTTCCATTTTTTTTGATGCTTGGTCTGGGTTTGTGGCTGGGTATTACTCCACAAACTGCGCGCGCAAACGAAACGCCGCTGAGCAAAATGAAGAGCGCCGCGGTTGAGGCAATCTCGACCTTCAAGCCCGAAGTAGGTCTGACATCGGCGAGCTTGAAGTCGACTGGAGATCAGGCTTCCGAAGTCCTGATGTACGCGTTATCGATGGTCGGTGTGAAATACAAATATGGCGGCAATAGTGCGGCGACCGGATTCGACTGCTCGGGCTTTGTAAACCATGTATTCTCAGAAATTGCCGCTCACACGCTTCCCCGTAATTCCGAGGCGATTGCGACCCAAGGTGTGAAAGTAGCTATAAATCAATTGGTTGCTGGCGATTTGGTATTTTTCAATACGCGTTCACGCAAAAACTCCCATGTGGGAATTTATTTAGGGAACAACAGTTTTGTTCACGCGCCCTCGCGCGGCAAGGGCATCGAGATTGTCGATATGAAAATCCCGTATTGGGAAAAGCATTTCAACGGCGCACGCAGGCTTTTGAGGGATGCTGGCGCGACGCTGAGCGGCGAATCTGGGGCTCAGAATATCGAAACCGAGAGCCGACTGCCGACTAAGACACTGAACTCGCCGTCCAGCCCTAACAATATCGGCAGCCAATAAAAGCATAGTATCGGCAGGAAGAATATTCCAAATAAAAAACCGTAGCGTTAAAGCTTTGCGCAAACACGGAACACATTAGCGACAGCGGATTTTTACCGGAGAAATGAAAATTTGGCAAGGATGCGCTTCGCAGGCTTTTTCAGCGCGCAACGCGGCGCGACGCTTAGGGTTTGGTTTTATTCGCCGTACATCTTTTGTTTCAATTCGCGACGCTCTTGCGCTTCGATGGTCAATGTGGCGGTGGGTCGAGCCATCAAACGCTGAATGCCAATCGGCTCACCGGTTTCTTCGCAATAGCCATAATCGCCGCTATCGATACGAACAATCGCAGATTCCACTTTCTTGAGCAGCTTTCGCTCGCGATCACGGGCGCGCAACTCAAGCGCGTGCTCTTCCTCAAGCGTCGCGCGGTCTGCGGGATCCGGGGCAACGGCTAATTCGCGCAAATGTTCAGTGGTCGCGCCCGCATTTTCACGCAGTTGCGCGGCCAGCATCTTCAATTGATGCTTAAAATATTTCAGCTGATCTTTCGACATATAGTCGGTTTTGGCTTGTTTGATCAAGTCGGCTTCTGACATTAAAACGCCGCTTTTTGCGCTGTCGGCGGAATCACGCTTTGACGAGGGCTTTGATGCGGCCTTGGAAACAGTTTCTGCGGGTGCAACGGATGCAGCACTGGGTTTGGCGCCAGTTTTAGCCAAGGGCTTGGCTTTTTTTGTAGTGGCCAACGTGATTTCTCCTGAAACGAATATCTGGAAACTACATGCAGAGGGCTAGGACTACGCTCCCCAAAGTCGAAAACGGGTAAGTGTACTGAAAGAAAATATCAAATACAACGCAATTATTTTTTAGGCCCCTAACTCACGGCGCGGCAATGAACAGCCATTAATTAACTTTGGGTAATTTGGGGTAAAAAAGCGAGTTTCAACCTAGCTGGGACAGAACTACAGCATTTTGTCTCCGCATCTTTTAATATTCATTATTTTCAATCATAGAAGCACCACTGGCGCCTGCAAATGCGCCTTTGCCTTTATCATCCTGCCTATATTTGTCAGTCACAGCCTATTTTCGACCGCCCATTGCCATGCGATTAAAACTCACTACCGCCCTAGCCCCACTGTCACTGGGCCCTCTACTGTTAGCCCTGCTACTTGCGATACCGGTGGCGGGGGTACTGGCGAGCTTATTTACGCAAAATTCAGCTGTCTGGACGCACCTAACATCGACGATCTTGCCCGATCTGGTCTTTTCCAGCTTGGTACTGATGGTCTTGGTTGCCCTGGGCGTGATGGTGATCGGCACGCTCACTGCGTGGCTTACGGCCCACTTTGAATTTCGGGGCCGTGCGTCACTTGAATGGGGGCTAATCTTGCCGCTAGCCATGCCCGCCTATGTAATGGCGTATGCCTATACCGATGCCTTGCAATATGCGGGGCCGCTACAGTCGTGGCTTCGCGAGGTATTTCATTGGCAAAGCCGCACCGATTATTGGTTTCCCGATATCCGCACCTTGCCAGGCTGTGCGGTGATGATGATGTTTGTTTTGTATCCGTACGTGTATTTGCTGGCGCGAGTGGCTTTTTTGGAACAGTCGCGCAGTTTGTCCGAAGCAGGCAGCTCGTTTGGCTACTCGCGGACGCAGCTATTTTTAAAAGTATCGTTGCCGTTGGCGCGCCCGGCGATTGCAGCAGGCACGGCATTAGCGGTAATGGAGACGCTGGCGGACTACGGCACCGTGTCGTATTTTGGGTTTCAGACCTTTACCACCGGCATCTTTAATGCATGGTTTTCGCTCGGTGATCGCGGCGCAGCGGCCAAGCTTTCTGCCATTTTGCTTGGCTTTGTCGCGGTGGTGATGTTGCTGGAATCCATCAGCCGTCGCCAACCGCGCTACTTTCAAAGTACGGGTGAAGCACGAAGGCGCACCCAACTGAAGGGCTTACCTGCGTTGGGAGTTATGCTTGCGTGCGCGCTACCGCTAGCGGTTGGTTTTATCGTCCCGATCCTACTTTTGCTCAGGTTAGCGCTACAAGACGATAATTTAACGGGATTATTTTCAGCCCGATTTGCCCAGCTTTTGTTCAATAGTGCCAGCTTGGCCGCAATTACCGCTAGTTGCGGCGTGGCAATCGCCGTATGGTTAGCCTATGAAGCCCGCAGCAACCGAGGTGGCAACCGGAGTGGTCACCCTACTTTTAATAGCGCCATCAACCGTGTCATCGGCATGGGGTATGCGGTTCCCGGCACAATCATCGCGGTGGGAGTGATGATTCCGGTAATTGCACTTGACCATTTGCTGGTGGATGCGCTTAATGCTTGGTTTGGCGGCTGGTTGAACGCCAAATTGGGGCTGATTTTGACCGGCAGTATGGCCACTCTTGTGTATGCCTATCTGATTCGATTTTTAGCCGTCGGCTTGCACGGGGTGGAAGCCGGATTGACAAAAATTACGCCCGCGATGGACGACGCCGCCCGCTCGCTCGGCGCCACGCGCACCACCGTATTGACACAGATCCATGTGCCATTGCTACGCAAAAGCCTGGTGACGGCGGCATTACTGATATTCGTTGATGTGATGAAAGAGCTCCCCGCGACGCTGGTGTTAAGACCTTTTAATTTTGATACGCTAGCAGTACAAGTCTATGTGCTGGCCAAAGACGAGCGTCTCGCCGAAGCCGCATGGCCTGCCATCGCGATGGTGCTAGTGGGCTTGATTCCCGTCTTGCTGGTATCACGCCAGATGCGTGGCGCTACGTCGGTAAGCAGATTAGCCTAAGGTGGCTGATGCTGTTAACAGTCCCGCCAAAAACCTGCTTTCGCTGCGCCCACAAAGTGGCCATCAAACAGAAAGGATCATCCCTATCTTGAGCGATCGCGCTTACCCCGGCAATCACGCCTAGCGCCACGCCAGCAGATACCCGCTTTCACTAGACTTGCGGTACGCCGCTTCTTTTCCCGGCCATGGCGGGGCAATTTTGCATCGGCGTCAATATTAGGCCGCTTTCGGGATTTTAAGGATGATATGACCTGATTGAGACCGCAAACTATTGATTAGACCCCTTCTGCTCATCCCTATTCTGGGTTCGCTGCGCTTTTTTCAACACATCGATATCCAGATACTTCCACGGGGCCAGATGCACCGCATGCGGCATGTAGCCAATCAACCAGGGCTGCACGACCGCCGCGCGCATTAGAAAAATGTGGTTGATCGTTGGCATGTACGCAAAGCTGAGTTTATCCATTTGTCGGTAGAGCGCATTGCGTTCGGGTGAATCTTTGAGACGCTGACTTTTTGCAAACAGGGCATCGAACGCGGGCAATGCAAACTGGGATGTATTTGCCGTGCCTGCCGCTGCCCCATTGTGAATAATGTAGAAATCCTCGCCATCGGGAAAATCCATGTTCCAGGCATCTTGCGCAATTTGGTATTGCGCCGATTGGCGCATGCGATAGGCTTCGGTCTGGTGAACTTTTTTGATACTGAGACGAATGCCAAGATGGGCAAACGTTTTTGAATATATTTCGTCCCAAACTACGAAACGCGGCTCGGGACTGGTGAGCAACTCTATGTTCAGCGGCTTGCCTTGCGGGTCTTCGCGCCAACCGTCGCCGTTACGATCAATATAACCAAACGTATCAAGCAGGGCACGTGCGCGCCCTATATCCTGCGTGAACACATCGGTGCGAACAGCAGGATCGTTGCCCGCGACACCGGGTGGCACCACGCCATGCGCCGCAACTGCACCGCCATACATCGCGATATCAATTGCCGCCTTGCCATCGAACGCGAGCGCAATCGCACGCCGCAACGCGATTCTTTCTGGTGTATACCCACCGATTACGGGATCGCGCATGTTGAACGCGGTATACCAGAGCGCAGGATACGCATATTGTTGTAGCTGCACGCCTTGCCGAATGAGACTGGGTGCAAGCTTGCCGTTAGGGATCGCACTGGGTCGGAATTCATTTGGGATATTGGTCAGATAATCAAAATCACCGCCCATAAAGGTGAGCCACATCGGCTGACTCTCCACCGTAAAAGCAAGTTCAACGCGATCCAGCATCGGCAAATTGCGCCCTTTTAGCTGTGCGGCGACGGTGAGCGAAGCGGCATCTTCACCCGGCTCACCACTGAAAATTTCGTTGCGGTATGCACGATTACGATCAAACACCATTAGTGAACCCGGACGCCATTCACGCAATATAAATGGCCCTGTCCCGACTGGATGAAAAGGTACATCAGCACCATAAGCCTCGACCACTTCGCGTGCAACCGCGGCCAGGTTTTGCTGCGCCAGCACATGCAAAAAATTAAGATCTGGAGCAGTTAACTCAATCCGCAACGAGTAGCGATCCATGACTTGCAGGCCCTTGATAGGCAGGTTGTAATCAAAGCGGCCCGACTTCACAACTGCCTTCCGCACCGCATCTGCTCCGGCAATTTTGCCATCCACCATAAAGAACTGGCTCGACACAAACGCCGGATCAAACAGCCGCCGAATACTGTAAGCATAATCGGCTGCAATGAGTTCACGGCGCTTGGATTTGAACACAGGGTCGTCTGCAAAATAAATACCGGCTTTGAGCCTACAAATATAGACACGACCTTCTTCCTGCACTTCGGGCATTTCACGCAGCGTCAGCGGTATCAGTTTTAACGGTCGTGCCAGATAATCGTATTGCAGCATCGGCTCGAAAATATTTTCAATAATATTCGCGCCGAATACTGAATTTACCTGCGCAGGATCAATCGGGCCGGGAGAAACAGTCTGCTGGACGGCACGTAATATTTTTTGCGGTGGCGCAATCTCGGCATCACAATTTGATGCAGCCATGAGGATGGCAATGGCAATGCCAAACTCGAGCGAAATAAACCGGACAAACCACGTTAGGCAATTCATCATTTATGCTTTCAAACATAGAAAACTCCGGCGAAGGTATCCAACACCGATATAACCCATACACAACCCAGCCTTATCTGGCTTTTGTGTAAGCGTAAAAATTAGCAGTCCTGTTTGGAGCCGTTGTCTGCCATGTTTAATCCCCGATCAAGGTTGCGGAACCCGCGACGCCTAACGTGTTTTATTTTGCATATCCACAATATAACTATTATTCCGGCACGCCGCGACAGTGCACCTGCGCTGTTAGCGCTGTTGCATCACGTAAACGTAAATTTGAATGGGCGGCTTGACTCGCGCAGTCCTCCCCCAAAGCCGCCCTTAGAAGACGGGCTTTATCGGAGTGCTATTCCAGCAATCCCGCCAAACGCCACGCGCGCAGATATTGAGTATCAATGTACTTGCGATGCGCCGCCTCTTTGCCCGGCCAAGGGGTGTCGTCTTTAATTTTCCGTCGAAGATTCGGATTTAGACGCAATGCTCCTGAAGCCGTTTTGCGGGCCCGCTCTTGATCGCCTTTGCGGGCGCAGGCAAGAACGAGAAGCACGTTGCTTTCTGAATTTGGACTTGCCTGGATTGCCTATTCTGCCCACTTGATGGCTTCATCCGGGCGATCCTCAATAAAGGCGACCCCGCCTAGGTTAGCGAGGGCTTCTGCGGGGGTTGAGCAGGCTAGCGAATCGCAACCCTTGCTTACGTGCCGCTCGCACGCTAGCCATATCGCTCCCACTATTAAGCGCCACGCCAAGACTGATAGTGGCCTATTAGTTCTTTGGGTCTAACTTGACGCTTCGCTTTAACGCCTTACTCTTCGATGAAATTGAGTAAATCGTCCCAGGCATCATCATCAAAACTGGCCTCGGGGATATCCAGTGCGTGGACGTTGCTCATGAACGTGGACCCCACGCGAATCGCCGCCTAAGGGAAATGGTGATAGCGCTAGTAACGGTGAGACGACGATGTTTTGCAGTCGCCGCGCGCAGAAGCACGAGAGAATAAGGGCCACGAACTAGCCACACCATGTACTGCGCTCCCTGTGATCTTTTTGCCCATTATTCTTTTATCCTGATGGCTCTAGTCTTCCATCCCGACGCGCATGGGCATTGACCGCGCTCAGTGATAAAAGTACATCGGGTTGCGCAGTGTTTTTGCGGGTGATAGAAAAATGTTGCACAAAAAGGGGTTTCGCAGGCTAGCGTTACCGCGCTATTTCCAACCGACTCGGTCATACATTTGTGAGGCGGCAGCGTAGTTTTTTCCAACCATTTCCATCGGTAGAGGATCACGCTTGAATTCACCCAAAGCCGCTAGCTGCGCATTGCCGGTGACTTTGCCCACGACCGGATATTCGTTGTTACCGTTGGCAAAATAATTCTGTGCCTCGGGGCTCGCCAAGTACTCCAAGAATTTAATTGCCGCCTCTTTATTCGGCGCGTATTTTGCGACTCCGGCACCGGAAATATTGATGTGTGCGCCACGGTTGCCTTGATTCGGAAATACCACACCGACTTTTTCAACAATGGCCCGATCCTCGGGTTTATCGGATTTCATGATGCGTACAAAGTAATACGTGTTGCCAACGGCAATTTCGCATTCGCCCGAAGCCACGCCCTTAATCTGGTCAGTGTCGCCGCCTTTGGGGGAGCGCGCCATGTTGGCCACCACGCCACGTGCCCATGCTTCGGCCTTTTCAGAGCCATTCGCCGCAATCATCGAGCTCAGCATCGAGATCATATAAGGATGTGCGCCCGAACGGGTACAGATTTTTCCTTTAAATTTGGGGTCAGCCAAGTCTTCATAGTTGGCAATCTGCTTGGGATCAAGCTTGCTTTTTGCGTAATAAATCGGCCGCGCGCGAACCGAAAAGCCGTACCACGTGCCGTCCACAGAGCGTAGCTCACGCGGAATTTTTTCGTCCAGCAGCGCTGATTTAATGGGCTGAAATAATCCCATCTCCTGCGCTTTTAACAAGCGACCCATATCGACCGTAATCAACACGTCTGCCGGGCTCTTGTCGCCCTCGCTTTTCATCCGTTCAAGCAGCGGATCTTCGAGGCCTTCGATACGATTAATTTTGATCCCGGTCGCTTTTTCAAAATTTGAATAAAGCACTTCGTCGGTCTGATAGTGGCGCGAAGAATAAAGATTCAACACCTTTTGCTGCGCAGTGGCGGCCAACGGAAATGCCGAAGTCGTGGCCAAAGCTGCTGCTAAAGTAAGAGTGCGGGTAAGCTTGAGAAACAACATATTGGGTTTCCTAGAACAGTTTTAACATTAAGCACTGTAATGCGAATGATTCGCATTAGTCAAGTAAATATTATTGCCGCCGCTAACCTATAATTACGCATGGCTGACTATTTAGAAATTCAAGATGTGGCGTTTTCCTACGCCGACGGCACCCAAGTTTGCGAGCATCTTTCTTTTACGGTCAGTGACGGCGAGATTGGCTGTTTGCTTGGCCCGAGCGGTTGCGGCAAGACAACGCTGCTGAGATTGATTGCGGGTTTTGAAACGCCGCGCGAGGGCGAAATTCGCTTGCAACACACTATTCTGGCGAACGCAGATTTCGCGTTAACACCGGAAAAGCGCGGCGTCGGCGTCGTGTTTCAGGATTACGCATTGTTTCCGCACTTGTCTGTTGCAAAAAATATTGAATTCGGTTTGCGCGCATATTCCTCTGCACAACGAAAACAGCGTGTAGGCGAGATGATTGAATTGACCGGTCTGTCGAACGAGCAAAAAAAATTTCCGCACGAAATCTCAGGTGGCCAACGCCAGCGTGTGGCGCTGGCGAGAGCACTGGCACCGCGTCCAAAACTGTTGTTGCTGGACGAGCCGTTTTCAAATCTTGACGTGGAACTGCGCGAAAAGCTGGGGCTTGAAGTCAGGTCACTGTTGAAGCAGCTCTGCACTTCAGCGCTGCTAGTGACCCATGACCAGTTCGAAGCTTTTTCAATTGCCGATAAAATCGGGGTGATGAACCACGGCAAAATCGAGCAGTGGGATCATGCTTACAATCTCTACCATCGCCCGGCCAGCCGCTTCGTAGCAGACTTCGTGGGCCAAGGCGTTTTCCTGCGTGGACGATCCCGCGCGGACGGCCAGATCGAAACTGAGCTGGGCCTGATGCGCGCCACCAATACGCCCATGGGCGCGTTGCACCCCGACGCGTTGGCAGATGTATTGGTGCGGCCCGACGATATTCTGCACGATGATGACAGTCCATCCCAGGCCGAGGTAGTACACAAAGCATTTCGAGGCGCCGAGATTCTCTACACCCTGAAACTCGCCAGTGGCGCAAAAGTGCTGTCGTTGGTGCCATCACATCACAATCATGAAATCGGGCAAAAGATTGGCATCAGACTCGAAATCGACCACGTGGTGGCTTTCCCGATTGCACCATAATTTCCACTCCAAAAGCACTTAAGTGTAAACCCAGCTTAATCAAAGCTGCGCCGAATGCAACCTGCGGAGGACTAAAAATTCACCGTGAAATTAACGCGCAACGATCGCGATTCAATCGGGTGAAAGTGCGCTTCGGTGACCGGCGCAGGTTCGGTCGAGAGGCGTGACTCGTAATAGTAATCAATGGCGGCGTCCTTGCGATTGATCAGGTTATAGCCCTCAAGCTCGACGCGCATTTTTGGGTTGATCCGATAACCAATGCGGCCATTGAGCGTGGTGGTGCTGTTTGATCGCGTGCTGTTGTCTTCAATCAGTGGGCGCGGACCGAAATAACGCAACTGAACAGCGCCGAACCAGGGGCCGATATTGTCGACTGCCAAGGCCAGCGAAGCCACACCTTCAACCGCACCGGGAATACGGGTGCCAGGAACGTTCACATCCACATTGCGAAAGCGCGCACGCGCGAAAGCGATATCGGCATCAACCGTCAACCAATGGATTGGTTTCCAGTAGTTAGAAAATTCCACCCCGTGGCGACGGCTCGGACGCCCCGCCTCGGTGGTGCCAGCATCGCCCAGAAAAATGAGTTCGGAATCGAAATCGAGTCGGTAGATCGAGAATGAGCTCTGCAAGCCGCGAATAAACTCGGTGCGCAAACCCAGCTCGATACCGTTGGAGCGAACCAGCGCTGGCGCCTTGGTGACCGGATCACCGCTCTTGGGATCAACGCTGATAGTGGTGCCACGCGCATCATTGCTGTGAAAGCCGCGCCCGACATTGAAATACGCCTCGGTTTTGTCCCAAGGCCCGAAAATCAGACTCAATTTCGGGCTGACGAGGCTGTCATTGGCGGTTCCGGCGTTGGCTGGGTTGTCGCCCTGTACCTTGAAGCGATATTGATCCGCGCGAAGACCAGCCACGCTGCGAAACCAATCCGTCCAGCGAGTGCCCATATCGGCATAGAGACCGAGGCTGGATTCGACAATATGATCTTGACGTGTCGTCGACAAACGCTGGCGCGCCGCTGTCCTGTACAAGCCATTGTAAATGTTGTCGTTCTGCAGTTGCGCACCGACGGTGACTTCGGTTTTTTGTCCCAGTCCCGGTGCAAGTTGCAGCCACTGATGACTGATATTCAGCGCGCTGCTGACGCGATTGTCCGGCTGGTTAAACTGATCGCCATGCACGGGATCGTCGAGGAAATACGTAAAGTTGGAAAATAGATTCAGCTTGTTTTGCAAGATATAGGCATTGACCTTGGTTGTGCTGCTATCGCTGCTGCGCTGCCAGGCAGCTGACAGGCTGTAGCGATCGGCGTTGCCGCCATCGGTCTTGTCGATGGCATCGAAACGGCCGATCGCGCCAGACGCGACTGCGCGCCTTGGAATCTGGTCGGTCGCATTCCATTTGGCGGTGTAGACCATTGCGGTGAAATTGAGACCATTGGCGTCGTCACCCTCGCTGTAGCGCAACACGCCGTTGTACTTGCGATAGTTGTCCGGGTTCACAAACGGCCCGTTGTTATGGAATGCCTCGATCGCAACCGTTAAATGCCCGTTGCCGAATTCCGGCGATGCGGCTAGTAAGCTGCGGCCCAAGCCGTGTTGGCCAACGCTGAAACTGGCTAGGCCCTGCGGTAGGCGGTCAGCGTAGACCACACTGGCCGTTCCGGCCGTTGCGAAATCGCCCTCGGCGGCATAGTAAGGGCCTTTTTTATACTCTAATCTGCTGGCTAGCTCGGGTATCAAAAAGTTAAGATCAGACCAGCCCTGACCATGGGAGTGACTGCGCTGATTGACAAGCATGCCGTCAACGGTCGTGCGCAGGTCGGTGCCGTGATCGAGGTTAAAGCCACGCAGGTAAAACTGGTTGGCCTTCCCCTCGCCACTGTGCTGGCTAACGATTAGGCCAGGGGCCGCCTCTAGCAGTTCGCCAGGCCGGTAAATGGTGCGCGCCTCCAGCTGCTTTTGCGTGACTACGCCAGAGTTGGCCGACGCTGCAATGCCTAATTGACTGTTGCGGGAGCTTAATACTTCCACCGGTTCTATTTTTTGCGCGGGGGCCTCGGGCTCGGCCCTCGCCTCACAGATCATCAATGCGACTGACGCTAGCGCGGTGCTGGCAGCACATATTTTTGTGGCTGCTCTATTCATATTGACTAAACTCCATAATGTGCTAAAACTTCGGCTCTGTCGCTCTGTCTCGCGGTCGCTAGCGAGATATTTTTCACGGGATTTCTTTCACAATAAAAATTAATAACCCAAAATCAAAAATAATCGTGGTCAACATCATGTTGGAGCTAATTTACTGAAGTTTTGCGGCAGAGTATGACATTTTCAGAAATCTTCCTACTTAAACACGCGATAAGAGCTACGCGTCGGGTTTGGTTATGGATTCAAATTTTTTAACATTGGCAAATAATTTTTCAAAGTCAGCTATTCTCGGAAAACACGAATAGACAGTGAAAGGATCACATGCGCCGACTTACCGTATCTATTGAGGACGATCTAGTCCAAAAATTTGACGCCTTGGTACAAAGCCGTGGCTATGAAAATCGCTCCGAGGCGTTTCGCGATCTACTGCGCGATGCATTGGGCGAGGACAAAATTGAAGCGGGACAAGCCAAATATTGCGTGGCAAGTCTGAGTTATGTTTATAACCACCACGAACGCCATCTAGCCAGCCGCCTCACTGAATTACAGCACGCCAATCATGATGTCGCCCTGGCGACAATGCATGCCCATCTTGATCACGATAACTGCATTGAATCCATTATTTTACAAGGCTCAACTAATGCAGTGCTGCGGTTTGCCGAATCCATCATTGCTGAAAAAGGCGTACGGCATGGCAAGATTAATCTGGTGCCCGTTGAGATAAAGGCCTCCTACCTCAAGCCACGACGGCACGTGCACTTGCATCCAGAAACCTGACTGTAGACATGGGCTCTGGCCTGAGCCATGCCTGCAACATAATTCAGCGACACAATTTCTGATACGGGGAGCCACAAATGGCATCGCAACGAGGCAGTGAGATTCAAAATATGGCGCTGTTCTGCGATTTTGAGAACATGGTGCTCGGCTCGCGCAATGCCAAGCTAGCCGAATTTGACATTCGCAAAGTGCTTGAACGCCTACTGGTGAAAGGCGATATTGTGGTGAAGAAGGCCTATTGCGACTGGCAAAATTACAAGGATTTCAAAAAGAGCATGCATGAGGCCGCATTCGAACTCATCGAGGTGCCGCACGTGAGTCAGTCCGGCAAGAATTCTGCTGACATTCGCATGGTGGTCGATGCGCTTGACCTCTGCTACACCAAAGCTCACGTGGATGCGTTTGTGATTATCAGCGGTGATTCCGACTTTTCGCCGCTGGTCAGCAAGCTAAGAGAAAATAATAAAACCGTCATTGGTGTTGGCGTCCGCGCCGCCACCTCTGACCTGCTTAAAAATAATTGTGATGAATTTATTTTTTATGACGACCTTGTCAAAGCTGACGAGGCTCGAAAGAAAGCGAGTGCAAAAAAGGCAGCCGAGGCGAGTGCGGCTGAGTTGGCGGTGAAAAAATCTGTGGGATCTGCCGCGCAACCAAAAGTACTGTCCGCAAAAGCACAACCTCAAAAAACGACGAAGCGAGATGTTGCAAAGCTCTCGGCAGATATGTCGCCCATCATCGATAACAGTGAAGAGACCAAGCGCACCGAGGCAATAGATCTGGTGATTCAAACCGTTCAAGCGCTGATGAGCGAAAAAGATCGCGATGACGTACATGCATCACAAGTAAAAAATGCGCTGAAAAGACTGCGCCCAGACTTTGTAGAATCTGCATTTGGTTTCAAGGGTGGCTTTAATAAAATTCTGGAAGAGGCCGAAAAACGTGGCCTGCTGGAAATCCATCGTACTGGCAATGTTGTCGCCGTCTGCTTGCCCGCCAGCTAAGCTTTACCGCCTTCAAATTTAACGCGCATTAATATGGATAAATCAATTCAATTGATTCAACCTGAAAACGTCGCCAAGCCTGGCGGTCACTACAGCCACGCCGTCACGGCAAACGGCTTTGTATTCATATCTGGCCAATTACCCATTACCTCTCATGGCATCAAGTTGTCAGATGCATCGTTTGATACACAAGCTGCGCAGTGCTTGGCAAATGTCAAGGCAGCACTCGGCGCGGCAGGTAGCGGCATCGACAAACTGGCGCAAGTGCGGGTATATCTGGATTCAATTGATAACTGGCCCGCGTTCAATATTATTTACGCTGTGTGGGCGGGAGATGCACGCCCTGCCCGTGCCATCGTCCTTACTCCTGAGCTTCATTTTGGTTTGAAAATTGAAATCGAGGCGATTGCAGTAGTTTGAACTTCAGCCCGAGTGCCAAAGTATTTTGATAACGCGCAGGTTTGGCTGCGGGCTTAGGAACGGGTATCGAGTCGGGCTGCCGGATGGGCTTGGGGATGGGTTTAGCGACAGGCACCATGACGACAGGCTCATAACGCAAAACATAATACGCCACTGCATCGATACATAAAAGCGCGAGCGATGACAGCACTGCACGTTGTCCCCCATCAAGCACGCGACACTAAATCAACCGATGAAAGTTCATCGCTGGGATTGAGAGGTTCAAAGAAAGGCTATCGCTCGGTCTCAGGGCTACGCATAAATTCCGGCCAAGGCAAAAACCAAATAGTATCCGACGAAGACGCATCGTTTTGAAATGTAGCCGCCACTACGTTTGTTATCATTTGCTGATCAGGTTGGTTTGGCGATCTGCTTTTTTTCTGGGTTGGGAGCTGGGCTCTGATGCATCGTGTTATTAAATTTTTTGACAGAGCGGTTCTGGTAGAGATTGCCATACAGTGCGGGATAAACGGCAATCGATAATTGATCGTCCAGCGTTGCGCTCTTTGCCAATTTGCGTCTAGTGCAATAACCCCATTCGTTTGGCGGCTTGGGTATACACCTTGGTTCGTTCCGCCATAAACGCAGGCACCTTCTCAAGCGGGATATCCACCAGCTCGAATCCACCCTCGGCCATTCGCTTTTGAAATTCTGGATCTTTATTAATTTCTGCAAAAATATCAGAAATCTTTTTCCGCATTTCAGGCGGCGTTGACTTTGGAACCGCAATGCCGCGATAGGCACCGTCCACCCAGTCAATGCCCAATTCCCTAAATGTTGGCACATCTGGAAATTGCGGGTGACGTTTTTCAGTCGCCACCGCTAACATGCGAGTGCGACCTTTTTGCGCAATCGCCAATGTCACATACGACATCGCCATATTCACATGGCCGCCCAACAGCGACGCCACCAAATCGCCTGTGCCCTTAAAAGGAACATAAGTTGTCTTTATTCCTGCCACACCGTTAAAGCGTTCGGTAGCCATGTGATTGGCAGAGTTGGTGCCGGAGCCCGCAATCGTGATGTCGCCGGGCTTTTGTTTGGCGGCTTTGACCAAATCCTGATATGTCTTGTAAGGGCTTTCGCTGCGCACAATGATCGCATCCGGCGTGTAATGATAAAAATAAACGTTGGTCAGATCCTCGGTCTTGTATTGCACTTGCCCCTCAAGCGGCTGCAGGACGATGTGCGGAAGATTGGTGCTCATTAGCGTATAACCGTCGCCTGGAAAACTATTGGTCTGAGCCCACGCCAGCGCTCCACCTGCGCCCGGCTTTGACTCAATAATCAGCTCCTGATTAAATTTCTTGCGAAATACCTGCTGCTGAAATCGGGCGCCTATGTCTGACTCGCCACCGGGCGCAAAGGGCACAATATATTTGACAGGTTTGTCGGGATACGGCGCACTCGCGGGTTGGGACGCCCCTGGTTGCGTGACCACAAATGCCGTTACCCCGATTATTGCCACCGCTGCCATCAACGCCAACATTGTCCGTCGCATAGTATTATTCATTCTCGCTCCGATTAATATTTTATACATCGGCATATCGCCTCAGGCGATATCAAGATTTCACGCTTTGCCAAAATCACCCTAACACACTAAAGCGTCAGCAATTGCCTTACCCACGTCGCTGGTGCTTGCCGTACCCCCCATGTCGGGCGTGCGTGGCCCATCTGCCAATACGGCCTCAATCGCGCGCACCATTGCGTCTGCCGCGTTTTGGTGACCCAAATGTTCCAGCATCATCGCGCCGCTCCATATCTGGCCAATCGGGTTGGCAATATTTTTTCCATAAATATCAGGCGCGCTGCCGTGAACGGGCTCAAAACAACTTGGAAACTCGCGTTCTGGATTCAGATTGGCCGAGGGTGCAATACCAATTGTGCCAGTGCACGCCGGGCCTAGGTCGGACAGAATATCGCCAAATAAATTTGACCCCACCACCACATCAAACCAGTCGGGATGCTGGACAAAATGTGCGCAAAGAATATCGATGTGATATTGCGATGTTTTCACGTCTGGATATTTGGCTTTCATTTCCACGAAGCGTTCATCCCAATACGGCATGGTGATGGCGATACCGTTTGATTTAGTAGCAGATGTGACATGTTTTCTGCCTCGCGTCATCGCCAGTTCGAACGCGTATTTCAGAATACGATCTACGCCACGCCGGGTAAAAATAGTTTGCTGCATGACCATTTCATGCTCCGTACCACCGTACATTCGCCCACCAATACTCGAATATTCGCCCTCATTGTTTTCGCGCACTACCCAGAAATCTATATCACCCGGTTTACGATTTGCAAGCGGTGAAGCCACGCCCGGCATCAAACGCACCGGACGTACATTGGCGTACAACTGGAACTCGCGACGAATCGGAATCAACAATCCCCACAAGGAAATATGATCGGGCACCGTCGGGAACCCCACCGCGCCAAGATAGATGGCGTCGTGATGGCGAATTTCGGCAAGCCCGCCTTTTGGCATCATGGCACCGTGCTGGAGGTAGTAATCACAGCTCCACGGCTTTTCATCGAACTCAAAACCAACATCAAATTTGCTGCCCGCCGCCTCCAAAACCCGCAGTCCTTCCGGCACCACTTCTTTGCCGATACCGTCACCGGCGATAACCGCTATTTTGTGTGTCTTCAACGTGACTCCTTGCGCTAAATAGATTTCAACTAAATTGAACTGTAGCCATCATGCACGAAAAATAAACCGCGCATGATTTGCGAACGTATCGACTCTAATTTGAACGCAAGAGACTCTGTGCCATTGACATATTTTAGGCTTGGACCTGAAATGACGCGCAAGTGCGCAAGCGTGCAGCACCAACCTGGATTAGCGTGCTGCAAGCGGGATCGGATCCATCAGTGTTGTCGACAAATATCATACCTCAAGCGTCGCCGGTAAGCGTGGCGGCGGGCGAAGCTATTGCTACTTCATATCCGCCGTCGGCTTTAACCCCGAAAGGCTTATGCCTTCGCAGGGATCTTTGCGGGCAACACGCGGCGTGAACCACACATAATCAAATGGCTCGGCCTCGTTGACGATGCTATCAATGTAGTCACGCGGCGACGTTTGTGCGGCAACGACCTCGATGAAAGCGACCACCGCGATTTCGGAGTTTGGTGCGGCCGTTTGCAAATAGAGCGGCACTGCCCGGTCCCGTCTGACGTGGCCGCGCCCCGCAATCAGCACTGCACCCGATGGCTTGGCCGCCAACATCGCACCGGCCATGATCGCATCGCGTGCGCGCTGCACATTCCCCATCCCGGATGCCATTGAATCGGGTAGCTGCCCACAATGTCCTTCAAGCAATTCTTCCTGCAACGCATTATTCCGCGCGGTGTTCCATGTATTCGTAAAAAACTCATCCGCAAATTTGACCGGGGAGGCTTTCAATCCCAGTGAAAAAATCTGCCGCCCATCACCACGCGACAAATTCGCTGCGCGTAACCGAAGCTTTTGCGAAATTGCAAAATCTACAATCGGCCTGTATTGATCCCAGCCCCAACCTCTGCGATCGAGCTTGCCGGCGTCGGCAATGGCATCGGCCGTTGGATTGGGCAACATCATTGCCGCATCAATCGCCGCCTGGTTATCGATATCAAATTGTTCCATCGCCACAACACGCGTAGAGGCACGCTGCTGGGTCATTGCGTTTAAGATCGCCAACTGTAGGCGGTGGTGATCCGGATTGTCGTGCGTCTCACCCAGCAAAATAAATCGCTTGCTGGCCAATTCGGCGTTTAAATCGGCTTCAGAAATCCAGCGTTGCTGTTTCACTGCCCATATTTTGCCCACCAGCACATGATTGATATCAAGTGTTGACAACCAGCTATCGACGGGCTGCGGAGCGGGAACAAGAGCAGGAACACTCGATATGGCGCAACCCGCCGATAGAAAAACCGTGGCGATACTTGCCAGTAATGCCAACACAAAAATTCTCGGAAGAGACAATTTTGAAATCATTTTATAAGCCCGGTTTTCGTAAATTATCTGCCAGTTTAGCGGCACCGCGTGCAGACGCGGATCAAAGCCAAGTAGTTGCCTGGCATCCGCTAACGCAATTCGCTTTGAATGGAATGCAATAGGCTTATTAATTTAGTGCATCACACTTATGTTCACAGTTGAAATCAACATACACAATGCTATAAAGTCGGGTTCGGTTGAGCGTGATAGTTTCAACAGCTTAGAAAAACGCAGCGTTGATCTATTTATTTCTGGCCCCATAATTTTATTTAGAGTTATTTTCTTCACTGCTAATTGACTATGGGGCATATGGGGGCATATGGGCATATGGGCATAGGGCATACATATGGGCATATGGAGTCAGGTCTTTTATTATCATTTTTCTCAAAAGTTTAAGAATAACATAAACTTCAAATGTGATAATAAAAGACCTGACCCCTGCTTGTGTGCTTGTGTGCTTGCGTGCTTGCGTGCTTGCGCGTTATAGCCCGACCCGACCACAAATTCCGCCATATTCCGACTTAGGGCCTTATTTTCATCTTTCGCTTCTACGTTGCTTCCAATATTTTGCCTCGGCTAAATCAATTTTCACTCCATGTGTACCCTTCTCAAATATCATTGATAGCATTGTTTGACTTGCTCTATAACCGTGAGCCGCTGAAATCTTATAACGTTGGACTTCATCAGCATCCATTCGGTCCCTTTATGCTGCAGCTTTGATTGCCCAGTCTGCCGCTTCTTCACTATTAGGTCGCAACCCGAGATGTCCTTTGCGGTAGGCTTCGGCGAGTCTTTCCGATGAGAAGAAGTCACCCCTAGACGCTGCGTATTCGTACCAATGCAACGCATCTTTCTCGCTTTTCGTAGCACTGAGCCCCTCTTCATATGCCGCTGCAATTGCACGTGCTGCGGCAGGCAAACCTAAATTTGCTGCAGCTTTGTACAACTCAAATGCCTCGCGAGACTGCGCATCCTCTGATGACAAAAGAAGGCCAAGATAATGAAGCGCTGGCATGAAAGACTGTGAGCATGCTTGACGTAGTAGATCGAGACCTTCTTCGTAATTTCGAACCACGCCCCTTCCATCAACGAGCATCGTTCCGGCAGCATATTGTGCTGCCGGAAGGCCTGCATGTGCTGCGACTTTAAAATGATTAAATGCAGCGGCAAAATCTTGCGGCAATCCTAGTCCGCTTGCGTAAAGAATGCCTTGCAGGTAATCAACTTCTGCTGGTTAGACACCATATCGCGGTTCTAGCAATTCCAAGATATTCAATTTTTACTCACAATCCTTACCTAACACCAATGCATGCGCACATGCGCATGGGGTCAGGTCTTTCATTATCACATTTCCACTAACCTGCCTCATACTTCTTCACTAACCTGCTTACCGTCGTATAGTGCACATCAAAGTGGTTTGCCACCGCAGCCATCGTGTGGTGACCCGAAAGATAGGCAAGCGCCACCGCATCATCTCGCTCATATGTGTTTGCGTAGTCTGCCAGCTCGCGTGCAAGCGCTCGTCGTTGCGCTCTTGGAATTTCGAGCAAATTTGGCTTTTTTTCAATTTCTGTTTGCATCTTTTTAATAAACGATTCTGAACCGAGGTATATCTGCCCCTGAAGATGAGCCCACACACTGTCTAACCCCTTCCCTTCGTATACGAAGGCAACGTACTTGGTGATTGCCCGCGCACGCTGGGCGGCGAATTGCGATAACAGATAATCGGTTTGAAGCCAGTCGGGTTTTTGCACTCGGCCACAGGTGGCAGCAAAGCTGCTCCACGGCCATTGCTCCAGCCTGCGTACCATTTTCGCTCGAAGCGGATTAAGAACCACGTATCTTGCAAGCTCTAGCAGATAGCTATCTTTCTCGACGAGTATCGCTTTGAAACGACCTTGAAAAACATGGCCTACCCGAGCATGCGAGCGATTGAATAGCTGGGTATAAACACCATTCAACTGACGCATGCCTCTCGATAGATTAGCGTCTGGCGTTTCGATCACAATATGGTAGTGGTTCGTCATCTGGCAGTAGGCGTGGCACACCCAGTTGAACCGCGTGCATACTTGCCCAAGTGTTTCCAGCCACGCGAGACGATCCTCGTCCGAGAGATAAATAGCCTCTCGCCCATCACCACGCGAAGTGACGTGATAGAGAGCGCCGGTGAATTCTAATCTTAGGGGTCTGGCCATGATTCAGCGATCATAACACGTTGAATGTGATAATGAAAGACCTGACCCCCGCTGTGGTACCGGTCCGTCCTAACACAAGCGTTTTCACTTTGGAATGAGGTCACCCATGTATCGAAAAGCGCATGATTCCAGCAAGTTGACAGTACCCCTCAAACTCTCAGTTGTTTATCCATGAACAACTCTCATATTTTTTCTTTTATTAGTTTGAAAGTTGCGCCTCAATGTGCGTTACCGGTTGTCGCTCTGGAAAGGCACGAAACGTTTCCGAAACAATACAGCGGGCGGGGCGAAAGAGTCTTATCACCAAACGAAAATCCGTCCCACTAAGGCCAGCGATCTGTTTTGAAAACAGCGGCGTTTTGAATACCACCATCGAGTTTTTCTTGACTTCTAATTTATGCGGTGACGATAAATATGTGCTTGGTGCATCAGTGATTAGTCGCACCCAGCTCCCATTCAGATCTCTAAATTCAACCGCTGCGTCCGGGAAGTAAACAAAAAAATCGTTGGCGATTCGATCTCCAGAAATTTGAATTTGTGGTCTTATATTTTTATTCTCCAATTCAAAGGTACCTTCAAAAAAACCGTCGCTTTTTTCAAAAGCACTTTGCAATACAAGAGTTACATTTGGTGCCAGCTTGTCGGGCGGGAGACATATGGCCGATGTATTTGCATAACTGTAATGCAATGCGAAGATTGGCACACAGATACTGATAGCCTTAAAATAATTTTTTACTGCGGTTGCTCCGATGAAGGAACTTTTAGGCGAAAGACGTAATTTATTAATGTCCATGAGGGCCTCCGGGATAGTCCCATTTATTTACAGTATCAACTAATGCTTCAATGATCCCCCCACTTCGTAATGCATAGTCTAAACTTGATGATGTAACGTTTTCACAGAACAAACATATGGGGTCAGGTCTTTTATTATCATATTTCTCAAAAGTGTTGAGAATAACATAAATATCAAATGTAATAATGAAAGACCTGACCCCTGCTTCCCATCTGCCCGTGGACGCTATGAATGTAAACCCTACCATTTAAAGGCTCCGACATCTTTGGTCGGGTATTAACGAAGTGGTAGGACAAATATATTGCTAGACAAAACGATATCGTTGAAATTATCAACAAAGTAGCTTCGACAATCCTCCAAGATCTCACCGTAGCCGCCCCATGGGTTGAACCCAAGTATTAGTTATCCCATCGAACGATGCCGCACCCAACCCAGCCCCTACCGTAACACCACCACCAATTACTGTTCCAGTATCGCTCGGCCCCCAGAATCCTTCACCTATAGCACCGGGCCCCCAGCCTCCACCTGCGCTAACATTTCCGAAAGGCCCTCGTAAGTCACAAATCGTTTTTGCATTTGAACCTTGAACGCTGAGCCCACCAGAACCTCCTGCCCCAATGCCTAATCCAAGCCCCCCTCCCCAGTAAGTTCCGACGTTTCCCTGAGAGTCAAACGTGATTCCTGCAAAGCCAGCACCAGCGCGGCCAAAAGGCGTTGTATAAGTTCCAGACAAGCCAAGTTGTATCGTCCAAAGTCCGAAAGGATCGGTGTACCGATGCGGATTGCCTTTTACATATGCATAAGAATTCATCCCACCCGCCAACCCAATCGGGTCTTCACTAATGAATCGCATCAGTTGCGGATCGTAATATCGCGCCCGGTAGAAATACAACCCCGTCCCATCATTCTCACGCCCGGTGTATTGGTGCGGATTGGTTGAGGTTGTTCCAGTCTGTGTCGTGGCACAGTACGGCTCATAAGTGTAATTCGTCACGATTGCTCCAGTTGCATCAGTGAGCGCAATCACGCTGCCTAAATGATCCGTCAGAGGAAAGGTTTCTGTCGTACCGTCTTTTCGGGTGAGGTAACTGTCCATGCCCAAGCCGGTGAGCTTGGTACCCGTCACCGTTGCGCCCTGCTTTTCAACCACTGGGTTCGCGCCATCATAAGTGAGCTGGGTAGCGGTGTTTGCCGTTAGCTCGCTGCCTCCAATTGC
>ENA-OFCI01000330-OFCI01000330.1-metagenomes-genome-assembly--contig:-NODE-330-length-30359-cov-6.020228_pt1 | contig 30359 bp, 24 predicted proteins | sample MGYA00153391_OFCI01 | MGnify analysis MGYA00153391
GGCGACAGCATCGCCCAACTGCTGGCCCGCGAAGAGCCCCTGCCCTTAGAAATGGTGGCCGTGAATGACAGCTTCGGCGAAAGCGCCACCCCCGACCAGCTCATGGAGAAATACCACCTGCTGGAAGGCGATATCGTGGCTGCCGTGGAAGCCGCAATGAAGCGGAAGAAGTAATCCGATTTCAGCGAATGAAAATGCCCCTGTTGCTATCTAGCAGCAGGGGCATTTTTATTCGCTGAAAAGACCCGCCCGTGTGTGCGCGTAGTCCGACTATTCAGCACAAGGCTTATTTCCTGCGAAGTGCTACACTGCCAGCAGTTGCATGGGCTGTAAGGTATTGCCGGGCCGCCCGTAGCTCGGGCCTATCAGAATGAGCATCTGCAACTTTGAGTAGTTGCCGGTAGTAAGACTGAGCTCTTTCCAAGATGCCGGCCCGTTCGGCAGCCACTCCCGCGCCGTAAAGGCCATTAAACCGATTGGGATGTTCCCGTAGGCTTGTCTCGTACGCTTCTAGCGCCTGGCGGGGCTGGTGCAGTTGCAACAGCATGTCGCCCAGTAGTTCCCTTGCGGGAATGACCTCAGAAGGAGTAACCGGATGTTTTTCGGTTTGGTCTTCCATGTCGCTGGCTTGGTTCATCAGCGCCAGGGCTTCGAGTCGCTCCTGACGATGATGACCAAGGGCACCGACGCGCAGAAGGCGATGGTGCAGGACGCGGTCGACAGGTGGTGGTGGCCGAGCATCATGATGTTCGGCCCGCCCGACGCCAATTCGCCCAACTCCGAGCAGTCGATGCGCTGGGGCATCAAGCGCATCAGCAACGACGAGTTGCGCCAGAAGTTCATCGACGCGACGGTGCCCCAGGCCGCATTGCTCGGCGTGACGCTGCCCGACCCCGACTTGAAGTGGAACGAGGCGCGCCAATCGCACGACCACGGCGCGATCGACTGGCCCGAGTTCAAGGCCGTGATCGCTGGCGACGGGCCGTGCAACAAGGAGCGCCTCGCCGCACGTGTGAAGGCCTGGGACGACGGCGCGTGGGTGCGCGAGGCGGCGATGGCGCATGCGACCAAGCGAGCGATGAAGGAAGCCGCATGAACGTCGACGCGCAATCGGAGTGGCCGCTGTGGGAAGTGTTCGTGCGCAGCAAGGCCGGGCTCGATCACAAGCATTGCGGGAGCCTGCACGCGGCCGACGCGAAGATGGCGATCCAGATGGGGCGCGATGTGTACACGCGACGCCAGGAAGGCGTGAGCGTGTGGGTCGTGCGTTCGGACCAGATCGTCGCCAGCGACCCGGGCGACAAGGCGATGTACTTCGACCCGGCGGAAGACAAGGTCTACCGCCACCCCACGTTCTACGAGCTGCCGAAGTCGCTCGATCACATGTGAGTGATTCGGAGCCATCGACATGACCGCATCGATTCAATTGCAGCGCGCACCCGGGGTGCAGTACCTGCTGCGCATCGCCGACACGAACCTGATCCTCGCGCAGCGCCTGGCCGAATGGTGCGGCCACGCGCCGGTGCTGGAGGAAGACATCGCACTCGCCAACATGGCGCTCGACCTGATCGGCCAATCGCGCGCACTGCTCACGCGCGCCGGTCAGCTCGAAGGCCGCGGGCACAACGAAGACCAGCTCGCGTTCCTGCGCGACGAGCGCGATTACTTCAACGCCACCTTGGCCGAGTTGCCGCGCGGAGACTTCGCGTTCACGGTGCTGCGCAACCTGTTCATCGCGACCTGGTCGAAGCTGCTGTGGGAGCGGCTGCTCGCATCGAGCGACGCCGAGGTCGCAGCGATCGCCGGCAAAGCGGTCAAGGAAGTGCGCTACCACCAGCAGCACGCCGCCGATTGGGTCGTGCGGCTCTCGGATGGCACAGCAGAGTCGCGCCGCCGCATCGATGCCGCGCTCGATGAAGCGTGGCGATACACCACCGAATTATTCGGTGCCGATGCGGTGGACGAGCATGCGGTCGAGGTGCAACTCGGCCCGCGATGGGCCGACCTGCACGCATTGTGGCTAGCCGAAATCACGACGGTGTTCGACGAGGCCGGCCTCGTCGTGCCGAAGGCTTCGGGCTTTCGCAGCACCGGCACGCGCGGTGTTCACAGCGAGCACATGGGGCACATCCTGACCGAAATGCAGCATTTGCAGCGCAGCTTTCCGGAGGGCGTGTGGTGATGCTTGCGGGCAGTGAGACGGTGGCGCGCGCCTGGCAAGTCCTCGCCACCGTCCTCGACCCCGAAGTCCCCGCCGTCTCGGTGCGCGACCTCGGCATCGTGCGCAACGTGATCGAGCACGCCGACCACCTGGAAATCGTCCTCACCCCCACCTACTCCGGCTGCCCCGCGACCGAAGTGATCGAGGCCGACGTGCTCGCTGCCATCGCCGCCGCCGGACTGGGCCCCGCGCGCGTCACGCTGCGGCGCGCGCCCGCGTGGACGACCGACTGGATCAGCGCCGAGGGCCGCGCCAAGCTGCTGGCCTACGGCATCGCGCCACCCTCGCCGACGCGCGGCGGCGAAGGACCGAACGGCGCCGTGCGCGCCGTGCCGATCCGCTTCATCGGCCGCCCTCGCCTGAAGCCGCTCACCTGCCCGCGCTGCAACAGCCAGAACACCGAGCTGCTTTCCGCCTTCGGCTCCACCGCGTGCAAGGCCACTTGGCGCTGCCTTGCGTGCCTCGAGCCGTTCGAGCACTTCAAGCCGATCTGAACCCCGCCGACATGAGCACACTCTTCCACCCGCTGCGCGTGCGCGCGGTGTCACCCGACACCACCGAGGCCGTCGTTGTCTCGTTCGACGTACCCGATGCGTTGCGCGAAGTCTTCAGCTTCACGCAAGGCCAGTACCTCACGTTGCGCAAGGAGATCGAAGGGCAAGATCTGCGCCGTTCGTATTCGATCTGCGCCGGTGTCGACGACGGCGAGTTGCGCGTCGGCGTGCGCAAGGTCAAGGGCGGCGTGTTCTCGAACTGGATCAATGCGCGCCTAGCACCCGGCGACACGATCAGCGTGATGGCGCCGCAAGGTCGCTTCTTCGTGCCGATCGAACCCATGTTGCGCCGCCACCATGTCGGCATCGCCGGGGGCAGCGGCGTGACGCCGATCCTTTCGACGATGAAGACCGTGCTGGCGCGCGAGCCGCTGAGTCGCTTCACGTTGATCTACGGCAACCGCGCGCTGAGGTCGACGATGTTCAAGGAAGAGATCGAGGATCTCAAGAACAAGTACCTGACGCGGCTGACGCTGCACCATGTGTTCTCCGACGAGCACACCGACGCACCCTTGAACATGGGCGTGATGAACCGCGACAAGATCGGCGACTTTTTGCGCATGGTCGTGCCGGCGTCGAGCATCGACCACGCGTTCATCTGCGGCCCGTTCCAGATGAACGACGAGGCAGAAGCCGCACTGCTCGCAGCGGGCGTGCCCGAGGAGCGAATTCACATCGAGCGATTTGGCATCGCGCCACAAGGCGCGATTCAAGCGACTTCGCCACAAGCGCAGCAAGTGGGCGCGGTGATCCACGAAGCCAAGCCCGGCGACGCCGAAACCGCGCGCATCACGATCATCCGCGACGGTGTCTCGCGCGAGATCGCGTTCACCAAAGACCAGCCCAGCATCCTCGATGCCGCCTCGGCCGCCGGCCTCGAAGTGCCGTTCTCGTGCACATCGGGCGTGTGCGGAACCTGCCGCGCGAAGTTGGTTGCGGGCGAGGTGCGCATGGAGCGCAACTTCGCGCTCGACAAAACCGAAGTCGCGAACGGCTTCGTGCTGACCTGCCAGGCGCATCCACTCACACCCCAGGTCACGCTGTCGTTCGACGAGCGCTGACCCCCCAGGAATTTGCGATGACGACACCCACGCTCCAGAGCTACATCGGCGGCCACTGGCTCGGCCGCCAAGCAGCGCAGCCACTGCGCAGTGCCATCAACGGCAAACCCATCTACAACACGCACGCCGAGGCGATCGACTTCGGCGAGGCGGTGGCGCACGCGCGCCACGTCGGCCTGCCCGCGCTGATGGCGCTCGACTTCCAGCAGCGTGCCGAACGGCTAAAGGCGCTCGCGAAATATTTGAACGAGCACAAGGAAACGCTCTACGCCACCTCGGCCCACACCGGCGCCACGCGTGCCGACAGCTGGATCGACATCGAAGGCGGCAGCGGCACCTTGTTCGCGTACGCCGGCATCGGCAGCAACGAGCTGCCGTCGGGCAACCTGGTGCATGAAGGCCCCGCCATTGCGCTCGGCAAGACCGGCAGGTTTCAAGGCACGCACATCCTCGTGCCGCGCGGCGGCATCGCGGTGCACATCAACGCATTCAATTTTCCCATTTGGGGCCTGCTCGAAAAGTTCGCGCCGGCGTTTCTCGCCGGAATGCCGTGCATCGGCAAACCCGCCACTGCGACGAGCTATCTCACCGAAGCCGCGGTGCGGTTGATCCAGCAATCGGGCATCGTCCCCGAGGGTGCGCTGCAACTCGTGATCGGTGGCACCGGCAACTTGCTCGATCGGCTCGACGGCCGCGATGTCGTCACCTTCACCGGCTCGGCGGACACGGCCGCAAAGTTGCGCGTTCATCCCAACCTCGTGCGCCATTCGATCCCGTTCAACGCCGAAGCCGACTCGCTCAACTGCGCGATCCTGGCGCCCGACGTGACGCCCGACGACGAAGAGTTCGACCTGTTCGTCAAAGAGGTCGCGCGAGAAATGACGGTCAAGGCCGGCCAGAAGTGCACCGCGATCCGGCGCGTGATCGTGCCGCGCGACCGGCTCGACGCGCTGGCCGAGAAGCTGCGCGCACGACTCAAAAAGATTGTCATCGGCGACCCCTCGATGGAGGCCGTGCGCATGGGCCCGCTCGCCTCGCAAGCGCAGCTCGCCGATGTGTCGGAGCGCGTGGCCACGTTGCTGCAGGGCGCCGAGCTCGTCTATGGCGCGCGCGACGGCTTTGCGCCGCTCGGCGAAGGCGTGGCCGAAGGCGCGTTCATCGCGCCGACGCTGCTGCTCAGCCGCCACCCGCTGACGCACGACGCGGTGCACGACATCGAAGCCTTCGGGCCGGTGTCGACGTTGATGCCGTATGAGGGCATCGACGAGGCCATCGCCCTGGCCGCGCGCGGCAGGGGCAGTTTGGTCGCGTCGCTCGTCACGCGCAGCCCGCAGGTCGCCGCACGCGTGATCCCGGCCATGGCGGCGATGCACGGCCGCCTGCTGATCCTCGACCGTGAAGCGGCGGCCGAATCAACCGGCCACGGCTCGCCGCTGCCGCAGCTTAAACACGGCGGCCCGGGCCGCGCCGGGGGCGGCGAAGAGCTCGGCGGCATCCGCGCCGTCAAGCACTATCTGCAGCGCGCGGCGGTGCAAGGCTCGCCGACGATGCTCGCGGCGGTGACCGGTGAACACATCCGTGGCGCGAAGGTCAACGACACGCCTGTCCACCCCTTTCGCAGCCACTTCGAAGACTTGGCGATCGGCGACTCGCTGCTGACGCACCGCCGCACCGTGGGCGAGGCCGACATCGTCGCGTTCGGCGGCATCTCGGGCGACTACTTCTACATGCACTTCGATGAGATCGCAGCGAAAGCGTCGCCGTTCGGCAAGCGCATCGCGCACGGCTACTTCGTGCTCTCGGCCGCAGCTGGTTTGTTCGTCTCGCCCGCGCCCGGCCCGGTGCTAGCGAACTACGGGCTCGACACGCTGCGCTTCGTCAAGCCGGTCGGCATCGGCGACACGATCCGCGCGCGGCTCACCGCGAAACGCAAGACCGACCGCAACAGACAAGACGCGAACGGCGTCGGCCAGGGCGTGGTCGCGTGGGACGTGGAGGTGACGAACCAACACAACGAGGTGGTCGCGAGCTACGACATTCTGACCCTGGTCGCCAAGCGCAGCTGATCAGGGCGCATGCCCCACGCCGTCTCCCGCCTGCGCGCCGCGCGCCTGGCGCGCAGCACCAAACCGTTTCTCGCGCGCGGCGGGTTCAAGCGCGAGCGCTGCGCGGGTTGCCGGCTGGTGCCGAGCCACTGCCTGTGTGCGTTGCGCCCTTCGGCGCCCACACGCGCCGGCATCTGCCTGCTGATGGCCGACATCGAGCCGCTCAAGCCGAGCAACACCGGCTGGCTGGTCGCCGATGTGGTGGCCGACACCTTCGCCTTCGGCTGGGCCCGCACCGAGACCGACCCTGCGCTGCTGGCTTTGTTGCGCGATCCGCAGTGGCACCCTTATGTCGTATTTCCGGGCGAGTACTCGGCGCCCGGGCGCGTGGTGCACGGCGCCCTGACGCCCGACCCGGTGCTTGACGCAACACAGGGTGCGACACCCCAGCGCCCGCTGTTCATCCTGCTCGACGGCACCTGGGCCGAGGCCCGCAAGATGTTCGGCCGCAGCCCCTGGCTCGACCACTTGCCGGTGCTCAGCCTGGAACCCGAGCAACGATCGCAATACCAGCTGCGCCGCTCGCGCCGCGACGATCACTTCTGCACCAGCGAAGTGGCCGCGATGTGCTTGGGCCTGGCGGGCGAACACGTTGCTGCGCAAACGCTGGCGGCCTACCTCGATGTCTTCACGCACCACTACCTGCAAGCGAGAAATCAATTGCCCGTCGCGTGGGATGGTGCGGCGCACCAGCGCTTGCGCGAGGTCGCTGCCGTCCGGTGATCCGGCGGCGTTCGGTCTACAACTGCACGCCCTTCGTCAGCGCGCCGTCGACCACCAGGTTCGTGCCCGAGATGAAGCTGGCGGCCGGGCTCGCGAGGAAGGCGACGGCGTTCGCCATCTCCTGCGGCGTGCCCATGCGCCCGGTCGGGTTCATCGCCAGCGCCTGCTTGAAGAGCTCGGGGTTGCCGCGCTCGATCTGGTCCCACACGCCGCCGGCGAAATAGGTGTTGCCGGGCGAAACGCTGTTCGCGCGGATGCCTTTGCCGGCAAGGTGGTAAGCGAGGCCCTGGGTGTAGTGGACGATCGCGGCCTTGAACGCGCCGTAGGGCCCGGCCGCGAAGTCGATCTCGCGGCCCGAGACGCTCGCGATCGTCACGATCGAGGCCTTGCCGCTCTTCTCGAGCCAGGGCATCGCGGCGTTCACGAACCGCACCGTGCCCATCATGTCGGTCGCAAAGCCGCTCTGCCAGCCCGCTTCGTCGCCGGGGATCGCGAGCGCGCTCACGTTCGCGACGACGATGTCGATGCCGCCGAACGCATCGGCCACACCGGCGACCCACGCGGCCATGCCGTTCGCATCGGCGACGTCGAGCACACGACCGACGACCTTCGTGCCGTGTGCCGCGAACGCGGCCGCGCTGGCCGCGACCTCGTCGGCGTTGCGCGCGCAGAACGCGACATCGCAGCCCTCGGCCACAAGGGTTTCGACGATCGCGCGGCCGATGCCCTTGGTCCCGCCGGTGACCAGCGCCTTCGCGCCTTTCAGACCCAGATCCATGGTGTTCGCTCCTTCGGTTGCAGACGGCCTCAGGCCGCCAGGTACTTCTTGCTGATCGCCGCGCCGACCGTGTACTTCGGGTCGACGAAGTTGCCGAGCCGCACCTGCCCGCACTGGCTCAACATCATGTAGGCGTCCCAGCGGTCGTAGCCGTACTCGGCCTCCATCCACAGGATCAGTTCCTTGTAGGCGATGCGGGTCGCGTCTTCGAGCGGCCGGGCGCTGCCGATGGCCATGATCACGGCCGCGTTCTCGAGTCGCGGCCATTCGAGCTGCCAGCCCTTGATCAGGTCGACCTCGATCGTCGTCGTGCTCGCGTACTCGACCGCGGTGCCGCAGACCTCGCCGTCGCCCTGGCACGCGTGTGCGTCGCCGATGAACAGGCGGCCGCCGTAGGCGCGCACCGGCAGGTAGGTGATGCTGCCGGGGCCCATGTCGGGCAGGTCCATGTTGCCGCCGTGCGAGTCGGGCGTCAGCGTGTTGATCGAATCGATCTCGGGCGAGCAGCTCAGCGTGCCGATGTGCGGCCGGTAGGGCAGCGTGACGCGCCTGCTCCAGTAGACGCCCTGTTCGTCGACATCGACCTTGCGCACGAGTTCGGGCAGGTCTTGCGTGAGCAGCGCAGTCAGCGAGGTGCCGCTCAGCGCGCCGAACTGCGGGATCATCGCGCAGGTGCCGCGCGGGTTCGGGCCGCGTGGCGCCATCGCCTCGATGTGCACCGCGATCACGTCGCCCTTCTCTGCGCCCTCGACCATGATCGGGCCGTTCTGCGGGTTCACGAAGGGCATTTTGAGGACGCGCGAGGGCAGGTCTCGCTCGGTCTTCACGGCCCCCTCGAACGCGTCGCGCGTCTCGACCACCACGCGGTCACCGGGCCGCACGTGCAGCACCGGGTCGGTGTAGGGGCCGATGGTGTAGTGGTACTTGCCCTGCTTCGCCTCGGTGAGCTGGTGCACGTCGGGCGTGCGGCCCTGGGCCGTGCCGCGGGTGCGCATGATCGATTGGGCTAGCCAGGTCATGGGGGCGTTTCCTTCTTGTGGGAGCGGGCTGCCTGCAACACCGGGTGCCGCCGATGCCAATCGGTCGCCTGCTGAAAGGCCCAGCCCGCGCGCACCAGCAGGGTTTCTTCGAAGTGGCGCGAGACGAATTGAAAGGCGACGGGTGTGCCCGCCTCGGTGAAGCCCGCGGGCAGCGTGATGGTCGGGCTGCCGGTCATGTCGAACGGGCAGGTGTGGCGCAGCATGCCGCTCATCAACTCGGCGTCTTCACCGAAGTGCGCCATCCATTCGAGCGTCGGCGAGGCGACGCTGGTGACCGGCACGATCAGCAGGTCGACGCCCTCGAACAGCGCGCGAACGCGGCCTGCGTAATCGTGGCGGCGCAGCACGATCTTCTGGTAGTCGACCGCGCGCTGCGAGAGGCCGAGCTCGATGATGCCGGCGAGCGCCGGGCCGTACTCGCTTTTGCGAGACGGGTAGGTCGCTTCGTGCGCGACCGCGGTCTCGATGCCGCACAGCGGGAACCAGTCGGCGGTGACCCGCGCGGCGTCGGGGATCGTCACCGGCACCAAGGTGGCGCCCGCCCCATCGATCACTTTCAACGCCGCCGCGATCGCGGCGCGCGTGGGTGCATCGACGCCTGCGCTGTTCCAGTGCGCGTCGACGCCGACGCGCAGCCCGCGCAGGCCCTTCGGCATCTCGCCGAGGTAGTCGGGCACCGGCAGCAGGCTCGCGGTCGGGTCGAGCGGGTCGGCGCCGGCAATCGCGCCGAGCATCGCCGCGGCATCGGCCGCGCTGCGCGTCATCGGGCCGATGTGGTCGAGCGTGGCGGCGAGCTCGAATGCGCCGTAGCGGCTCACCCGCCCCCACGTCGGCTTCAGGCCCGTGAGACCGTTCGCGGCCGAGGGGAACCGAATCGAGCCGCCGGTGTCGGTGCCGAGCGAGCCGTAGCACAGGCCCGCGGCCGTCGCGACACCCGAGCCGCTCGACGAGGCGCCCGGCCAGTGCGCCGCGCTCCACGGGTTGACCGGCGGGCTGACCGACGGGTGGTGGTCGGCGTAAGCCCCTTCGGTCATCTGCAGCTTGCCGAGGATCACGGCACCGGCCTCGCGCAGCTTCTTGACGGCGGTGCCGTCTTCGGTCGGCACGAAGTCGCGGTAGAGCGTCATGCCGGCGGCGGTCGGCACGCCGGCGGTCCAGCACAGGTCTTTGACCGCGAGCGGCACGCCGTGAAGCGGGCCGAGCACGCGGCCAGCGGCGATCTCGGCATCGGCGCGGTTCGCGTCCACGAGCGCTGCATCCGCCATCACGATGACGTAGCTCTTCAGCGTGTCATCGAGCAGGCCGATGCGTTCGAGCTGCGCGCGCGTGACCTCGACCGAAGACAGTTCGCGCGAATGGATGCGCTGGCCGATGTCGAGCAGTTCGAGGTAGTGGAGTTCGGTCGTGGCCATCGAGGCTCCTGATGGGATGGATCGGGTTGCGCGCGCGCCGAGTCAGCCGTGCACGCCGGTGTACTCGCTCATGATCTGCAGATCGCCGAGGTGCTCGCGCGGGATCTCGCCGCCGAGCTGGCCGCGCTTGATCACAAGCACGCGCTGCGACACCGCGGCGATGAACTCGAGGTTTTGCTCGACCAGCACGATCGTGAGCTTCATGCGCTCACGCAGGCCCGCGAGCGTCTCGGCGATCTCTTCGATGATCGACGGCTGAATGCCCTCGGTGGGTTCGTCGAGCAGCAGCAAGGTCGGCCTGCCGGCGAGCGCCCGGGCGAGTGCCAGCAGCTGCTGTTCGCCGCCCGAGAGCGAGCCGCCGGCGCGGTCGAGCAACGGCTTCAATCGCGGAAAGTCTTGCAGCAGCGCGTCGATCGTGTCGGTCGCGCCGGTTCGTTTGACCTCGCCGGTCTTGACCAGGCCCATGCGCAGGTTGTCCATCGCGCTGAGCGTCGGGAAGATCTCGCGGCCCTGCGGCACGTAGGCCATGCCGAGCTTGGCGCGCTGGTGCGGCGCGGCACGCGTGACGTCGACTCCGGCGAACGTGACCCGGCCGCTGCCGATGCGCAGCGCACCGATCAGCGTGCGCAGCAGCGTGGTCTTGCCCATGCCGTTGTGCCCGAGGATGCCAACCGATTCGCCCTCGCCGATCTCGAGCGAGATGTCGTGCAGCACGGGGATCGCGCCGTAGCCGGCGTGCAGGCCTGAGACGTCGAGCATGCGTGCGCCTTTAATGCGGCTTCTTGCCGAGATAAATCTGCTGCACCAACGGGTCGCTCATGATCTTGTCGGGCGTGTCTTCCTTGATGATCGCGCCCTGGTGCAGCACGGTCACCTTGCGCGCGATCATGCGGATGAAGTTCATGTCGTGCTCGACCACCACCAACGCGTGCTGGCGGTTGATCTCGAGGATGAGTTCGGCGGTGCGCGCGACCTCGGCGTCGCTCATGCCGGCGGCCGGTTCGTCGAGCAGGATCAGCGGCGGGTCGGCCGCGATCACCACACCGATCTCCACCCACTGCCGCATGCCGTGCGCGAGCAGCCCGGCGAGCGAATCCTGGTACGCCGTCATGCCGACGCGCTCGAGCGTTTCGCGCGTGATGCGGTCGGCTTGCTGGTTGCTGTTGACGCGGCGCGCCGAGAGCCAGACGTTCTCCCAGACCGTCAATCCGTTGAACAGGCTCGGCACCTGGGTCTTGATGCCGATGCCCAAACGGCCCGGTTCGTGGGGCTGCATGTTCGAGATGTCTTTCCCGCGAAAAAAAATCTTGCCCGAGGTCGGCTTCACCTGCCCGGTGAGCAGCTTGAAGAACGTGCTCTTGCCGGCGCCGTTCGGGCCGATCACGCAGCGCAGTTCGGCTTCGGCGAGGGTGAAGTTGACGTCGCGCGTGGCGTGCACCCCACCGAAGCGCACGTTGAGGTCGCAGGTCTCGATCAGGGGCGTCATGCGCGGGGACCGGAATGGGCGGCCGTGGTGGCGCGGGTCGTGACCATGGCGGCGGGCGCGGCGGTAGGCGCGCGGGCAGCATCACCGCGCCTCAGCTTGCGCGAGCACCAGTCGATCACGAGCCCGAGGCTCGGCACGATGCCGCGCGGCACCATCAGCACGAACACCACCAGGATCGCGCCGAGCACCAGGTTCGAGTTGAAGGTCTGCTGCGTGCCGATCTGCGTGGTGAGCCACTGGATCGCGACGCAACCGATGATCGGCCCGACCAGCGTGCCCAGGCCGCCGACGATCACCCAGATGATGATCTGCGCCGATTGCGCCAGGCCGAAGATGGTCGGGCTCGTGAACGCGCCCCAGTTCGCGAACAGGCAGCCCGCGAGGCCGGCGATCGCGCCGCCGAGCGTGAAGCAGAAGAGCTTGTAGGCACGGGCGTCGTAGCCGAGCAGCAGCACGCGCTGCTCGTTCTCTTTGGCGGCGACGATGACCCGGCCGATCTTCGAGGCGATCAGCACGCGCAGACCGAGGTACACGACCAGCAGGCTTGCGAAGGTCACGTAGAAGATGCCTTTCGGGCTCAGCACGTCTTCCGGGTTGCCAGGCATGTTCAGCGTGGGGATGCCGGGGATGCCGTTGAAGCCGCCGAGCGGCGCGGTGCCGATCTTCCACTCGGGACCTGCCGTCGAGTTGACCAGGTTGAACAGGATCAGCGTGACGGTGAGCGTGATCACGCCCATGTACACGTCCGACAGCCGGCCGTAGAAGATGACGTAGCCGAGCACGGCCGCGAACAGCGCAGGCACCGCGATCGCGAGCAGGAACGCAAAGGTGCTGTCACCCATGTTCATCACGGCGATCGCATAGGTGTACGCGCCCAAACCGAAGAACGCCGCCTGGCCGAAGCACAGGATGCCGCCGAAGCCCCAGATGAACGCGAGGCTCACGCCGAGGATCGACATCACGGCGTAGATCGTGACCTGGATCAGGTCGTAGTCGTCGAGGCGCCCGGGCAGGCCGAACAGCAAGGCGATGCCGATGGCCATGACGAGCGCAGCGCTGGCCCATGACGACGCGAACCGGTTCACAACGACCCCTTGAAGAATCGCCCGGTGATGCCTTGCGGCAGCAAACGCAACATCACGATGGCCGCGAACAGCAACGCTACCTCGCCGAAAACGGGCGTGGTGAGAAAGGTCGCCAGCTGGTTGATGGCGCCGAACAGCGACGAGGCCCCGACCAGCCCGGCCAGGATCGCCGGCCCGCCGCCGATGACCGTGATGAATGCCTTGGCGACGAACGCGCCACCCATCGTCGGCACCACGCCGGTCAGCGGCGCGAGCAACCCACCGGCGAGCCCGGAAAGCGCAGCGCCGACCGCGAAGGTGACCGAGTACACGCGGCTCGGGCTGATGCCGAGCGCGTTCGCCATCTCGGGCTTTTGCATCGTGCCGCGCGCGATCAGGCCCCATGCCGTGCGCAGCAGCACCCAGCGGATCGCTGCGGCCAGCGCGACCGCCACCGCGATGATCACCAGCGTGTAGCCGCTGACCGAATAGGCGCCGATCATGAAGCTGCCGAGCGGCGCCGAGACGCCCGCGGTGGTGTTGCCGGCGAGCGAGGTGACGATGCCCACCAGCAGCAGCGAGAGGCCCCAAGTGGCGAGCATGGTGTCGACCATCCGGCCGTAGAGGCGCCGGATGATCAGACGTTCGAGGGCGACCCCGACGATGCCGACCGCGATCGGCGCCACCACGAACATCGCCACCCACAGGTTGACGCCGAACTTCATCGCGCCGATCACGCTGTAGGCGCCCAGCATCATGAACTCGCCGTGCGCGAGGTTGATGACCTTCATCATGCCGAAGATCACTGCGAGTCCGGCCGAGATGATTACCAAACTGGCGATTGCGTAGAGCACCTGGATGACGACGACGAGGGCGAGGTCCATGGGGAAGCCGGCGCCTTCGGGTTCAGACCTTGATGACGTATTGCTGGTTGTCGTTCGGGTTCTTCTTGAGGTTGCAGACCGCGCTCGTGTCGGTGGGTTTTTGCTGCTGAAAGGTCTCGACGATGTTGAGCTGCTTGTTTTTCACCTCGGCGATGCTGACGTTGAGCACGCAGTGGTGGCTGTCGGGGTCGATGCTCACCTTGCCGCTCGGGCCTTCGATGCTGATGCCCGACTCGAGTGCCGCGATGACCTTCATTCGGTCGAGCGAGCCGGCTCGTCTGACGCCCTCGGCCCACAGCTTGAAGCCCTGGTAGGTGCCCATCGCGAGCTCGGTGATGTTCGGGTAATCCTTGCCGAAGCGTTTGTAGAAACGCTCTTTGAAGGCCTTGTTCTCGGGCGTGTCGAGGTTCTGGAAGTAGTTGTACGAAATCAGGAAACCATCGGCCTCGGGCGCCGACAGCACGATGTGCTCGTTGCCGCCCGCGAAGGTGGTCGAGGCGAGCGGGATCTTCTTCGTCAGCCCGGCAGCGGCCCACTGCCGATAGAACGAGATGTGCGCGCCACCGACGAGCGCCGAGACGATCATGTCGGGCTTGGCGGCCTCGATCTTCGAAATGGTCGGGCCGAAGTTGGTCACGTCGAGCGGGAAGAAATCGATCGACGCGATCGAGCCGCCGTTCTCCTGCACGAACTTCTTGACCCACTGCGACGTGATCTGGCCATAGTTGTAGTCGGCCGCGACCACGTAGACCTTCTTGCCCCACTTCTTCATCGCGTAGGGCACGAGCTTCGCGACGGTCTGGGCCGGGGTCACGCCGGTGCAGAAGGTGTTGCGATCGCAAACCCCGCCCTCGTACTGCGTGTTGTAGAAATAGAGCGTCTTGTTGCGGTCGAGCACCGGGCGTATCACCTCGCGCGAGGCCGAGGTGATGCCGCCCATCACGACAGCGGCCTTGTCTTTGAGCGACGCCTGCTGTGCGAACTGCGCGTAAAGCTGCATGTTCGACTGTGGGTCGTAAGTGGCAAGCTTGAGCTGCTTGCCGAGCAGGCCGCCGGCAGCGTTTTGCTCTTCGATCGCCAGCGTCATGCAGTCGGCCATCGGCTTGCCGTAGATGTCGAGCCCGCCGGAAAGGTCGTGGATGCTGCCGATGACCATCTCGTCGGCGGCGAGCGCGGCCAATGGGAACAGCGGTGCGGTCGTGCCGGCGACCACGGCGCCAGAGGTCTTGATGAATGAGCGACGGTCCATGGGGTTCAACTCCTGTTTTATGTAGAAGAGCGGCGGCTGCCGCGGCGGAACAACTCTCGGGTCAAATCGCTTTCCAATCGCCGGCTTGCTCGAACGCGTAGGCGGCGCGGTAAATAGTGGCTTCGTCGTAAAACTTGCCAATCAGCATCATCCCGACCGGCAGGCCGTCGACCAGCCCGCAAGGCACGCTCATCGCCGGGTGGCCGGTGACATCGAACGGGCAGGTGTTGGGCAGCATCTCAAATGCCCGCGCGATCACCTCCTCGACCGGCGCGCCGGGCGCTGGCAGCGGCGTGGCAGTGAGCGGCAGCGTCGGCATCAGCAGCAGGTCGAAATCAGACAGCGTCGCGTCGTAGGCCGCGGTGAGCTGGCGCGCGAGGTTCTGCGCCTTGGCGTAGTAGTGACCGCGGTAGTGCTTGATGAAATATTCGCCGAGCACCATCGTCAGCTTGAGGGTCTCGGAGAGCTCGTCGGCGCGCTGCTTCCAGCCGGCATGGAAGTCGACCATGCTGGTCACGTACAGCCCCTTCCAGTTGAAGCCGTGGCCGTTGTCTTTCATCATCTGCTGAGTCGCGCCTTCGGCCGCGATCGGCAGCCAGATGGCCGGGCCGACCGCGTGCATCGGCACCGACACCTCGCTCACCTTCGCGCCGAGCTTTGTGAAGACCTCAGCTGCCTGGCGCACCTTCGCGTCGACGGCCGAGAGCGACTGCGGCCAGCCGAAACCTTCTTTGACGATGCCGATCTTCAGGCCCCGCACACCCTCCTTCATCAGCTGGCTGTAGGGCTTGGCGAGCTGACCGGCGTGCTGGCGCGGGTCGAGGCCGTCCGGCCCGGCGATGGCCTCGAGCATCAGCGCGTTGTCGGTCACGTTGTTTGTCATCGGGCCGGTGTGGTCGATCGTGAGTTCGATCGGCATCACGCCGGTGTAGGGCACCAGACCGTGCGTGGCCTTCATGCCGTAAATGCCGCAGTAAGAGGCCGGCATCCGGATCGAGCCGCCCTGGTCGCCGCCGATCGCGAGATCGACCTCGCCCGCTGCCACGAGCGCCGCGCTGCCCGACGACGAGCCGCCGGCCGAGTAACCCATGCGATGCGGGTTGTGCACCGGGCCAGTCGAGCTCGTGTGCGAGCCACCCGAGAAGCAGAAGTATTCGCAGACCGATTTGCCCACCACCGTGGCACCGGCGTCGAGCAGCCGCGTGACCACCGTGGCGTCGACATTCGGCACGTAGCCCTCCAGCGTAGAGGCGCCGTTAGTCATCGGCACACCGGCGAGGCAGACATTGTCTTTGAGCACCACTGTCTTGCCCTTCAGCAGCCCGCTCGCGGCGCCCTTGATCGTGGTCTTCACGTACCAGGCGCCGTATTTGTTTTCCTCGCCCGAGGGGCGATAGCCAGGCGTGCGCGCATAGGTGACGGCAGGCTGGTAGTCGGGCATCGCGTCGACCACGTCATAGGCATCGAAGTTCGCCTGCAACAGCGTGTTGTAGACGGTGGCCTGCTCATGCGAGAGGTGAATGCCGAGACCGAGTGCGACCTCTTGCAACTGGTCGAGGGTGGGGCGCTTGATTGCCATGGGATGCCTCCGCGAAGTGAGTGGTTGCCGATGCCTTGCAGCGACCGGCGGGCGCATCCGCAACCCGTCGATCGGCAGGTAAGGTGCGCGCGAATTCTGTCCGCCACTACTTTCCGAGTCAAGCTTTTCTTTGCTTTGGAAAGCATTAAGGCGGGGAACGTGACCTGCTCAGAGCCGCGTGATCACGCCGAACGCATTGCCTTCGGCGCGCGCCAAGTAGATTGGCGTGCAACTGGCGCCTCGGCCGCCGTAGGTCGCATCGCGCGCGCTCGCATAGGCGAACGGGGCCTGGCCCATGCGCTCCCAGTCGAGCGGCGATCGCCGTGCCTTTCCGAGCAATTCGGCCAGGAAGTGAACGCCTTCGTAAGTCGACTGCCCAAAGGTGTTGAGCGTCGGTGCGCGCTCGCCGAAATGTGCGCGGTACCGCTCCTTGAAGGCATGGTTGGCGTCGGTGTCGAGCGTTGCAAAGTAGCCGCAAGCAACGAACAGGTCTTCGGAGTTTTCGGCGCCGATGCCGAGCAGTTCGTTCTCACCGACCGCAGGCGACAGCCGCAGCACCGCATGCGACAAGCCGGCACCGCCGAACGCGCGGTTGAAGTCGACAGCGTCCTGGCCGACCAGCGATATCAGCACCGCGTCGGCGCGGGTCTCGCGCACCCGATCGAGCACCTCGGAGAAGTCAACCGTGCCGATTGGCACATAGCTCTCGCCGACCATCGCGCCGCCCGCTTCGGCGATGTACTCGCGTGCCATGCGGTGCGACACGCGTGGCCAGATGTAGTCGTTGCCGACCGCGAACCAACGTTGCGGGCGGCGATGGCGGCCGAGCCACCGGATCGCCGGGCGCAGTTGGCGCTCGGTGGTTTCGCCGATCGCGAAGACGCGCGGCGTGACTTCCCCGCCTTCGTAGAGCGGCGTGTAGACGAACGGGATCTGCCCGCCGACGGCCCGCAGAATGCGTTGGCGCACCGCACTGGTGTGCATGCCGATCAGCGCATCGACATCTCCCGCGACCACCAGCTCAGTGAGCGTGGCCTCGATGTCGGGCGCGTCATCGGCCGCGTTGACCGTCAGCAAGCGGCAGCTTCGGCCGGCCATGCCCGAGGCGCGGTTCAATTCGGCCACTGCCAGGCGTGCCGAGGCCAGCGCCGAAGGGCCCCACATGCCGGCGGTGCCACCGAGCGGCACGCACAGGGCGATGGTCATGTCGCCGCGCCCCTCGGCGGCGCGAGGGCCTTGCGCAGTGCGGATCGGTCTTTCGAGTGTGGACACCATGGAAACTCCCAGACACGCACCAAGTCGGCGACGGCTGATCTGCCTTCGCACACAATCGCACCAAATTACTTTCCCAAGCAAGCTCTTCTACGTAAAATGCAGCGCTGAAACACCAAAGCATCTGTCATGCCCGACTCGGAAATCTCGACCTACCTGGCCTACTTGCTGGCCTCCGCGAACCGGCGCATGCGCATCGGGCTGGCCCAGTCGATCGCCTCCGAAGAAGTCAACGAAGAACACTGGCGCATTCTCCAGGTGCTGTCGGACGAGCACGGTCGCTCGATGGGCGACCTCGCCGAGCTGGTGCTGCTGAACCACCCCGCGCTGACCAAGAACATCGACAAGTTGGTCAGCCGCGGCCTGGTGCAGCGCGCCGCCGATGCACACGACAACCGCAAAGTACTCGTCTACATCAGTGACCTCGGGCTCGAGACAGTGCGCCGTCTCAAAAAACGGGTCGACGCCCACCACGACGGCATCGAAGAAGCGCTCGGGCCACGCAAGACCAGCCAGTTGAAAAAACTGCTGGAAAGTTTCATCGAGGAATCCGAGCCTCGCTAGCGTGGTGGCCCGTTCCTTTCAGAGCAGCACAGTCAGAAGTTGAACTCAACACCAGTGCGCGGCCGGAGCTAACCCGAAGACTGCAGCAGCGCTTTGGCCGCTTCGATCCGAAGGGTGAGTGGCACGCTCTCGTCGTTCATGACTTGGGTGAGAAATCGCTTCGGGTCTTCACCGGCAGCGCCGGTCATCACGGCGACCGTGGTCACCGCCGCGGTCGCGGCCGGCTGATGGGCGCGCGGCGCGAGCCGCTTCGATGCAGCGTCGAACACGGCCGGCTTCATCGTCGCCAACCCGCGCAGCAGCGTGGCCTGGCCTTCCTCGCTGGGTGGGATGTCGAGCCACGGCGTGTCGGCGAAGACGGGCGCGAGATCGGGCGCGACGAACGCCGACCAGTTGCCGGTTTCCTCCTGCAAAGCCGGCACCAGCGCGGCATGGCACGGTGTCGACGCATCCGGGGCCGGCATCAGGTGAACACGACTGGCGTCGACCTCGCACAAGAACCGCAAACGCAACGACTCGAGAAACGCATGCGCCTGCGCGACTGCGATCGGCTCGGCGAGCGAGAACCAGAGCTGCAGGCCATCGGTGCCGGACACGGCGATCGCGGGCGCGGGTAACTCCAACTCCGCCTGAACGCCGTGCCAGACCCGCGAGAGAACCTCCCAGTCAGGCGGCCGCGTCAGTGCCATCACCATGGCCCGCACGCTGCCCGAAGCGTCGATCAACGCCGAGGGCTGCGCGTCGGTTCCAGCGTGTGCCTGGGGCCGAGGCAGGTACAGGCGATGCAGCTCTGACTGCAGTCGGTTCATAGCGGTATGCGTGGGCTGGTGTGGGGTCGCATGACTCTACCCGGTGCGGGTGAAGAATTCCCATGCACAACTCCCGAAAATGACGTCTGTCGTCCGCACGTTGCTGCCATCGAGCAGACGGGATCGGGCGATCGGTTCGCAAACCATTTATCAAGAAAACCCTGCGACAGCGCGCCAACGAAGGCGGGCATCGTGACTTCACGTTCTCTGTATTTAGCCGGTCCGCAGCGCTGCGGCGAAACCTGGACGGTCGAGCGCGTTGACGACAAACAGAACGGAAAGCGAACGGAGTCGACGCGGCCGTCGCCGAGCCACGCTGCATCGAACCGTTCGGCGTCTCGTTCTTCGACCGGGTCAGCGCGCTCGTGCTGGACGACCGGGCCACCGGGTACGGCACGCTGAACATCGCACTCACTTTCGTCGGCGTCGGGCCACGCGGCGCGTCGATTGGTACACGCTCTTCGAGAGCCCGCACCGCGGTCCGGTGCCGACCCCTGCCATGGCGCCGCAATAATCGATCGGCAGGGTCAGAACACAACAACGACGCCAGGGAGCGGCCGTGAACGAGACGACGAATTCGGCACCGCGAGGTGGCCTGTGGGCAACGCTGTTCGGCGTGTGGGTCGCGCCGCCGTGGCTGCGCTGGGTTGGCGTCCAACTGATGCGCGCCGCAAGCGTTGTGCGGGCGCGGCCACGTGCCAGCGGTGGAGCGCTCGTGGCGCTGGTCGCGATCGCTGTCGGCGGTTGGTTCGGCCATGCGTGGTGGCAGGCGCGGCCGAAGCCGGTCGAGGTGAGCTTCAAGGCCGACGGCCCGGCGGTGACCGATTTCGTGAACAACGGCGCGCCGCAGCCGATGACGCTGACCTTCTCGAACTCGGTTGCGCCACTGGCGCTGGTGGGCAAGGAAGTCGTGAGCGGCATCACCGTCGCGCCCGCGATCGCCGGCACCTGGCGCTGGGCCAGCGACCGCCAACTCACGCTCACGCCAAAGGCCGAATGGCCGGTCGGCACCGAGTTCAAGGTGGTGCTCGACGACAGCGCCGTCGCGCCGCAGATCCGCTTGCAGGCGCGCGAATTCGCGTTCACCAGCGCGGTGTTTCAGCCGACGCTGCGCAAGGCCGAGTTCTACCAAGACCCGGTGAACCCGGCGATCAAGAAGGTCGAGATCGAAGTCGGCTTCACGCACCCGGTGAACACAGTCGAGTTCGAGAAACGCATCGAGCTGCGGCTCGGCACACAGGCCGAAGGCACGCTCGGCCTCGGCCGCGAGACCACGCCGTTCACCGTGACCTACGACAAGTTGAAGCTCTCGGCCTACGTGCATTCCGCCGTGCTCGCGATCCCGAAAGAATCGACCGCGCTGCACTTCAAGCTCGACAAGGGCACCGCCGCGCAACTCGCCGGCATGCCGAGCCAGACCGGCCTGAATCAATCGGTGACCGTGCCGGGGCTGTACAGCCTGGAAGTCGACGACGCGAGGGTGGCCGTCGTCACCAACGAACGCTACGAGCCGGAGCAGGTGTTGATCGTGGCCACCTCGCAGCTCGTGCACGAGCGCGAGGTCGCGAAGAACATCGCCGCCTGGGTGCTGCCGTTGCAGAACCCGCGCATCAAAAAAGAGGATCAGACCGAGGAGCCCTATGCGTGGTCCGACCCGAGCGAAGTCACAGTCGAGGTGCTCAAGCTCGCGACGAAGCTCGAGCTCGGCGCGATCCCGTCGGAGCAGGAACACGCGCAGGTGCATTCGTTCAAGCTGCGCGCCGACGTGGGCCGCATGGTCTACGTGCAGGTCGACGGCAAGACCAAAAGCTTCGGCGGCTACCTGATGCGCGGCAATGCGCAGCGCATCGTCACCGTGCCGCCTTACCCGCCAGAGCTGCGCATCTTGAGCCAGGGCGCGCTGCTGCCGCTGAGCGGCGAGAAGAAGGTGGCGGTGCTGGTGCGTGACCTGCCGGGCGTGCGCTTCGAGATCGCGCGCGTGCAGCCAGCGCAGTTGCAGCACCTGGTCTCGCAGACGCAGGGCAACTTCGCGAATCCGGAGTTCATCGGCAGGTTCGGGCCCGACAACATGACCGACCGCTTCGAGCAGAAGCTGCCGTTGCCGGGCCTGCAACGTGGCAAGCCGCACTACGAGTCGATCGACCTGGCGCAATACCTCGCGAAAGACGGCGACGCCAAGCGCGGGTTGTTTTTGCTGAAGGTGCAGGGCTACGACCCGAAGACCGACCCGGCGAATGCGGCTGCCGATTCGAAGGACAAAGCGAAACCGGTGGCCGCCGACCCGAACGCGCCGCAGGCCGAGCCGGATGCCGAGCCCGAGAACAATAACGAGTCGGAGCCGGGCCAGGAAAATCAGGACCCGAGCACGCTCGAAGAACGCCGCCTCGTGCTCGTCACCGACCTCGGCCTCTTGATCAAACAGTCGACCGACGGCTCACGCGACGTGTACGTTCAGTCGATCTTCAGCGGCGAGCCGGTCGCGGGTGTCACCGTCGAGGTGATCGCGAAGAACGGCAGCACCATCTTCAGCCAGACCACCGACGCCGCTGGCCACGTGCGCTTCGACAAGCTCGAAGGCATGGTGCGCGAGCGCGCGCCAATGCTCGTGATCGCGAAGAAGGCGGGCGACATGAGCTTCATGCCGCTCAACCGCAACGACCGCCAGCTCGACTTCTCGCGCTTCGACGTGGGCGGCATGCAAAACGCGCGCTCGCCCGATCAGCTGAGCGCCTACCTCTTCTCCGACCGCGGCATCTACCGGCCGGGCGAGACGATGCACCTCGGCGTGATCGTCAAGGCCACCGACTGGGCCAAGCCGCTGGCCGGCGTGCCGCTCGAAGCCGAGGTGCTCGACGCGCGCGGGCTGGTCGTCAAGAAGGAGCGCATCCGCCTCGGCGCGGGCGGCTTCGCCGAGGTGAGCCACACGACGCAATCGACCTCGCCGACCGGTAACTACACCGTCAACCTCAACATCATGCGAGGCAACGACATGCTGCGCCAGATCGGCAGCACGAGCGTGAAAGTGCAAGAGTTCCTGCCCGACCGCATGACCGTCAGAGCGCAGTTGCTGACTGCCGGCGGCGCGCCCGCAGCGGCGCTCAGCGATGGCTGGGTCAGCCCGAAAGATTTGAAAGGGCACATCAATGCGCAAAACCTGTTCGGCACACCGGCCGAGAACCGCCGGGTCGAACTCTCGATGACGCTGAGCCCCGCGTACCCTGCGTTTCGGGCGCATGCCGACTACAGCTTCTACGACCCGCAGCGCGCGAAGCAAGGCTTCGCCGACAACCTGCCCGACGCCAAGACCAACGACAAGGGCGACGCCGATGTCGACCTGAACCTCGCGCGCTATGCGCGTGCCACCTACCGCCTGAGCCTGCTCGGCAAGGTGTTCGAGCCCGAGGGCGGGCGCAGCGTGGCCGCCGAAGCGAGCGTGCTGGTCTCGGAGCTGCCGTACCTCGTCGGGGTGAAGAGCGATGGTGACCTGGGCTTCGTCTCGCGCGGCAGCAAGCGGCTCGCGACGGTCATCGCGATCGACCCGACCGCCAAGCGCCGCGCGACCGATGGGCTCATGCTGCAACTCGTCGAGCGCAAGGTCGTCTCGGTGCTGATGCGCCAGGCGAACGACACCTACCGCTACGAATCGCGCAAGAAGGAGGCGCTGGTCAGCGAGAAGCCGCTCGCGGTGCCGGCCGACGGCTTCAGCCTGAAGCTCGACACCGAGAAGGCCGGCAATTACAGCTATGTGGTGCGCGATGCGGCCGGCATCGAGCTGAACCGCATCGACTACAACGTGGCCGGCCAGGGCAACGTGACACGCTCGCTGGAGCGCAACGCCGAATTGCAATTGACTTTGAACAGGAAGGACTACCAACCGGGCGACGAGATCGAGGTCAGCATCCGCGCGCCTTACGTCGGCGCCGGCTTGATCACGATCGAGCGGGACAAGGTGTTCACGCAGGCCTGGTTCAAGACCACGACGACGGCCTCGGTGCAGAAGATCAAGCTGCCGAAAGACTTCGAGGGCAACGGCTACGTCAACGTGCAGTTCATCCGCGACCCGGGTTCGGATGAAATCTTCATGAGCCCGCTGAGCTACGGCGTGGCGCCGTTCGCGACCAGCCTCGCGCAGCGCACCAACACGCTCAAGCTCACCGCGCCCGAGCTGACCAAGCCCGGCCAGGTGTTGAAGATGAAGCTGACCGCGGAGCAGCCGACGCGCGCGGTCGTGTTCGCGATCGACGAAGGCATCTTGCAGGTCGCGCGCTATCAAAACGCCGACCCACTGGCCTTCTTCTTCCAGAAGCGCGCGCTCGAAGTCAAGAGCGCGCAGATCCTCGATTTGATCCTGCCGGAGTTCAAGCGGCTGATGGCAGCCGCGGCGCCAGGCGGTGACGAGGCCGGTGCGAATGCGCGCAACCTGAACCCGTTCAAGCGCAAGGGCGAGGCGCCGGCGGTGTATTGGTCGGGCATCGTCGATGTCAGTGGAGAGAAGGAGTTTGCGTACACCGTACCCGATCACTTCAACGGCACGCTGCGGGTGATGGCGGTCGCGGTGAACGAAGGTTCGGTCGGCGTTGCGGCCACCAAGGCACTCGTGCGCGGTGACTTCGTGATCTCACCCAACCTGCCGTTGATGGTGGCGCCGGGCGACGTGTTCGACGTGTCGGTCGGTGTCGCGAACAACATCGCCGGCAGCGCGGCCGACTCGGTCGTGCAGTTGACCTTGAAGCCCGCGTCGACCTTCGAGGTCGTCGGCGCGCCGACGCAGACGTTGAAGATCGGCGCGATGCGCGAGGCAGTCGCGAGCTACAAGGTTCGCGTGAAGGATGCGCAGAGCGCGACCTTGGGTTCGGCGACTCTCGAGTTCACATCGACCCTTGGCAGCAAGTCATCCACGCGCAAGCTCGACGTCAGCGTGCGCCCCGCCACACCGATGGCGACCACGCTCGCGCTCGGCAGCTTTACCGGCTCGAAAGAGGTGCCGACCCCGCGCGATCTCGTCCCCGAATTCCGCAAGCAGGAGGTCGCCATCTCGGTGTTGCCGCTCGCACTCGCACCGGGGCTGATGAGCTACCTCGACAACTTCGAGCACCTGTGCACCGAGCAACTCGTGAGCCGCACGCTGCCCGCGCTGGTACTCGCGCGCCGGCCCGAGTTCGCGGCCGATCGCACGCCCGTCAGCGCAGCGAAAACGCTCGACGGCACGCTGCGCATGCTGCGCACACGCCAGAACGCGCAAGGCGGCTTCGGGCTGTGGACAGCCTCGGTGCAAGCCGACGAGTTCGCCTCGGTCTACGCGGTACACCTGATGCTCGAAGCGCGTGAGCTCGACGTGCCGGGCTCTCAAGTTCCACCCGACCTCTTGCAGAAGGGCCTCGACTACCTGCAGCAACTCGCCGCCAGCAACCCGGCCGATCTGAACGCAGCCCGCACGCGCGCCTATGCGATCTACCTGCTGACGCGCAACGGCGCGGTCACCACACCGTTGCTCGCCGGCCTGCGCGAAACGCTGGACGCGAAGTTCGGCGCCGCGTGGAAGACCGATGCGATCGCGTCGTTCATGGCCGCAACCTACCAGCTGCTCAAGCAGGACAAGCCGGCGAACGAGTTGCTGGGGCCGATGGTCAAGCAGTTGGAGACGGGCGGTGCAACCTACCGCTACGCCCACTACTCCGACCCGACGATCCGCGACGCACAACTGCTGTACCTGCTCGCGCGCCACTTCCCGGCGCGGCTCAAATCACTGGAGCCGACGACCTTCGCGCGCTTCGTCACGCCGATCGCCAACGGCGCGTACAACACGCTGTCGTCGTCGTGGGCGATCCTCGCGATCGACGCGATGGCGCGCCAGCTCGGCGGCGACGCACTCGGCAAGTTGAGCGTTGCGCAGGTCGATGCCAAGGGCAAATCCGTCGACCTGAGACTGCCGGCGAACCTGTTGCCGCGGGTTGCGTTCGATGCCGGCACCACGAAGCTCAGATTAGCGAACGACGGCCCGCTGACCACCTGGTACGCCGTCACGCAAACGGGCTTCGACCGCATGCCACCGACGACCGAGTTGAAGGCCGGTCTGGAGGTGCTGCGCGAGTACGTCGGCGCTGACGGCAAGCCGGTCACGTCGGTGAAGATCGGCGACGAGCTGACCGTGAAGCTGAGCCTGCGCGGCATGGCGATGTCGGGCAAGGACAGTGGCAACAGCGACGTCGGCAACGTCGCGCTGACCGACCTGCTGCCCGGCGGCTTCGAGCCGGTGCAAAGCCGCGACCCGAACGGCGCGACCAGCACCGTCACCGGCGCGGGGCTCGAATTCGCCGACGTGCGCGAAGACCGCGTCGTGCTGTACGCCGCGGCGACCGATCAAGTGCAGACCTGGAGCTACCGCATCCGCGCGACCAACCTCGGCGAGTTCACCGTGCCGCCCGTCTGGGCGCAATCGATGTACGAGCGCGAGCGGCAAGCGCGTTCGCTGGCGGGCAAGGTGGTGGTGAGTGCGAAGTAGGCTGGCGCGCTGGACACGCGACGTGGTGATCATCGCCACGCTGTGTGCTCTCGCCCTGCTTGTGCTGCGCTTCACCCCGTACGCCCCGCTTCGCGACCGCGCCACCTACTCGCGCGCCTTCTACACCAACGACGGCGCGCTGCTGCGCCTGACGCTCGCGAGCGACGAGCAGTACCGCGTCTGGACGCCGCTCACCCGCATCGACCCGCGCCTGGTCGAAGCGGTGCAGCTCTACGAAGACCGCTGGTTCCGCTGGCACCCGGGTTTCAACCCGGCCAGCCTCGCGCGCGGTGCGTGGAGCACCTACAACGGCGATACCCGCCGCGGCGGCTCGACCCTGACGATGCAGCTCGCGCGCCGCCTCTATCGCATCGACAGCCGCACGCTCGCCGGCAAGGCGAAGCAAGTGGCTGCGGCGATCTGGCTGGAGGCGCGCTACGGCAAGTCCGAGATCATCGAGGCGTACCTGAACCTCGCGCCTTACGGCAGCAACATCGAGGGCGTGGCGGCCGCGAGCCTCGTCTACTTCGGCAAGCGCGCGGACCAGTTGCTGCTGCCCGAGGCGCTCGCTCTCGCGGTGATCCCTCAGAACCCGAACCGGCGCGGCACCGAGGCGCTGCAGTCCGCGTGGCCTGCGGCCCTCAGCTCGGCGCGCGAGCGCTTGGGGTCGGCCTGGATCGCGAAGCACGCGGCCGATGCAACGCCCTCGAACCTGGCTGCGCTCGCGCTGCCGCTGCAACTGCGCAGCACGAAGCAGTTGCCGTTCGGCGCGCCGCACGCGGTGCAGGCGCTGCTGAAGCCGGGTTCGCGCGACGTGGCCGACACGCCCGACACACCGGAGACCGTGCTCGCAATCCACGCGCCGACGCAGCTCGCGCTCGAACGCGCGATCCGCTCGTTCATCGCCGCGCGCAAGGGCCAGGGCGTGAACAACGCGGCCGCGATGCTGGTCGACACACAGACGATGCGCGTGCGCGCCCATGTCGGCTCGGCGAACTTTGCCGATGCGAGCATCGAAGGCCAGGTCGACGCGGCCACCGCGAAGCGCTCGCCCGGCTCGACGCTCAAGCCCTTCATCTACGGCTTGGCACTCGACCAGGGCGTGCTGCACCCGCGCAGCATTCTGAAAGACGCGCCGACCGCGTTCGGCACCTACAGCCCCGAGAACTTCGACGGCCGCTTCGAAGGCCCGGTGACCGCGCAAGACGCACTCGTGCGCAGCCGCAACGTGCCCGCGGTCGCGGTCTCGGCACGCTTGTCGAAACCGACCCTTTACGAATTCCTCAAGTCCGCCGGTGTGAGCCAGCTCGCGAGCGAGCAGCACTACGGCTTGGCACTCACGCTCGGCGGCGGTGAGCTCAGCATGGAAGAGCTCGCGACGCTGTACGCGATGCTCGCGAACGGTGGGCAACTCAAGCCCCTCGTCCATACGCTCGACGCGGGCGAGCCCGAGCGCCGGGCCGCCCCAAGCCGGGCTCGATCCCCGCGGGGGATCGACTGCGGTACGCCGCAGGCGAGGGGCTGTCATGTCATGAGTGCCGAAGCGGCCTACATCGTGCTCGACATGCTGCAAGCCAACCCGCGGCCCGACACCGGCCAGCGTGCGTTCCCGAAAGTCGCATGGAAAACCGGCACGTCATGGGGCTTTCGCGACGCGTGGACAGCCGGCGTGTTCGGCCGCTACGTGCTCGTCGTGTGGGTCGGCAATTTCGACGGCACGAGCAACCCCGCGTTCGTCGGCGTGCAGACCGCCGCGCCGCTGTTCTTCCAGATCGTCGACAGCCTGCGCAGCCAGGGCCTCGACCAAGGCGAGCCCGCCCACGCCGCGCCGGCCAACCTTGCCAAAGTGCAGGTCTGCGCCGCGAGTGGCGACTTGCCGAACGACGAATGCAAGGACCTGGCGACGACCTGGTTCATCCCCGGCAAATCACCGATCAAGGTCAGCACGCTGCACCGCGCCGTGTGGGTCGACGACACCAATGGCCGCGCCGTGTGCGCGAGTGGCCCGCACACGCACCGCGAGGTGTTCGAGTATTGGGGCAGCGACATGCTGCAAGTCTTCGCGCAAGCCGGCATGCCGCGACGCGTGCCGCCAGCGCAGGCGCGATGCGGTGGTGGTGGTGGTGGTGCGGCGGCGTCGGTCGAGTCCGATGGCCCGCTGATCGTCTCGCCATTGCGCGGCGCGAGCTATGTGTTGCGGCTGTCGCATGGGCCTGCTTTGAACCTGCGCGCCAATGCGGGCCGGCAAGGGCCGTTGTATTGGTTCGCTGATTCGGCCTATGTGGGCAGCGTCAGTCCGGGCAAGGATTTGGTCTGGCAGCCGCCCGCTGCAGGGCGGTACACGCTGAGCGCGGTCGATGCGCAAGGTGTGGCTGACACGCGTGAAGTCTCGGTCGAGTTCGCGCCTTGAAATCGAATTGCACCGGCGCGAACCGCGGATGCCGCGCGGCCGCCGCCACTCGTGCCCGGAGACAGAGCCCCGGGCGTTCGCCAGGCACAAACAGTCCTCCGGACTGTTTATGTCCGAGCTCACTCCCCCGGCCGGGCTGCGCCCACCCTCCTCCTTGACCTCGTGTCGAAGGCCACCCGACATCCGCGGCAGGTGGCGAAGTTGTTCCTGTTCGATAACTAAGTAGCCTCACATCAGTCAATTTGTGTCGTCAACCATCGAACGGCAAGTGCGGCGCGGGTATCAAATAGATCTGGCGCACAAAAGAATCGAGCGCGCGCGCCGATTCGCTCGACCGCCGCGCGCTCTGAGCTGATCAGGCTGGTGGGGCGTACTGCGCAGCGAAGTAAAGGAGCAGGCCGGGCGCAGCCCGGACGGGGAACATGAGCGGAGCAGCGCGCCGCGCCGGCCTGATCTCGCGCCGACCTCTCGGGCGACGACGGCAAGTCAGCGCACCGACACCACCACGTACCCGCGGTTCTCCACCGTGTCGAACGTCCGCATGCCCTTGACCAACGTCGGCGTCGGCATCCACACCCAGCTCGCCGCGGCCGGGTTCACATCGAGCACGAGGAACGAATCGGATGCGGCGTCGTACGCGCCGAGCGGCGAGATGTGGCCGCCGCCTTTTTGGCCGACGGCCTCGCGGCGGTAGTTGACGATTGCGTACTGGTCGGGCCGGCTGAGACTCGCGACGAGGTCGGTGCGAACCTCGGACTCGGACTTGGTGTCGTCGACCACCACAGCGCGGGTGGTCAGCCCGTTGGCGCGCAGCATCTCGTCGAACTGGCGCAGCTGGTAGCCGAAATCGCGCGCGGGTTTGCCGCTGGCGAAGACCGGTTCGCCGAGCACTTGCGCGCGCGTCTTCGCACCCTTGCCGATCACGTTGTCTTGCGTATAGCGCGGCACGATCGGGTCGACGCCGGGTGGCAGGTTGCGCAGGTCACCCGGGCGCAAACGGTCGTGATCGCGCGGCAGGCCAGGGCTGCGGTCGCGCACGGTGTTGAGGACGATCGCCGCAGTCGTTGGGCCGCAGAAGGCGCCGTTGAGTTGAGCCTCGAACTGGTTCGCCAGTGGCGCGAACGCGTGCTTCGCGCCAGCACGCGCGAGGCGCGACAGGCCTTCGTCGGATGCAAACGTGACAAGCGCCGGTTCGCTCGCCTGAACCGTTGCCGGCTGCGCCACCGATGCCTGCGGCGGAGCCGAGCCACAACCGAACATCGCGCCGAGAAGCACAGCCAAGCCGGCGCGCGCAAACCATGCCTTGCTCATTTTTTCGAGGCCGCAGACGGCCGGCTCATTCGGGCAGGCGGGCCAGCCGCTTGCCGTCCTTCGGCATTTGGTATTGCGCCACGTTGAGCTGCATCGCGAGAAGCGCGTAGTAAGAATTGATACCGGTCAAATCGACCACGCCTTTCTTGCCGAAGCGCTTTTCGGCGCGCGCGAAGGTGCTGTCGGAAACACGCTTGTTGCGGTGCAGCTCGGTCGAGAAGTCGTAGACGATCTCTTCGTCGTCGCTCATGCCGGCGGGGCGGCGGCCATCGGCGATCGCGTCGGCGATCTCGGGCTTGATGCCCACCTTCAGCGCGATCGGGTGGTGCACGTACCATTCGTAGTCTTGCGTCCACTCGCGCGCGGTCACGAGGATCGCGAGCTCGCTGAGCGTGTTGCCCATGGCCGAGTTGTAGCGCAGGTAGTCGCCCATCGCGCGCGCCTGGCTCATGACCTGCGGGCTGTGCATCAGCGGCTCGAAGGGGCCGAACACGGGCACCTTGCGTGCCGCCTCGAACTCCGCCGCCGCTTGCTTTTGCTCCGGCGAATAGCTTGCGGGCGGGATGGTGGGAAGCCGTTCCTGGGCGTGAACAGCCGGGGCAAAAATGGCAGCGGCAGCAATGGCTATTCTTTGAAGGCGGTTTGTCATGGTGGAGATCCCGATAAAACGAACACCATAACGCGGCTGCACGGGTTTGGACCGGGCAGTCAGCGACAAAACAAGAACTCGGCCGACGCGCTTTTGGCGAATCGTCGTTCAGCTGCCCGCTGCGGACGGAAGTTGTGCCATCGAGGCGCATGGGGACATACCCGCAGCGGGGTCCGTTGACCGAGTTTCCCGCTTGATGACGGCGTCGGCCGGGGGCACACTGATCGGCCAGGGCTAGCTTGCACCGCGCGCTCGTTCACCTGCTCCGGCACAGCACGTCGGACGCTCCTCAAAGGAATCATTCATGACACTGAAATCCAGTCTCGACGACATCCTGGGACGCGCCGCCAGCAGCGGTGCCGTGCCCGGCGTGGTGGCCATGGTCACCGACCGGGAGCACACGTTGTATGAAGGCGCCTTCGGCCAGCGCGTGCTGGGCGACGGCCCCGCCATGACCGTCGACACCGTGGGCTGGATCGCCTCGATGACTAAGGCCATCACCGGCGCGGCGTGCATGCAACTCGTCGAGCAGAGCCGCGTCGATCTGGACAGCCCCGCCATGCAGTGGGTGCCGCAGCTGGCCGAGGCCCGGGTGCTGGACGGCTTCGACGACGCTGGCCAGCCGGTCATGCGCGCGCCCAAGCAGCCGATCACGCTGCGCCACCTGCTCACCCACACTGCTGGTT
>ENA-OFCI01000334-OFCI01000334.1-metagenomes-genome-assembly--contig:-NODE-334-length-30213-cov-3.896677_pt1 | contig 30213 bp, 23 predicted proteins | sample MGYA00153391_OFCI01 | MGnify analysis MGYA00153391
TGCTGATCAGCAGATTTGTTTCGATTGCCGCAATCGAGGACTGGTTACACTAGGAGGAACGGAACTCGCCGGGAAGAAGAGCACCTGCCGGCCTTCATCCAGCGTTGTCGAAGGAGGAGAGATGGCACGACGATTGCCCTCCCCACCTCCCGTGCTGCCCGGATTCTCGACGATTCACGTGCTCGGTTCGGGCGGGTTTGCAGACGTGTTCCTCTACGAGCAGAAGCTGCCCAAACGTCGCGTCGCGGTGAAGGTGCTGCTCACCGAAGAGTTGAGCGGGGCAAACCGTGCCGCGTTCGTCGCCGAGGCGAACCTCATGGCCCAGCTGTCGACGCATCCATATATCGTCACGATCTATCAGGCGGATGTCGCGGGCGACGACCGCCCCTACTTCGTCATGGAGTACTGCTCCGGCCCGAGCCTCGCCGAACGATACAAGCGGGAGATCTTTCCGGTGGTCGACGCGCTGCGTACCGGGGTGCGCCTGTCGAGTGCAGTGGCGACGGCGCATGCGGCGGGCATCCTGCATCGCGACATCAAGCCGGCGAACGTACTCACCAACGACTACGGCTGGCCGGCGCTCACCGACTTCGGTATCTCCTCTGCGGTCGAAGACGATGTGCTTCCGATCCACACCGGCACTCTCGCCAGTGCCCTCGCCCAGGACACCGGCACCGACGGCACCGGACAGTCGGTGGGCATGTCGGTGCCGTGGTCGCCGCCGGAGATGTTCGAAGACGACCCGGAGCCCGATGTGCGATCGGATGTATTCTCCCTCGCGGCAACCGTCTACACGATCCTCGCGGGCCAGACCCCCTTCGAGCTGCGCGGGCACTCCAACGGCACCCTCGACCTGATCGGGCGCATCGAGCGCGGTGCGATCACGCCGATGTCGCGGGACGACATCCCTCGCTCCCTTCTCGCTGTCCTGCACAAGGGGATGGCGTCGAACCGCAACGACCGGTTTTCCAGCGCGGTGGACTTCGCGCGGGCGCTGCAGCGCGTCGAGCTCGAGCTCGGCTATTCCCCGACGACGATCGACGTGCCGAACCTGCACATCGAGGCGCCCTCGCGGCCAGGCCAGGAGGATGACGCAGACGAGACCCGCGCTCGCAGTGTCGCGACCATCCAGGCCCAACCGGTTCTGCCGCCGCCCGTCTCCGTGCCGGGGCCGAGCCCGGCAGCGTCGATCGACGAGACCAAGGTGCGCGGGGCGCCCAGGATGATCGCCCAGCCCGAGCAGGCGGGCGAGACGATCGTGCGGCGGCGAGTCACGACTCCGGTCGCGACCGCGACCGGAACACCGGCACCGGAAGAGATTCGCGAGTACGAGACGACCCGGAAGGTGTCCCGCACCAACAAGATCTTGATCGGTATCTCCGGTGGCGCCGTGCTCGTCATCGCCGCCGTAATCGTTGCTGGCCTCGCCCTCGGAGGGAACCCGACCGAGTCGCTGAGCCCGAGCGCGAAGGCCTCCGGTGGTGATTCCGCGATCGTCGAGACCGTGCCGGTGCCGACACTGGCCGGTGTCCCGGTGGTGACGGGCACCGAGCTGATCTTCACCGTGACGAATCCGAAGCCGAAAGCCGGTGACAGCTTCCGTTGGAGGGTCAGTAACCGCGGGAACAACGAAGCTCTGCACCAGAGTGCAGACGGCGTGGTGACCGTGCCAGGCTACGCAGCCGACACGACGATCTGCGTAGAGGTCACGGTGGCCCGTGCGGGCAAGCTGTCCAATCCGCTGGAGGCGTGTTACCCCCGATGAAGCCTCTCAAGATCGAATTCTGCGGCGAGTGGTACGAGGTCGCGCATCCCCACGACTTTCATATCGGGCGCGAGTCCGACCTGGTGATCGACGACAACCCCTACCTGCACCGTCGCTTTCTGCGCATCTATGAAGACTTCGGCATGTGGTGGCTCTCGAACGTGGGCAACCTTCTCTCGGCAACCGTGACGGATGCCACCGGCCAGGTACAGGCCTGGCTCGCGCCTGGCGCGCGCCTGCCGATCGTGTTCCCGCAGATGCAGGTGCTCTTCAGCGCCGGGTCGACCACCTACGAGTTCACCATCTTCTCGGCCGAAGATTATTTCAGCACCGCCTCTGCGATGGCTGGCTCCGGCGGCTCGACCACGATCGAGCCCGTACCCCTCACCAGCACCCAGCGGCTGCTGGTTGTGAGCCTCGCCGAGGGAGTGCTTCGACAGTCCTCGCCGGGTCGAGGTGAGATCCCCACTTCCGCCGAGGCTGCTGCCCGCCTGCACTGGTCGATGACCACCTTCAATCGCAAACTCGATAACGTGTGCGACAAGCTGGACAAGATCGGCGTGCGCGGGTTGCGAGGAGTCAAGGGCAATCTCGCCACGAACCGTCGCCTGCGACTCGTCGAATATGCCGTCGCCACTCGGTTGGTGAGCCAGGACGACCTCTACCTTCTCGCAAAGAACGACGCGGATGCGGCGGAGAAAGCTCACGCCGACGCAGCCGGATAGCCCGCTGGGCGCGGGAAGGCACGCCAGCCCATGGGCAGTGGTCCCCATGCGAGGGGGTACACGACGGATTTTCGTCGTGTTAGGTTGATCTGAGCTGCTGGATTCCGGAGGAATCCGCAGGTCGTCGTCGTTGAAGAATCGGCCGTGGGGGTCACGTGTGAGCGCGCTCGGACGGTGGGTAAAGAGTCGTAAGACCCTCGCATCCGCCCTCGTCATCGCAGTCGTCGCCGGTGTGCCGCTCACCATCGCCGCGTTGCATCCCGGATTCCCGGTTTCCGACGTCGAACTCACCTCCCGTGACGTCTGGGTAACCAATGGGCAGCAGTTGCTCGGCGGGCGACTCAACCGCCAGATCGATGAGCTCAACGGGTCGGTCGTTGCCTCGAGTGCGAAGTTCGAGGTGCTGCAAGACGGCGACTCGCTCTACATGCACAATCCGGATGCCGGTCGCATCGAGTCCGTCAACCCCGCATCTACGCAGGTGAGCTCGGCGATCGACGTGCCGAAGAAGTCCGAGGTCGGCTACGGCGGCACGACTCTCATCATCGTCTCGCCGAAGGGTGACCTGTGGGCGGTGCCCTCGGTCGGCGACCTGCAGTTCAACTACGTGTCGACGGCCCCGCTCGTGAAGCTCGGTACGGGTGGACACGCCACGATCACCCAGACAGGCGCCATCATCGCGGTTTCGCCGACGAAGAAGAAGATCTATCGGATGGCCACCCTCGCGTCAGCGCCGGTGATCTCCAACTTCCCCTCCGTCGGCGCCTTCCAGATCTCCGCGGTGGGGGAGGCGGCCGTGATCTTCGACCAGTCCACCAACGAGCTCCTCACCGAGGACGGCTCCACACACAAACTTCCGAAGACCGGCCTGCGACTGCAGCAGGTCGGCGCGAAGTCCGACTACGCCGTCATCGCCACCGCGGATTCGCTGATGAAGGTCCCCCTCGGTTCCGGTTCGGTGCAGACAATCTCTGCCAACGTCACCACGCCGGCACAGAACGCCGACGGTGTCTCCGCTCCCGTCTTCCTATCGGGCTGCGCGCACGGCGCATGGGCGACATCGCAAAAATACCTGCTCGCCTGTGACGGCCAGAAACCGGTTCGCCACGATATCGAGAAGCCGACCAGAGGCAGCGAACTTGAGTTTCGAGTGAACCGCACGGTAATCGCTCTCAACGACCTGAGCAACGGCAACGTCTGGCTGGTAAATGAGAACATGCGACTCGTTGACAATTGGGGTGACGTAACCCCGCCAGCTGAGAAGCAGAGCGAGCAGACCGGTGACAAGAAGTCAGCCACGCAGTCCTTCGAAGACACGCTCGCCCAGCGCACCGCGGTGAATCACCCGCCGACTGCGATCGACGACAACTTCGGCATCCGTCCCGGGCGCACGACGATATTGCCGGTGCTCGACAACGACTCCGACCCGGATGGCGACGTGCTGGTCATCTCCGCCTTTGACGGGATCGCGGACTCGACCGGTCACCTCGATCTCATCGACGGCGGCCGCGCACTGCAGTTCACGCCGGCGGTCGGATTCGTCGGATCGGTCTCCTTCGGATATACCGTCGACGACGGTCGTGGCGGCACGGCGAGTGCGCGAGTCACCGCCCATGTCGTGCCAGAGAGCAGTAACCAGGCGCCGGTGGAGATCCGCGCCGGTGGGGTGGGCGTCGAGGCCAACCAGACGGTCACCTACAACGTTCTCACCAATTGGCGCGACCCCGACGGCGATGACCTCTACCTCGTCGGCGCATCGCCCAAGTCGGGCGACCTCGTCCGGTTCAGCCCGGACGGCTTCGTCACCTTCACTCACCAGACCTCCGAGATTGGTAAGAAGGAAGTTGTCTTCCTGGTGAGCGACGGCCACGGAGCGCAGGTGCAGGGCACGCTCACGGTCGACGTCAAGCCGGCGGGCACGCTCAATCCGGTGGGAACGCCCGACTTCGCGACGGTGTTCACCAATGAGACGGTGGTGGTGAAACCTCTCGACAATGACATCTCGCCCTCTGGCGCCCAGCTGCAGCTCGTCGCCATGGAGGCTCCCACCGGTAAGGGCGTCGCATCCTTCAATTCCGACTCCAAAGAAATCACCTTCAGCTCGTCAGAGGCGGGTGTCTCTTACCTCAAGTACACGCTGCAGGCCGGTTCCGCCACGAGCGTTGGGCTCGTGCGCGTCGACGTGCGCGACAAACCGCAGGATGACTCCCTCCCCCCGGTCGCGGTGAAGGACACTGCGTACCTGCGGGGGGATGAGCCGACGACAGTGTCGGTACTGACCAACGACGTGAGTCCGAGCGGTCGCGTGCTCGCCGTGCAGTCCATCTCCGTGCCGCCGGAGCTCACGGCGAAGGGTCTCGTCGTTGAGTTGCTGGAAAGTACACAGATCCGGGTCACCTCGCCCGCCGCTCTCACCGAACAGGTGAGCTTCAATTACACGATCTCGGATGGCACACACACGGCCACTGCGGGCGTGACGGTCGTTCCAGTGCCGCCCCTCACGAAGCACCAGCCCCCCATCGCCGCGAACGATACCGCGAAGGTGCGCGTGGGGGATGTCACAACCCTCGACGTGCTGGCCAACGACATCCATCCCGACGGCTCTCCGATGACGCTTGACACCACGCTCGTGACGCTACCGACCGCCGGGCTCGCCTTCGTGAGCAAGAACAAGCTGCGATTCCAGGCGCCCACCACCGCGGGTGAATACACGGTCGACTACCGGGTGCTCGATCCGTTCGGCGAAACCGCCACTGCCACCGCCACCTTCACGGTGATCGGTCTCAATCCCAAGAGCAACCAGGGCCCGATCCCCAAGTCGCTCACCGCTCGGGTGCTTGCCGGTGACTCAATCCGGGTGGAGATCCCGCTCGATGGAATCGACCCCGATGGCGACTCGGCCCAGCTTCTGAGCTTCCCGGTGGGGCCGAGCCTCGGCGCGATCGACAGCCAGGGTACCGACTTCTTCGTCTACCACTCGTCCGCGGCGGCATCCGGCACCGATTCCTTCACCTACAAGGTGTTCGACGCCTTCGGGGCGACCGGTGATGGTGAGATCAAGATCGCGGTGATTCCCCCACCCAAGTCACTGTCGAACCCGATCGCATCGCCCGACAGTATCTCCGTGCGCCCGGGCCGCGTGGCACAGGTCGACTTGACGGCCAACGACTCCGACCCGCAGGGTGCGCCGATCAAGGTCTCGAAGAAGCTCATCGACGTGCCCCACGGTATCGACGCCTCGGTAGTGAAGGGCCGGTTCCTGGTGCTCACCGCGCCCGACAGCGAGCAGTCTTTCTCCATGCGGTACGAGCTCACCAACAACCGTGGTGGCAAGTCCGTGAGCTACGTACTGGTGAAAGTGACCAAGGATGCTCCGATCCTGCCGCCGACGGCCGAGGACATCTCGATCCTGCCGAAGACCATCGCGGGCAAGCAGTCCACCACCGTCGACGTGTTCGACGGCCACGCCTTCAACCCCTCAGGACGTACTGAGGACCTCACGGTCACGGTCGAAGGCCCCAACGCCGGTTCGGCGAAGCTCCTCGAGAAGAACGGTCGCATCGAGGTGACGCCGGGTAAGACCCGGCAGGCCATCGCCTATCGGGTGACCAACGAGAAAGACAAGCTGAGTGCGCTGGCGTTCATCCTTGTTCCCGCTGCAGTGTCCAAGGACTTCGACCAGCCACCGACGATCGATCCCTCTCTTCCGGTGCAATACGTGAGCATGAACGAGACGCGCACCTGGAAACTGAAGGACATCCTCACGGTGCCCTCTGGTCGAGAGGCGCACATCACCGACAGGGCCACGGTGAGCGCGTTGCAGAGCAGCGGCGCCTCCTCTTATGTGGATGCCGACACCATCACCTTCACGCCGTCCAAGGACTATCGAGGCCCCGCATCGGTCAAGTTCACCGTGTTCGACGGGGCGTCGAAGGACGACCCCAAGGGCATCAAGGCCAATCTCACGCTCAACATCGTGGTGGGCGATCCGCAGTTCAGAGACACTCCGCCCGAGTTCACGAGCCCGAACGCTCAGCTGGAGGTGGGCGAGACGACCACCCTCGACCTACGGGCGTCGACCGGGCATCCGAATCCCCAGATTTTGCAGGAGGTGACCTACTCGGATATCACCGGGGCCTCTGCGGGTCTTCAGGCCAGCCTGAGTGGATCGCAGCTCACCCTCACCAGCCCGCGCAACGCCAAAAAGGGAAGCACCTACAAGCTTGGCGTGACGCTCAGGTGGGACAAGTTCACCGTGCCTGGCACGATCAATGTGACGGTCGTCGGTTCGAGCCGACCCCTCGCGGTGGCTGTCTCGGACACCTATGAAACGCAACGCGGCGATGGTGCCGTGGTGGCGCATCCGCTGGTGAACGACTCGAATCCGTACCAGACCACCGGTGAGAAGCTCACGATCGTGGACGCGAAAGTGCAGAACAGCGGCAACCCCGCGGGTATCTCCTTTACGAAGGACTCCGTCACCGTCACGCCGAGCGCCGCCCTCAAGGACGGACGCATCGAGGTCGTCTACACGGTTCAGGATGCCACGGAAGACACGGACCGCCAGGTCAACGGCACCATTTCGGTTATCGTCAGCGACGTGCCCGACCAGGTGGCGAAGCCGACACGCACGTCGGCGATCGGCGGCGATGGAAACGCGACCTGGCGGTTCATCGCGCCGGCCTCTAACGGCAAGCCGATCACGTCGTACGACGTGCGGACAACGCCCGGTGGCGCCACCGCGAATTGCACGGCCGGTGCCGACTGCACCGTCTCCGGGTTGGCAAACGGAACCGCGTACACCTTCTCTGCCCGCGCCATCAACGTGCACGGGCCGGGGCCGTGGTCGGTCGAAAGCGATCAGGTTACGCCGTACGGCACGCCGGGAACGCCCGCCGTGACAGCAACTGTGACGAGCCAGTGGGCGCCGTCCGGGAGCATCACGGCGACATGGGTCGCTGTCACGAGCGGCGGCGGCTCGACGACCTACACCTGGCGCGCGAGTACCGGTGCGACAGGAACCACCACGGGCACGTCGAGCGCCCCGGTGAGTGGGCTCCCCGCGGGCAACTACAGCTTCACCGTGACCGCCCAGAACGGCGGTGGAAAGACGGGCGGCACCGGCACTTCGAACACGGTGGCGATTCAGGACCAGACCAGACCCGGCAGCGTTCCGGTGAGCTCGAACGTGACGAATGACACCGACCCGGGCGCGATCACCTGGAATTGGTCGTCCCCCGGAGGCGGACCGGCTGTCACCGACAACATGAAGTATGTCTACTCGATCGACGGAGCCGGTGGGGTCGCGACGACCTCGACGAGCGTGAGCAGTGGTGGCCTGAGCGCCGGATCGCACTCGATCTCGGTCTACGCCTACAACAATGCCGGTAATGGACCCCCCAACTCGGCGTCGGCGACTATCAAGGCGAAGCCGGCAGTGCCGAAGGTCGTGCTCCAGAAGGGGCCGTTTAACACCTGCCAGGGTGGCGGCACCTGTTACAAGTACGACGTGACCCTGGAAAACTTCGGCGCGAACACACACGCGATCAACTTCTATTGCCAGGCGCCGTTCGGATCTGACACCTTCTCCGGAACCCACTACGTCAGCAACAAGTACTGCGGCTTCGCCGGAACCTACGTGACCGTCGACGGTGTGGTTAGCAACACCGTGGACTTCAGATAACGACTAACAATGAGAGAACTCCCATGCCCGTAACCCAGGAGCAGGCGACCTGGTTCGCCGATGCCTTCCAGAAGCTCGTCGCGAACATCGACAAAGCGATCGTCGGCAAGAGCAACGTGATTCGGCTAGTGCTCACCGCGCTCATCTCCGATGGTCACGTGCTGCTCGAGGACTATCCAGGCACCGGAAAGACAGTATTGGCGAAGGCGCTCGCGAACAGCCTGGACGGCACGACCTCGCGCATCCAGTTCACCCCGGACCTCCTGCCGTCCGACGTGACCGGCGTTCAGATCTACGACCAGTCGAAGGGCAAGTTCCAGTTTCACCAGGGACCGATCTTCGCCTCGATCGTGCTCGCGGATGAGATCAACCGCGCAAGTCCGAAGACCCAGAGTGCGCTGCTCGAAGTGATGGAAGAGGGCGTCGTCACGATCGACGGAGAGGGCCACGGGGTCGGTGCGCCGTTCATGGTGATCGCGACCCAGAACCCGGTGGAGCAGGCCGGCACCTACAAGCTGCCCGAGGCGCAGCTCGACCGCTTCCTGATCAAGACCACCCTCGGCTATCCGGACGCCCAGACCGCGGTCGCGCTCCTGATGGACTCGGCGACCCGGGCCCGGGCGTCCCTCGTCACGGCCATCATCAAGCCGGAGTCGATCGTGGCCATGACCGGCCTCGCCTCCGAGGTGTTCGTCGATGAATCGGTGATGCGGTACCTCAACGACATCGTCGAGGCCACCCGGAAGAACCGGGACGTGGTGCTCGGAGTGAGCATGCGCGGGGCAATGGCGCTCGCCCGGGCCATAAAAACCTGGGCGATCACGCAGGGTCGCACCTACGCCACGCCGGACGACGTGCGCGATCTCGCGGTGCCTGTGCTCGCGCACCGCATCATCCTCGACCCGGAGTCGGAGTTCGCCGGTGTGAAGGCCGAAGACATCGTGAGCCGAATTCTGCTCGACATCGAGCCACCCACCTACCGGGCCGCGTGACCTTTTCGCCATGACCCCGAACGCATGAACACAGTCGCCACCAAGCCCGGGCTTGCTGCGCCTCTGCGGAGGCTCAGCACCCGCGGCATCCGCCTGCTCATCGTCGTGGGCGCGATCGTCACGCCGCCGGCGAAGGCGACCTGGCGCGCGCTCGCACCGGTGTTTCGCACGATCACTGCCGCCGGATGGCTCGTGCTCGGGCTCGGCGTCGGGGCACTCACCCTCAGCGCGGTCTTCGGCTGGCAGGAGTTCACCTACCTCGGCTTCATCCTGCTCGCGTCCCTCGCGCTCTGCGCGGTGTTCCTCTTCGGTCGCGCGTCGTATGGCGTGCTCGTTGAGCTCAACCCGCGCCGGGTTGTCGTTGGGGATCGCGCCATGGGGCGGATTGTCGTAACGAACATCGGAAAGCACGGGCTCACTCCCACCCGCATGGAGTTGCCGGTGGGCCAGGCGATCGCTGAGTTCCAGCTGCCCTCGATGAAACCGAAGGACGAGCACGAGGAACTCTTCGCCGTGCCAACCAACAAGCGTGCTGTCATCATCGCCGGCCCGGCCGAGTCCGTGCGCGGTGACCAGCTCGGCATGCTGCGGCGTGCCCTCAAGTGGGCGGACGCGGTCGATCTCTTTGTGCATCCGAAGACCGTTCGTCTCGCGCCCTCGGCCGCCGGCCTCGTGCGCGACCTCGAGGGCCAAATCTCCCAGAAGATCACCAACAACGACATCGCCTTCCACGCCCTGCGTCCGTATGTTCCGGGGGATGACCGTCGCTACGTGCACTGGCGAACGTCTGCGCGCATCGGGCAGCTGATGGTCCGGCAATTCGAAGAGACCCGCCGGTCGCAGGTGACGATGATCCACTCCTCGCGCAGCGATCTCTATGCCTCGGATGAGGAGTTCGAGCTCGCCATCTCGGTCACCGCCTCGATTGCCGCCCAGGTGATCCGCGACGGCGTGCAGATGAACGTTGTGAGCGAGGCGGGCGTCTGGCGTACCCAGACCGTCACCTCGATGCTGGATGCCTCGTGCCGCATCGATCCCGTTGGCCGGGTCTATCCCAGTATCCGCGACTTCGCTCGCGAGCGTACCCGTCGACTACCCGCCCCGAGCGTCGTGATGATGATCGGCGGCTCGAACATGACGACCGGCGAGTATCGCAGCGTTGAGTCCCTGTTCGGCCAGGACACTGCGCAAGTGGCGTTCCATGTGGTGGCCGGTGCCCAGCCGAAGATCGCCTCGGTGGCCGGACTCACGGTGATCACCGTCGGCGACCTCGCCGATCTCTCTCGGCTGGTTCGGGGGCTCAGCTGATGACCGAGACCTCGATCCCCACCCGCGGCATCCGCCCGCTCACCGGCCGTACCTGGGTCGACATCGGCGTGCTGCTCATACTCTCCGTGCTCGGGGTGCTCGGATTTGAACCCTCGTTCGGTGGCTACGGATTTCTCATCGCCGGCATCGGAGGACTCGCTGTCGGGGCCGCGACCGGAATTCTGGCCTCCGTCTTTCGACTCAATGTCATCGCCCTCGTGCTCGTCGCGATCGTCGGCTATTTCCTGTTCGGCACGGCGATAGCGGTGCCCCAACAGGCGCTGTTCGGTGTGCTGCCGACTCTCGCCTCGGTCGAGAGCCTCGCGATCGGCGCGGTCTATGGCTGGTCGGACATCGTCACCCTGCGCACGCCGATCGGGGCTCCCGCCTACATCGCGGTGATCCCGTACTTCGCCACCTGGATCGTGGCACTCATCTCCACCTCGCTCGCCACCCGCTGGCTCTCGTCACGGCCGCGATCCGCCTGGCGATTCGCGATCACGCTGATCGGCCCGGTGGTGCTTTATATCGCCGGCATCCTGATCGGCACCGCCGTGCCCTATCAGGCGGGTATCCGTGCCGCCGTGTTCGCAGCGCTCGCACTCGTCTGGTTGGGCTGGCGTCGACCCACCATTACCTCCTCAGGGCCTAACCGACTGCGCAGTCGCAAGCTCGCCGGCACCGCGATCGTGGTTACCGGTGCGGTACTGCTCGGTGGCAGCGCCGGATTCTTCTTCGCCCCGCCGAAGGACCAGCGTTTCGTGCTGCGCGAGGAGATCCAGCCGCCCTTCGATCCCCTGAACTACCCGAGTCCGCTCTCCGGCTTTCGTCATTACACCAAGCAGGCAACCGATGACCTGCTCTTCACGGTGAGCGGCCTCAAGACCGGAGACACGATTCGGCTCGCGACCCTCGACTCGTACACCGGCAAGCTCTGGAATGTGACCGGCCCGAAGACCACTACGGCTGGCTCGGGTACCTTCAACCTCGTGGGACGCACGCTGCCCGATCCCACCTTCATCACCCCGGTCGTTCGCACGAACGTCACCTTCACGATCGACAGTTACCAGGACTTTTGGCTGCCGAGCATCGGCTATCCGACCCGCCTCGACTTCACCGCCGGGGCGGCCAAGGGCAGCACGGACAGCCTGCGATACAACGATTCCACCGGAACGGCCGTGCTCACGACCGGACTCGTGAAGGGCGACAGCTACACCATGACCGCCGAGGAGCAGAGGGTGATCTCGGTGGATGACCTGGCCAAGGACCCGACGGCGACCGTCGCTCTGCCCCCGGTCGTCGGCAGCCCGGATGTCGTGACGAGCAAGGCGCAGGAGTTCGCCGGCAAGGCGGCGACGCCGATCGCGCAGCTGGAAGCCATCCGGCTCGTTCTCGCGCAGAAGGGCTTCCTCAGCCATGGACGCGCCTCCGATGCGGTCGCTTCCCGCGCCGGCCATGGCGCGGATCGCATCAGCGAGTTGCTCGAACGCCCCCAGATGATCGGCGACCAGGAGCAGTACGCCTCGGCATTCGCGCTCATGGCCCGCAGCTACAACTACCCGGCCCGCGTGGTCATGGGTTTCGCCCCCAAGATCGCCGAGGGACAGAAATCGGTCAGGGTGACCGGAAATGACGTGACCGCCTGGGTCGAGGTCGCTTTCGACAAGGTGGGCTGGGTGGCTTTCAACCCCACGCCGAAAGAGACGGACATCCCACAGGCTCAGGTGCCGAAACCGCAGAGCCTTCCGCAGCCGCAGGTGCGGCAGCCCCCGCGATCGGAGAAAAAGAGTGACGACCTGCTCACTCCGGTCGAGCTTGAGAAACAGAAGAAAGACGAAAAAGGACTTTTGTTTTCTCTGCCGGGGTGGGTCTACATTCTCGGCCTGAGCATCCTGGTTCCTGCGCTCCTGGTGTTCGTGCCGATGCTGATCATCGCTGTGGCGAAACGCCGGCGCGCCCGCCGACGCCGGACGGCCGTGCGCTCGGAGGACCGCGTGGCCGGAGCCTGGGACGAACTGCTCGACCAGTATTCGGAACTCGGCTATTCGGTGATCGGCAAGACCACACGCGTGCACATCGCCGATGACCTCGAGCGGCAAGTTGCCCAGCCGGTGATGCTGCGATCGCTGGCGATCCGCACCGACGAAGCCGTGTTCTCGGGCTGGCCGGTGGACGACCAGACTACCGAGCGGGTGTGGACCGAGGCGTCCGCCTCCATAGAAGCAGCCCGAGAGGCGGTGACCGGCCTGCGGCGATTCCTCAGCCGCTATCGCGTGCGGAAAGCCCGCGACTGGGCGCTGCGCATGGCCACCAAGAAGAAGAAGCCCTGAGCGTCACCGGGGGAGCGGTGCGTTAGCATTGCTCGACTGACGTACCAACCGGGGAGGGGAGCTGTGTCGGGCGACGAAGAAAATCCGCTGCTGATCACCCCTCCACCGGGATTGTTGGGGGCTGCGAGCCCGGGTCCCCCAGCCACTGATACCGCCCCGGATGAGCACGAGGAGCTCATCACCCTGCCCCCTGGTATCGCAGACTCGGCCACCCATCGCGTGGCGACGCCGCGGATCTCGGCGTCGCGGGCGGCTGCTGCGGACGATGAGATCGTGTTTTTCCCCGTGATACCGGGTGGTTCGGTACTTGTTCCTGTGCTTGTTCCGGTGACCGCCCCGGTCGCGATCCGTGCCGAAGAAGCGCTGCCAGCCGTGGACGAATTGGCCGATGAAACTCGACTGAGTGCTCCCCGACATTCGTCGCCTCCCGTGTGGCGCCTCGTATTACCCACCGGACAATCGGTGCCGATCGCGACCGTGGTGATCATCGGGCGAGATCCGATTGCAAACGCGGCGTGGCCCGGTGCGACGCTTGTGCCGGCGCTCGACCCGGCGAAGTCTCTCTCAAAGACGCACGCACTGCTTGAAATCGATGCTGGCTCCCTGTGGGTGCACGATCTCGCCTCGACCAATGGGGTGTTTGTCGCCGCTCACGGTGTCGATGTCGTCAAGGTCGAACCTGGCACGAGGGTGGTGGTGCCGGATGACGCGGAGCTGGAGTTCGGCGAGTTCATCGTCACGGTGCTCCGCACCTGAGTCGCGCCAGTCGCGAGTTCGGGCTGCGGCGCCAGCATCCGCGCCGAGTGCGCCGCGCTGCATCCGCGCCCGCCCTGAGGCCAGCCAAAATTCGACTCGGGAGTAACTGCGAGCTCTGGCTGTTTCTCGCTGAATATGCCCCCACGTGACCGCGTCAGACGAGCTCATCCGCCCAGCGCCGTGTCAAATGGGAGGCGATCCATCATCCGGGGCGCAGCCCAAACGGTGTTAGCCTAAGGCGGTGTTGTACGGTCTGCTTCTTCTTCGTAGCCGCGACGAGTCCTAGTTTCCAGGCCGCCCTCGTCGCGGAGTCTGGTGCGGGTTGACGCGCCGCTGGCTGACCACCGTTTGGTATAGGAGAGCGCACGACAATGAATGATGTAATCCCGGCCCGCCCCCGCACACTGGCCGAAAAAGTGTGGGACGACCATCTCGTCGTGAAGGGCGAGGGCAGCACTCCCGATCTCATCTACATCGACCTCCACCTCGTGCACGAGGTGACGAGTCCCCAGGCCTTCGACGGACTGCGTCTCGCCGGCCGCCCGGTACGTCGTCTCGACCTCACCATTGCCACCGAAGACCACAACACGCCGACTCTCGACATCGATAAGCCGATCGTCGACCTCACCAGCCGTACCCAGATTCAAACCCTGCGCAACAACTGTGCCGAGTTCGGCGTGCGCCTGCACTCGCTCGGCGACATCGAGCAGGGCATCGTTCACGTGGTCGGCCCGCAGCTCGGCCTGACGATGCCGGGTATCACCGTCGTCTGTGGTGACTCGCACACCTCCACCCACGGTGCCTTCGGTGCCATGGCCTTCGGAATCGGCACCAGCGAGGTTGAGCACGTGCTCGCGACGCAGACCCTGCCGCTCACACCGTTCAAGACGATGGCGATCACTGTCGAAGGCGCGCTGCGCCCGGGGGTGACCGCCAAAGACATCATCCTTGCGGTTATCGCACAGATCGGCACCGGCGGCGGGCAGGGCTATGTGCTCGAATTCCGCGGCAGCGCTATCCGCTCGCTCTCGATGGAGGGCCGGATGACGGTCTGCAACATGTCGATCGAGGCGGGCGCGCGCGCCGGCATGATCGCGCCGGACCAGATCACTTACGACTACCTCGAGGGTCGCGCGCACGCTCCGAAGGGTGCGGACTGGGACGCGGCGATCGCCTACTGGAAGACCCTCGCTACCGACGTCGACGCCGTGTTCGATGCCGAGGTGTTCCTCGACGCGAATACGCTCGAGCCATTCGTCACCTGGGGCACCAACCCGGGTCAGGGCGCCTCCCTCAGCGGCACGGTGCCCGACCCGTCGACGATGCTAGATATGAACGAGCGGGCCTCCGCTGAACGTGCCCTCGAGTACATGGACCTCGAAGCGGGCATGCCGCTCAAGGGCATCCATGTCGACGCGGTGTTCATGGGCTCCTGCACCAACAGCCGCATCGAAGACCTGCGAGCCTTCGCCTCGATCATCAAGGGACAGAAGAAGGCGGATGGCGTTCGCGTCATGGTCGTGCCGGGATCGGCCCGCGTGCGCATCGAGGCCGAGGCGGAGGGTATCGACCAGATCGTCAAGGATTTCGGCGCGGAATGGCGGTTCGCTGGCTGCTCGATGTGTCTCGGGATGAATCCCGACCAGCTCGCACCGGGCGAGCGGTGTGCTTCCACTTCCAACCGCAATTTCGAGGGACGGCAGGGCAAGGGCGGGCGCACGCACCTGGTGTCCCCGCTGGTGGCGGCGGCCACGGCGATTCGAGGGACGTTGTCGAGTCCGTGGGATCTTGGCCTCGAAACAGTGGGTATCGAGACAGTTGATATCGACACGGCGGGTCTCGACACGGGGGCTGGGGCACCGTACGCGACCGCCGGAGGAAACAACTGATGGACAGGGTTTCTGTGGTCACGGGCGTCGCGGTGCCGCTCGAGCGCGCCAACGTCGATACCGACCAGATCATCCCTGCCGTGTTCCTCAAGCGGGTGACCAAGACCGGTTTCGACGACGCGCTGTTCTTCGCATGGCGGCAGGATCCCGATTTCGTGCTCAACGACCCGGCCTTTGCTGGGGGCCGAGTGCTCATCGCCGGCCCCGACTTCGGCACCGGATCCAGTCGTGAGCACGCGGTCTGGGCGCTGCGCGACTACGGCTTCCATGCCGTGCTCAGCCCGCGCTTCGGCGATATTTTCCGGGGCAACTCCGGTAAGCAGGGGCTGCTTGCGGGCGAGATCAGTGAGGCGGACCTCGAGGCGCTGTGGGCACGGATCGACGCCGAACCCGGCATCGAGGCATCCGTCGACCTTGAGGCCAAAACGGCGACGATCGGCGATCTCACCGTGCCATTTCAGATCGACGATTACACTCGGTGGCGGCTGTTGGAAGGTTTGGACGACATTGGACTCACCCTGCGCAGCGAGGCGCAGATCACCGAATTCGAGGGTGGTCGGGAAGCCTGGCGTCCGCTCACTCTTCCGGTACAGCAGGCCACTGACCACAAGGATGCAGGTGAATGAATGAACCCCATAGTGACAGATGCCCAGAAGGCAGGACAGCGGATGGGACTGAAGTCCGACGAGATCACCATCACCGGAGGAAACCCGCTTAAGGGTCGCATCGCCGTGCGTGGTGCGAAGAACCTGGCCACTAAGGCCATGGTGGCGGCCCTTCTGGGTGAGACTCCCAGCATCCTGCGCGACGTGCCCGACATCAGCGATGTCGAGGTCGTGCGTGGGCTGCTCGAGGTCTACGGCGTGATCGTGACCGCGCCGAAAGCCGGGACCCTGCACTTCGATACGGCGAACGTGGAGAAGGCGCACTTCGCGGAGATCGATGCGCATGCCGGATCCAGCCGCATCCCGATCCTGTTCTGCGGTCCGCTGCTTCACCGTCTCGGTGAGGCGCGCATTCCCGATCTCGGCGGTTGCCGCATCGGTGATCGCCCCATCGACTTCCACCTCGACGCCCTGCGTGCCTTCGGTGCTGTCGTGGACAAGTCCTTCGAGGGCATCTACATCACTGCTCCGGACGGTTTGCATGGTGCAAACATCGAGTTGCCGTACCCGAGTGTCGGTGCGACCGAGCAGGTGCTTCTCACCGCCGTGCGTGCGAAGGGCACCACCGAGTTGAAGAACGCGGCCATCGAGCCGGAGATCATGGATCTCATCGCCATCCTGCAAAAGATGGGTGCGATCATCTCGGTCGAGCCCAATCGCGTGATCCTGATCGAGGGTGTGGACCGCCTCGAGGGCTACAAGCACCGTGCGCTGTTCGACCGCAACGAGGTGGCCAGCTGGGCTTCCGCGGCTCTGGCCACCAAGGGTGACATCTTCGTCGAGGGCGCCCGCCAGAGCGAGATGATGACCTTCCTCAATGTCTTCCGCAAGGTCGGCGGGGCGTTCGACGTCGAAGACGACGGCATCCGCTTCTACCATCCGGGGGGAGAGCTGAAGCCGGTGACCATCGAGACGGATGTTCATCCCGGCTTCATGACGGATTGGCAGCAGCCGCTTATCGTAGCGCTCACCCAGGCGATCGGCGTCTCGTATGTGCACGAAACCGTCTACGAGGATCGCTTCGGGTTCACTCAGGCGCTGAACGAGATGGGCGCGAATATCGTGGTGCACAAGGAGGGCCTGCCCAATCACCCCCGCCGGGTCGCTCGTCGAGACTTCGAGCAGGCCGCGGTCATCACCGGCCCGACAAAGCTGCACGGTGCGAACGTGCGTGTGCCCGACCTCCGCGGAGGATTCAGCTACCTCATCGCGGCACTCACTGCGGAGGGCGTCTCAACCGTGAGCAACGTGGGAATCATTAGCCGGGGATACGAGCACTTCATCGACAAACTCGAGGTGCTCGGGGCCGACTTCGTCTTCGAGGGATAGCCCGTTGGCAGGTTTTGGGGCTTCCGATCGACGTAGCTCGGAAAAGACAGTATCCCCGAGGGTGAAATCCGAGAAGATTGCGATCTTCCGCCTGCTGGCGTTCCTGCTCGTACCTCCGATGGAAATCCTCGCTCGCTATGTGATCATCGACGGCCACAAACTGCCGAAGAGCGGTGCTTTCGTCTTCTCACCCAACCACTACAGTGAAATCGACCCGGTGGTGATCGGGCGAGTGATGTACAAACTCGGGCGCGTTCCGCGCTATCTCGCCAAGGCGTCCCTCTTCACGGTGCCGGTCATGGGGTGGTTCCTGCGTACCTCCGGACAGATTCCGGTGGAGCGCGCGGGTGTCGTGCGCGGACACGATCCGATTGCGGCGGCAGACGCTCTCGTGCATGCCGGCTACGCCGTCGTGATCTACCCGGAGGGCTCGCTCACCCGGGACCCGGACCTGTGGCCGATGCGCGGAAAGACAGGAGCGGTGCGGATGGCGCTGCTCGCCGACATCCCGCTGATTCCGGTCGCGCACTGGGGCACCCAACACGTCATGCCGCGGTACGGAAAGAAGATCAGCCTCTTTCCGCGCAAGACCATCACCGTGAAGATCGGCGACCCGGTCGACCTCTCCGCGTTCCGCGGCAAGGGACTCGATCCGAAGCTGCTCACGGCGGCGACCGCCGTACTCATGACGGAGATCACGAAGCTGCTCGCCGACCTGCGCGACGAGCCGGTGCCCACCGAGACCTGGGATCCAAGCAAGCACAGCCAGAGCGAGATCGGACGTTTTGAACAACCCTAATCCCATGACATTGCCCATCCGCCTGTCCCGTCCCGGGGTGCGGCGCGTCGCCGTCCTCGGCGCCGGTAGCTGGGGCACCACCTTCGCCAAGGTGCTCGCTGACGGAGGTTCGGATGTCGCGCTCTGGGCGCGTCGCCCGGAGCTCGCCCGCGAGATCTCGCAGTCCAAGCGCAACAGCGATTACCTGCCGGGCATCAACCTGCCACGCAACCTCTGGGCATCGTCGTTCATCCCCGATGTGCTCGACGGCGCGGAGATCGTGTTCATCTCGGTCCCGAGTCAGTCGCTGCGGGAGAACCTGAGGATTGTGCGCGACCTCATCCCGTCCAATGCGATCGTCGTGAGCCTCATGAAGGGTGTCGAAAAAGGCACTGGCGACCGCATGAGCGAGGTCATTATGCAGGAGCTCAAGATTGATCCGGATCTGGTGGCCGTGGCATCCGGACCGAATCTCGCGCTCGAGATCGCCAAGGAGCAGCCGACCGCGGCTGTTGTCTCCTCGACCGCGCTCGAGACAGCGACAATCGTGGCGGCTGCGGCGACGAACCCGTACTTCCGCTCGTTCGTGAATACGGATGTGATCGGTACCGAGTTCGGGGGAGTGCTCAAGAACCTCATCGCCGTGGCCATCGGCATCGTCGACGGCGTGGGCTACGGCGAGAACACGAAGGCGTCGATCATCACCCGTGGTCTCGTGGAGATGACCGATTTCGCCGTCGCCTACGGCGGCCTCGCGCAGACGCTCTCCGGCCTCGCGGGACTCGGCGACCTCATCGCAACCTGCGAATCGTCGCTCTCGCGAAACAACACCGCCGGGCGACTGCTCGGCCAGGGCTACAGCTTCACGGATGTGGTGAAGCAGATGAACCAGACGGCGGAGGGTCTCGCCTCGGTCGCCCCGATCCTCGAACTGGCCGCCGCCCGTGGCGTGCACATGCCAATCGTCGAGCAGGTGGCGCAGGTGCTCGCCGGCACGATGAATCCCCGCGACATCGCACCGCACCTCACCACCGAAGACGACACGGCGGCGATACTCGTCGAGTGATGGCGGATGCTTGCGCGCTCCGGACTCTCGGCTAGGGGCTCTTCGCTCAGGGGCTCGGCGTCGGTTCCGGCACAAAACCGGGGTCGTGGCCGGTGCACTGCTTGGTCTGCGCGATAGATCCGACGGCGTTGGAGAGCGCATCAAGGATGATGGCCCCCTGGCCCTGGGTGAGCTTCGTGTCGATGACTACCTGCGTTGCCGGCGACCGGCCGTAGGTCGTGTACACGGAGCGAGGTGAGCCAGAGACATCCACCACCCAGTCGATGCCGTTCACGGTCGAGCAGGTGGCGGAGGGGGCCGGTTGCGGCACTCCGCAGCGCAGAAGCACCGAGGCCGGGTTGCCCCAAGCGCCCGTAGCCTGGGCATTCGTCTGGCGCAGCGGCTGCTCCACAACAGACGTCGGCAGGCGCACGATTATTTCGGCGCACTGCGGATCCGTGGCGTTAGCCGCCGGGGTGAGCGGCACCGTGGGTGAGCAAGCGGTGAGCAGCGCGAACAGCAGGGGGGCGAGCAGGCCGACCGCGAGGACCGTGCGCTTCTTGTTCATCGCTTTCAGGCTACCGTTTGGAGCATGACGATCACGCCGGAACCGGCCGCTCCCGACACTCTCGGAGGTATCGGCGAGCTTGCGGTGCTGGCGCGCATCTTCCCGCGGCTGCCCACCGCGGCATCCGCCCTGCTCGGTCCGGGCGATGACGCTGCCCTCGTTGCTGCTCCCGACGGGCGGTTTGTCGTGACCACGGACATGATGATTCACGGGCCAGATTTTCGCCTCGCCTGGTCGACCCCTCACGACCTCGGCTGGAAAGCCGCCGCCTCCAACCTGGCGGATGTCGCGGCCATGGGCGCCGTGCCGACCGCGCTCGTCGTGGCCATCGCCGCGCCAGCCGACTCGCCGGTCTCGGTGCTCGAAGGCATTGCGGATGGGCTTCGTGACGCCTGCGAGACGCTCGCACCGGGGTGCGGTGTCGTGGGCGGGGATCTGTCGGTATCGGCCACTCTGACGATCGCCGTAACCGCATTCGGGGATCTCGAGGGACGTGCGCCGGTGCTCCGCTCCGGCGCCGCGCCCGGAGACATCGTGGCGGTGGCCGGCGTGCTCGGCGAGGCCGCAGCGGCCCTGCGCCTGCTCTTCGCCGAGGCCATCGGTACATCGGGGAGACCGGATACCGCGCTCGCCACCGCGCTGCGGTCGCGCACCGTAGCCCAGCTTGCTCCCTCCCCGCCGATTGCCGCCGGCCGTGCCGCCGCCCTGGCGCGGGCGACGGCGATGCTCGACCTGAGCGACGGTCTCGCGATCGACTCCGCCCGCCTCGCTCGGGCAAGCGGCGTGGGAATAAACTTCGCCATGGCGGCGCTGGGCGACGATCCCGCTCTCGCGCTCGGCGGGGGAGAGGATCACTCGTTGCTCGCGACCTTCCCCCCTGGTGTCGTGTTGCCCGCGGAATTCCGTCGTATCGGAGTGTGCGTCGACGGCGAGGGACTCACGGTGGACGGCTCACCCCACGACTCTGCCGGGTGGGATCCGTATCGGGACTGGGCCGGGTCTGCAGGCTGAGCCGACTCCGAAGAGCGCGCCGGACTCGAGACGGCTCATCCGTCTGACCGGCACTGTCCTAATCGACCGGCACAGTCCTACTCGACCGGCACAGTCCTACTCGACCGGCACAGTCACCGCGCTCGCCCACCACAGGGTCGTGTCTCCGTAATCCTTGCGACGGTCGAGCGTGATTCCGGGCGGCCAGGTCGGCTCGGGGGAACGGCTGCTGCGCTCGAGGCAGACCACGGCATCCGGTTGGAGGCGCGAGGCAAGCGATGCGAGGTTTTGCGTGAGCTCGGCTTCGAGCAGGTCGTAGGGCGGGTCGAGGAAGACCAGGTCCCAGGTCTCAGGATTGCTGGTCAGGAATGATTGCACGAGCCGCCCGCTCACCTCGATACGAAGTGACGAACCGCGCGGCGCCTGCGCGAGCACCGCTGCCGCGTTGGACCGGCAGACTGTTGTGCCCACTCCGCCTCGTTCGACGAGACGCACGAAGGCCGCGCCGCGGCTGGCGGCTTCGAGGCCGAGTGCTCCGGATCCGGCGTAGAGATCGAGTACCCGTGCGCCGTCGATCGCATTCCGGGATTCGAGCGCGGAGAAGATCGCCTCGCGCACGCGGTCGCTGGTGGGGCGGGTGCCGTCCCCTGGTGTCTTCAAGGCAATGGATCCGGCGAATCCGGAGATTATTCGAGTCATCGGACTCGACCCTACCGAACTACCCGAATTGTTCACTCGACAGGACTACCGTTTTACTCATGGCACCCGATTTTCGCAAGCCCTTCCGCGCACTGTCGTTGCGACCACGAACGCCCGCCGCTCCGACGAGCGTGGCAACACCAGAGCCAGGGCAGGTGCGCTCCAGCCTGGTCAACAATGCCATCTACGAGAACGGATGCCGAGTCGAGACTCCCGCCTCGCTCAGCGAGACCTACGCGGCGCTCGACGCCCGCCCCGGAGCTATGGCGTGGATCGGCCTCTATCGCCCGACCACCGATGAGCTCACGTCGCTCGCCGCGCAGTTCGGCCTGCACGAACTCGCTATTGAGGATGCGATTCTCGCGCACCAGCGCCCGAAGATCGAGCGCTACGGCTCCACACTCTTCGTAGTCCTTCGGGCGGCACGCTACCTCGATGCGAAAGAGGAGGTGGAGTTCGGCGAGCTCCACGTGTTCATCGGCCAGAACTTCGTCATCACTGTTCGTCACGCCGAATCGCCCGATCTGGCGCTGGTTCGCCGGCGGCTCGAGGGCACTCCCGATTTACTTGCGCGTGGCACGGAGGCAGTTCTTTACGCGATTCTCGACGCGGTGGTCGATGCCTATGTTCCCGTCGTCGCTGGCCTCGCCAACGACATCGATGAAATCGAGACACAGGTGTTCGGCGGCGATCCCGGCGTCTCGCGGCGCATCTACGAACTGACAAGGGAGGTCATCGACTTTCAGCGTGCGGCGGTGCCGCTGGTCAGTATGCTCGATCAACTCTCGAACGGGTTCGACAAGTATGGGATCGGAGACGACCTTCAGCAGTACCTGCGCGATGTCGCGGACCATGTCGCTCATGTGACAGAGCGCGTGGACGAGTTTCGCATCCTCCTTCGGGACATTCTCACGGTCAACGCAACACTCGTGGCCCAACGCCAGAACGAGGAGATGCAGGAGACGACGGAGGCCAATAATCGGCAAACGGAGGAGACGCGCAAAATTTCGGCCTGGGCGGCAATCCTGTTTGCGCCCTCGATCATCAGCGGAATCTACGGAATGAACTTCCGAATCATGCCAGAGCTGCGCTGGGCGTTCGGTTACCCGTTCGCAATCGGACTGATGCTCGTCGTTGGTGTCGGGCTCTACGTGATCTTCCGCAAGCTGCGCTGGCTGTAAGCAAGCTGGCGCTATCCGTCGGGCCCCGGCGGTAACCTGTCGAGGTGGACTCCCCGCTCGATGCCAAGCTCAGTGGTGCCCTCGGCGGTCGCACGGCGGCGGCGATCGAGAAGGGTCTCGGGCTCGTCACCGTTGGTGACCTGCTGACCCACTATCCGCGGCGATACGCCCTCCGCGGCGAGCTCACCGCTCTCGCTCAACTCTCGGTCGACGAGAATGTCACGATCGTCGCAGAGGTACTCGGCGTGCAGGAGCGCACGATGCGGGCACGCAAAGGGTCGATTCTCGAGGTGACGATCAGCGATGGTAGCGACATCCTTTCCCTCACCTTCTTCAACCAGGCCTGGCGCAAGAGCGACCTGAAGCCGGGCGTGCGCGGCATCTTCGCCGGCAAAGTGGGCGACTATCGCGGCACGATCCAGTTGGCACACCCCGATTACGAGCTTTTCGAGACGGATGACACGGGCGGAGACTCCGAGGCAGGCGCGGAGAGGGCGCGCAAGTGGGCCGAACAGCCGGTGCCGATCTACGCGGCGACAGCTGCGGTGGCATCCTGGCAGCTGGGTAAGGCCGTCGGAGTGCTGCTCGACACGCTCCCGCCGCTCGATGACCCCGTGCCGGGCGCGGTGCGGGCAGAGCGCGGGCTGATGAACTACTCGCGAGCCCTCGAGTTGATCCATCGGCCGCAGAAAGACATCGAGTGGAGGGCCGCACAGAAGTCCCTGCGCTTTCAGGAAGCCTTCGTGCTTCAGGCCGCACTTCTCGAGCAGCGGGCGTTGCTGAAGCTCCAATCGGCGACTCCCCGCGCCCCGAAGCCGGGCGGCCTGCTCGAGCGCTTCGATGCGCAGCTGCCGTTCGTGCTCACCGGCGACCAGACGACGGTCGGGGTGGAGATCGCGAGCGATATCGCGGCTTCCGCTCCGATGAACCGACTGGTGCAGGGCGAGGTCGGATCGGGCAAGACCCTCGTCGCATTGCGCGCGATGCTTGCTGTCGCCGACAGCGGTGGCCAGTCGGCCCTGCTCGCGCCAACGGAGGTGCTGGCCGGCCAGCACCTCCGTTCCATCGTGAAGACGCTCGGTCCCGACCTTGCGGCGACGCTGCGGCCCACCCTGATCACGGGACAGCTACCGGTGGCGGATCGGCGCAAAGCCACCCTCGCGACCGTCAGCGGGCAGGCGCAGATCGTCGTCGGCACGCACGCACTGCTGAGTGAGAGTGTCGGCTTCTACGACCTCGGACTCGTGGTCGTGGACGAGCAACACCGATTCGGGGTCGAACAGCGCGAGGCGCTGCGCCGGAAGGGCACGGTGCCGCCGCATGTGCTCGTGCTCACGGCGACTCCGATTCCGCGCACGGTGGCGATGACCGTGTTCGGAGACCTGGATGTCTCAACGATCGCCGAGCTGCCCTCCGGTCGGGTGCCGATCCAGAGTTTCGTCGTGCCGCTCGCCGAGAAACCGGGGTGGGTGAACCGGGTCTGGGAGCGTCTGGCCGAAGAGCTGGCGAAGGGGCGCCAGGGGTTCGTGGTGTGTCCCGCGATCGACAGCACGGCGGTCGAGACCCCGCTGATCGAGCCTGACGAACCCAGGGTCACGTCACGGATTGCAGCAAGCTCGGCCCGTCCCGGCACGATCACCGACATCGCGAATGTCACCGACACTCTCGCGAGTGTGCGCGCCAACCCACTTTTCACCGGCCGTCGCATCGAAGGGCTGCAAGGCCGCTTGCCGAGCGACGAGAAGGATGCCCTCATGCGGGCGTTTGCTGCAGGGGAGATCGACGTGCTCGTCGCTACGACGGTGATCGAGGTCGGCGTGGACGTGCCGAATGCGTCGACGATGATCATTCTGGATGCCGACCGCTTCGGCGTCTCGCAGCTGCATCAACTGCGGGGGCGGGTCGGCCGCGGTGGCGTGCCAGGGCTCTGCCTGATGGTGACGCAGGCGGAGGAGGAGACCCTGGCTCGCGAGCGGGTCGAGGTCGTGGCATCCACTCTTGACGGTTTCGAGCTCGCACAGAAGGATCTCGAACTGCGGCAAGAGGGTGATGTGCTCGGCAATTTGCAGTCGGGTGGCCGCTCCTCGCTGCGGCTGCTGCGTGTCGCGAAGGACGGTGTGCTCATCACGGAGGCGCGGGCGATCGCGCAGGGGATTCTCGCCGAGGACCCGGAGTTGTCGTCGCACCCGGCATTGCGCACGGCTCTCGCCCGGAGGCTTGACGAGGCGAGCCGCGATTTTCTGGCAAAGAACTGATTTGCATCCCATCGGGAAAGCTACGGTGCGCACCACAATCACAATCCGGTAACACCCGTGCCGTAGTCTGGCGCAATGAGCAGGATTGCCGTCGTCCCCGGTTCCTTCGATCCGGTGACCCTCGGTCACCTCGACGTGATCGGCCGGGCGGCCAGGATCTTCGATCAGATCCACGTTCTGGTCGTGCATAACCCGGCGAAGACCGCGCTCCTGCCGGTGGCACAGCGGGTGGCTCTCATCGAGAGAGCTATTCTCGATGCCGATTTCGAGGGTGATATCGTCGTGACCTCATGGAGTGTCGGCCTGTTGGTTGACTACTGCACGGATGTCGGGGCGAGCGTGATCGTGAAGGGCATCCGCTCGCAGGTGGACGTGGCCTACGAAACGCCGATGGCCATTGTCAACCGCAATCTCGCGGGCGTCGAGACGATCTTCATGCTGCCGGATCCCGCGCATGCCCATGTCTCGAGTTCGCTGGTGCGGCAGGTTGCGGGACTCGGCGGGGATGTCGCCCCCTATGTGCCGAAAGCGGTAGCGGACTTCCTGCAGCACGGCTGACCCTCAGCCGAAGGGCCGACCCCGCACCATCCCGGTGCTCGGGAGGGTGTGGGGTCGCCCCGTGACACAGGCTCGAGCATCAGCAGTGCGGCAGGTTGAGGATCTGCCAGCGCTGCCATTGGCGTTCGCGCTCGAGTCGGGCGGTGTGCTCTTCGAAGCGCACGACACGCCGTTCCCGGGACTCGAGTTTGAGCGGTCGTCGACCCCACCGGATGAGAGCGAGGCCGAGATGAAGTGCAGCCCGGTCGACGATGCTCACCCGACGCACCGGGTGCGACGGGCGATCCTGGATGGGACGGCTTTCGGGGGTTGATTGAGACGGATGGGTTGATGGAGGCGGATGGGTTGATTGAGGCGGATGGGTTGATTGTGGTGGATGGTCGTGACGACCGGGAGTGGACGACAAAACGGCGTTCATGATGGTGGAACCTCACTGCTGGAGTGCCGCGCGGGGCTGCGGGATCGATCGGGGAAGGGCCTCAGGAGACGGCAGGCTGCGCAGGCAGGTGCGGGACCTCGAGAGTCGGGCTTCGAAATCAGCGTCACCGACCGGATCGGTGGCACTGCGCCTCTCAGGAGGCGGGCAGGCCGATCAGGCGGTGAAGACGCCGACGAAGCCAGCGGTAAACCGGGTGCGGGTCATCCCCGCAATATTTGCATAAATCACGCTGGCTCCTTTCGTCAGAGGCGCGGGCCTACCGTATCGGGAATCCGAAGGATGGTGCAAGTAAATTCTGAAACTCTGTCAAGAGTCTCGTTTTTTCACGCGATCGTCCCTAAGCTCTGCTCATGTATCTACTGCTTCCGGGGTTGGGTCTTCTCCTCATGGTCGGCGCGCTCATCGATATCATCCGGGCCGAGAGCTGGGCGATCCGGCACCTCGACAAATCGATCTGGATCATCATCGTGATCCTGCTGCCACTGATCGGGTCAGTTCTCTGGTTCGCGATCGGGAGGGACTACGGCCAGTCGATCGACCTCGGCAGCTTTGGTGACCCGCGTCGGCGGGAGGCGTCGACCTCGGGAGAGGGGAATGTGGGGGAGGGCAGAACAGAGCGCGAACTGGCAGCGCTCGAACGCGAGATCGAGCGACATGAGCAGGATGATCGGATTCGCCGGCTTGAGGCGAAACTGAGCGCCCGCCCGAATGAGATCGCCCCGGAGGATTCGAAGAATTGACTGTGCTGGCTAGTGACTGTGCTGGCTAGTGGTCGGAAGCCTGTTCTGCGCCGTACCCGGTGAGGGAACGCACCTCCATCTCGGCCGCGATCGCCGGGTTCTCGAGGGTCTTGCTCGTGATCGTTCCGAGCCAGCCGAGGATGAAACCGAGCGGGATTGAGACGATCCCGGGGTTGCTGAGAGGGAACCAGTGGAAATCGACCCCCTGGACCATCGAGGTCGGTCCGCCCGAGACGACCGGCGAGAATGCGATGAGGAAGATTGCTGAGCCGAGCCCGCCGTACATACTCCAGAGCGCCCCGCGGGTGGTGAAGCGCTTCCAATACAGCGAGTAAAGGATCGTCGGCAGGTTCGCTGATGCCGCAACCGCGAAGGCGAGTGCCACGAGGAATGCGACATTCTGCCCCTGCACGCCGATTCCGCCGACGATCGCGAATACTCCGATGACCACGACGGTGATGCGGGCGACCTTGACCTCGGTGTTCGGGGCGGCCTTGCCTTTCTTGATCACGCTTGCGTAGACATCATGGGCGAAGGAGGTGGCCGCAGTGATGGTGAGACCGGCGACGACCGCGAGGATCGTGGCGAAGGCGACAGCCGAGATGAGTCCGAGAAGAACCGGGCCGCCGAGTTCAAACGCAAGGAGCGGCGCCGCGGAGTTGACCCCACCCGGGGCGGCCAGGATCTTTTCCTTTCCGATCAGGGCAGCTGCGCCGTAGCCGAGAACGAGTGTGAACAGATAGAAGACTCCGATTAACCAGATCGCCCACACCACGGAACGACGGGCCTCCCGAGCGGTGGGCACCGTGTAGAAGCGCATGAGTACGTGCGGGAGGCCGGCAGTGCCGAAGACCAGGGCAAGGGCAAGGGAGATGAAGTCGAGCCTGCTAATTCCGCTTAGGCCGTACTGCAGCCCCGGGTTCAACAGGGCATCCCCGCCACGTTCGGCCGCTGCCCCGAGCAGTGCGGAAAAGTTGAAGCCGTGAAGCGTCAGCACCCAGATCGTCATGATGAAAGCTCCGGCGATGAGGAGCCCCGCCTTGATGATCTGTACCCAGGTGGTGCCCTTCATCCCGCCGATGAGCACATAGATGATCATGAGAACGCCGACCACCGCGACCACTATTGACTGGCCGATCTTGTCGTCGATGCCAAGCAGCAGGGAGACCAGGCCGCCGGCCCCAGCCATCTGGGCGAGCAGGTAGAAGAAGCAGACCGCAAGGGTCGTCGTCGCCGCTGCGAGGCGCACCGGCCGCTGTTTGAGCCGGAACGACAGCACGTCGGCCATGGTGAATTTTCCCGTGTTGCGCATGAGTTCTGCCACGAATAGCAGCGCGACAAGCCACGCGACGAGGAATCCGATCGAGTAGAGGAATCCGTCGTAGCCATTGATCGCGATGGCCCCGCAGATGCCGAGAAACGATGCTGCCGAGAGATAGTCCCCGGCGATCGCCGTGCCGTTCTGCGGCCCGGTGAACGAGCGCCCGGCCGCGTAATAGTCGGCCGCCGTTTTGTTATTGCGACTCGCCCGCAGCACAACGATGAGCGTGACCGCGACGAATCCGCCGAAGATGCTGATGTTGAGAACGGGATTGCCGACACTGGTGGACTCCACCGCTGCCGTCAGACCCGACAGCGCGCTCATCGTTGTGCTCCGCGCCCATCCTGCGTCTGCCCGTCGGTGTGGGCTCCCGCCGCGAGATCGCTGCGGATGTCATCGGCAAGCGGATCGACTTTCCGATTGGCGTGGGAGACATACCAGGTGGTGATCGCGAAGGTCGTGATGAACTGCGCCAACCCGAGCAGGAGCCCGATAGTGATAAAGCCGAACACCCGCGTCGACATGAACTCATGGGCATAATCGGCAAGCAGGACAGAGGCAAAGTACCAGTGGAGGAAGGCGATCCCGAGCGGAAAGACGAAACCGCGCTGGGTTGCCTTGAGCTGCCGGAATGAGCAGGATCCGCGCTCTCCAGGGACTTGAGACAATGGAGGGTGCCCTCACCCCAACCCGTCGTCGACGCTGCCCCGACCGGCACCGCCCACATCGGATTCGCCGCAATGCTTGAGCAGTTCCCTCCTACCGAGATGATCGCTCTCAGCACCTATGCCGAGAAGCGCGGTTTCACCGGGGTGATGGCCGCCGACCGTTTCCAACCCTGGGTGCCCCGCCAGGGCGAGGCCAGCTTTGTCTGGAACGTTCTCGGCGCGCTCGGGCAGACGACGGTCGGTGACCTCGGAACCGGGATGACGGTGCCAACCTTCCGCTGGCATCCGGCCATGGTGGCACAGGCCAGCGCGACCCTCGCGGCGATGTATCCGGGGCGGCACTGGCTCGGCGTCGGTTCAGGCGAGGCGATCGACGAGCATGTGACCGGTGCCTACTGGCCCGAGACCGCCGAGCGGATCAACCGCATGTTCGAGGCGATCGAAATCATCAAGAAGCTGTTCACCGCGTCGGTGGCCGGCCGTGACACCAAGCACAGCGGCCCACACTTCACCCTGGAGTCGACCCGGCTGTGGACGATGCCCGAGACCGCGCCCGAGATCCTGGTGGCGACATCCGGTCCGGTCACGGCAAAACGCGCCGGGCGCACGGTGGACGGAATCATCATCGATGGAGCGCCCGTCGAGAAGATCGCCGGGCTGTTCACCCGGTTCGACGAGGGAGCACGCGAGGCGGGGAGCGCCGGCGGCACCAAGGTGCTCCGCCTGCACTTCAGCTGGGCACCGACGTACGAGGCGGCGATGGCGAACGCGATGACGGAGTGGCCAAACGGGGGCATGCGGTTTCCGCGATCCGACATCCGTTCACCCTTCGAATTTGAACAGCTCGCCAGGCTGGTACGACCGGAGGACTTCGAGGGACGGATGCTGGTGTCGGAGGATCCGGACGCTCACCGTGCCAACATCCAGTCCTTCCTCGACCTCGGATTCGACCGAATCTACCTGCACAATGTCGGGCGAAACCAGCGCGAATGGATCGATGTGTTCGCGCGCGACGTTCTGCCGAAACTGGTGCGGTAGTGCTGACGGTGTGGGCCATCGAGGGAATTCCGGAGATCGTGGCGGGGGATGATCTCGCGGCCATCATCGGCGCGCTGGCGGGGGCGCTGGAAGACGGCGATATCCTTGCGATCACCTCGAAGATCGTGTCGAAGGCGGAGGGTCGCTTCGTGAAGGCCGCCGACCGTGAGCAGGCCATCACGGACGAGACCGTGCGAGTCGTCGCGACGCGGACACACCCCGGTGGCGTTACTCGAATCGTGGAGAATCGTCTCGGGATAGTCGCGGCGGCGGCGGGCGTCGATGCGTCGAATACGCCGCGGGGAACGGTGCTGTTGCTGCCGGTGAATCCGGATGCCTCGGCACTTCGGCTCCGAACCGCGCTCGAGGCGCGATTTGGCCTACGCCTCGGTGTGATCATCACCGATACTCTTGGCCGCGCCTGGCGTGAAGGCCAGACGGATGTCGCCATCGGGGCGAGTGGCGTGCGTGTGCTCGACGACCTGCGCGGG
>ENA-OFCI01000335-OFCI01000335.1-metagenomes-genome-assembly--contig:-NODE-335-length-30209-cov-3.874179_pt1 | contig 30209 bp, 22 predicted proteins | sample MGYA00153391_OFCI01 | MGnify analysis MGYA00153391
TGGACTATCGCGAAGCGGCAGCGGCAGCGGCAGCGGTAACGGTAACGGTAACGGTAACGGCACCGAGTGTTCGCCGAAGCCGCAGAGAACATGCCTGAGCTTCTCAAACGGGACTTCACCGCCGCCCGCCCATGGCGCAAGTTCGTCGGCGACATCGGTGAAAAAATCGGACGCGATCTCCCCATGCGTTCCTCGAAGCGCAGAACTGTGGTGTGCCGGAATTAGGCGCTGGCCGAGTCGTTGTTTTCCGCACTGAGGACCGTTTCTATCCCGCGGTAGATGCCACGAAAAAGTCAGCCAGACGCGATGTCATCGCCGATATCGAGGGGTCCGATAACACCCGCCGACGCCACTCAGCGCTCCGATACCGGCGACCCAACGAATTCCACTCCCGTTACCAGCAACCAGCCTTGCCAGCGCACCGACAACCATTAATCCGCTGTCCGAAACTCACGCAGCAGCCCCGTCTCTGCGATCACTTTCGCTCACTCGAGTTAGGGAACTGAACGGTAGTGCATCTGTCATATTTCCGACCAGCAACCTCGAGGTCGACAAGGCGTTCTGGCAGGCGGCGCTTGGTGTCGCCCCGTATTTCGATCAGCCGTTCTATGTCGGTTTCACCGTTGACGGCTGCGAGCTCGGGCTCGACCCGAATGCGGCGGATGACGGACTCACCTACCCGATCTCATATTGGACGACAACCGACATCCATGCCTCTCTCACCGCACTGCTAGCCGCTGGCGCCCTTCTGCACCGGGATATTAAATCCGTTGGCGATGGGGTGCTCGTGGTCACGATGAAAGACATGAGCGGCAACATTTTTGGTCTTCTGCAGCGGCAGCAGGAGACAGGTTCGTCCCAGTAGTTCGATGAGGTCCTGGCGGTCCGGCACCGGGTTTTTAGGAGGCTTGCGTCCGGTGCTTGAGTGAGAAACCCGTGGCGAATCAGCGGCGGAACGACGCGTCCACCACGGGATAGTGCCAGAGGTCAGTCACCCGAGCTGGCTTCGGCCGCCGACCCCGCCACCTGTTGCGCCGTGCGCTCAAGCACCGCACGAACGGCAACGATCGCGGGACGGGTGCTGCTCGCCTCGCGCACCGAAGTGAAGATAGTGCGCTGGGGATGCTCCGGTAACAGCACCAACCGTGCCGTCGTGCCCCGCCCGATCCAGACCAGGTCGGGCAGCAGAGCCACGGCATTGCCCGACTCCACCAGGCGGATGTGCGATTGAAGGTCGGCCGTCTCGAATCGCACATCCGGCTCGAACCCGGCCAGGCGGCAAGTCTGTTCTGCCCAGTGCCGGGAGGCGGTGCCACGAGGCTCCATGACCCAAGCTGCATCCGCTGTCTCCCCGATCGAAGCGGGATGGAACCGCCCACGGTTCGCCGGTGGCGTCGCGAGTCGGATCGCATCGGTTGTGAGCGTACGCCGGTCGAGTTCCGGATGTCGCGGAGCAGCGTGTCCCGGATACTGCTCGGCGATCACGAGGTCGAACTCACGTGCCCAAGTCTCACGCAGGGCGGACTCCGGCTCCCGCTGCACCATCTCTACCCGCACCTCGGGGTATTCGGCATCCATGATGGACAGCGCGTCGGGCATGAGGGCGAGCGCTGCGGATTGGAAGACCGCGATCTTCACCGTTCCGGTGACAGTCGTCAGCGACGAGGCGAGTTCGGCTTCGGCACGTTCGAGCGTGCGTAACACCTCTGCCGTGTGGCTGACCAGGATCTCTGCCTGCGGCGTGAGCACCACCCGGCGGCCCGAAGATCTCAGTAGTTCCACACCCACTTCCTTCTCGAGCAGGCTCAGTTGTTGCGACACCGCAGAGGGACTGAAACTCAGCGCTTCGGCCACGCCAGCGAGGGTACCGCGGATCTGAAGTTCGCGAAGCAGGCGGAGGCGGCGTACATCGAGCATCGGGGCACCCTATCCATTAGTTGCACTTAAGAATACTCGTCAGAAAGGGTCGCTTTACCTAACCGGATGTACGAATCAATATTGGAATCAGACTGCTGCGAAAGGATCCCCGTGACCGACACCGCCACGACTACGTCCCTGGACGACGCCCTCTCCCCCGAGCTTGCCGAGCGCACCGTCGCGCTCGTGCGCCACTGGCTCGAAGAGGGTGCACGAGTGCCGGTGAACGCCTCCGCCGGGCGCCTCGCCGGAGTGCTAAAGGATCCGAAGGGGCTCGACTTCACGGTCGGCTTCGTCGACGGCGTCATCCGCCCGGAGGACCTCCGAGTTGCCGCGCGTAACCTGGCAGCACTCGCGCCTGGAGTGCCCGCGTTCCTGCCCGTGCCCCTGCGCGCTGCGGTGCGCCTCGGCGGCGTGTTTGCTCCGCTCCTTCCGGGAGTCGTCGTGCCGATAGCCCGTCGGGTTCTGCGCGGTATGGTCGGCCACCTCATCGTGGATGCCACGCCGGCCAAACTCGGCACCGCGATCGGGTCTCTCCGCGCTCACGGCGCGAAGCTCAACATGAACCTCCTCGGGGAAGCGGTGCTGGGAGAGCGGGAAGCGGCGCGTCGCCTCGCCGGTACCCACGCTCTGCTTGCCAGGGATGACGTCGACTACGTGTCGATCAAGGTCTCGTCGACCGTGGCTCCGCACTCGCCGTGGGCGTTCGAAGCGGATGTCGAGCACGTCGTCGCGAGCCTCGCCCCGCTGTTCGAGCGAGCAGCCTCCTCGACGCCAGCCAAGTTCATCAACCTCGACATGGAGGAATACAAGGATCTCGATCTCACCGTCGCCGTCTTCACGCGCATCCTCGACCAGCCTCGATTCGCGCAGCTCGAGGCTGGCATTGTGCTGCAGGCCTACCTGCCGGATGCCCTCGCCGCGATGGTGATACTCGGTGACTGGGCCACCCGTCGTCGGGCGGCCGGTGGCGCTGCGATCAAGGTGCGCCTGGTCAAAGGCGCCAACCTGCCGATGGAGCAGGCGGAGTCCTCGGTGCGCGGCTGGCCACTCGCCACCTGGTCGACAAAGCAGGACACTGACACCAACTACAAGAGAATCCTCGACTACGCGTTGCGCCCGGAGCGCATCGATGGATTGCACCTCGGCGTTGCGGGTCATAACCTCTTCGATGTGGCCTATGCGTGGTTACTGGCCGGGATGCGCGGAGTGCGGCATGGCATCGAGTTCGAGATGCTGCTCGGCATGGCTACCGGCCAGGCGGAAGCGGTGAAAAAGGATGTCGGTGGCCTTCTGCTGTACACGCCCGTCGTGCAGCCGAAAGAATTCGATGTCGCGATCGCCTACCTCATCCGTCGGCTCGAAGAGGGCGCGAGCCAGGACAACTTCATGTCGGCGGTGTTCGAGCTGTCCGACAACGAAGTGCTGTTCGAGAGGGAGAAGAGCCGCTTCCTCGCCTCGCTCGCCTCGCTCGACCGGGCCATCCCACTGCCGCGACGCACCCAGAATCGCTCCGTCACCGAAATCTCACCGACCGACCGCTTCGTCAATCAGGCCGACACTGACCCCTCGCTTCCGGCCAACCGCGCGTGGAGCGCCCGCATCCTCGAGCGCGTCCCCGGCTCACGGCTCGGCATCTCCGCGGTTACCGACTCCGTCATCAGCACCGAGGATGCCCTCAACCGGGTGATTACCGCGGCCGCCACTGCTGGCGCGGAGTGGGGTGCCCGCAGCGCCGAGGAGCGTACCGCCATCCTGCATCGCGCGGGAGACTCCCTCAGTGCACACCGTGCGGAGCTGCTCGAAGTGATGGCGAGCGAAGCCGGCAAGACCATCGACCAGGGAGACCCGGAGGTGAGCGAGGCCATTGACTTCGCCCACTACTACGCCGAGCTCGCCCGCACTCTTGAGACCGTCGACGGCGCCACCTTCGTACCCTCGAGGCTCACCGTCGTGACCCCACCGTGGAATTTTCCGGTGGCGATTCCCGCAGGTTCCACCCTGGCCGCCCTCGCGGCCGGCAGCGCCGTGATCCTCAAGCCGGCGGCGCTCTCGGCCCGCTGTGGAGCCGTGCTGGCTGAGGCACTTTGGGAGGGCGGTGTGCCGCGGGAGGTGCTGCAGCTTGTGCAACTGAGCGAACGCGACCTCGGCACGCAACTGATCTCGCACCCCGCAGTAGACCGGGTGATCCTCACCGGAGGCTACGAGACCGCAGAGCTGTTCCGTTCCTTCCGCCCCGACCTACCTCTTCTTGCCGAGACCAGCGGTAAGAACGCGATCATCGTCACGCCGAGCGCTGACCTCGACCTCGCCGTCAAGGACGTCGTCGCATCGGCGTTCGGCCATGCCGGGCAGAAGTGCTCGGCGGCCTCCCTGGTGATCCTGGTCGGCTCGGTCGCTCATTCGGCGCGCTTCGCCAACCAGCTGCGTGACGCGGTCGCCTCGCTCAAGGTTGGCTACCCCACCGACCCAGCGACCCAGATGGGGCCGCTGATCGAGCCGGCCAACGGCAAGCTTCTCGGCGCTCTCACCACTCTCGGCGAGGGCGAGGCCTGGATGCTGGCGCCGAAGAAACTCGACCGCGATGGCCAGCTCTGGTCGCCCGGGGTGCGCACCGGAGTGCGTCGCGGATCGGCCTTTCACCAGACCGAGTACTTCGGGCCCGTGCTCGGCGTGATGACCGCGCCGACGCTCGACGAGGCCATCGCCATGCAGAACGAGACTGACTTCGGGCTCACCGCGGGCATCCATTCCCTCGACCCTGCGGAGCTCGGCCTGTGGCTTGATACCGTTCAGGCCGGAAATCTCTATGTGAATCGCGGCATCACCGGGGCAATCGTGCAGCGCCAGCCTTTCGGAGGCTGGAAGAAGTCCTCGGTCGGAGCCGGCACAAAGGCGGGCGGACCGAGCTACCTGTTCGGGCTCGGCTCCTGGGTGCCAGCACACCACTCTGCACCCGGCGAAGCGATCACGCATGCCGGGGTGAGAGCGCTGCTTGCGGCAGATGACTCGCTGTCCGGCGCCTTCGGCAGCGACGCTGCGGCCTGGCACAGCACCTTCGGGAAGGCTCAGGATGTCTCTGCCCTTGCCGCGGAGCGCAACGTGTTCCGCTACCTCCCCGTGCCCGTGACAATCCGACTCTCTGAGGGAGCGCCACTGTCCGAGCTACTGCGCGTCGTGGGCGCAGGGCTCCGTGCGGGATCCGACCTCAGCGTGTCCACCGCTGTCGCAAGCGACGCGCTGGTCGGCATCCCGGTAGTGGTCGAGAATGACGCGACCTGGCTTGCGCGAGTGCCGTCACTGAATCCCAGCCGTATTCGTCTCATCGGCGGCGACCATTCGGCCCTCGCTGCCGCACTCGGCGGACGCCCTGATGTCGCGATCTATGGCGGCCCGGTCACTCCGGCCGGTCGAATCGAGCTTCTGCCGTTCCTGCGCGAGCAGGCGATAAGCATCACAGCCCACCGGTTCGGCACACCCAACCACCTCACGGTCGGCCTCATCTGACCTCATTTAAGAGGGTATTTATCTGGGAGCTGAAAACGGTCGCACGCCTGCGCGCCGGTTCAAGACAGAGCGTTCCTTCATTTCCTCGGCCTAGATTCAGCGGGTGATCATTTCCCTCGACGGCGTCTCCCCCGTAGCCGTGGTTGAACGACACCTGTCGCATCTCGTAAGCGATCGGATCAGGGCGAGCCCCGACATCTGCGGTGGCCAAATGGCAGCGGATGCTGCGCTCAACGCGTTCGACGTGGCCGGGTATGCCGCGACGCGCAGCCGAGTGCTTCCGGAATCGGCTCGCGGAGCCTCGCGGTTGTCGCCCTACATTCGCCACGGGTTGCTACCACTGCAGGAGGTCTGGAACGCGGTCGCAGGCCCGACCGCGGATGTCTCAAAATTCCGCGACGAACTGCTCTGGCAGGAGTACGCCCGACATCTATATGCCCGAGTTGGTATGCAGCTGCACCGCAACTTGCGATTCGATGTTCCCTGGTCGGGAGATTTCGCGCCGGAAGCGTGGCCGCGCGAAATGACTTGCGTCAACTGGGCGCTCTCGAGCCTGGAAACGAATGGCTGGCTCGTGAACCAGACTCGAATGTGGCTTGCCTCGCAGTATGCCGTGCGGTCCGGAGCAGGATGGATGGCCGGGCAGGAGTATTTCCATCGCCAGCTACTCGACGGCTCTCGCGCAGCCAACCTGCTCGGGTGGCAATGGACGGTGGGCGCAGGCTCCGGTAAGCCCTACGGATTCGCGCGCTGGCAGGTCGAAAAACGTGCGCCTCAACTGTGTGCGGCGTGCCCTCTGAATCGAAACTGCCCGATTCAAAACTTTCCTCCTGACTCGGTTCCGCGCCCGCTTTCCGAACCGAGTCCGCGACTCGTTCGAGACGACGATCTCGCAACCACCAGAGGCCCCACTACGGTCGTCGAACGCGCAGCGCCACAATCGGTATTACTCACGGTCGAATCGCTTGGCGATGCGGATCCGGCACTCCTCGCACATCCGCAGCTCCCTGCTGTCTTTATCTTCGACGAACCAGCCCTGGAGAAACTGCAACTTTCGAGCAAGAGACTGGTGTTTTTCGTGGAGACGCTCCAGGACCTGGCTCAGCGGCGTGAGGTGATTGTGCATCTCGGAGACCCGAGACAGATCACTCCACACCTCGGCGCCGCGATCACCTGGGCGCCGGTGCCGAGTTTTGAAAAATACGCCGGAATCACCGCGGAGCTTCATCCGTGGCCCTGGCTCGCCGAACCTCATGCCGGCTCGATCAAGAGCTTTTCGGCGTGGCGCCAGAAGCTTGCGAAGCCGAGAGAGAAATCGGTTCGCGACTAGGCAGGCCGCGACGTCGTGATTATTGTGGGCGCCTCACCGAAGCGCACGTCAGCTCAGGGTCATCCGATCGATATCAAAGGTGCCCGCGTTGAAGTACAGCAACACATCGTGCACGTCGGTCAGCGTGGACTGGGCGCATCCCATCGTTGACAGGTCGATACTGTGCGTCTCGGTCGTGTTGGGTGCAACGTAGACGAACGGTGATTGGCACCAGGTGTAGGCGTCCCCGCTTCGCACAGCGAGAGCAATCGAGCTCCCCGCTGCGCCGGTCTTGAGTGCGAAGGAAACCGAGGAGCGAGTCGACAGGTCGAGTAGCGGAGTGAACGACCCGGAACCGAACCACGCTCCCGATCCGAGCGCGGTGATCTCGAGTGCGTTGGCGCCATCCGTCACACCGTTCGTCGTCAGCGCTACCGACCCGGGATTGCTCTGCCAGTTGGCCGCGGCCCAGCCGTTCAGTCCGTTCTCCCAGGACTCGAGCACTACCGGTGCGCCCGGAACTGGTTTGACCGTAACCGTTAGGGCAGCCGTCGACGTTCGTGCACCGTTACTCACCGAATACGGCACGTCAAAGGTTCCCAATTTCCCCGTCGGCACGAACCTCACGGTGCCGTCCGAGACGATCGTCGCGACGCCACCCGCAGTGTCGAAGGACAACTGCCGACCGGCCGTCGCGGGGTCAAGATCGAGGCTGGCAGCGCGAATCGCCAGTGTGATCGAGATGTCATTCGCCAGCACATTCACGCTCACCGGTGTATCCGCTTGCGTGGTGGCTGTGTCGTTATCCGCGATGATCGTCTGACGGATGGCCGGGGTGTCCGGCTTCGGCACGAGGGCGGCCTGCGTTGTCATCAATGTGCAGACCGGACTCGGGCAGTACACGGTGAAGCCGTCATAGTCCGCGTACAGGGTGCCGTCATCCTGCTTCGACGACAGGATCCAATACAACGCACCGGCGACACCGGTAGAGCGAACAGTCTCGAGCCAGTGCGCAAACACCGGCAGTCGGGTGCTCTTGTCAAGCAGGCCAAACTCGCCGAGATAGACGGGCTTTCCCAGCTTTTTCGCTGCAGCGGCATGCTCTTCGATCCAGCCATTGCCCCACGCAACGCTCTCCTTCCAGTTATCCGGATAGAGATGCATCGACATCATGTCGATATTCGGCAACGCAGTCAGGGCGATCGTATCGATACCGTCTTTACAGTCCTCGCCGAGTCCTGGGCCGTATCCGGAAGCACCGTATTTCTGCGTGAGCGTCCAGTCCGCCGGTGCCCGGCAGAATGCGCCCTCGTCCCCCACCGCGAGCAGGTGACGATTATCGATGGATTTGATGAACGTACTCATCGTCGACGCCCAGTTGGTGATGGTCTTCGTGTCGCACGTTCCATCGGGATACACGCCAGCGCTGGTGCATCGTGGTTCGTTCGCGAGCTCCCACGACATGATGGTGGGATCATCCTTGTATTTCACGCCGGTGATGCTGTTGGTGCGGTTGAGTAGCGTGCTGATGTACGTCTTGAACCAGCCCTGAATCTTAGTGTCGGTATAAAACTGCGCGTGTGTGCTGCCGCCAGCCCAGCGAACGTACTGGTCCATTCCGCCAAAACCATTCCAATTGTTGACGAATGGAATGATCAGCTTGATGTTGCGCGCACCCGCAGCCGCAATCACATAGTCCAGCTTCTGAAGGCCGTTTGCGCCGTCGTTGATCATCGGCTGTCCCGCCGCGGCATCCCATGCCTGGTACCAGACCCCCTCGAAGCTCGACTGCACCGAACCGGAGCCGTCCGGGTTCTGAAAGTCCTGGAACCCCCAGGTTCGCATCACGTCGAACCGGGCCGCCTGAGCGTCGTCGAGCACCCTGTCGGCCATCGCCGGCGACTTATAGCCCAGGTAGTAATTGTTGGTTCCCGCGAACTCGAATGGCTTGCCGTCGAGTTTCAGTTTGCTTCCATGGCGCGTCACGAAGCCAGGGGAAACTTTCGATGAGGTCACGGTGGATGCTCGACCAGAGTCAGTCCTCATGGTCCCGCTGGAACTGGTGGTTGCCACGGCTGCAGTCGGAGCCCAGAGAGCTCCGAGCATCGCTATCACGGCGATCGTGCCTGCCACAATCCTCGGATGATCTCGGTTTTTTAAGAATGTCATCGTTGACCTTTTCCGCTTGAGTTGGGCGTCAAGCACTATGTTACAAGGGCTGACCGGGGTTATGTCAACGTTGACATCAAGATTTTTCAATAATTCTGCGTTCGGTCGAGACGGGCCGATAATTTTGGGTTCCTTGCCGAGCCAGCCAGTCGTTCCGAGTCCACGAATTCGAATGAGCGCAGTGAGGGCCGGAACAGGGGGCCGCAGGGAGCACGGCGAGGATTGCAGTAACCCGCACGAGAAGGATCACCATCGTCGCTATTTCTTCACCATGGACGATCCTGCTGCGCGTCGGGTTATTCTTGCCGCCCCTGCTGGAGCGGCGCCGCCACGTGAACCAGACGCTATTCGCTGTTGTGATGGACCCCCGTGTGCACTGGCGTTTCGACCCGGAAGGTCAAGACACGAGTCATAGCGCGCGGCCCGACCGTGCGCAGATCAAGAAACAGTCCACCAAGGTGGCCCTCATTCTCGGAAGTCCCCATCCCGTGATGGCTGCCGTGCTCACCGACGCCCCAACCAGAGCTGCAGACTCTATCCGCTTCTTGGCTCCCCGGCTTATTCTTCTCTCGGGATTGACCCGAAGTCTGGAAGGCTTTCTGGATCCAAACCACCGGTTACCGGTAGCACGCGCCATGTGGGGACTGGGGCGACCACATTCCGACGAATGCCCTGTGACATGCGTTACGGAGCAGGCCCCGTTGAGAAGTTGTTGATCGCCCCTTTGATGCTTGCAGCACCTCGTCGTAACCTTCTTGCTACTCCTATGCGAAGGACGCCATCGTGACTAATAATTTGGCAGTGATCGTCTTCGACGTCAACGAAACTCTCTCCGACATGTCGCCCCTGGCCGATCGGTTCGTCGATGTCGGGGCGCCCGGGCTGATGGCCGGAGTCTGGTTCGCCGGGTTACTGCGAGACGGCTTCGCTCTCACCGTGGCCGGCGCCAACGAGAAATTCGCGACGATCGCCGCTGAATTACTCCACGAAAACCTCACCGGGCTCCCGCTGGACCGCAGCGTCGATGAAGCCGTTAGGTATATTTTGCGCGGATTCGCCAGTCTCGCCCTTCACCCGGATGTCGCCGGCGCGGTCCGCACGTTCGCCGCTTCCGGGATGCGCCTGGTGACGCTCAGCAACGGATCAACCCAGCTCGCGGAAACACTGTTTCGCGCCGCCAACATCCGGGAAGAATTCGAGATGCTGCTCTCCGTCGAGGACGCGCCCGGCTGGAAACCGCTGCGAGCAGCCTACGAATACGCCGCCGACGCCTGCGGTGTAGAAGTGGGCCGGATGCTACTGACTGCCGTACATCCCTGGGACATCCACGGGGCCGCTCTGGCCGGGCTGCGCACAGCCTGGATCAACCGCGCCGGCGCCATCTATCCGGGATATTTCACCGCTCCCGATATCACTGTATCGACCCTGGACGAGCTCGCCTCGATTCTGGGAAACGACGCCTGACTGCACGACGCGGCAGCACCCCCGTAGCCTTGACCCTATGGGCCGAAGCATTGCAACTACCACTGCCGTCGATCGACACCACATGCTCGACTTCGTCCGGTCTCGGCACCGGATGCTCCTCGCCACCACACGGACCGACGGTCGACCGCAGATCTCCCCGGTCTCCGGGGGCGTCGATTCCGCCGGACGGATCGTCATCTCCTCCTACCCCACCAGGGCAAAAACCCGCAATGCCGAGCGTGACGTGCGGGCTTCCGTGCTCGTGCTCTCCGATGACTGGGACGGTGCCTGGATCCAGCTGGACGGCGACGCCGAGGTGCTGCACATGCCCGAGGCATCCGAGGGACTCGTCGAGTATTTCCGGTGCATCTCTGGCGAGCATTCGGACTGGGACGAGTACCGGGAGGCGATGGCGATTCAGGACAAGTCACTGATTCGAATCGCCCCCACCAGATGGAGCCCGATCTGCACCGGGGGATTTCCCGAGGATGTCGCCGCCCGACTCGGCGCGCTCTAGCTATTCTGCAGGCCGATCCGAGTACGGCACTGATGGTGCGCACTGCGAAGCGGTTCCCTGCGAAATTCAGGGGTGCGAGTGCAAGTGGCAATCTGGTGCTCCCGCCGCCGATCGCGGCGAACCTAAACTGAAACAATGACCGATGTTTCCGAGCTCTTCGATGCGCGCGCCTGGAAAGCCGTCGCCGGCTTCTCCACACTCGCCGACATCACCTACCACCACGACAATGCGGGACGGGTGGCGCGCGTCGCTTTCAACCGGCCGGAGGTGCGTAACGCCTTTCGTCCGCAGACGGTCGACGAACTCTATCGGGTGCTCGATGACGCGCGACAGAACACCCGCATCGGGGTCGTGCTGCTCACCGGCAACGGACCGAGCCCGAAGGATGGCGGCTGGGCGTTCTGTTCGGGTGGCGACCAGCGCATTCGCGGTCGAGACGGCTACCAGTATGCCGACGGGTCGGCCAGCACGGGCCGCCTCCACATCCTTGAGGTGCAGCGGCTCATCCGCTTCATGCCGAAGGTGGTGATCGCAGTCATCCCCGGTTGGGCGGCCGGTGGCGGGCATTCGCTCCACGTCGTGTGCGACCTCTCGATCGCGAGCGCTGAGCACGGCAGATTCAAGCAGACGGATGCCGATGTCGGGTCGTTCGACGGCGGTTATGGCAGCGCCTATTTCGCCCGCCAGGTCGGCCAGAAATTCGCGCGTGAAGTATTCTTCCTCGCCCGCGAGTACGACGCCCAACGCGCCCTCGACACGGGGGCGATCAACGCCGTGGTGCCTCATACCGAACTTGAGACGACCGCGCTGGAGTGGGCGAACGAGATCCTCGGTAAGTCACCTACCGCCATTCGCATGCTCAAGTACGCCTTCAACGCCGTGGATGACGGGATGGTCGGCCAGCAACTCTTCGCCGGGGAAGCCACGCGGCTCGCCTACGGCACCGACGAGGCGGTAGAGGGCCGCGATTCGTTCCTCGAAAAACGTGAACCGGACTGGTCACCCTTCCCCTGGCAATTCTGACGCCCCTGCTGCGGAACGGCTGCGGCACTGGGGATTATTAGACCAGATGAGGCTTATTCGCTCCAAGAGGAGGCCGAGAACGCCGCGGGACCGCGCCGGGATGCCGTGCGGAGGTTTTTTTGAGTTGACGGGGCCTCTTGACAGCACCCGACGAACGGAGGATTCTCTGCCCTAGCACGTGTTCACTCCGTCTGATGCGGCCGCGGCACGGGGAAGATGAGGTGCAGTTGCCATGCCGAATGCAGACCTTGTTCTCGAGGGCGGAGGCGTGAAGGGATCGGGCCTCGTCGGTGCTATCTCTGCTCTGGTCGAACGTGACGATCCTTACACCTTCGCACGCGTTGCTGGCACGTCAGCGGGCGCGATTGTCGCGTCAATGCTCGCGGCTGGCGTGCAGGTCACAGAGATCAAGAAGATCATGGACGACCTCGACTTCTCGCAGTTCGAAGACGAGCCGAAGCTCTTCAGCCACGCGCCACACATTGGAGCCGCGGTGGGGCTGCTGTTCAATGAGGGCATGTTCCTCGGCGACTTCCTCCATCGCTGGATCACTGACATCCTCACCGAACAGGGCGTGCACACTTGGGCCGACCTCAAGGACGATGATTCGGGTAGCGCGCTTCCCCCCGAGCGACGGTACAAGCTGGTCGTGATAGTTTCGGACGTTTCCCGCGGGCTGATGCTGCGCCTACCGTGGGACTACCGTGAGTTTCTGGGCGTCGACCCTGACACACAATCGGTGGCGGATGCGGTGCGCGCATCCGCATCCATTCCGTTCTTTTTCAGGCCGCTGCGCATGGCAACAAACCCGAAGATCATCGGCCACTCCCAGATTGTCTGCACGGATGGCGGCATGCTCTCGAATTATCCGATCGACATTTTCGACCGCCACGACGGGATGCCGTCTCGCTGGCCCACCCTCGGCGTCAAGCTCTCTGCACTCTCCAGCGTCAGTAAGGCCGCATGGAGCCCAGATGCCAACAACCTGCAGCTTGCGAAGTCGCTGCTGTCGACCATGCAGAGTGCGCACGACCGAGTGCACATTTCGGATCCGTCCTTTTCATCGCGCACGATCTTCGTCGACACCACGGGCTTCAGCGCTACCGATTTCACCCTGTCCAGCGCCGACAAGACGACGCTCTTCACCAACGGGTACGCCAGCGCACAGCGCTTTCTTGCCTGCTGGAACTGGGAGAAGTGGGTGCACGGCGACTACGCGGATCTGCTCGCTGCGGTGGCAACTTACGGCCACAGAACAGCCCCGCAGTAGTCTCCCGGAGCAGCCGTCGCGGAGTGTCGTCCGCTCGTCGCCGGAAAAGCCACGCGGCTCGCCTACGGCACCGACGAGGCGGTGGAGGGCCGCGACTCATTCCTCGAAAAACGTGAACCGGACTGGTCACCCTTCCCCTGGCAATTCTGACGCCCGTGGTGCGGAACGGCAGGGCTGCGGAACGGCTCAGCCGCGGCGCTGGGGTGGGATGCCCCGTGCGCGACAGGCTGGGCCAGTCTTCCCGCAACAGACGGCTCCTTTGCTTTTGGGACACATCCCGTGTCGTAGTTGACGCACCCGAGAATCCTTCTCGGGCAGGGCTTGTAAGCATGGCGACCACTGTGGAGTCTCGCTTCCCCGATATGCCCTGACGACGACACCCGCGCTACCGGCTCGATGGGGTGAGGAATGGTTTCACTGCATTAAAGCTTTCACGTCGCAGGTGTCCCAGCCGGTGCCATCCTCCGGGAAATGTCCTATCGAGTTCTGAGTACGATCACCTGCTTCCAGATTCCCGGTGGTCCTCTCGTGCATAACGAAAGTCGCATCAAATTCGACCACGACGTGTTCGGCTGGACATCATTTTCATACGCGGAACACGGGAACGATCTCCGGATTGAGGTCGCTCGCGACGACCGTTTTGCTCACGGATGCGTGCCAAGCTACGCCGAGTGGATGGTGATCCGCGGAATGCTCCTCGCAGGAGAGACCCGCTTGAGCTTCACGACCCTTGACGATAGCGATGCAAGCCCGCGTCCTCATCCGACAGAACTCAGCATCACGTCCGAGCCCGGAAGCATCGACAAAACGGGCACCTTCATCCCCACCACTGGCTTCGTCGTCCTGCGGGTCAATGGCGAAGTGAGAAATCGGCATTGGCTTGCCGGGGCCACAGTCGTGGCTTCCGACTGGAACGGCGCAAGGTCTGATACGGAGGCGACTCTGTCTGATTCCCTTATCGGACTCGACAGTCAGGTCGACACGATCAGTCACAATCCTCCGAAAACGAATTCGTCGTCGTCGCTGAGTCGACAGCGTTCGTATGGTCGGTGTGGCACCCGGATATCCTTACGGGAATTCGGGTGCGACAGAATCCCAAGCAGCCACGCTGTGTCCGCAACTCATCGTGGGGGTTGGAAGTACCACCTCTCTCGACTCTGCAACTTTGCGGAACGGTAAAGGATTCGGTGACCAGACAGGGTTCCCCGGTGACTCATCGTCGGCCGGTCGGCGGTTGGATCGTGTGCCCCCAGATCTGACGGGTTTGTCGCGCGATTTCCGGTGCGCTCTAGAGTAGAGCCAGCGGTGTGCCTACCGCGCAGAGGAGGCCCCCATGGGCGAGTACCCCCAATTGCTCGATACAGTTCTCGACTGCACCAACGCACGTGAACTCGCGGAGTTCTACCGGCAATTGCTCGGTGTGCGCTACCGCAGCGGCGACGAGCCGCCTACCGACGGGACGCCCGATGATGCGGACTGGCTCGTCTTGACAGACGCGAATGGACTGCGCAAGCTCGCCTTCCAGCAGGTCGATGACCTGCCGCGGGCCACCTGGCCAGAGTCGTCGGGAGTGCCGCAGCAGTTGCACCTCGATTTCACTGTTCCGAGCCGCGCTGAGCTTGAGCGGCAACGGCAGCGCGCGGTAGTTCTTGGTGCAGTGATTCTGCTCGATCGGAATGACGATCCCGACGAGCCCTTGTACGTGTTCGCTGACTTGGCAGGGCACCCGTTCTGCATCTTCGTGGCCTGAGCAAGGTGCTACGGCGACGTCGGATGAATTTTGACCCCGTATCGTCGTTTGATTATTAACCCCTCGGGTTGGTTTTGGTGCGGTGTGACTGAAAATAGGTCCACTTCTGCCCTGGGTCGGTCCCTATCTCAAGCAAACCGACAGAGGTACCAATCACACGATCGAGCGGTATCCCCACGGCGCGATCGGGTACCACAAGTGGGTGCGTGGTGGGCATAACGGCATCTCTTCACCGGAAAAAGCGGTGAGATATCTGGACTCTTCTCTGCTGTTCTACCTACCGACGAGAACCCCGTGCGCGAAGATAATCGCCGGGAATGTCGCAGTGAACGCCCAAAAGAAAGTATCGAGGCCAATCAGCACGGCCGTTCCGAGATGGAGCATGGCCCCGGCAAAAAGCAGAGCTACCAGCACGCCTGGCGGAGCTACAAGGGCTACAGGAAAAATGATCTCCACGACGATAACTGTCCACCCGACGAAGCCTCCGACCCAAGGTCGTCTACGAAGTAAAGCTGCGGCTGTGGAGTGTCCGTAAGTAGCGGTGTTGAGAATGCTTTGCAGGGCTGATCCTTCACGCCACTGTGCGTTGGATATCTTCGATATTCCTGCAGCAAAATAGGAAAACAGAGCCTGCGCTGCGATGAAATACAAACCTACGGCTTGGAATGGACTCGACGTGGGGAGCAGGAAAGTGAATGCCAAGCCCGCAAGGATGATGAACGATATTTGGTTAGAGCCATCTTTGCCGTAGCGAATTTGATAGGCCAGGAAAAGGCTCGACAGCAAAATGATGACTGCGTAACTTGCGTAGAGCAGATTGCTCTGAAACGGAGCTATAAGCGCTACGGAGCAGACGATTCGAGCAATCACGACAATACGTAGCCATACTGAGCCGCTGTGCCCGACCATCCATCCACGTGACGCACCGTGTGACCTGGCGAGGATCTGTCTGCTGTTCCAGTCAAACAGCCCGCTCGCGTTGAATTCCCTTAAACTCACAAGCAATTGCAAAGAACCTTGAAGGATGCCTATGCCCACGATGACGGCGGTAATTCGTGCGGCGCTTTCGATTGTCAACATGGCTTACGACACCGGGTGAGTCAGCGAATAGAAACGAACGCGTGGCGCAGAAGCTCCGCTTGGACCGCGTGTTTCAACCAAAGCAAACTGGTAGAACGCCTGCGACGACAATGAACCTCCGAGTCGCTTGCGCGCAACGTCGAGCAAGATTATGTATGGCGCGGTGAACTGAAGCCGCTCTGCAGAGTGGTTGATACTGGAAAGCGCCAGCAGCTGAAACAATTCGATCATGCCCTCTCGGTAGCGTTTTCGAGGGTTCCAAAGGGGAAAGAGAATTCCTCTCGGGGATAAATTCATCTCCAACCAGGGACTGACGCTCGACTCATCGTCGCGACTGCGATAAACAAAGTGGTAGTTACTTGCACCAGGATCTGGCGTGAAAAATGACCATCTTGGTATCAAAGTGAAGCGGTCAAACCGTGTAGTGAACCGGCTGAGCGGATTATTTTTCTGAAATGCGATGGTCAACAAGAACCAGACAGAAAAAACGACGAGTCCAATGATGCCGAAGACAGAGCTTGCAATACCATTCATCTTGCGCCTCCCCCCCGATGCAATCGGCCAGCGAATAGTTTGCTACCGAGGCGACTTGACGGACGAACTCGCAGCAAGATCGTGTGCCAATTTTGGTACCAGGCAGCAGTTGATGGATTGAGGATTCTAGGCAAAGTTCGGGTCATTTCGATCGCGCGGCGATTGCGTCCGCTCGGTGGGCCCGAAGGACCTCCAAGGTCTGTGCTGGTCGATGCTCGCTAGGAGCGTCTGCAAGCTCCTTATTCATACCCTCTACATCGCAACGGATAGCTGAGCCGCCGTCAGTGACGATCCAGTCGTCCTTGGGGTCGACAGGGGTGATGAGGCTGTCGAGGGTCGAGAGTTCAAGATCGGTGAGGCTGATAGCCATGTGCGTTCCGTCTTTCGTACTTGGAAAAATTGTGTCGACGCTCTCCCAACAACCATCCGGGATGATTCGCCGCGCTCTTGTTCAGGCGGGCCACTCGAGAGGAAGGCGAGACACGTCGGTTCAACTACCTAATGTCTATTCTCAGAATCAGCTTTCGTCAACTATGAAAACCAGGCCTCCAGACAGTCATATCAGCTCGTTATGGGAGGGCCCTGCAGCGATGTGATGTCGGACAGGAGAACCTCATCACGACGAACCACTATCGGGCCCCCGGGACCCTGGCCGGTGCGAGGGAGCGCCGACGTTTTTGTTGACGTGCTGACCTGCCAACGGCGGTCCCCTGAGACGCCATGACCGGGTGCACGAATTCAGCTTGATCACCGGTGAAATCAACCTACTTGCCCTTCACCAACCCCCGTCGCTGTGTGAGGCAACTGCCTCCTGAGGGCCGAAAATCTCAGGCGTGCCATTCCCGATTCGGGCATTGAGGATCCCGTGCTGGTCGGACTGCTGATGGCGGGCTGCCGAACTTGGGTCAGTGGCCCTCATCCCACCAATCAAGCACTCGACTTCCGATCAGGGTAAGCCAACGGGAGGGCTCACCCTCTTGCGCGTCAACGTCGAACCACGTGCGACCCGTGAGGGGGGCTGCCTGCACCCATTTGCCGTCCGATCTGCGGGCGGCGCGGACGACATCGACCGCTTCGGCGAGCCGCGGATCGGGCGCGGTCCCGTCGAGCATGGCGGCATCCCGGAAGTGGTCCAGCGCAGCCAAGGCGCTGTAGCGGTATCGGTTTGGATACACGAACTGTGTCACGAACTCCCCGACTGGCTCGCCTGTCGTCGCACGATAGAGAAGTTGTCGGTCGAGCAAGTACTCCTCACCGCCGCGACGGGCATCTTGCAGGTTCGTATCTCCCGTTATCTTTTCGTAGGCGAGTATGCCGCGGATCGCGTTGAGTGTTGAGTGAAAAGACGAGCGGGTCGAGTTTCCTTCTTCCGCCTCGCAGTTCCAGCCGCCGTCACCGAGGCGATGGGCCGGAAACCATAACGCGAGTTGCGTGACGTCCGCGCCCAGCCAGGCACCGTTGGCCAGTGTGAAGGAGTTGATGCACACGTCGACCTCTCCGCCCCAATACGGCAAGTCGTCGTAATCCCAGCGGCTGTTCGCTGCAAGCTTCTCCGCGGTCCCAGCAATTTTCGAGGCATCGAGACCCCATTCACGCAGGTCCTTGAGCGACCAGGTGGTGGCAATCCAGGGCTGCCCGGGATTATTTGCTTCGGGACTGTCGAAGAAACCCGCCGGGAAATAGGCACCGCCGGCCCACTGGCCATCTGTGTCCTGCGCCGACAGCAGCCGAGCACCAAAACCCTCTGTCGCGACCCTGGCACGGGTCGACTTCCACGCCTCGGGTGTGGCACCCTCGAGATCACGTTGCACCTGCCAGCGCAGGGCCGGGTCAGAGTCGAGCAGCCAGTCGAGGACGTTCGGATCCATAGCCATGCTGGCAGAGTAGCGACCGCCGACGACGTTTCGAATGCTGGTGTCCGTGTCGGTGCGCATAACCGGCTGGATTGGTGACGGAAAGATCGCGCTTTCTCGGTCGGGATCGAGAGCGGGGCCTGCCGTTGACGGCGCTCATCGAATTTCCCCAGGCTTGCTCATCGAATTTCCCCGGGTCGCGGGGTTAGGTTAGCGCAGGTTTGTGCGGTAGTCACGCGGCGCAACTCCTGGGATGCGACGGCGTAATTCGACACTTTGACCCGAAGTACGTCCGCGCTAGTGAACTGAAGCATGGGCTGGCTGCCGGGACGCTCGAAGGCATCGCCTTCGCGAAACCGCTGATCGAGGAAGCCACCGCCGGTCGAATCACTCGAGCTGATTGGGTGAGCCGGGTCAGCGCGATGGCCGGAAGTGCACCGGCTGCGGAGATCGCCGCGCTGGGCATTGCCGACCGGTTCGACGTAATCTTCACCTCGGCCGGCATTGGTTTCGTAAAGTCGGATGTTCGCGCCTTCGAGCATGTGCGTCATGCCCTCGGCGTGGCAGCGGTGCAGGTGTTCTTCACTGATGACCTGCGTCGAAACTTGCTGGCGCCGACATCCTCTCGATGCGAACCCACTTATTTACGGGCGTCGACAACCTCCGCGACCACCTCAGTGAGGCAGGCGTCGAAGTGCGCCGGCCCGCTTCCTAAGCCCGTAGGATTCTCCAGCGCAAGTCATGGTGAACCGTCCTTGTCTTCTTGATCAGCGGCCCAGATCTCGCTCGACCGTTGGTCGGCCCGCTCGTCACTGACAACTTCTTCCCGGTGTCAATATCGGCGGGATTCTTAGCCCTGTCGATGCTCATCGAATCCAGGGCCAGTTCTGGCATTGCACTTCGAGGAAAGTGCCGAAGTCGAAATGGAAGTCCGAGCGCCCCGCTTTGGGGGTTGGCGACGAGGCGACTGCGAAATTACAGTTTAACTGCAGGCGGTAGAACGGGGGTTTCTGACGTGGCACAATTCGAGTCGTTGTTTGCGAAGAGCCGTTTTCGTTTGTGGTCGCTCCGGATGCGGGCATCTTTAGCGGCGGTAGAGACACCGACGGACATTCCTCGAGTGCATGCGAGCGGTCTTGATCCGGATCGTATTCTGCTTTTCGGGAGTGACATTTTCGTTGGGCGGGGAGTCCTTAGCCATGAGGTCGCGTTCCCCGGGTACCTGGCCCGATCAATCGCCCGCAAAACGGGTCGGGGAGTCGACGTTGTTATTGCGGCCCATTCGTCGTTGACGATCGAAGAGGCCGTTGCCGAAGCCCGGATGCTGGAATTAGACCGATACGACGCGGTGATGGTCGATCTTGGTTCAGCAGACGCCCTTGCGGGGACTCTTCCGGGCAAGTGGGCGGCTCAATTGGAAGTGCTTCTCCAAATCCTGACCTCAAGGGTATCGGCCTCGGCGCACGTTTTTTTTATCGAAAGCCCCGATCCGACAATCGTGCCCGCATTCCGATGCCCGCACGGTCACGCTGTCGCGGACGCGTTTTCACGGTTCAATCTGAGGTCTCAGGAGATCATTGACGGGTTCGAGAATGCGAGTTTTGTGCCATTCCCGGTGCAGCGCGAAAAGCCTACCGACCGCCTCCACACGGCGCGCACATTTGAGGGCTTCGCTGCGACTCTCACCCCGCCTGTCATCGCGCACCTCGAAGCGGAATTTATCGCTGGTGCCCCCCGAAGTGAACCCATCTTTTCGGAAGAACGCCGCCAAGCCTCAGTCGATCAGTTGGGGATCGTTGACACCGGACCCGACCTGCGTTTTGACCGGATCGTTGCGCAAACACAACGTATATTCGGCACTCAAAGCGCGTCATTCAACCTGATCGACCACGACCGGCGGTGGAGCAAATCACACATCGGCCCAGGCGTTCGGGAAAGCACACGCATAACCGAGTTCTGCGACACGACCATCCACACCCACAGTGGGCTGATCGTCGGCGACGCGAGAGACGATACCCGGTTCCGCGACAACCCGTTGGTCACCGGCAACCCACACCTGAGGTTCTACGCCGGCTACCCGATTGAGTCGCCGGACGGGCAACGAGTAGGGGTTCTGTGCGTGTTCGACACCCAGCCTCGCGTGGTTGGTGGCCAAGAAGAACCACTGTTACGCGACCTTGCAATGAAAATTGAGCGGGAACTGTGGCAAATGTCATTGAGGGACACCCGCATCCTCGCCTGAATCAGCAAACCCCGATATCGCCGCTGCCAGCGACACGGTAAGACGAAGTCGTAGCCAGCTGCCGCGGATGAGTCGTCTTCCGGGCGATCACAATCTGGCTCACGGTGTTACGAGAGACGCCGGAGTGCGGCAGTGTGGGGGGGAGCGACGACGGGCCTGCGCTACGGAGACGTCGGGGAGTCGTCAGAGGCAGGCATGCGTTCGTGCGGTGCCCGAACGCATCCATACTGCTGTGAACGCCGCATCAGGCGGAGCGCGCATGGGCACCGAGCCCACCAGACTCGAGCTGCTTGACCTCACGAGGCGGCCCGGTCGTGACGCGGTTCGCAGCTATCCCCCGTTGCCGTCTCGGGGCCGGATCCGTACGCTTCAGGGTTTGAGGAACACGTCGTTCAGGGTTACAGTCTGTAAACCGCGCGTGTGAATCATCGCACTGAGTTGCGGGAAGACTGTTGTCACCGGCGGGAAATTGGCGTGCCCGATGACGATATGCCCGGGGAGAAACCATTGGTCGGCGAAAGACACGACCTGCTCCGGGGTGATGAGCCCCGAATCGGACAGAGTCCCGTACCAGAGCACCGGAGTCGAGTAGCCGATGCTGGCGGCGAGGCGATCCACCCGTGCGTTGCGAAAGCCATAGGGCGGGCGAAAGAAGGGGCGCGCATCGACGCCGTAGGTGGTGCTGATGAAGTCATGATTGCGCTGGAGCTCCGCCACCACCCGGCTGTCACTGAGCTTGGTGAGGTTCGGATGATCCCAGGTGTGATTGCCGAGCTGCACCTGGCCCGATGCGACGAGCGGCCGCAGAAGCGCGGCGTGCGTTGTCCAGCCGGGGTCGGCGCCGTTGAGGAAGAAGGTGAGCCTTGTGCCCGTCGCCGCGGCGAATTCGATGTACTTCAACACCACATCGGCATCGATACCGTCATCGACGGTCCAGGCGAGAAGCGCGCTATGGCCGGGGAGTTCGGTGATCGCGCCTGCGGGCAGCGACACTTTGGCCAGCTGCGGCGGTCCCTGAAGTGGAGTGGGCTCGGGGGAAGGAACGGGTGGTGTAAAACTGGGAACGGACTGAGGCGTGGATGTCGGTCGCTTGCCCACGCGGGGACTCGCCGTCGGGAAATCCCATGGTGGCATCCTCGCGCAGCCAGCGAGCGCGAGCGCCGCACCGCCCGCCACGGCGGAGAGAAATGCTCGACGATGCATGACGCTAGCCTAGGCGCGCCTTCCCACAATCGTGGGTACCCGGTCGGTGGAAAAACCACCTAATTCGCAGCGATTTTGAAGCGGCGCAGACCATTGAAAAGCTGCACCCTCACAGGCCGTCTCGAAAATGTAGAGCCTGTTAAATCACGCACGATACTCCGGAGCATGATCGCCGATGTCGCTGGGCGCTTTTTATCTCGGAAAGTCGTCTCGCAGTTGTCTCTGTTTCGAGGGAACCGAATCGACGTTTATGGGACAGGCTGTCGCACTAAGGCACCCGGCTACACCCGCATCAGCACCATGCCCAGGATGCCCAATTGCAACTCGATGCAGTCCTGTGATCGGGCTTCTTGATCGCTGGGTGACCGGCCGGTTGATCGTCTAACGGTCGGCGCTATCGAATTTTGGGGCACATCCGCTCACAACACTGATTGATTCCGCCCGTTCAAGATTCTCAAGTCACACAGAATCGGTGTGCTCGATCGCTGTGTGGATTAGCCCCAGATCTGTCGCTATCGGTCATCGGCGTCGAGGATTGCAGCGACCCAGCGACCCAGCGACTCGGGGAGTTTGCCCCAGCGGATGGTGCCGAGGGACCGGCGTAGACGAATCCCACCCATCTTGAGACGAAATTCGCGAAGTTGAAAGTGGCGCTTTGACGACCACTTGGTCGCAACTTCATGCGACAGTCTCATCCAGATTGAGAATTCACCGGCACGGCATTCCGGGACCCTTGGCCGGATCTCGGTCTGACCTCCGCCGTGCTCATGCTCATTGATGCGAGCAATAATCCTGGCCTGCTCGAGGTTGGTAACTCGAACGGCACCCGACCGCGCGCTTCCGGCACCGCCGCTACAGCCCTGCCGCCTCCAGCGAGGAAACGAGGTGGATGAGCACCCCCTGCTCGGGATTGAGGATCGGCATTGGAAGCCCGACCTCCGCGAGGAACCGTCCGCTGGCCCTGATGCCGTCCGGAATCCAGCCCGCGTTGGAACGCTGGTTGTAGGGCGAGGTGGCGGTGGGAAAAATCACTGTCACGTCATAACGGACATCGGGATCAAGTCCCGGAAATCCGACCCGGCCCGGAATTTCGTCGAACGAGGTCGCGAGGCAAACAAAGGAGTAGAGCGCCTCGCTGCCGTCTTGGGCGACCGATCCCCCGAGCAGGTAGGCCGGATCCACCAGGTCGCCGTGAACAGCGACTCCGGAGTGGATCAGCGCGCGATGCTTCTTGTAGAGGGCGACGGCCTCGCTCAGCTCCAGAAGCTCGGAGTCACCGAGGGTGCGCACATCCCACTCGATGCCAAAGTGGCCAAAGATCGCGGTGATCGCGCGGAAGGACAGCGAATGCGTGCGGGCGGTCGTGTGTGAGGTGGTCGGACCCACGTGAGTTCCGACCAGCTCCGGCGGAAGAATCGCCTCGGTCCAGCGCTGGATCGTCTGCCGTTCGAGGGCATCGTTGCAGTCGGACGCCCAGACCCGCTCGGTGCGCTCGAGGATGCCGAGATCCACGCGCGCACCGCCGGAGGAGCAGCTCTCTATTTCGACGTCGGGGTGCGCTTGTCTCAATTCGTCGATCAGTCGATAGGCGGCGAGAGTCTGTTCGTGGGAGGACGGAGCACCAGTGTGTCCCATCTCGGTGAGGTCGCGATTCTGGTCCCATTTCAGGTAGGAGATCGCGTTGTTGCTGAGTAGAGCATCCAGTCGCTCGAGGATGTAGGCGAAGGCCGCTGGATTCACCAGATCGAGCACCTGCTGGTGTCGCCAGCCGACCGGCGTGCGCCCGAACCCGGCACCGCTGATCCAGTCGGGGTGTGCGCGAATCACATCCGAGTCCTCGTTCACCATCTCGGGTTCGACCCAGAGTCCGAATTGCATACCGCGGGCTCGCACCGCATCGATCAGCGAGCTGAGACCCCCGGGCCAGACATCCTCATCCACGTACCAGTCCCCCAGTCCGGCACGGTCGGTACGGCGGTGGCGAAACCAGCCGTCGTCGAGCACGAAGCGTTCGACACCCAGAAGCTCTGCGCGGTCCGCAAGCTCAACGAGGCTGTCCAGCTTGTGGTCGAAGTACACCGCCTCCCAGGTGTTGAGTACCACCGGACGCGCGGTGGCGGGATGCGTTGACCGAGACCGGAGCCAGCGGTGGAAGGTGTCCGTTACCCCATCGAGTCCGCGCGCCGAGTAGGAGGCGTAGGTGCAGGGCGTCTCGTAGGATTCCCCCGCGGCGAGAACGATTTCACCCGCTCCGAGCAGCTCGGCATTGCCGATCAGTGCGGGACCGGTCGGCGTTTTCTCCACGGAAGTGACGCGGTTGCCGCTGAAACCGAAGTGAGTCGCCCAAACCGACCCGGAGCGGTTGCCGAATCCCCTGGTGCCGACCGCCGTGAAGAGCGACGAGTCGTGGCCGGTGCGACCGTGACGGTATTCACGCAGCCAGGTACCCTGGCGCAAAGATTGGCGTTGGGGATGCTGCTCCCGACACCAGCGGCCCGTGAGGTCGAGGATCTCCGACGCTCCGAGTCCGGTAGGAAGAGCGGTGCTGAGCGACTGCAGGGTGAAGTCGTCATCGCCGTCGTTGCGCAGGGTGCTGCGTAGCCGCAGCATGCCCTCCGGCGAGAGCTGAATCTCGAGCGAAAGGACAAGGCCGGCGGCGGCATCCGTCATTGTGATCTCGACACCTTCTACGCCGAGATCACGCGACCCCGTTGTGACCAGGGCCGGCGAAAAAGCCCGTCCCCTGGAGCGATGGCCCTCGAGAGCGGGGCGGCCGCGCCACCCACTGGAAGCCTGCGGCACCAGTTCCTGCACGGGCGGGCGGTCCAGCGCAGAATGCGCCACCGGGCTCGCGGGAACCCCGTCCGGAATTGACTCGCCGAGATCGGCACCCCAGTGCACGATCACGGGGGTCGGCCCGGAGAGGTCGAGTACGAAAGCGGATCCCCCGCCTCGCAGGTTGACGATGTCCCTCACGCGACTGTTTCGCGCACCACGGCGACTCCACCGGAAGCGACGGTCAGAGTTCCTTCCGTCGCCGCGCCGGTGAGAAGGTCCACCCCGTCCACTGTCACGACCGCGTCGGCACTTCCATGGTTGATGGCGAACAACCAGGTGCGGGTTTCATCGGATCGGCGAGTGATCTCCACGTCGTCGCCGCTCTTCTGCGGAACAGGAATGCTCGATGCGGTGAGGATTTCGGTCACGAGCTCGCGCGCACCGGCCGGCGTGAGCGAGGTGCCAACGTAATAGACCGTTCCCGTGCCGACGCGATTGCGAGTGATGGCGGGCGAGCCGGCAGTCGGTCCACCCGCAAATTCGGCGAGTACCTCCGAGGTGAGAGGGCGGCCGAGTTCGCTGAACACGCGACCCGAGCCGTACCGGGTGAGCTCCACCTCTTCACCCTCGTGCAGCGGGTAGAACTCCTCGATGCGAGTACCGGTTAGCGAGAGAAAGGCTCCCGGGTATCCACCGAGACGGATGTGATCATCTTCATCGACAATTCCCGACTGGTACGTGATGACGACAGTGCCGCCGTTCTTCGCGAACGATCGCAGGGAGTCGGCTCCGGCATCCGTCATGAGGTATTGCATTGGCACGACCACGAGACCGTAGCTCGAGAGGTCATCAGTAGATCGGCGGAAGTCCGTCGTCACCCCGAGACGGTAGAGGGCATCGTGCCAGAGTCGAGTCTCGTTCAGCAGGCTCGCGTCGATCGTGGGATGCGAATCCAGCTCGCTCGCCCAGCGCGCATCCGTGTCGTGGATGATCGCGACGGCCGCTCCGCACACGCGGGAGCCGACGATCTCGGCGATCGCAACGAGGTCGGCGCCCAGCTCGACCACTTCACGCCAGACCCGGGAATCGGTGCCGGCATGAGGAAGCAGCGCAGAGTGGAACTTCTCCGACCCGGCTTTCGCGGCACGCCACTGGAAAAACAGGGCTGCATCGGCACCGCGAGCGATGTGCTGCAACGAGTTGCGTCGCAGTTCGCCCGGCCGCTTGGCGATGTTGCGCGGCTGCCAGTTGACGGCCGATGTGGAGTGCTCCATCAGCACCCACGGCCCCCCGGAGGCAAGCCCCCGCACGAAGTCGGCACCCATCGCGAGCTCCTGGAAGTTGCGCGGATCCTCCGCGACAAGGTAGTGATCGTTTGAGACCAGATCCATGTGGTCCGCCCACGCCCAGTAGTCGATCGGCTTGTCGAGCCCCATGGAGAAGCCCATGAAGTTGGTGGTCACCGGAAGGGGAGAATGAGCGCGAAGAATATCGGCCTCAGCCCGGTAGCAGTCGAGCAACTCATCGGACGAGAACCGTGCAAAGTCGAGCACCTGGGTCGGGTTGACGAAAGTGCCGGATTGCCGCGGCGGAGTGATCTCGTCAAACCGGTAATAATGCTGCGACCAGAAAGCGGTGCCCCACGCTTCATTGAGCGCGTCGATGTCGTCGTATTTGCGTTCAAGCCAGCGCTGGAATGCTGCCCCCGAGACCTCGCAGTAGCAGGGTTGGTTGTGGCAGCCGTACTCGTTGTGTACGTGCCACATGACCACTGCCGGATGCGACGCATACCGTTTCGCAATCTCGGTGGTCAGCGCCGCGGCCGCCCGCCGGTATTCCGGGCTCGAGGCACAGAACGCCTGGCGGGATCCGTAGCCGAGTCGCACCCCGTTCGCGGTGACCGGCAGCGACTGCGGGTATCGGTGGGAGAACCACGGCGGCGGTGATGCGCTCGCATTGGCGAGGTCTACCCGGATACCGGACTCGTGCAGCAGGTCGAGCACGTCATCAAGCCAGCCGAACTCGTAGCGGCCTTCGGAGGGCTCGAGCAGTGCCCAACTGAAGATGCCAACACTCACGAGATTGACCCGCGCGACCTTCATCAGGGCCACGTCTTCCTGCCAGACCGATGGGTGCCACTGTTCGGGGTTGTAGTCGCCTCCAAAGCCGAACGCGGGAGTGCCGTCAGCGCTGAGCCGTGACGAGATGGAAAGCATTTTTATCCTTTACTTGCCCCGAGGGTGAGCCCGGCGACGAACTGGCGCTGAAGCGCCAGATAGATGATCAGCGTGGGAATCACCGTGATGATGGCCCCGGCTGCGAGCAGGTTGTAGTTGGACAGGAATTGCCCCTGAAGATTGTTGAGCCCGGTGGTAACCGGCAATTTGCTTCCGCTCTGGATGAACAGGAGTGGCCAGAAGAAGTCGTTGTAGATCCAGATGATCTCCAGAGTTCCGAGTGCTGCCAGGGCGGGGCGGGTCAACGGCATGATGATCGACCAGTACTGGCGCCACACACCCGCGCCGTCTACGAAGGCAGCCTCGGTCATGTCCTGCGGAAGGGCTTTCATGTAGTTCGACAGCACAAAGGTGCAAAAACCGACCTGGAATGCCGTATCGACCGCGATGACAGCGAAGTAGGTATTCAGAAGATTTCCGGAATCACTGACGCTGTATGGCAGTTCGAAATGCTTGAACATCTCGAACAGCGGGGCAGCGAGCACCTGGGGCGGCAAGAGGTTTCCTGCCGTGAACATGATCAACAGGGTGATGTTGAACTTCCAGCTGAAGCGGCTCACCGCGAAGGCCATCATCGACGCGAACAGTAGCGTCAGGATCACGCTGGGAACCACGATGATCGCCGAATTAGTGAAGAGCGTCGCGAAGCCGCCCTGATTCCACGCCGTGATGAAATTCTGGAAGTTGAAGGAACCGCCGAAGCTGAAGTAGCCGAACTTGTCGGTGTCGGCCTTCGGCCGAAGGGCAGTAAAGACCGCCCAACCCAGCGGGATCAGCCACAAGATCGCCATGACGATCAGAAAGAGATGGATGCCGTACCGAGGGCGTTGCATCGATCCGACCTTGGTCGGTTTGCCTGATTTTGTGTTCGCTGTCGACTGTCGAGCACTGACCGTGGACATTCAGACCTCCTTCTTGAAGGTGCGACTGAGGTAGATGATGATGGGCACAAGCGAGACGACCAGCAGGATTGCGGCCAGAGCCGAGCCGACCCCGATGACCTGCCCCTCCCCCACCAGATTCTGGATCACCAGGGCGCTGATCAGTTCGAGCCCGTTTGTGCCGCGATTGATGATGTAGACGATGTCGAAGGCCCGCAGCGATTCGATGATCGTGATCACCACGATCACAATGTTTATCGGTCGCATCACCGGGAAGACCACCCGAAAGAAGGTCTGGACGGCATTTGCCCCATCAAGCGACGCAGCCTCTCGAAGGGACGGATCCACTCCTTTCAGACCGGCCAGATAGAGAATCATGACGTACCCGGCATGCCTCCAGGTTGCCGCGATGAGGGCCGCCCAGATGTTGACCTTTGGATCGCCGAACCAGTCCACCGCCCTGGCTGTGCCGGAGGTGCCGAGAAGGAAGTTGAGCAAGCCATTGTTCTGGGAGTAGAACAGCTGCCAGATCACTCCGATCAGCACGAGGGACAGCATCACCGGGCCGAAGAAAATGCTCTGATAGATGCGGGTTCCTCGGATGTTCTGGTCGAGCAGGATTGCCAGGAGCAGTCCAAGGGGTGTGGCGATCACCGCCAGGAAAACCAGCCAGAGCACGTTGTGCTGGAGAGCAGGCCAGAACGGCGGATAGTCCTTGAAGACATAGGCGTAATTCGCAAGGCCCGCCGGGCGAATGTCCGAAAAGGCGAGCCCGTTCCAGCGCACGAACGACAGGAATACCGAGATCACCGTCGGGATCCAAATCAGTACGAGCTGGATCAGGGTCGGCACGAAGACCATGGCCCCGAGGACGATCTTGTCGCGACGGGACAGCAGGCTATAGCGGCGGCGGCGGGGCCGGCCAGGAGAAAGGACTCCCCTGGCCGACGCCGGTGCGCCGAGGGTCGTGTCGGCCATGATGCTTTCTGCTACTGGGCGGCGTAGAGCGCTTTTGCCTGCGCCTCGAGGTTGGCGGTGTCGATCGTTCCATCCTTCAGGAAGCCCTGAAGCGCAGGAATCATGACGTTGTTGGCCATGGCCGGCAGCGCATCCCGGTCGAAGAACTGGCTGACCGATTTCGCCTTGCTGATCACATCCGCGAGCTTCTTGTTGAAGTCGCTGTAGCCGGAGGTGTCTGCACCCTTGGCCGTCATGAGGTTCGACTTATCAACCGAGAAGTAGGCCTGCTGGCCGGCCGGGGTTCCCATGAATTCAAGGAACGCCTTTGCAGCCGGATTGCTGCCGCCCTTCTTCGAGAGCATGAGTCCGTCGATAGGGGCCTCGACGGCGGTCATACCCTCCTCCGCGATCTCCGGGAACGGGAAGAAGTCGATATCGGCGAGCACGGTGGCATCGGTGAACTGCTGGGTCACAAAGGAACCGAGCAGGTACATGCCGGCCTTGCCTTCACCGAGCAGTTGGGCACCCTCTTGCCAGGTGAGGCCGAGCGCGTTCGGCGACTGGTAGGGCAGCATCTGCTTCCAGTTGTCGAAGACGTCCTTGACCTTCTTGTCCTCCCAAGACTCCTTGCCGGCCATCAGGTTGATGTGGAACTCATAGCCATTGGTCCGCATGTTCAAGATGTCGAAGGTGCCCATAGCCGGCCAGCCGTCCTTATCGGCGAAGCCGATCGGCGCCATACCGTCCTTTTTCATCTGGGCGCCCAGCGTCTTGAATTCGTCGAGGGTCTTCGGGACGGTGTAACCCTTTGCGGCGAAGACGCTCTTGCGATAGAAGACCGCCCACGGATAGTTGTAGATAGGCACGAAGTACTGCTTGCCGTCATCGGAGGTGGAGGCCGCCTTGAACGAGTCACTCATATTGATGCCGCTCCACACGTCAGAGATGTCCCCGACCAGACCCTGTTTGGCGAAAAAGCGCATCCGGTTGCCGCTGAACCAGGTGAAGACATCGTCCGGCTTGCCCTGCAGGTAGTTGTTGATGTTCTCCTGGAACGTGTTGTGGTCGATGGTGTTCGTCGTGATCTGGATGGCCGGGTCGTTGAACCCCGCGACCATCGCCTCGTAGGCCTTCCTGGGCGTGGCGTCGGACTGGTTGGACCCGAACGACAGGGGGCCGGTCGCGTCGGACCCGGCGCCGGTGCTGCTCCCGCCCGATCCGCAGGCCGCCAGCAGCCCGGTGGCGCCGAGGAGCCCGGCGCCGGCGGCGGCGCCCTTGAGCAGCGCACCGAAGTCCTTCACGGCCGCCCCCTTGGGCAGCACGGCGGCGATCTCTGCGCGCGCCTTCCTGGCCCTGGCGACGGGCAGCCGGAGCTTGAGCTGGTCGAGCCTTGGCAGGTAGTCGACGAGAGAGGTCGTGATCACGTGCTCAATCGCGGTGTTCTTCTTGACCTTGGCGACCGTCTCGTAGACCCGGTCGAGGCAGATGACGACCTTCGCGCCGCAGTCGGCGAGC